>Ga0210408_10003563_pt1 | contig 14340 bp, 12 predicted proteins | sample IncBWH4MmetaG_FD_155471 | JGI IMG/M metagenome (GOLD analysis project Ga0210408, IMG submission 155471) | Forest soil microbial communities from Barre Woods Harvard Forest LTER site, Petersham, Massachusetts, United States - Inc-BW-H-4-M | ecosystem: Environmental > Terrestrial > Soil >...
ATCGTGTGCTGAACCCCTCCCGGCGGCCGATTCCAGTTTCCTGCCAAACCTGGCCTGCCATGCGTCGCCAAGAGGAGAATCTTCGAGCAGGATTCACGTTGGCACGCTTTGGTCAGAACACAAGTAGGATTTTTCCTTATGGTCAGATCCATGCCTGAATTAGAACAGCCAGCCGAAGGGCGGCAAGCCCAAAAGCTCCTTGTCTAAGGCAAAGCATCCGGCTAGGCTACGCCCCACGCATGAATCGCCGGCAATTCCTCGAAATTGTTGCGGCCGGCCTGGTCGCCACCCCGGCCCTGGCCTCGCTCCCACCGTCCCGGTTGCCCACCCGCGAACTCGGCCGTACCGGTCTCCAGGTGCCTATCGTCGGCTTTGGCTCCGGCAGCCGTTTTCTAATGTACGCCGAGGAAGACAAGGCGCTTGAAGCCCTCAACCGGGCCATCGATCTCGGCATTTGCTACATCGACACCGCCCACGCCTATGGCAATGGCCGCAGCGAAGAGCGCGTGGGCCAGGTGATGGCCACCCGCCGCCATGAAGTCGTGCTGGCCACCAAAATCCCCGGGCGCACCGCCGACCAGGCCCGCCGCCAAATCGAACTCAGTCTCAAACGCCTCCGCACCGACCGCGTCGACGTGCTTCACATCCACGCGCTCAAGAATGCCCAGGATCTCGCCGCCATCGAGGCGCGCGGCGGAGTCCTCGAAGCGATGTATGAGGCCCGCGAACAAAAACTCACCCGGGCAATCGGCATCACCTCCCACGCCGACCCCGCAGCGCTGCGGGATGCCCTGGAGCGGCACGACTTCGACTGCACGCAGATGGCCCTCAATGCCGGACTGGCCAGCATGGCCGATGCTCCGGGCGGCATGAAGACCGCCCCGGCGGGTCCTAAGAGTTTTGAGCGGCTGGCCCTGCCGGTGGCCAACCGCAAACACATGGGTGTCATTGCCATGAAAGTCTTTGGCCAGGAACAACTGCTCGGAGCTGCCCCGGTCGAGAAACTGTTGGCTTACGCTCTTTCCCTGCCGGTCAGCCTGGCCAGCGTCGGCATGCCCCGGCTGGAACACATCGAGGGCAACGCCGCCTTCGCTCGCGCCTTCACGCCCATGTCCACACGCCAGCGACGCCAGCTCGAGCAATCGATCGACTCCAGCCGCAAGGTGGCGATGTTGCAGTTCTTTGGTGCGCACGAGGACGCGTGAGACACTGCCCCCGTGGAGGCCGGCGCCAAACTTTGCCTTTGACCCTTCGCCTGTAAACCTTACCTTAAGGGCGCATGAAATATTCGGGCAAAGCCAGAAGGGCGGCTTTCAAGATCATTCTGTTCACACTCATCGCAGGGGCGGTGCTCTGGGCACTGGTCGCGGTGGCAGCGCTGGTCTCGGTCGTGTCTTTCGTTGCGCTGCCATTGTTCCTGGGCGTGCTCTGGGCGCTGTTTGCGTTGTTCACGCTTTACTTCTTCCGCGACCCCAATCCGCGCGTGCCCCTGGGCGCCAGCCTGGTGCTCTCCCCGGCGCACGGCAAGGTGGATGTCATCGACACCACCACCGAACCGCTGTTTATGAGCGGTGAGTGTCAGCGCGTCTCGATCTTTCTCTCCGTCATCGACGTCCACGTCCAGAACGCGCCGGTAAGCGGCAAACTCGCCTTTCTCAAATACACTGTCGGCCAGTTTCTCAACGCGCTCAAAACCGAGTCGGCCCTCCACAATGAAAACGCGCTCTTGGGTTTCGAGTCCACCGAGCCGCCTGGACAAAAAATCGGCGTCCGCCTCATCGCCGGTGTCATCGCGCGCCGCATTGTGACTTTCGTGAAGCCGGGAGACCAGGTGACCCGGGGCGAGCGCATTAGCTTGATTCAATTTGGTTCGCGGTCGGACGTCTATTTGCCCTTGCAGGCCAAAATCAAAGTAAAGCTCGGCGACCATGTTATCGGAGGTCAAACGGTCCTGGCGGCATTTGAGTAACGCGAGCAAACGCTGAGCCTCATGCAACCTCCGTCCACCCCTCCCCCAGCCCGCGACCCCGTCGAGCAGAAACTCAAAATCTATTTTCTCCCCAACCTGCTGACGACCGGAAACCTCGTCTGCGGTTTTGTCGCCCTGACCAAAATCGTCGAAGCTGACATCTCCAACGGTAATTTTCATCAAATCGAGGTTGGTCTGGGTTTCATTCTCCTCGCCTGCATCTTTGATCTCCTGGACGGACGGGTGGCCCGCATGGGCGGCGTGGAGAGCCCCTTTGGCCGCGAATTCGATTCCCTGGCGGACCTCATTTCCTTCGGCGTCGCGCCCGCCTTTCTCGTCCACCGCGTCGTGCTCAAAGACGTCCCCCTCATCGAAAACCATCCCGAGTGGGGGTGGTTCATCGCCTCCATCTATCTGATCTGCGGGGCTTTTCGTCTGGCGCGATTCAATTGTCTCGCCGCTCAGTCCAACGGTCCCGCGACCAAGGATTTCCTGGGATTCCCCATCCCTTCCGCTGCGGGGCTGGTGGCTTCGCTGACGCTGCTCATCATCCAGCTCAATCGAAACGATAAAACCCTCGGCCCCTGGAGATACCTCCTGGTCCCCGTGTTGCTGTTCCTCTCCTGGATGATGGTCAGCACGGTCAAGTACCCGAGTTTCAAATCATTGGGGCTGCGCTCGGCCAGCACCTTCACCAAGGCCCTCGTTGCCGCTCTCTTCATCGGCCTGCTGTTGCTGCTCCAGGAGAAAGTCCTTTTTGTGCTCCCGGCCTTCTTCACCCTTTACCTGGTCTATGGTTTCATCCGCCCGCGTATCTCCCGCCACCTCCGCCGGGAAATCGAAGAGGAGGACGAGGACGACAACACCGAGGGAGCGGTCTGACGCGGGTGAGGTGGCCCACGCCAATGCAACCCGGACCGGAAACCAGGGGTCAGCGCTCAAGGGCCAGTGAGCCGAAACCAGAAATTGGAAGGCGTGTCCGGCGCCTCGCGTTTCACGTTTCACGTTTCACGTTTCACGCATAATGGCCAATCTCCCCCCCTTTCTCATGGCGTTCCTGACCGGTTTCCTGAGCGGTCTGCTGCTCTCCATCCCGGTCGGCCCGATCAACCTCACCATCCTCAATGAAGGCGCGCGACGCGGCTTCAAATGGGCGGCGCTGATCGGCCTGGGGGCGACCACGATGGAGGTTATTTATTGCTTCATCGCCTTCACCGGCTTTGCTTCCTTCTTCAGCCGGGACTACGTCAAAGCCGTGATGGAACTGTTCAGTTTCGTCTTCCTGCTGTTCTTGAGCATCAAGTTTCTGCTGGCCAAGTCCGTCCAGGTCCCGCCCGTGCACCTGGGCGCGGCCGCCTTGCGAATCGAGGCACGGCTAGGGCAGCGGCTACAGCCCCACTCGGCCTTCCTGACCGGTGTGGTGCGCGTTATGGGCAATGTTGGCGTGTTGGTCTTTTGGATCATTCTAGCGGCCAACTTCATCTCACGGGAATGGGTGACGCCGGATTGGCCGGGCAAACTCGGTTGTGTGGCGGGGGTCGCGCTGGGCACTGGTTCGTGGTTCCTGGGCCTAAGCTGGGTCGTGTCGTTGGGCCAAGGGAAGTTCAGCGAAAAAACCTTGCTGCGACTCGAGCACGGCTGCGGGGTGGGGTTGCTGATCCTGGCTCTGATCCACGGCGGCACGATCATTCGGCAGCTTCACCAGGCCGGCCTGCTGCGGCACGGGTAGGGTTTGCGACGAGAGTGTCGCGAGGAGGGTTACACCGTTACACCGTTACATGGGGAAACATCATGCAACCATGTAACTTTGTAACCATGCAACCATGCAACGAGGCTCAGTGATACTCCTGCAGCGTCTTCACGCCATAGCCGCTCTTCTTGAGCGCCGCAATCCCCAGCGCCGCCGCTTTGGCCCCGCTCAGCGTTGTCATAATCGGCGTGCCGCTATAGACCGCGCTGGTGCGGATCTTCACCTCGTCCGCGCGGGGCGTCTGGCCGGCGGGCGTGTTGATGACGAGTTGGATTTCCCGGTTCTTCAGCAAATCCAGCGCGTGGGGCCGCCCCTCAGCGAGCTTGAAAATTCGCCGCACTTTGAGACCGGCTTTCTCCAGGACCGTGGCCGTGCCGCTCGTGGCTACCAAATTGAAACCCAGGTCCGAAAACAACCGGCCTACTTCCGCGACTTCATCTTTGTGGGCGTCACTGACGCTCAGAAAGACATTGCCGCTCACGGGCAGCGGTCCGCCGGCCGCTATTTGTGATTTCGCGTAAGCCGTCCCCAGGTCCGCGTCCAGTCCCATCACTTCCCCCGTTGACCGCATCTCCGGCGAAAGCAGGATATCCTGGCCATGAAAGCGGTTGAACGGGAACACCGACTCCTTCACCGCCCAATACTGCGGCCAGATCTCCTTGGTGAACTCAAGTTCCTTCAGCGTTTTTCCGGCCATGACTTTGGCCGCCAGTTTGGCCAGCGGCACCCCAATCGCCTTGCTCACAAACGGCACCGTGCGCGAGGCGCGCGGGTTGACCTCCAGCACATACACCGTCTTCCCTTTCACCGCATACTGCACGTTCATCAGGCCGATCACCTTCAACTCGCGCGCCATCGCATGGGTGTATTGGCGGATAATCTCGATCACCGCCGGCTCCAGCGTATGCGGCGGCAGCACCATCGCCGCGTCGCCGGAGTGCACCCCGGCAAATTCGATATGCTCCAATATGCCGCCAATCACACTCGTGCCCTCGCTGGGATTGGCGAACCTCCCGACATCTGCAATGCAATCCACATCCACTTCCGTCGCGTCTTCGAGAAACTTATCCACCAGCACCGGCCGCTGGTGTGAGGCCTCGACGGCGAACCGCATATAATGCTGCAGCTCCCCATCCGAGTACACAATTTGCATCGCCCGCCCCCCAAGCACGAAGCTGGGCCGCACCAGGATGGGGTAGCCCAAGGTCCGTGCGGCGGCCAGCGCTTCGACTTCATTGGTGGCGATACCGTTGGGCGGCTGTGGAATGTTCAGTTTGCGCAGCATCGCAGCGAAGAGCTTGCGGTCCTCGGCCACCTCGATCTCCTGCGGCGAAGTGCCGATGATATTGACGCCGTTCTTCTGCAACCCGAGCGCGAGATTCAGCGGCGTCTGGCCCCCGAACTGCGCAATCGCGCCCCAGCACTTTTCCCGCTCGTAAATGTGGAGCACGTCCTCGAGCGTCAGCGGCTCAAAAAAGAGCTTGTCGCTCGTGTCATAATCGGTCGAGACCGTTTCCGGGTTTGAGTTGACCATCAGAGTCTCGAACCCGTCCTCCTTGAGCGCGAACGCGGCGTGAACGCAGCAGTAATCAAACTCGATGCCCTGCCCGATGCGATTGGGGCCGCCGCCCAGGATCATCACCTTCTTGCGCTCGCTCGGCCTCACCTCATCGTCCCCGCGGTCGTAGGTTGAATAATAATAAGGCGTGTAGGCCTCGAACTCCGCCGCGCACGTATCCACCAGCCGATAACTGGGGACCAACCCCCGCTCCTTCCGCAACGCGCGGATTTCGTCTTCCGTCTTGCCGGTCAAATGGGCGATCTGCCGGTCGGAAAACCCCAGCGACTTGGCTTTGACTAACAGTTCAGCGTTCATGGCCGCGAAAATTCGGCAAATCAAACCGGATCGCCGCTCCGATGTCGAGCGTGGAGTAAGCAAGCTGTTGTCGGATCGCGGGCGCACGCCGACGTTTTGGGCGATCCCTGGTAGTAGTAGCCAGATGCACCCTCGGATCGCTCACTGATGGCGGGCGGAACGCAGAGCATTGCAATGCCAGGCGCAACCGGGGCATGACGGGCCGAGGAATGTCGAGTTTCGCACAAGCCGTTTAAAACCTGAAGCGCTCAGGGCGGCTATAAAGCTCTTCCAAATTAGTAATGGGCTTTTTTTGAGTCGGTGGCATGATACCCCGGAATCGAGCAATGAACCGCGGCATACGAACAACCATTTGTTGGCTGGTCGCTGTTTGGCTGGCCGCCGGAATTCCCTCCGGGGCTGCAGCCAAGAGCTACAGCAGCGGCGGCGGCCACAGCTATTCCTCGTCCTCCTCGCACAGCTCGTTCTCGCATAGTTCCGGGTTCGGCAGCAGTCACAGCTTCAGCAGCGGCTCTGGCAGCAGCCACAACTCCACCTGGAGCGGCAATTCCACCCACACCTCCGGCTCCGGAGGCAGCAAGAGCTTCGGTTCCAGCGGCGGCCACAGCTACAGCTCCGGCTCAAGCTGGAGCGACGACGGACGCAAGAGTTACACCTCCGGCAAAAGCTACACTTCCGGCTCAGGCCACACCTTCTCTTCCAATTCCCGCGACGAAATCGCTCGTGCCGCCTCAACACGAAACTCCAGCCCGAGCCCTGCCAATTCGGATTTTTCCTTCGATACTGCCGCGGCTCATGCGCGCAAGGAGCAGGCGAGCAAAGAAGAGTTCACCCGCTTCAAACAAGCGCAGAATCCTTCCGCGACGCCCCGACCTGACGCCTCTTCTTACGGCGGCCCAAAACCTCCGCCGCTCCCCGTTTCGGCGCGGTCGTCCAGAGTTTATGTGCCGGACCGCGACATCCTGGTCACCCGCCCCACGCGCATTTACAACGTGTTCAATCCCTACTGGACTCGGCCCGTCGTAATCTATCACGACCCTTACGGTAGCCTCTTCTGGTGGTGGTTACTGGACCGCTCGCTCGATGACCGCGCCTGGTGGGCTTATCATCACCGCTACGATATGGACCCCGCTCGCTACCAGGCGCTCGTGGCAACCGACCAGCAGTTGGAATCCCGCGTCGAGGCTTTGGAAGCTCAGCAGGCCCCTCGTGACCCCAACTACACGCCGACCGGTCTCGACCGGGACCTGATGTACTCAGACCATTATGTGGACCGTGCCTACAGCAATCGCCCCACCATGCTCGGCGTTGTCGCCTTCTGGCTGCTGGGCATTCCGACCGCGCTGTCCCTGTGCGGCGGGTTCATCTGGCTCGTCTGGTTCAAACGATGGCAAACGGCCACCTGATTTCTCCGACCCTCTCTTTGGCTCTTTAACCTTTTAACCATCTAAAAACCAAATAACCAACCAATACCATGATATTCCACCTTCCTGACTACTTCTTCGGCGATCTCCTGGCGACGGTCGCCTTCGGCATCATCGCCATCTTCCTGATCGTTTTTGGTTACATCATTTTTGATAAACTAACGCCCAAGCTGGATTTTAACGACTTGCTCAATAAGGGCAACGTGGCGTTGGCCATCGTGATGGGTAGCTTTATCATCGGTCTGTGCTACGTCATCGGCCGCGTGGTGTCGGCTATCCTCGGTTGAACGCGTAAAGAGTTAAGTAAGTTAATTGAGATAACGGAAAACGCATCCGGCAGGGCTGGACCAATTTAACCCATTTAACTTTCTTAACTCTTTCCCGGCATTATGGACCAACCCAAAGGCAAAACTCTCTGGGAAATGCTCTGCGAACGCGTGCGTGGCGGCGGCAACGGCGCCGGCATTGCCTTCAGCAATCCGCTCGACCTGCGCGTCAGCTCGCCCGTCAACGTCCCCTTTTCAAACGGCCCCGAGTTCGCCAACCTTGATTTCGCCGTCCAGGAAATCCGCGAATACACCCGGCGCATCAGCGGCCAGGAGTTTCGCTTTACCGACTATGTCCTGCGCGGTGTTAACCAGAAGACTTTCGCCGCCGAAGATGCCGTGCTCGCCCGGCTCCGCGTCGTCCCCAACCAGGCCGGCGCCAACGACTCCCTCCTGCTGCGCGTCTACGACGAGTTCGCCTTTACGGAGGATTTTCTCGGCGTGCTCAAAGACAGCACTGGAATCTTCGAAGTGACCGACGACAAAAGCGGCGCCAAAGAAACCTTCTCCCGCATCAATGACCTGCGCGAATCCTTTGAGGCTGTCGTGATGGTGGTCACCGGCACCACGCCAGAGGGCAAGGCTGCGCCGGGCAAGGCTGCGCCGGTGAAACTCGAATACTGGGACTACTGGCGCGACGCCGATATCGGCGGCGGCAAAACCGCAAAAGAGTTCGTGTTCGTCGAAATGAATTCCGATACCGGCTGGTTCCAGATTTGGCGCGGGCGGGAGTTCTTCGCTTGAGATAACTCAAAACAGCCACAAAAGAACACAAAGAAGCATTCATTTCTTTCGTTCTTGGTTCTTTTGTGGCCAATTCCGCTTACCCCGAAACCAAAATCAAATTGGCGTATTGGATGGTATCGCCCGTGCGGATCAGCCCAATGGCGCCCGGCACGCGGCGCTTGAATTCGACATGGAGCTCATGGGTGGTCGGAATCCCGCGCAACCCCTTGGCGAAAAGCCGGCGCGTGACCGGGGTGTTGTGTTGGAGGAACTCGCGGGCCATGCAGGCCTGGACCGGATGGAAGACGGAACGGATCGCGGAGAGGACCTGCAGCACGGTGGGGATGTTGTCTGTCAAGGAAAGGTCGAGCGTTTCAATTTGCGGCCAGAACGGAAACCCCCGGTCAGCGATGACCAGGCAGTTGGTGTGCCGCACCCGCGCGAGTAAGGAAAGCAACTGCGGATTTAGAACTTTAATTTGGAGCATAGTTCATTTCTCAGCCGTGGGAGGATAGTAGAGAGCCGCTTTCTCCTCAATCGTCAATTGGCATTCTGGCGCACCAGGATCTGCTCTCGCCCCCATGAATCTTCAGCGGCAGCCTCTGGGACAAGGGGTGTTGTGGTTGGACTGCTATCCAATCAAGGCGCCCACTGCCCCCGATAAAAACTGCGCGGGCCGTTGGTCGCCGGCAAAACCAGGTGCCACGAGCTGCTGGAAAGCGTGTTGGTCTGCACCGGGACCCAATTGACCAGATTGCTGGAGGAGAGGATGACGTAGCGCTGGCCGGCGGTGCCGTAGAGCCACAGGTCAAACGTGTTGGTAGGGCTCATCGCACCGGCCTGGAGTTGCGGCGGCGGAGGCAGAACGCCGGCGGGAAGCACAAACAGCGTAATGCTTTGCGGTGGAAGGGTGTTGCTGAAAACGTTGGCCGTGAAACTGATGTCGCTCAGGCGCGTGATGGTGTTGGCGGAGGTCAATTGCCAGACCTGGCCGCTTCCGTTCAGGAGACGGTTGGTGATCGTGACCGTCGCCGTCGCGCTGGCCGACAGTTGTTTATTGATAACCATCAGCGTGAGCGCGTTGTCTGATGAGCGCAATGCCGCAAACGTGGAGACGATGTCGGGGTTCGGTGCGGTCGCGTTGACGCTGAGATCACCGAAGGTAGATTTGCTGCCGTCGTAGTTACGATACAGCTTCATCGCGTTGTAGGTCGGCGTGCCGGAGCCGGGAGTGGTCCAGCGGGTGGCCAGGTCGAGACCCTCGCGGCCGAAGATGCCAAAGATATCCGCCTGGGCGGTGCCGCCATTGATGTTGGCCTCGGCACCCCAATTGTACTCGGTGATTCCGGTTTTGGTGCCCGGATAGAACGTGGCGACCCAGTTTTTCATGCGGGGGATGAGCTTGAGGATATTGTTAGTGGGCTGGGAGCCGATCCAACTGGCATCGACGTAGTTGGTGTCCCAGAGCTGGCGAGTCGAGCGGTTGCGGAGCATTTGGGTGGACGTCGAGACATCATTGCCGCTTTCGCCGCCCTGCGGGTAGCAGTGGAAGGTGAAATAATCGAGCAATCGCTGGTTGGTGTTAGTGGCCCGCTGATAGAACTGGTTGAGCAGCCAGGGGCCGTAGTCCCAGCCGCCGTTATTGGCGCGGTCATGGTTGCCGGAATTCTGTTGGTCGTAGCCGCTGTAGAAATAACCGGACCAGCCCCATTCTTCCGGCGTTCCGACCAGGGCGCTGGGGTCGGCGGCTTTGACCTTGCCGGCGTAGTCGAAGAATTTGTCGCGGATTTCCTGCATCGTCGGGCCGATGGGATGGACGTCCCGATGCGTGGAGAACCAGATGCTGTGCTCGTTGTCCATCAGGTAATACTTCACGCCGCCATTAGTGGACAACCCCCAGCGATTGGTCAGGTGCTGGACCAGGGCCTGCTGGAGGGCGGAATTGGTGGCAAAATTCGCGTCGTTGGGATCATTGGTGGTGATCAGCCAGGAGGTGTGCGCGGTGGCGTTGGTGCCGACCCCGTTGCCGGCGTCGGGAAAATAGGAGGCATCATTGCCGGTCTGTGGCCCGTATTTGACAATCGAATAACTAGCGAGCTTGGCGCGGCTGGGTCCCAGCTTGGGCGCCCACCCGATCATGGGAATCGTAAGGATGGGCTCGGCCCCGCCGCTTTTGCTGGTGCTGACGAAGGTATCGTCCGAGGCGGCGGGGGTGCCGGCAGAATCCCCGATGCTCTCGAAGTAAAAATCGGCGGCGCGATTGTGGGCGTCGATGAGCCAATTGTAGCGTGTCTCGGCGTTGCCGCCGGAGCGATTCAATGGGGAGTTCAGGTCAGAGAGTTGAGCCGTGGAAGCAAAGGCGACGCCGTAAATGAGGGGGCTGATGGGATGGCGGTTGAGTTGCGCGTCAACGTTAATCGTCACGCTGTTGGTTACGGGTGGGGGTGGCGGGGCGCCGTTGGTCAGCAGGGTCATGTCATCCACGTAAAAAGTGCTGAGCGCCGAACCGCTCTGGCTTTGAATCCAGATTCCATCCAGGTTGGGCTGGCTGGCGACACCGAGAGACGAAAGTGGAACCGTGATCTGCTGCCACGTGCTCGCGGTTGGGGAGAAGTTGTATTGGTTGCTCGTCACCGTGCCCCCGAGGGTTGCCCTCACCGCCAAGGGTTGTCCTGCGCTAGAGCCTCCATGAACCCAAAAGGTCAAATTGGTGTAGGGAGTCGAGTCAAATGCGGTGTGCTCGAGATACAACGCAGCGTACCCGTTTGTAATGGTAATCGAAATGGAACTCGAACCGTCGTAAACCGGGCTCGTATTGCCAAGATTGATGGTTGAACCCCAGCTCCAGTTGTTCCAGCTATTCTGGAGCGAATCGGTGTAAACCTGCTGGTCGGTCTGGGCCGAAAGGCGGGAGACGGCCGATGCAATCAGGCAGGCGGGGAACCAGCCGCCCCTTAGGCTGGCCAGAACACGAACTTTTAGCATAGATGAGAATCTGGCATTAATCCCGCCATCTGACCAGCCTGAGCTGTGTCATGTGTTTGAACGACAGACCAAGGGGAACCATGTAACCACGTACCTAGATGTAACTCATGCAACCATGTAACCACGCAACTCCATGTAACCATGTAACCATGTAACCATGTGACCATGTAACCCATTTAACCCTTTTAACCCTCTTAATCCATTGGTTGCGGCTCTGCCGCTCCGTGTCTTGTCGTGGCCGAATGCGACCGGTTGCTCCATTCGGGGATTGCGGTAGGTTAACGGGAGTCAAAGGAATTCCATCATGCACTATAAACCGATCAGCAGCTATGGAGTCATTGGTGACCTGCACACGGTCGCGTTGGTGGGCAGGGACGGCTCGATCGATTTCATGTGCTTCCCGCAATTCGATTCCCCGAGTATTTTCGCCGCCCTCCTGGATTACAAACGGGGCGGCAGCTTCCAACTGGCTCCGCTCATGAAGAACGCCCGACACAAGCAGCTTTACCTCCCGGACTCAAACATCCTGTTAACGCGTTTTCTTTCTGAGTCCGGCATGGGGGAGATCTCGGATTTCATGCCCATCTGCGAGCTGGGCCACGCCCATGACCTGGTCCGCCGGGCCAAAACCATCCGGGGCGAGCTCCCTTACCGCATGGTCTGCGCTCCGCGTTTTGATTACGGCCGGGCCGGCCATCGCATCGAAAAGAAGAAACATGAGGTCCTGTTCATCAGCCGCGGTGAGGACAAAACCGTCCTGCGCCTGCATAGCGACGTGCCGCTCCGGGTCGTGAACGGCGACGCCATCGCCGAGTTCACTCTCCGCTCCCGCGAAACCGCGGCCTTCGTGCTCGAAGACGCCGGCGCACGCGGCCGTTCCCCCTCGGCCGCGCCCCACTACGTTGCGGAATCGTTCAAGCAAACCCTCGATTTCTGGCGGCGATGGCTGCGCCACTCGCAGTACCGCGGCCGCTGGCGCGAAGTGGTGAACCGGTCCGCCCTGACGCTCAAGCTGCTGACCTCGGCCGAATATGGCTCGATGGTCGCCGGGGCCACGTTCGGCCTGCCGGAAGAAATCGGCGGCGTCCGCAACTGGGATTATCGCTACACCTGGATTCGCGATGCCTCCTTCACCATCTATGCGCTGATGCGCTTGGGTTACACCGCCGAAGCTGCGGCTTTCATGCGGTGGATCGAGGACCGCTGTAACGAGCTCAAGCCGGGCACGCCTTTGCAGGTCATGTACCGCATCGATGGCAGCCACAATCTCGAAGAAACCGAGCTGCGCCATTTCGAGGGCTATAAAAGCTCCCGTCCGGTGCGAATCGGCAACGGCGCCGCCACCCAGCTCCAGCTCGACATCTATGGCGAGCTCATGGATTCGGTCTATATCCACAACAAATCGGGCGAGTTGATTTCTTACGATTTCTGGCTGCACCTTTCACAGTTAATTGACTGGGTATGCGACAATTGGCAGCGCCCGGACGAAGGCATCTGGGAGGTGCGCGGCGGCCCTTACGAATTTCTCCACTCCCGCGTGATGAGCTGGGTGGCCCTCGACCGCGGGATTCGCCTGGCCCAGAAACGTTCGTTTCCCGCCCCGCTCGCCAAATGGATGCTGCTCCGGGATGAAATCTACCGCGATGTCTACCAGGAATTCTGGGATCCGGGGTTGAAATGCTTCGTCCAATTCAAAGGCGCCAGGACTGTCGATGCCTCGGCACTGCTGATGCCGCTCGTGAAATTCATCGGCCCGAACGACCCGCGCTGGCGCTCGACCTTGAACGTCATTAACGAGCAATTAGTCGAGGACTCGCTCGTATATCGCTACAACATCCTGAAAGGGGCCAACACCGGGTTTCGAGGCCGGGAAGGAACCTTCTCCATGTGTTCGTTTTGGAATGTCGAATGCCTTGCCCGGGCCGGGGATGTGAAGCTCGCGCGGTTCCTGTTCGAAAAAACGCTGGGTTATGCCAACCACCTCGGACTCTACTCGGAGGAACTGGGCCCGGATGGTGAGCAACTTGGTAATTTTCCGCAGGCCTTTACGCACCTGGGCCTCATCAGCGCCGCGTACTATCTGGATCGTAAGCTCGACGAGGGCGAATAAAACAAACAAATAAACAACAAAGTAACGGAGAACCAAAGAAGAGCAGACCATACCGAAAGGATATGCCGGCATCCGGTGATTGGTGAAGTGCCGGCAATAGTTTATTAAATTCGAAAAACTTCGTTGCTTTGTTTCTTTGTTGTTAACCCTCCCTTAATTCAGCGATATTCTTGCCATTCAGGCTCATTTTCGAAAATCCACCGGTAGTAATCCTTCTCTTTGAGTTCCGCCGCCGCCGCTTCATCGACAATGACCGAGCACCGCGGATGGAGCTGAAGCGCCGTGGCCGTCACCATGCTCGTGATCGGGCCTTCAACCGCCTGTGCAATGACCGCGGCCTTGTTTGGGCCGGTCGCCAGCAGGATGCACCGGCGGCACTCCAGAATCGTCCCAACCCCCATGGTGATGGCCCGGCGCGGCATCTTGTCCTCGCCGCCGAAGGGCGCTGCATTTTGTTTCAGAGTTGTGGGGGTCAGCGCCTTGACGCGCGTGCGCGAGCGCAAGGCCGAGAGCGGCTCGTTGAACCCGATATGGCCGGCCTTGCCAATGCCCAGCAGTTGGAGGTCGATGCCGCCGAAGCGCTGGATGCTGCCTTCGTAATGGCGGCATTCGGCCTCCAGGTCGGCGGCCAGGCCGTTGGGGAGATGCGTGTTGCGAGGATCCACATTCACATGGCGAAACAGGTGGTGGTCCATGTAATGCCGATAAGAATTAGGGTCGGACGGGAACAATCCGACGTATTCATCCAGGTTGAATGTGCTGCACAAAGAAAAATCCAGGTGATGCTCCTTATGGTGGCCCACCAGGTGGCGGTAAACACATTCCATCGTCTTGCCGGTGGCCAGGCCCAACACGAGATGCGGATTGGCACGCAGTTCTTTAGCGACAATCCGGGCGACCAACTCCGCCGCTGCCTCTTCCGTCGGCTGTATGATAACTTCCATCGCGACGAGAATAGGATGAGGCAACGGCGGCACAAGTGGAAAAAGCCCCAGCAACTGCGTTGAAGGTTGAAAGTTGAAAGTTGAAAGTTGCGGTGGGGCGTATCCCGTCGGTACCGATCTTGCCGATCGGGCGGACGAGGTGGGCGTTTCTGGAAATCCGGCAACCTGCAACTTTCAACCTGCAACCGTCAACCGATGCTTCTGGCATCGAGGAACGCCTTGAGTTCTCC
>Ga0210408_10003566_pt1 | contig 14326 bp, 14 predicted proteins | sample IncBWH4MmetaG_FD_155471 | JGI IMG/M metagenome (GOLD analysis project Ga0210408, IMG submission 155471) | Forest soil microbial communities from Barre Woods Harvard Forest LTER site, Petersham, Massachusetts, United States - Inc-BW-H-4-M | ecosystem: Environmental > Terrestrial > Soil >...
CCCACACCGTCCCGATCTGGAACGGATCCATGGCGGCGCATTGCTGGGGGTACGGCGACGTGGACGGACTGTCCGGACTGGCGCGCTCGGGGTCGAACGTATCGGGGCACAGCGTCATCCGGGTGGTGGCGACGACCCGGCCTGCCTTGTTCTTGATGGTGAGGGTGATGAAGTTCTTCAGCCCGTTCCAGCCGTCAAGGACGCTGGCGGGCAGCGGCCTGGTCTGCGGCGGCAGGCCCGGCTGGCTTATGACCTGGGTAATGGTTACTGGATCGGTGTAGCTGGCGCGGCCGACATCCAGCTGCAGCGGGGCTCCGAGCGATGCCACCCAGATGCCCGGGTCCACGAACACCTGGTTCCCGAACCGCTGTGCGGTAATGGTGTGCTGGGCCGCGATCAACTTGACCGTCGGTCCCTGGGCAGCCGGTGCGGCCCGGGCCGCGGGAGCGGACACGGCGCTCGCGCCGGTCGCGACGACTAGCGCGGCCACTGCTATCGCGGGTGTGATGACATTTCGCTGCTTCAACGCCCGTCACTTCCTTACTCCGCCCATGGCCATATCCGGCCATGCATATGCGGCCCCCGTGATAGACGGCCGCGAAACTCAGATTCCGCGCAGGAACACCCCGTGTGGCGTTGATCATTACGACGTTGACGGAAATTGGTACAATTTGAGTATGATTACGCCTGTTGGCGGCGTCAAGCGTTGATTCTCGGCGTGGTTCGGCCTTTTTAAGTGCGGTAAGTTTCAAGTATCTTCGAGCATTAGCTGAATGCAGCCGAAGCGACTGAGCCTTTCCATCCTGGTTATGCTTCGCGTGGCTGCAGTACGTGGATGGCCTTGGCAAGCTGACCGGCGCCCTGACCGCCGTCATGCGTCCCGGCGGTCCAGCAGCGTCCAGGCGATGGCGTACACGATGGCGACGAACAGGCACATCACGCCGAAGCCGGGCCAGGGCTGGAGGGTGTGGGCGGAGTGGTAGACGTTAGTGATCTGCATTCCGGCCTGGGTCGGCCAGAACTCGGTGACCGGGTTCCGCCACGAGTCCGGCAGCGCCTGGGCGATCAGGGGGAGGACGAGCACGACGGCCATCATGACGGCGATAGCGGCGGCCGGGTGCCGGAGCAAGGCCCCCGCCGCGACGCTGAGCACCGCCAGGGCGGCCAGGTACAGCCCTCCTCCCACCACCGCCCGGGCTACCCCGGGATCGCCCAGCGCGGCGTGGGGGGCATGGCCGCTGATGAGGGCCTGGCCCACGAAGAACGCCACGAAGCAGGTGACCTCGCCCACGACGAAGGTCACCCCGGCGAAGACCAGCGCCTTGGCGGCCAGTACCCGGCCTCGCTTCGGGACGGCGATCAGGCTGGTGCGGATCATCCCGGACGAGTACTCGGAGCTGATGCACAGCACCCCGAGCACGACGATGGCCAGCGAGGCGATGGCCACCCCCGCCTGGCTGACCCCGGTCGGGTCCCAGCTCAGCTTCTGGGAGACGCTGAACGTGGCGTAGCTGTGGGCGGTGGCCGCGCTGATGACGGCGCCCAGGGCGATGCCGAGCACGACGGTCGCGGTCAGCGCCCAGAAGGTCGACCGGACCGAACGGAGCTTGGTCCACTCCGAGCGCAGCACGTCGGCGAAGGTGGCTACGCGGAAGGCCGCCCGGTGGTCCGGACCGGTGAGGGCGATCGTGGCGCCGGTCATCGGGGCGCCCCGGCTGCCTGATACTCCACGCTTTCTCGGGTCAGTTCCATGAACGCCTCCTCCAGTGAGGCCCGGACGGGAATGAGCTCGGACAGGGCGATGCCGTGGGCGGCGGCCAGCCTTCCCACCTCGGCGCTGTCCGTCCCGGTGATCTCGATGACGTCGGGGGCGGTCCCGGCGTCGACCGTGGCGCCGGCCTCCCGGCAAAAGGCGGCCAGGTCGGCCGCCTGGGGGCTGCGGACGTGCACCGACTGCTGGGAACTGGACCGCACAAACTCGTCCACGCTGGTATCGGCGATCAGCCGGCCCTTGCCGATCACCAGCAGGTGGTCGGCGGTCAGGGCCATCTCGCTCATCAGGTGGCTGGAGACCAGCACGGTGCGGCCCTCGGCGGCGAGCTCCCGCATGAGGGTCCGGACCCAGTGGATGCCGTCGGGGTCGAGGCCGTTCACCGGTTCGTCGAAGATGAGCACGGCCGGGTCCCCGAGCAGCGCCGAGGCGATGCCGAGCCGCTGGCTCATGCCCAGCGAGAAGCCCTTCGCCCGGCGCCTGGCCACGTCCTCGAGACCGACGGTGCAGAGCACCTCGTCCACCCGGCGGCGGGCGATCCCGTTACTCTGGGCCAGGCATAGCAGGTGGTCGAAGGCCCGGCGGCCGCCGTGCACCGCCTTGGCGTCGAGGAGGGCGCCCACCTCGCGCATGGGCGCCGGCAGGTCGCGGTAGCTGCGGCCGTCTACGGTTACCGAGCCCTGCGTCGGCGCGTCGAGGCCCAGGATCATCCGCATGGTGGTGGTCTTCCCGGCACCGTTCGGGCCGAGGAAGCCGGTGACCAGGCCGGGCCGGATGGAGAACGACAGGTCGTCGACGGCCACGGTGGAGCCGTAGCGCTTGACCAGGCCGCGGGCTTCGATCATGGCTCTACGGCGAACGGGACGGCGACGTCGCAGTCGGGGGCGGTGACGGGTCCGGTCGCGAGATAGGTGATGCGCAGGCCGAGATCTTCGGGCGTGAGGGCAAGACGCTCATCCTCGTGCTCCTGCTCTTGCACCCAGGCCTGCAGTGACTCCATAGCGAGCTGCCAGTGCACCGCTGAATCCGGCCCGGACCAGTCTGGCAGCGCGACGAACGCCTCCCGGTGCGCCGGCTCGGTCCGCAACGTCAGCTCGGGATAGTGCTCCGCGAGGGCATGCGCCTCCGCTTGCGGAACCGGCTTGCACCATTCGACTGGGCCGTCGCTGTCAGCGCTCACCCAGCCCCACTGGATGGAGAAGGCCGCGCCTTCTCGTCCTTCGATCCTCGGCAGCGGGCGCTCGCGCAAGATCGCGATGAACTCCTTGCCGAACGCCCATTGCCCCTGCTCGTCGACGTTGCGCTTCAGGCAGAGCAGGCTCCGCTCGGGCATCTCCCGGGTGGCGACTTCGTACATGACAGGCCTCTTTCCGCGCAACCGGTTGACGAGGTAGTCGGCTAGCTCGCGCCGCGCGTCGTGGGCCGCTTCGGCGTCGCGCCAGTGCTCAGCGATGCGCGTCGCCGCGTCGGCCGGATCGCACGCGAGCAGCTTCTTGACCTCCTTGAGCGGCAACTGCAACTCGCGCAGCATCACGACCAGGCGCGCGTCGTCGAGCTGGGCGGTGTCGTAGTAGCGATAGCCCGACGCCTGATCGACGCGCGCGGGCACCAGCACCCCGCGCTCGTCGTACAGGCGCAGCGCCTTCAGCGACAGGCGGGACCGCCGTGCGAACTCCCCGATGCTGATCTCTTTCACGCTGACTCCCTCGTCGCCGGGCCGATCCGGCCCGGCAAGATGAGTGTGCGGGCTCCCCCAAGGTGAGAGTCAAGGCCGCCGGCTTGATCATGTCTGGGCGTTGCACGCCGCTCGCCACGTACTCGGCTCCGTGCCCGTTCGGCTCCTCCATCACTCGCCGTACCCCGTCCTGGCCGTCCCGTGAGATGTCTGAACAGCCAGCGTGGGGCGGGTGGAGACTGTATCGTCCGGCGTAGCTCGCATGGTCTTGAGATCCGGCCGGTCACGTGCGTGGGCACGGTGCCGGCAGAGGGAGAGGTCAGCTGGTGCGCCGCCGCTACTCCACCCGGAGCCGGTTCGCTCTTTCACGACGCTGGCTTGGCCGCGGACTGCGAACCTGGGGTGGGGTTGTGGCCGTGGCGGTGGCCTGCTCGCTGCTGGCCACCTCGGCGCGGGCGGCAGCGCCGGCCGCCCTAGCGCGAGATGGCGGGCTGCTCCGCGCGGGCTCCCCTACGCCCCTCGACCAGCTCGAGGCCCAGGCGGCCGAGCTGTCCAAGAAGTACCGCGGCCAGCTGGACGTGCTCAGCGGGGCGAAAGCCGACGCCGAGGCGGCCGAGACCCGGGTGCGGGCCCTGGACCGGCAGCTCGATGCCGAGCATCTCCGGCTCGCCAGGCTCGCCACGGCGAGTTACGAGGGCAGCGCGCCGGACCAGGCCCTCGCGTTCTTCGCCGGCGGCGACCCGCAGCAGGTACTCGGCCGGTCGGCGACCATTGACTACCTCGCCCAGCAGCGCGACGCCCGCGACGAGCAGCTGCACCGGCTCATGGTGGAAGGAGAGAGCGCCCGGCAGGCCGCGCAGGCCAAGGTGGCCGAGCTGCAGCGGATGCTGGCGTCGCTGGCGGGCCAGCAGGATCGGGTCAAGCACCTGCTGGCCCAGTTCCGGCCGCAGTCACCGACCATCGGGGACAGCATCACGCCCCGCATGCGCGAGGTGCGAGACGAGGTGGACCGGAGGTTCGGCCCGTTCTCCGCCATCGGCTGCTACCGGCCCGGCAGCGACGGAGAGCATCCGCTCGGCCGGGCGTGCGACTTCATGCTCAGTACCGGGGGCGTCATGCCGGCCGCCGCGTCAGTCCAGAAGGGCTACGACATCGCGGCGTGGGCCCAGGCGAACGCCTCCCGGCTCGGGATCATGTACATCATCTACCGGCAGCGCATCTGGGATGTCCGGATGCCGTCTTCCGGCTGGGTCCCGATGGAGAACCGCGGCAGCATCACCGCGAACCATTTCGACCACGTGCACATCTCGGTGTTCTAGGCCTCGTGCGGAGCCGGGGCCGGCTCGACGAGCTCGACGAGGAAGCGGGCGGGCGCCTCGGCGAGGAGCACGATCGACTGGCCGGCCAGGATGTGCGCCTCGGCCGGGTCGAAGCCGTGGTCGCCGGCCCGGACCAGGGTCGGCCGGGCGGGGTTGTAGGGCTCGTCCCGCGAGGGCATGGCCACCGTGATCCGCAGCCGTGCCTGGCTGGCCAGGTTGGCCGCGCGGTAGGTCCCGGGGGTGATCAGCGTGACCGCGAACAGGTCGCCGGCCGGGAGCTGGCCGCGGCTGTCGAGGACCGTCCGCGACCCGCCGCCCGCGGTGTGGTCGATGACGACGGCGAAGCGTCCGATGCCTTGGCCGACGGTGAAACCCATGACGCCTCCCTCGCGGACGGCGTACTGGCACGTGCATTGGGCCGAACGGTCGGCGTCCACCTCCAGCCCGGCCAGGTCCAGGTTGACCTGCGGCGGCGCGCCTTCGGCCTGGACAGTGACGGTGAGCCGGGCGACGGTGCGACCGTCGCGCAGGACGGTCACGTCATGGTCGCCGGACTCGGTGAAGACGTGGAACACGGTGCCGCGGACGGTGATGGCGGCGGAGTCCAGCGCTGCGTTGACGAGCAGGGCCCGGTTGATGACCACGTCGTGGCGCAGCTCGCTCACGACACGCCTCCGATGTCGGCGGTGACGACGAGTTCGACGTCGTTGACGGTGGCGGTCAGGTTCTGGATGGGAATCGTCACCGCGGGCAGCTCGACGGTCTCCTCCTTGGTCTTGGGGAACATCGGGAAGGGGTCGTCCAGCTGGTAGAAGGAGAGGCACTTGCCGAAGAAGTCGGCCACGAACTGCAGGATGAGGTTGAACACCCCGAGGCTGACGTTGAACAGGTCGCTGAGCCACTCCGAGACGTCGTCGGGGATGTCGAGCAGCGTGCGGAGCAGGTCCGCGACCGACCCGATGCCCGCCAGGATGAGGTCATGCAGCAGGCCGTGCGGCAGCGTCGCGTCGAGCGCGACAGTAAACGCCTGCTCGAACAGGTCGCCGGCGGTGTCGGCGAAGTCGAACAGGTCGAAGTCGATCGTCTGCGGGTCGCAGAACACGCGCCATTGCGGCTTGGTGTCATCGATTTTGAGCGCCGTGTGCAGGTCCTGGCAGTGCTTGCCGATCGGGGTAACCCCCGGCTCGAAGTGCTGGATCAGCGGGCTGCCGATTAGGCTCAGCTCGTGCTTGACGAGCGCCGCAAGGTGGACGGTGAACGTCACGGTCGGGCTGCCGCTGAACAAGCCCGCCCCGGGCAGGAGGATCGACCAGAGCGGCACCTCGACGACCCCGCCGCCGAACGAGAGCTTGGGCAGCTTCACCCCCAGCGAGAAATCGAGCTTGTCCCAGCGCGCGTCCAGCTCATGCAGCCGGATGGTGCCGTCGTCGCGCAGGTCGAGGGAACCGCCCTTCAGGAAGAGGCGGCCGTCGTAGGCGACGTTGAAGGCACCGTAGTCGGCCTTACCGGACACATTGAAGGCGAAGTTGGCCACCACGACCTCGAGGGTCTTGGCGAATACCGCCTCCGAGACGGCGATGGTCAGGTCCGCCATCATTGCACCTTCAGGTTGAAGAACACCTTGATCTGGTCGTCCTCGACGTCCGGGTTGTTCGGCACGTCGGTGGCCGGGACCACCGTGACGTGCTGGCCGATGGAGGTGCTGTTGGCCTGGAGCATCTGGGTGATGTTCAGGACCAGCGACTGCATGGGCACGATGAGCCGCGGCAGCACGCCGAGCCGCAGCACCACCTTCAGGTAGCACTCGAGCATGCTCTCCAGGTTGGACGGCGGGTCGGTCACCAGGTCGACGACCTCCAGGTCGTCCAGCCGCGTCTTGAGAAACTGCCCCCGGACGCCGGCGACAGTACCTCGCTCGAAGTGCCCGACGCCGAACACGTCCAGGCAGCTGCAGAGCACGTTCACGCTGGGCACCGTCGGGGCGTTCGTGCCGCCGACGGCCCGGGCGGCCAGCGCCGGCTGAACGCCGCCCCCGCTGACCGGCGGGGAGGTCGTCGGCGGGGGCGGCGCGGGGGGCTCCGCGGCTCGCAGCACGCTCTCCGCCACCGCGGCTTCCATCTCGGCCGCCAGGTTCTCGACCACGAGGTCGCTCGGGCAGGCCAGTCCGAAGCAGGCCCGCAGGTGGAGGGCGAACTGCTGGAAGCCGATCGGGTCGAGCTCGGGCGGCAGCGTCAGCGTGTGCCCCGGGTACAGGTCGATGCTGACGTTGCTCAGCTGCAGGCACCAGTCGAGCCCGACCGGCTTCGGCGCTCCGAGCACCGGCAGCGGCGACTCGACGGTGAACAGCGGCCCGCCCCCCGGCGGCGGAGCGATCGGCTGGCAGAACTGCGTGCTCAGGGCCTGGGTGAACAGGAGCGTGGCGTAGTTGAACAGCGACGGGCGCTGCAGCATGAGCTGGCCGATCGTCTTGTTGATCCCGTTTTCGTGCACGGCGGCAAACAGGTCACTGTGGTCGGTGAACGCCATGGTGCACCTCCCCAGGCATGGCCGGCACGGACCGAGCAAGATCTTTCCGAAGCGCCGGCAACGGTGCACCAGGAGAAACCCTGGACTTTATCGTGGCGAGGTCCAGCTTCTGCTGCTGAGGAAGGCGTAGGCGTCACTGGCCAGCTGTTCCTCGTTATCGAAGAGCTTTCGCCAGATCTTGGTGGCGGCGGCGAGATTAGGGAGGGTATTCCCGAATGCCTCCACGGTGAGCCAGCCGTCGTAGCCGATGTCCTGGAGCGCTTCGAACGTTGCGTCCCAGGCGACGCTGCCCGTTCCCGGCACGCCACGGTCGTTTTCCGAAATGTGCACGTGAGCGATGCGGCGCCCCGCGCGCCGGATGGCGGCCGCCGGCTCCTTTTCCTCAATATGGGCGTGGAAGGTATCCAGGTGGATGCGGCAGTTGGGGTGATCCACCTCATCGACGAAGCGGATGGCCTCGTCGAGCGTGTTCAGGTGGTAGAGCTCGAACCGGTTGACGACCTCTTCGGCCAGCGTCACGCCGGCCGCGGCCGCGTACTCGGCCACGCGGCGCAGGTGCCGGACGCTGCGCGCCCACTCTTCTGCGGTGGGACCGGCCCCGGTGAAGACACCCAGGGCGACCTGGTGAGGGCCGCACAGCAGGGTTGATCCGACGGCGACGCAGCAGTCGATCACGGCCTGCATGTGCTGGTACGCGGCCTCTTGTCGCGCCGGGTCAGGGCTCAGCGGATTCCACTCGGGCGCGATCACGGTGTTGGCGGTCCGCTCCAGGCCAAGATCATCCAGGCGCTGCCCCCACTCGGCCCACGTCGCCTCGTCCAGGTCGAAGACCGGCACTTCGACGCCGTCGTAGCCGATCTGCTTCAGCGACTCGAGTACCGGCATCAGGCCGTCGTGCATGTGGTCCGCCCACAGGTACAGGTTGATCCCGAGCTTCATCGATCGCCTGCTCAGTCGTTGTAGCTGTCTACCTCGAAGGAGGTGAACCCATGGTCGACGTTGGTGTTGCCGACGAAGAAATTGAAGCCGATTCCGGGACTGCCCGCACCGAACACGTCGTCGGTGGCGGAGATCACCTCCACGCCGTTAATGAATCCCCTGATGTCATGGCCGGAGATTGTCGCCTCCACGACGTCACCATCCCGGACCCCGTATTGCGGACCGATAAGCTTCCTCAGCGACGTGAAGTCCCCGATCTTTCCGTTCCACCGCACGATCTCGGCATAGGCATTGTCCGTCTTGAGGCATCTGAAGAAAATCTCGTACCCGGTGCAGCGGTGTGGCGTGAGGGTGCTGCGCAGGCGTATCTCGACTTCCTGGAAATACTCCTCTGTCGGGTTCTTGCTGAAGACTGTCCCCTTCGCATGCTGGTTCTTTCCCCATGCGCCGGAGAGCAGGGCGGTCGGGTCGTCGTAGTCCCCCTCGGGCGCGGCATCGGGGTCTGCGGACGCGAGGTTTCCCTGTTCTATCCGGTGTTCCGCGGCCTGCATGCGCGTCACCGCCCCGTAGGCCACCCCGTTCCTGACTATGACGTCGGCCCAGTCAATACCGTCCCTGGCCCCGTTGAGCCATAGCCCGCCCTCCGAGATCGGGTTCTCGTCACGCTGGAAACGCGTGCGGTACGACCTGACCGAGTCAGTTCTGGTTTCCATCGGCATCTCCGGTGTCCGCGATTGTCTCAGCACCCTCGGCGGTCACAGTATGGCTGTCTATGATCTCGCCGGCTTTCTGCAGCCACGTCTCGCCGCCCCGCACCTTCAGGATCACCAGGACGCCGACGCCCACGAGCATCCACGCGCCGACGATCACCGGCGACCAGTTGTCGGGGGAAGCGGGGAACGGGCTGAACGACTTCACCAGCGAGTAGATCAAGATGGCGGTCGTGCCGACCGGGAAGACGAAGTGCAGCACCCAGTTGAACTCGCGGCGCCGGTGGAGCCAGTAGTGAACGACCACGCCGATGTTGCCCATCGAGTAGACGAAGATGACCGCCAGCACCAGGCAGAAGCCGACCATCAGGATGAAGAACGTGGCCGGGCCCAGCAGCCCGCCGCCGATGAAGGCCAGCCCCATGGACAGCAGGAACTGAAGCAGGACCGCGACCGTGGGCGTTTTGCGCTTCGGGTCCACCCTGGCCACGACCCGGGGCAGCACGCCGGTGCGGGCCATGCCGTACCACATGCGGGTCGCGACGTTCTGGGTGGCGAGGCTCGCGGCCATGACCGAGGTGAACATGGCGAACAGCGCTATGGACCAGACCGCGCCCCAGACCCGGTGGGCGATCACCAGGGCGGGAAGTTCGGCCGACCCGGGGAGCTTACCGATGTTGAGCCAGCCCCAGCCGATGACCTGGCCCCAGATGACGACGACCGTCATCACGCCGGTGATGACGATCGATGCCATCGTCGCGATCGGCACGTTGCGGCGCGGACTGGCGGTCTCCTCGGCGAGCGGTACCGCGGATTCCCAGCCGGTGAGCCCCTGCACGGAGAACACGATCGCCAGCGCGAAACCCGTCGCCGTGGCCAGGTGTCCCGGATTGAAGCCCGGATCGAACACGCGGACCGTGAATCCGCCAGGACCGGGGCTGATGAGCCCCGATAGGCCGAGGGCGAGCACGATCAGGAACTCGAGCCCGCCCAGGATGACGATCGCGCGCACGGACAGCTTGATGCCGAGAAACCCGAGGACCGCGATGACCGGGATCGCGACCAGCGAGAACACCCACCACGGGAAGTTGATGCCATAGTTCGCCTGGAGCTCACCCTGGAGGATGTAGCCGAAGAAGGCGAGGATGGGGCCGGCGATGATCGGCGAGTAGAGCGTGTACGCCCATCCGGTCAGGAAACCGGCCCGCGGACCGAGCGTGCGGCTGACGTAGGTGAAGTACCCGCCGGCCGACGGGAAGAGCTTAGCCAGCTGGACCAGGCACATTCCCAGTGCCAGCACGACAAGGAACCCCAGGAAGTACGCGAACGGCGAGATCGCACCGGTGAAGCCCACAATGGTCGCCGTAAAGAAGAATGCGGTGATGGCCGGCGCGATGGCGGTGATGTTCTGCATGAGCGCGCCGGTCAGTCCGAGCGCGCGCACCTGGAGCTGGGTTGTGGCTAGCACCTCGCCCGACTCTCCGGTGGATGCCACGTTCTGCGTTGGAGGTTTGGTAGCCATACCGGCAGCTCCCCTGCGACCGAACCCTCCGAGCGTTTGCTCAGATAACGGTCATTTGCTCAAGTCTGAGGTATTGACCACCGTGCCGCAAGAGCCTGCTGTGGATTCCCCGGGCTCGCCATCGAAGGGCCCGATCAGGGACGCTTTCTCCGGCCGGGGATCACCGGCGCGCGGCTAGGTACCGTGCGAGGTGCTCGATCACCTCACGCGCGTCGTCCTCGATGCCGCACATGAATGTGGACCTGCGCCGCCGCAGTACGGGCAGCCCGAGCGCGTACAGTCCCGGGCGGCCGGCCACGCCGCCCTCGTGACGCAACTGGCCCTTCGCGTCGACCACGGGCACGTCGAGCCAGCCGTAGTCGGGCCGGAAGCCCGTGGCCCACACGACCGAACGGATCTCGCCGCTGCCCAGGTCGAGCTGCAGCCGCGTCGAGGAAGGCACGCGCGTCGGCGCGAAGCGCTCGGGAGGGCCGAACTCGGCGTCGCGCCCGCTCGTCAGCACCCATTCGTCGAACGTGCCCAGCAGGCGGTTCATCTTGAGATCTGCGAGCGAGAACACGTTGCGCAGGCCGCCGGAGAACAGCGCGCCGCCGTCTCGCACCGCCGCCCAGCGGCCCACCAGCTCGACGCCCATCGAGGCGAGCGCATTAAGGTCGAGCGTCGTCCGTTCGGGAGTCCCGACGAGCTGGGGCGAGGGCAGCCGCCGGGCCCGGGTGAGATCCTCGACCTCGTCGTACCGCTGGTCCCACACGCCCGACGCGTCCATCCACCACAGCACATCGCGGTCGCGGTAGGTGCGCGGCAGCCGCACGTGCTCCCCCACCGACAGGGTGACCGGCCGGCCTGACCGCTGCAGCTCGGCGGCCAGCTGGACGCCGGTCGCCGACGCTCCCACGACGAGCACGCCGCCGTCGGGGAGCTTGGCGGGGTCACGGTAGTCGAATGGCGTCAGCTGCTCGACCGACGGCGGCACCGCCCCGGCGAACTGCGGCACCGACGGCTGGTTGCAGGCCCCGCTCGCGATGACTACGGCCCGGCAGCTGAGCTCGCCGCGCGTCGTCGTCACGTGGTACCCGTCGTCGGCAGGCCGCACCGACGTAACGGTGACGCCGGTCCGGACGGGAGCGCGGGTGACCGCGGCGAAGCGCTCGATGAACGCGATGACTTCCCCCACCGTCATGTAGCCGTCCGGGTCCGGGCCTTCGTAGCGAAGGCCCGGAAGCCGGCTCTGCCAGTTGGGGGTGAGCAGCCGCAGCGAGTCCCAGCGTTCGGTCCGCCAGGAGTTCGCCACCTCGCCGCGCTCGAGCACGACGTGGTCGATCGACCGGTCGCCGAGGAAGCGGCTCGCGGCCAGGCCCGCGTGCCCCGCACCGATGACGACCGCGGTTACGCGCTCGATGACGTGACCCTCAGTGCTGGCCGGAAGGGGCGACTTCGACCGTGACGTTCGTCGGGTTCGTCAGGGCGTCGTACACGGCGGAGCGCTTCTGGGACTGGGCCACCAGCGCCTCGATGTCCTCCTGTGACGCGTCCGCGTCGATGTGGAAGGTGACCTTGATGTCGTTGTAGCCGTTGCGGACATCGCTGTCGGCACCGAGGATTCCGCGGATGTCATGCCCGCCCTCGACCACGGACTCGACCGAGCGCAGCTGGATGCCACGGTTCTCCGCGACCGATGCAATACCCCCCGTCAGGCAGCTCGCCAGGCCGACGAGGAGGTACTCGATCGGCGTGATGCCGTTGTCTTCGGCCGCGAAGACCTCGGGATGGTCGGCTTCGAACGACCACTCTTCCTTGTGGTTGTGCTCCTCGCCGAGGCCGAAGAAGCTCTGGACCTTGATCTGGCTGTGCACGCCGTTCTGCCACTTGGCGGACGCGCGCCAGGTGAACTGGGCGGCCTCGGGCGCGCCCTTCAGCACCTCGCGTGCGTCGAGCAGCGCCTGCACGTTGACTCCGTTGGTAACCGTGGTCATCTCGTTTATCCCCTCACGCCCATTTCTCCATATTCTCGATGGAGATGCTTGACATTACACCGGACAGTACCAGCTAAGTTAGGCCCTCAGACGGAGCCATCCTCGGCCGGCCTCTGCGTTGACGGCGAATTACCAGCGGCCGTGATGGATTACCTCGCCCAGCGGGCGGCGGCTGGGCTTGGCGATGGGGCGCAGCGGGCGATCGGCGGGGTAGCCCACGCCGAGGAGGAAGGCCACGTCGTATTCGGCTGGCACGCCGAGGATCTTGCGGGCCTGGTCCTGGTCGCCGACCGAGGCGTGGCCGGTGCCGATGCCGAGATCGGCCGCGGCCAGGGCCATGGCGTACGTGGCCTGCCCGAGGTCGTAGTAGTCGAGGAGGCGGGTACGGTCGTCATCCGTCCTGGGGACGACCAGGGCGATGGCGGCAGCCGCTCCGGCGATGTGCCCCGCACCGCGCCAGACCTCGGACAGCGCGCGGAGCTGGTCAGGGTCGGTGACGACGACGAAATCCCAGTGCTGCCGGTTGGACGCCGACGGTGCCCGCCACGCTGCCTCCGCGATGCGGTCGAGGTCAGCCGCTGGCACCCCGTCGGTCTGGTAGCTGCGGACGTTGCGCCGAGCGCGGATGGCGTCCCAGGTCTGCATGGCGGGCTGCTCCTTCTGAGAGGTGGCGGCGGGCCTGCTCAGTGTAATTCTGCGGGGCAACCTGCTAGCCGGGGAGATGCAGTCAACATGCGGATGCCGGGCGCCGCCCGGACGATGAGCATAGGTCGCGGGGCTTCATCCGCATCGCCGACACCGCGGATGTCCCCTGTCACCGGGAAAGGAGTTACCGTGGCGGCCTCTTACGCCGAACTTCCCAATAGGCTCGTCAGCGGGGCCAATGGCGTCGATTACGCCTACCGCGACACCGGGCCGACCGCCGGCGGTGTGCCGCTGGTCCTGTTTCAGCATTTCCGCGGGAACCTGGACAGCTGGGACCCCGCGCTAATCGACGCGCTGGCCGCGAGCCGGCGGGTCATCACCTTCGACAACACCGGAGTCGGCGGGTCCGCCGGCACCACCCCAGACACCATCGAGCAGATGGCCCGCGACGCTATCGCCTTCGCCGCCGGCCTGGACCTCGGCCCGGCCGACCTGCTGGGCTTCTCCATCGGCAGCTTCGTCGCCCAGCAGATCGCGCTGATGCGGCCCGCCCTCGTCAGGAGGCTCATCCTGGCCTCCTCGGCGCCGCAGGGCGCGGCCGGCATGCACGGCTGGGCACCGGAGGTCATCGGCGCCGTCGGCACCCCGCAAACCAGCCCCGGGGCTTACCTCGGCGTCTTCTTCACCGCGTCCCCGGCTAGTCGGCAGGCCGGCCAGCAAGCCATGCAGCGCATGTACGCCCGGACCGAGGACCGGGATGTGGCGACGAACTGGGCCACCCGCCAAGCGCAGTACGACGCGGTGTGCAATTGGGGGATCCCCGACCACGCGCTGCTCCAGCGGCTCAGCTGCCTGGAGATGCCGGTGTTCGTGGCCAACGGCGACCGCGACCCGATGATCCTGCCGCACTACTCCTACCTGCTCGCCGGCCTGATCCCGCAGGCCCGGGTCAAGATTTACCCCGACGCGGCGCACGGGTTCTTGTTCCAGCACCACGCCGAGTTCGCCGCCGACGTCGAGACCTTCCTCCGGTGACCGGCACGCACATGATCGTGCTGCCCGGCGGCGGGTATGCCGCGCACGCTCCGCACGAAGCCGAGCCGGTGGCCAAGTGGCTCGACGAGATAGGCGTGCCGGCCAGCGTGTTCCGCTATCCGCTCAACGTCCGGCATCCGGCGCCGCTGGACGCACTGCGCGCCGAGATCGGCCGCCGCCGGGCCGCGGGCGCGCGGCGCATCGGGCTCAT
>Ga0210408_10003569_pt1 | contig 14316 bp, 11 predicted proteins | sample IncBWH4MmetaG_FD_155471 | JGI IMG/M metagenome (GOLD analysis project Ga0210408, IMG submission 155471) | Forest soil microbial communities from Barre Woods Harvard Forest LTER site, Petersham, Massachusetts, United States - Inc-BW-H-4-M | ecosystem: Environmental > Terrestrial > Soil >...
GTGCGCCTCGCCGACGCCAGCGGCGGCGGTCCTGCGCTGGACGAGGATGCGTTCAACGCCGGCGAGCGCCCGATCGCGCCGGTCGCTTTCAAGCGCTACGTGCCGCCCACGCAGCCGCGCGTGGAGGCCCAAGCGACCTCGCCCGAACCGCTCTCGGTGACGCTCGCGCGTCCGCTGCTCGGCTACCCCGAGGCGGTGTACGCCGACGTCGAAGAAGCCGTCGCGAAGTTGATGGCGATCCATAACCGCAACGTCGAACACCCCACTGAACTGCAGGAGGTGGGGCTGGCCGACGTGGACGCGGACTATGTCGAGGTACGCATGCTCGTGCGCACTCCCGCGTTCGACTCCGCGGCCACCTTCGACGACTGGCTGGAGCTGTACACAACCACGCGCGCGTTTCCCTCGAACCCCGACGCGACGCTCGAATTGACCGGCAACTACGTCGACGTCGCCCAGCTCTCCGCTCTGGACGTGAAAGCGCAGCAGGGTGCTCCGGGGAGCGTCAGCGGCCCGCTGCCGATCCCGACCGCGCGCGACGTGCGCCTGGAACTGCGCGCGCTCTGCCGCGAAGACACCGCCTACTTTGCCAACGAAGCCGCGCGTCGCAGCATCCCCGTGACGGTCGACTTCCATCAGCCCGCCGCGAAAGAGTCAAGCCCGTTCCGCCCGATCGACCCCACGCTGAGCATGCGCTCCGTGTTCCTGCAGCCCGACTCCGTCGCCGGCGAAGACAAGCCGGCAGTGGTGCAGCTCCAGAACGACCCTTCCGAGGTGCTGCTGCAGCGTCTCGCCCAGGCGGCGGGGTTGAGCGCGAGCAAAGACACGCTGCTGGCGCTGCCCGGCCAGCGTGTCGTGTTCGGCTGCGCCGGTCTCGGGCACCGGCTCTCACCGGAGGCCGGCTCGCTCGTGCTTACGCATCTCGCGGAGCTTCAGGGGCAGTGGCTGAACGTGGTGCGCGTCGAGCTCGACCGCGACTGGACGTGGAAAGGCGCGGGGAGCCCCTCGTTGCGCCTGACACGCTCGCTGGCCTCACTGCCGGGCGGCGCCGCGCACAGCGAGGAAGTCACGACCGTGCAGTTAATGCACGCCGTGAACAGCACCGCCACCGCCGAAGAACCGGAACGCGACCGCACGATTGTGGTATTCATCGATGCCTTCAAGGCGCCGCTGGAAGGCGGTCTGCCGCACGAGCTTGAAGTTGATTACGAAGTGGAGCTGCTGCTGGAGGGCGGCGCGAGCGCGCAGGTGTCGCTCACCAACATGCTGCCCGTCACCACCGTCCCGCGCCAGATCCCGCAGGTGGTGTCGGCGGGGTATGCGCTCTCCGAATACCAGGCCGACGCGCAGTACTCGACGACGGGGGAGCGCACGCGGATGCTGTGGCTGGAGCTCGCCGAGCCGCTGCAGGACAAACGCGACGCGTACTTCGTGCGGGTCCTCGCGCACAGCCCCGACCCGCTGCTGCTGGCGCGCGTGGAACCCGCCGCCGACCCGCCCGCATACGCGCGCTCGGCGCTCGATCCCGAGCTGGTGCGGGTGATCACTCCCGGCGAGGCCGACGACCTCGCGGGCCTGGCGACGATGCAGAAGCTACTGCCCGCGCACGGCTCCGATCGTCACTTCCTCGTGCCGCTGCCGCCGGGGGTGTCGGGCGCCTCCCCGGAGCTGCATGGCTTCTACACCTATGAAATCCGCGTCGGGCATGATCGAGGAACGAAGGCGAGCCCATTTTGGTCGACCGCGCAGGGGCGCTTCGGTGAGCAGATCGTGCTGGAGGGCGTCCAGCACCCCGCGCCCGAGCTCGCCTGCGGCGTAACGCGGCTGGCCAGCGGCGTGCTGGTCGCGGCTCCCTACGCCCGCCCTTACTACGAAGGGGCCGAGGTGCTGCCCAACCCACCGAACACCGAAATCTGGATGGTGCTCTACGCCCAGGTTCACCAGGCCGACGGCGCCTCGATGCGAAACATCGAGCTCGCCGTGCAGCGTGCATCGCGCAAGCGCGAGATCCCGGGTGTGACGGGTCTCGCGGCAGCCGCGAGCGTGGGCACGCCAAGCGGGCCGATGGCGCTGGCCGCGTGGAGCGACGGGCAGATCGAAGCGCTGCTCGCCGAGTATGGGCTTGGAGAGAAGACTCCCCTGAGCACGCTCGCGATCGAGTTGATCCCCGAGCCGAACTCGCCCTTCGATGACCCCCTGCGCAGCGAGCTCGGCGAAGTCAGGATCCTGCGTACCTCGCCGCTCGTCGCGATCGAGGGCGTCTGCTGCTGATCGCGCGGGGGCGACGACCGTCGTCTGGACCACCGCAAATCCCCCGCAGACGGCCCGAAACCGCATCGCAGCCAACTCTAACCGTTCGCCCCGACTATGCCGCTACTTGTCCGCACACCGAAAGTAGTGTTTTGCAGCGCGCTGGATTTACGACCCCCGGAGCCCGTCAGGGCTTCAGCATTGCGGTATGTGAGGCGGGCGACGGTGACCGCGAGACGTTGGGCGCGTCGCCCGCCTCCCTCAACAGTTCCTGGATGTTAAGGTCCTAAGGTCCACATCTGTGGAGGCTGTTCAGGATTTGACTTCCATTCCTGGACAAGTAATGATTTTCTGTGTCGTTTCGAGAGCGTCCGTCTTTTCTTCCGCTCCTATCTTTACCTTCAGTACGCATTTCTTTTTTACCGTTTTTTCTGGTTCATATTCTATGATTTCCTGTACCCCTGCCAACTGTTTGAAGACCAATGTAAATTTTTTGGTCAGTTCGCTGGCATTGGACAAAGCGCCAGCTAAGCAACCTTTCTCTTCGTCTGCGTTGGCGCAGGTATACTTTGCTATAGGACCACCGACCGCTTCTGCTTCTAGCGCAAAGACGATCGTTTTAGCACCGCCTACCGCTGGTTTTATATATCCGACTTCGCCCTCCAGTGCTTCGGTCTTGATTTCTTTGGCTGCGGCACCTGCGGTCTTGCATTCGATACCGCCACTTTCGCAACCCTGAAATCGGATGTTAATTTTCTTTGCAATCTTGACTTTCGCAACCAGTACTTCACCTTCAATTTCGCTCGTCTGGCATTCTACCCTGGTTGGACCGGCCCCTTCCGTTTCAAGCACGGCTTTCAGTCCAGTTCCGACAAATTTCCCGGCCTGCTGAAATTCAGGAAGTCCCGCAAAGGCAGTACTTGTCATAGGTGCGCTGGTGATAGCCAAGACGGCAAATGTCAGTCCGATGCTCTTTCGGTGCTTCATATCGTCACACTCCAGCTTCCTTTCGTTAGTTCCGCGTGAGAGAATTCGCACGCCGCTAGCCCATTCGCTATCTGGGCTAGGCATTCAGTATCCGACTCGCAGTGGCGTGAATCAAGCCGCACGAGTATCTTTGTAGGCAGTACGAGCCGACGTGGCCGCGAGACGCCGGATCAGTCGCTCTGTACCAGTATTGCAGTCAGACGGAAGCGTCTCTGACTAGCGCGGATCGCCTTGAGATGCGCCCGCCGACGTGTCCAGCACGTGGCTTGATACCGTCCGGGCGGGTTCAGCATCGATGGCGGTAGACGTGAAGTCACGGCCAGGCAAGCCCATGCAGCCGTTGGTCAAGTCACTGGAAATCTCGCAGCTAACTTAGAGCCTTTAATTGAACGAGACACATGCGTTGCTCTGACTCATGAGATAGCTGCTGCTCTACTCGCCGCCGGACATCCGACGATACGACTCGCTACCAGTTCGGCTTATCAGATCCATATAAAATATCGAGACGAGGTGCGTCGCCTCTCGATAGGTTCTAAACGGCACCTGCCACACGGCCGAGTCGTCGTGCTCCGAGGCATCACGATCAGCCGTCTCGATGAGGACGGCAGAACCGTCGTCCTGGCATCCCTGCCGATGCGCGTACCGAGTGCCAGAGGTTTGACCAAGTGCTGCGCAGCATGTAGCCGCCCGGCGTTGCCGGGAACACAATCTCGCCCCTGGTGCGGTCGATCGTCTTTCCTCGGGCGCCATGACTAGTGCGTCGACCAGGGAGCATGACGGAGGCGAACGCTCGGCTCGGGCGACAGAATGATCCGGCCGATCGAACCGTCGAATCGAAGCGCAGGGCCGCGAAGAGCGCGCCGGAAGGAGGAGAGCATGGAGTTCCTGGTCGAGATTGAAGTAACGGTGCCGGCGGGTACGCCTCAGGAGGAGATCGACGAGCGCCAGCGCGCCGAGGCCGCGGCCGCCGCACAGCTCGCCCAGGAAGGACACCTGACGCGGGTCTGGACCGCCCGCTCGCAGGCGGGCGGATCATCGGTTCTGGGGCTGTACAGCGCCGAGAGCCTCGGCGAGCTCGAGGATCTGCTCAGGCAACTGCCGCTCTATGACTGGATGCGTGTCGTAGTCACCTCGCTCGGAGCTCACCCCAACGACCCCGCGATCGCCGAGGCGCCGAGGTGACCGTTCTCCCGGAGCCTCGGCTCAGGCACGTCTACCGCCTCGAGGCGACGCTGGGAGAGCCATTGGAGCTGGGGGAGGTGGCCGGCGCTCGCCGGCGCATCGTCCCGTTGACCGGCGGAGGGTTCACCGGCCCGGACATCCGAGGAAGCCTGCTGCCAGGCACGAGTGCCGACTGGCAGTTGATCCGGCCCGACGGGACTGCGATCGGCGACATCCGCTACACGCTGCAGACTCGAGACGGCGCCCTGCTTTTCGTGTGTGCGCGCGCGACCCGACATGGCGACCCCGAGGTGCTCGCGCGGCTCGCGCGCGGGGAGAACGTCGATCCCGCAGAGTACGTCTTTCGGTCCTCTGCGCAGATCGAGACCGCCGCGCCGGAGCTCGAGTGGCTGAACAAGGGAGTCTTCATCAGCGTCGGCGGGCGCAGCAGCATAGGCGTCACCTACGACACCTACGTCGTGGAGTGAGGGAGATCTGGAGGTCGAACGCGGGCGTCGCACTCCGCGATGCGACCGGCGAGCGCTACGCGTCTCCCAGCAGCGCCTCATTCGAGCCAGCCTGCACGAGCACCGGGGTGACCCCGGACATGTCGGCGAACACCGGACTGGCAGCCCGAGCGCCTCGCGCTGCTCGAGACTTATGACTGGTACTCGCTGGGGTGCGGCTGTCGCCGCGAGTAGGCCGCCGACGCGGTAGCCTGGGAGGCACCGCCCTATGCAGCCTGGGCGACGTCGTCCATGGTGACCCTGGGGGGACAGGAGCCGAGACAGATGGCCCCGCGCACCAGCCTGATAGGACGTGACTCGGAGGTGGCCGCGCTCGAGGGTCTCCTTGAAGCAGTTCGCATGGGGGAGAGTCGAGCGCTCGTCCTTCGTGGCGAGCCAGGAGTCGGCAAGACGGCATTGCTCGAGCGCGTGCACGAGCTGGCCTCGGGATGCACGATCGTCCGGGCCGATGGTCTAGAGGAGGAGATGGAGCTTGCGTTTGCCGCCCTCCAGCTTCTGTGCGCGCCGATGCTCAGTCTGCTCGATCGACTCCCGAGTCCGCAGAAGGCCGCGCTCGCCATCGCCTTGGGCCTCGATGAGGGCCCGCCGCCTGACCGGTTCTTGGTTGGGCTTGCGGTCTTGAGCCTTCTGGCAGAGTCGGATCAGACGCAGCCCCTGGTCTGCCTCATCGACGATGCGCATTGGCTCGATCACTCCTCGGCGCAGGCGCTTACGTTCGTCGGCCGCCGGCTGCAGGCGGAGTCCGTCGCTTTGATCGTCGCGACGCGCGGCAACGAGGTGTTGGCGGGCCTGCCTGAGCGAATCGTCGAGCCGCTTGGTGACTCCGAGGCGCAGCGACTTCTGCAGACGACTTTGGGGGTGCCGCTGGACGAGCAGGTGCGTGACCGGATTATCGCCGAGGCCGGTGGCTGTCCACTCGCGTTGCTCGAGCTGCCGCACCTGGTCTCCCCCTCGCAGCTGGCAGGCGGATTCGCGCTTCCCGGCGCTCTTCCTGTGACCGAGCGCATCGAAGCGACATATCTGCAGCGCCTCGCCAGGCTCGCGCCCAGCAGCATGACGCTGCTGCTCGTCGCTGCGGCTGAGGTGACCGGTGACCCGTTGCTCCTGTGGCGCGCGGCCGAGCGGCTCGACATCGCGCCGGACGCGGCAGCGAATATCGAACGTACGGGCCTGTGCGAGCTGGGGTCACGGGTTCGCTTCACGCATTCCCTGGTCAGATCGGCCATCTACCGTGCGGCGTCGCCGGAGCAGCGGCGCGCCGTTCATCGCGCGCTCGCCGATGCCACCGACCCAGAGCTGGATCCGGACCGTCGCGCTTGGCACCGCGCGCACGCGACAGCCGGCCTTGACGAGGACGTGGCTGCCGAGCTCGAGCGCTCGGCTGTGCGTGCGCAGTCACGCGGAGGTCTCGCGGCAACCGCGGCCTTTCTCGAGCGGGCGGCGAGTCTGACGCCGGCCCCGGCACGCAGAGCAGGGCGCGCTCTCGCGGCGGCCGACGCGAAGTACCGCGCGGGCGCCCTCGACGAGGCGCGTGCGCTGATCGCGCTCGCGGAGGCGGGATCCCGCGACGAGCTACTTCACGCCCGGATCGCGTTGTTGCGCGGACAGATGGCGTTCAGTTCCAGTGATGTCGCTGACGCCCCTGCCCTGTTGCTGGAGACCGCGAGGCGCTTCGAGCCGTTGGCCCCGAAGCAGGCGCGGGAGACGTACCTCGATGCGCTCTCCGCCGCGAATTTCGCTGGCCGCCTCGCAAGCACAGTCGACCTGCCGCAGGTGGCGGCCGCAGCGCTCGCAGGGCCGGCGGCGGCGCGCTCTCCTCGCGCGCCCGATCTGCTGCTGGACGGCCTTTCAGCGCTCTTGGTCCAGGGCTACGAGAAGGCTGCACCGATGGTCCGGAAGGCGTTGGAAGCGATGCTCGACGGACAACTCACGATCGCCGAGAGCGTTCGTTGGTCGTTCATCGCTTGCCGGTCAGCCCACGATGTCTGGGACGACTATGCGTGGGACGCCCTCTCGGAGCGACAGCTTGAGATCGTGCGGGACGCTGGTGCGATCAGCGCGCTTCCGCTCGCTCTAAGCCAGAGGATCGGCATGCAGCTGCACGCGGGCCAGTTCAAGGCGGCGGCCATGCTCGTCGACGAGCTAGAGGCGATCGCCGAGGCGACTGAGGACGGCCTCCCTCGCTACGGGGCTCTTGCACTCGCGGGATGGCGCGGGGACGAGAGCGATGCGCGTCAGCTTGGTGAAGCCATCACAGACGAAGCGCTTCGCCGCGGCGAAGGGATGGGCCTGAGCCTCGCGGAACACACTCATGCCGTTCTCTACAACGGGCTCGGGCAGTACGAGCAGGCCCTGGCCGCAGCCGAACAAGCGAGCAGCTACCCGCCCGAGCTGGGATTCGGTAACTGGAGCCTGGTCGAGCTCATCGAGGCGGCCGTCCGTAGCGGCGAACCGAGCCGCGCAGAGGATGCCGTGGCGAGGCTTATAAGCGGCACCGGCCCGAGCAGCACGGACTGGGCGCTCGGGATGGCGGCGCGGTCGCGCGCACTGCTGGCAGATGACCAGGACGCCGAGCCCCTGTACCTCGAGGCGATCGACCGGCTCGGCCGCAGCCGCGGAGCCGTTGCCCTTGCGCGTGCCCGGCTCATATACGGCGAATGGCTGCGACGGAAGCACCGCCGGACCGACGCCCGCGATCAGCTGCGCAGGGCGCGCGAGATGCTCGTCTCGATCGGAGCCGAAGCGTTTGCGGAGCGGGCCCGGCGGGAGCTGCTCGCCACAGGAGAGAAAGTCCGTAAGCGCAACGTCACGACGCGGGACGACCTCACGCCGCAGGAGACACAGATCGCGCAGCTGGCCGCAGATGGACTGTCGAACCCTGAAATAGGCGAACGGTTGTTCATCAGCCCGCGCACCGTCGAGTACCACCTCCGCAAGGTCTACACGAAGCTGAACATCAAGTCGCGCAACAAGCTCCGGGGACTGCTTTCCAGCGCCTGAGTTCTGGCGTCGCGGCCCACCCCCAAACGCGAGCGAGAGCTACCACTACCAGGGCCGAAGCGCCTTGTGCGGCGCGCGCCCGGCGATCTGGTTGGGCGGCGCGACCAGGGCTTGGGACTAGGGAGATGCCCGAGGCGAACGGCTCCTAGCGAGCGCAGAATCGGCTTCTGAATCCGCGCTCAGACGCGACAACGCATCAGAAAGGAAGCCTCATGCCATATGTGACCGTAGGAACGGAGAACTCCGCGCCGATCAAGATCCACTACGAGGATCATGGCAGCGGCCAGCCGATCGTGCTGATCCACGGGTACCCCCTGAACGGGAACTCGTGGGAGCGCCAGGAGCGCGAGCTGCTCGCCGCCGGATACCGCGTGATCAGCTACGACCGCCGTGGGTTCGGCCAGTCGCTCGAAGCGCCACAGTGTTTCCTGCAAGCGAGGCAAGCCAGGAGGCATACATGAGCGCCACCGAAGCAGGCAGTGCCCACGCGAGCAGCGACGCGAACGGCGGCAAGGTCGACATGAAACTCGAGGTCCACGTCATCCCCGTGTCCGACGTCGACCGATCGAAGCAGTTCTACGAAAGCCTGGGTTGGAGGCTCGACGATGACGTCGCCCCGCTGGACGGGCTTCGCATCGTCCAGTTCACGCCACCTGGGTCCGGGTGCTCGGTCACGTTCGGCAAGAGACTCACTGCGGCCGCGCCTGGCTCGGCCGAGGGGGCGCTGGTCGTCTCCGACATCGAGGCGGCCCACGACGAGCTCCTCGACCGTGGCATCGACGTGAGCGAGGTGTGGCACGGCACGCCGTTCCCCCCCGAGGCACGGATGAGCGGCCCCGACCCCGAGCACACGAGCTACGGGTCGTTCTGCGCCTTCGGTGATCCCGACGGCAATACGTGGCTGGTCCAAGAGGTCACGACGCGGCTCCCCGGCCGGATCTGACGCCGCTGACACACAGCATTCGCATCCTCGGCGGTTTGCGTTTGGGACCCGGCCCCAAACGCAAACCGCCTGCTCACCGTCCTCACCCGGGAACATGCTGTGGAGCGTCATTTCCCGATGGATCCTCTCGAGCGCCATGCCCTTGACCGGGCAGGAACACCTGGTAGCGTTTGTCGGTATTCCGCGCATGGCCGTGGACGAGGGCCATGCGGACAAGCCGCATGGAGGAGATGATCATGGTCCTCAACCAGCGGAGCGCGCTCAGGCTGTTCGCGGTGGCGCTTGCGGCCGCCGTGTGGTGCGTGTTGCCGTCGACGGCGCAGGCAAGGGAGATCCGTGTCGCGCCGACCGGTAGCACGAGCGCTATCCAGACGGCCGTTGACGAAGCCGCCCCTGGCGACACGATCGTCGTCAGTACGGGGACGTATTCCGGCCCGACGGTCAGCGTGAAGACGAACGACTTGACGATCACAGGCAGCAAAGCGGCGGTCATCGACGCCACCGGAAACACCTACGGCATCACCGTCGGCACGCAACTCACGTTCGACCCTGGTCCCACCTGTCCGCCCTTTGGCGTGAGCGACTTCAACATCAGCGGCCTCACAGTCCGCAACGCCGAGGACACGGGCATCTTCCTGTTCGGTGTCGACAAATTCGAGGTCAGCGGCGGCGCTTACCTCAACAACGGCGAGTACGGCATCTTTCCGCGCTGCTCGCATGACGGGCTGATCAGCAAGAACTCCGGTGGCGGCGGCAATGATGCCACGATCTATGTCGGCGTCGACAACAACACGGTTGTCGAAAAGAACCGGCTCGTAGGCGGGGAGCTCGGCATCGAGTTGGAGAACACCAACAACTCGGTCGTGCGCAACAACCTGCTGAGCGACAACACGACGGGCATCTTCGTGATCGTGCTCCCCAACTTGCCCACGTCCTCGACCGAGACGGCGCTCATCGAAGGTAACGTCGTACACAAGAACAACCGCCCGAATCCCTTCCCGCCGGTGTGCCAAACCCCTGGAACGCCTCCGGGCTGTGTCGAAGAATTCTTCGACGACTTGCAGCTGCTTCCGTCGGGTAGCGGAATCCTCAACGTGGGTGGCCACGATGTGATCATTCGCGGGAACGTAGTGGTCAACAACGACACTGCGGGCGTCGGCGTGGTCGAAAACCCGTTTGGGTTTGGCTCTTCCAACGACACCGTCGTGACTCGCAACGTGATCGTGCAGAACGGCAAGAGCCCCGACCCTCGCACGAAAGGCTCCGGCGACATCGTCTACTTGGACAACCCCGCTAACGGAAGCTGCGTCTCCGGGAACGTCTTCAAGACGTCCTTCTTCCCGTTTGGGACCCCGCCCGCCTGCTAGGGATGGCTGCGCTATGGCATGGCATGCACCGGGTCTTGGCGAGCGAGAAGCCCGGAATCGAGGTGGCCTGGAGGGCTGCAAACAGGATGCAGAAGCCCGAATCCCCTGTATTCAAGCCAACTCTAACCGTTCGCCCCGATTGAGGCCCCCTCTTAAAAAGTCGATTTTGGGGGGCTTTGTGGTACAGGAAGCCTCAATTTTCTTTGTAGGCCGGTGAGCCGTAGTGCTTTCGTAGCCACGCCTCGACCTCGGGCGTTGTGCGCCACGTCCAATCGTTGATCGAGATCGCTAGAAACCTCCAGGGGCGCTCAGACGAGAGCCTGACAGAAAGAACGATGCCAGTGGCGGAACAAGCTGATGCTCGCCGGTACTGCGTGGGTGAGGCCCACGTCGCGGCCTTCGACTTGTTCGATGGCCGGCCTTCTTGGGGCCGTGGTGGAGCTGCCCCGGCTCAACGGGCAGGCTCGTGCTGCTCGACTCGCTGTAGTTCCGGGCAGTCCACAAGGTTTGACCTAAGCTCGTCCATCGCCAGCGCGTACCCGCGTGATGTCAGGGCGTCATCACGATCCGGCCGAACGCGTTGCGGCTCTCGGCGTATTCGTGTGCCGTGGCGGCGTCCGCGAGCGGGAACGAGCGATCGATCTCTACCTGGAGCTCGCCGCTTGCGGCGAGCTCCAGCATGTCGGCGATCATCGGATGGACGCGGGCGTACTCCGACAGGAGTGCGCCACCGAGGAAAACGCCGTGCAGCGAGTTGTTGCGCGCCCACAGCGACCGCGCCTCGATCGCTGAGCCCGCCCGGGCGGCCACCCCGACGCTGACGAGCGTACCCCGATAGACGAGCACACTCACGCTGTCGACGAGGTTCTGGCCGCCGATCGAGTCGACGACGATGTCCACACCGCGCGAGTTGGTCAGCTGGTTGATGCGCTCGACGAAGCTGTCAGTCGCGTAGTTGATCCCATGGTCGAGCCCGAGCGTCTTTAGCCGTTCGAGCTTTTGGTCGCTGGAGGTGGTCGAGATCACGGTCGCGCCCGCGCGCTTGGCGAGCTGAATGGCGGCCATCCCGACGCCGCCAGCGCCGGCGTGGATTAGAACGGTCTGGCCCTTCACGAGGTTGGCGGCGGTGAACAGGCACTCGTACGCGGTTCCGAACGCGACCGGCACACACGCCGCGCGCGCTGCATCGAGCCCGGCAGGGATCGGCCAAGTCATCGCCGCGGAGACCGCTCGCCTGGCGGCGTGCGACCCGGCTGCGTTCAAGGCGACCACGCGGTCGCCAACCGACCGACTGTCGACGCCGGTGGCGACCTCGCTAACGGTCCCGGCGCTCAGATAGCCGACGATATGCGGCGCCGTGAGCAAATCACCCGCCGCGCGAGCGAGCAGATCTCCTCCCTCGATGCTGATCGCCTCGGCATCGACCACCACGCAGCCCTCCGGGCACTCAGGATCGGGCACCTCCTCGTAGCGAAGCACCTCGGGGGCACCGTTCTCGTAGATCACCGTCGCCTTCATCCGCACCATCCTTTCGGTTGCGACTCCGCGACCCAGAAGGATGTCATGCCCGGGTCTCCAGCCACACTCCCGATAGCGGGCCGAGCGCACGCCGTTGTGTCCGACGACCTGCCCGCCTTCTGCGCGAAGATCGTGGAGGAGTTCGCCGAGGGACGCCACCAGGTCGCCCACGCCGGCGCGACAGGCGCTTAGAGCGCCACCGATCGACCGGAGGTGCCTGGACACAGAACGTGGGGCATGTCAGAGGTCAGTCTGCGCGCAGAGTGTGACCGCGGCGGAGGCGGGGTTCACCAGGACGAGGAATCCCGCCAGGCTTGAGCGGCTCGGCGCTGGTGTGGCGAGCCTCGCCAGCTCAGCGCTTTGCCTGGGTGGTGTTGGCGTAGCCGTCGGGGCTGGATGGTGCCGTCGAAGTGGTCGTGGAGGACGGCCTTGACGGACCGGATCGAGAGGATTAGGTTTCCTCCACAAGTGCCTGGACAAAAGGACGGTTCTAATGATCGCAGAGCCGGTGCCGGGCGAGATAAGAGGAAGGAGACAGGAACATGGGAAACAAAAACCGCATTCTCGGCCTCGCGGCCGTGGTCGTCGGGGTGCTGATACCGGCGGCGTCGGCCGCCGCGCTGCCGCAGTACGTTGCGCTTGGGGACTCCTACTCCTCCGGAGTGGGCACCCGCGTCTTCTACGAAGAAGCGGGCGAATGCGACCGCAGTCCGGACGCCTACGGGCCAAAGATCGCCGCCGCCAAGGGCTACACGCTGAGCTTCCAGGCGTGCAGCGGCGCCACCACCACGGAAGTGAACGCAAAACAGCTCAGCACGCTGAGCGCCAGCACCAGCCTCGTCACGATCACGATCGGCGGCAACGACGCCGGCTTCAGCAACGTGATCATCAACTGCGCCCTCTACTACTTCACCTGCGGAGAAGCGATCGCCGAATCGGAGGAATTCATCAGGAAAAAACTGCCGGGTCTTTTGGAAACAACCTACAAAGACATTCACGAAAAGGCGACCACCGCCAAAGTTGTCGTGCTGGGCTACCCGAAGCTGTTCACCAAAGAAGGGAAGACCTGCAACGTCAACTTCCTCACCTCGGGCAACGAGAAGAAAATGAACGAAGCCGCCGAACTCCTTGACAAAGTCATCCGCGAACGCGCGGAAGCGGCGAAATTTACCTTCGTCAATCCCACGAGCGCCTTTGAATCGCACGAGGTCTGCTCGTCCTCAGAATGGCTCAACGGGCAGTCCCTGCCGCTGTCCGAAAGCTACCACCCCAACGTCTCCGGCCAGGCCGAGTTCACCTCGCTGATCGAGGCCGTGCTGTAGCGCGGCCGGCCGTCGTGTAGCAGCTGACGGTGCGCCTGCCCGCGGTTCGCTCCGCGGGCAGGCGGCCGGTGGAAATGGGCACGGCTGTCGGCGGCGAGGGGTGGTGTACGGCCCGAAGATGCTGGTGCGCGTGCTGCGGTTCCGGCGGCCGCCGGCGCTCCCGCCTGTGCCCCTGGTCGAGCTGACGTTCGATGCGGGCTACGCCGATCAGGCCCACATGACCGCCGAGGTAACACGCCTCGCTGGCGTGTTGCCTGTCCGATTTCTCAAAGACCGCACGCCCACCGCCGCCTAGGCTGTGGGCATGCCGGTCGATTTCCGCACCGCCGAGAACGTCACCTGGTCCGCCGCCCGCCTGGTGGACCGCTACCGCTACAGAAGATCGTCTACTCGAGGACGCTCGAGGCGGTGTCGAGTGCGAGAACCCGGATCGAGCGAGTATTCGACATAGAGATGATCCGGCGGCTGAAAGCGAGTACTGTGCACGACAGGATCCTGCTCCCTAGGACGACCACTGACGCTGACGAGGCGGTTGGCGGCCGGCCGGAGCCCTCTCAGCCGATCTGCTCCGCCAGCTCGACGATGATCCCCTCCGGGCCGCGGACGTAGCAGAGCCGATAGCTGTCTTTGTAGCGCTCCACCTCGCCAACGAGCTCCGCGCCGCGGGCTCGCAAGCTAGCGACGACGGCGTCGATATCGTCGACTGCGAATGCGACATGGCGGATGCCCGGGGTGTTCGCCGGCGCGTGCCGGTCGCCACCCCGGCCCGACGGGGCGTGAAACTTCGTCAGCTCGAGCCGTCCGTGGCCGTCCGGGGTCTCCACCATCGCGATCTCCGCCCGGACGCCCTCGAGCCCCACCACGCGGTCCACCCAACCGCCCTCGACCGGCCCCTCGCCCTGCAGCTTGAGTCCGAGCTCGACGAAGAACGCCGTCGCGGCCGCGAGGTCGTCGACCACGATGCCCACGTGCTCCATGCGTTAGATCGTCATGCGCTCGACTGTAGCAACACGACGGCCCCAGCTATAGCGTCTCTCGGTTGCCGATTCCTTCTTGCGAGAGGCCGCGCTTCTCGCGCAGCTTTCGTAGTCGCCGGCCGAATGGTTGCGACTAGTCTGAAGCGCCCAGGTTTCATCTGCTTGCCGTAATCAGGCGTAGGAGTGCCCTTGGTCTTCGAGGATTCTGCCGTCCTCGGCGAAGTGGCTGATGGTGATGCCTCGCAGCGTGATCGGCCGCCCGTG
>Ga0210408_10003570_pt1 | contig 14314 bp, 37 predicted proteins | sample IncBWH4MmetaG_FD_155471 | JGI IMG/M metagenome (GOLD analysis project Ga0210408, IMG submission 155471) | Forest soil microbial communities from Barre Woods Harvard Forest LTER site, Petersham, Massachusetts, United States - Inc-BW-H-4-M | ecosystem: Environmental > Terrestrial > Soil >...
CGTCGTGCTCGAGCTGAGCTCCGGTCTTCAACGTGCCGTAGGCGGTCGCCATCAGCTTCTCGAAGGTCGCTCGGTCTGCAGGGCTCACCGGATGGTCTGCCTGGTAGACGTTGAAGGCGGTCTCGATGATCTGGAGCGCCACATCCGAATCGGTCACGGCGTGATCGACGGTGTTTAGGATGGAGGGCAGGGCAGCGCAGTTCGGGAGGACGAAGGCGCCGAAGAGGATGAAGAGCAGCGCGTAGAACTTGTTCATGGACGTAAGCTTACTCGGCGGCGTGGGCGCTCAGCAAGTTCTTGCTGGGCACGGAAGCGCGCGACCTGCGCGCGCCAGTGCGCGGGGGAGTCAGCGAGCCCGGCCACGAAGTCGCAGGGAGCGCGCGGCGCGTAGCGGCGCGAGCAGTACACGCCCGCCGTAAACTCGTACAGCACGCCTCGCTTGCAGATCGGGCACCTCATCAAGGGATGTCTCGTAACCGGACCCATTGGTAGTCGCTGCCTAATGCTGGCACATAAATCGACTCACTATCTATGGAAACCCGGGAGGACCTTCTGCACAGAACGAACCGATTCGTCCATTTACGTGGCGAGTGATCGGGTATCTCGAGAACTGTCACTCGAGACAACAACGGTAGATCCCTCGCATCCAAAGCCGCAAGGGCAGCTAGATCTTGGACTTCCATCATCCCTGGTAGCCCACGGCCGAGCGACGCGGCGGATGCACGCGGAAGACGTCGCCTTTCGTCGTCATCTTCTGGCGGAGCTTCAGATCGACCTGATCCAGGATGGCGGGGTGCACGTCGAGCTGAGTGGCGTTCGCGTATCGCACGTAGCCTCCGGAGTCCCAGATCCCCGCGCACAGTCGGGACTTTGCGCCGTACAGCGTGACGACCGTGCCCTTCACCACCACGTGCACCTCGAACACATGCGTGCTGTGGTTGACCTCGGTTCGGACGTAGAAGTCGAAGTTCTCTTGCACCAAGCGGAGCCTCGGTTTGGGTGGGGAGAGTTTAGCGGCGCGGGCCGCGCTCGTGCGTGTCACCTGTGGAGTATTCGCAGATCGGCGGCGAGCACGTCAACCTTTCCGGTACCGGGATCCCTTGCAAGTGGCAGCCCTCCACGAACACCCCTCTGAAGCCGACCGAGATGACGCCCCCTGTCGCGCGGAGTTGTTTCCGGAGCCGGACTAGCCGGCGACTGAGGCGACGGGCAGCGCGACCCTTGTCGGGGTAGGGGCTCACGGTGATAATGCCGCAAGCGTCCGTCAGCTTGACCCAGATCGGTGTCATCGCTCCTCAAACTCCGGCCCCTTCGGATCGTAATCTCGCCCGCAGAGCGTCGCATGCAGCGCCACGCGGGCGGCAGCAGGCATGGCGCGGAAGGCGTTGAGTAGCGCTCGCATCGGGATCAGCCGGTCCCACCGCTCTTGGGGAAAGTACCTCTTCAGTTCGACGATGTCTGAGTCACGGATCAGCCGGGTCGAGGCAACCGACATGATCGCAACGAGCTGCGCGTTCGGCTGAATCGCTTGCTGGTAGATCTCTCCGCCGGTTTTCGAGTTGCTCACGAGGTAGCGATTCAGGGCACGTGTTACAGCAGCGGAGGCCTCTTCTGCGTCAGCCCATGAATCCACGCGGCGGGGGACTTCTATCTCCAGGGTGATAGTGGTCATTGCTCAGCCCTTCCAGCCGTGAGCGCGCAGGATGCCCGCGATGTCGGGCGGCGTCCAGCCTGCGGGCTTCAAGATCTTGCCGTCGGCGCGGCGTACCACCTTGAAGGTGCCATCCGGCTGCAGGACGGCTTTCTGCATGTTCTTTTTCTGCACTTCGTCCCAGCACTCGGCGACCGGGATCCCGAGCTCGTGCATCATGCCGACGATTACGTAGATCGAGTCGACGCCGCCGTCCGCGATGCCTTCCATGTCGCGCTCGCGGATGGCTTTCAGCAGTTCACGCACGACCTCTTCGATGATCAGTTCCTCGCGGAGCACCATCCGCTCGTCACTCGGAAACTCCGGCACGGTCAGCACCGGCGTGTCCGTCACCTCGTGGAAGCGTTGTACGTCGAGCGCGGCTTGTTTCATAGGGCGACCTCATATACGTGATACTGGGGTTGCAGCTTATCGATCCAAGCCTCGGCGTAAAGAATGGCTCCCCCGCTACTGGTGTAGCCGAGCAGATCGACATCCGGAGCAAGCCCCGGATGCCAAGTAAACGGCGCACCGTCTTCTTGCCTGACCTCGATCATGAGGTGCATCCGAAGCTCTTGCGGGCCTCGCTTGAGCACCCGTAGGTTGACGATCTTGATCACCATACGGCTGAACCCGCTTTCGGAGATCTCTTCGTTGCGTTCGATGATGCTCAACCGAGCGTGGTGGCCCATGAGGCCGGATTTCCAGTTCAGGATCATGCGTGGACTCTCTTTCTTACCAGAGCAGCGTCCTTCCTGAATGGGCCCCAGTGCCCAAGAGGCCAAACGCTTGCAGCACGAGAAGCAGCGCCACGATGATGAGCACTGCTTGGATCAGTTTCTTGATCGTGTCGTCGACCTGCTTGATCTGGCCGATGAAGTAGACGACGACGCCAATGATGAGGAGGACGACCAGGAGTTGAATGAGCATCCGGGGAGGCTACTCTCATTTGTCCCGCCAGTCCTCAGGCATGGGATTTTCGTCATTGAAGTAACCGGGGCCCGCGTCTTCGCCGACCCCCTCAAACTCCGTATAGCCCTTCACGAGTGATTTGACCGTCATCGTCGCGCCCTCGAAGGCAAGCTCCACGATGCAGGTCGGGCCGTTCCGGTTTTTCTCGATGATGATTTCGAGCGTGTCGTTCGCGACCTCTTTGTCGTAGTACTTCGGCCGGAACAAAAACATCACTGTGTCGGCGTCCTGCTCAATGGCGCCCGATTCTCTCAAGTCCTGCAGCTGCGGACGCTTCTGTTTATCTGTGCCCTTGCCGCCGCGGTTCTCGACGCCGCGATTCAGCTGCGAGAGCGCCAGCATGCAGACCTTCTCGGTCTTGGCGGTGTTCTTGAGGCCGGAGGTGAGGGAGGCAACCTCGCGCTCGCGGCCTTGGCCTTGCTCGCCGCGCATCAACTGCAGGTAGTCGACCGCCACCAGCACGAGACCGGAGGCGACGATGCGCCCGAGCTCGATCTCGCGCTTGATCTTCCTGATGTTGCTCCGGAGCTCAGCGACGGTGATGGCGGGCTTGTCGTCGATCAGGATGGGGTGCGCCATCAGCGCTTTGCAGGCGTCGAAGAGCTTGCCCCATTCGTGCTGCTGGAGTTTGTTCAGGCGGATCTTCTGAAACTCGACGCTCGCGTACGAGCACACGAGGCGGAGCGCGATCTGCTCCTTGGGCATCTCGAGCGAGTGCAGGTAGGCCGCTGGCGGCGGGCTGCCGTCGGTCGGAGGGCGCGTGGCGCGGAGCAGGCTTGAGCACAACGCCGACGATTTACCCATACCCGGCCGCCCGGCTAAGATCATCAAATCGCCCGCGTGGTAGCCGGTCACGACCGCATCGAGATCAGCAAAACCCGTCGTGAGGCCGGTGATCGTTTTACCGGAGGCGAGCAGTGCTGACATCTCGGTGAGCGCGTCGTGCGCGAGGACGCCAGCGTTCACGTAGCTGGTCGGCATCGAGCCGTGCGTGACCTCCCAGAGCTGCTGCTCGATGTTCTCTAGCGTGCTCTGGAGCTGCTCGGAGCCCATGGGCTGATAGAGCGTCGCGTAGCCGACCTGCTGGATGGAGATCGCTTGGCGGGCGCGCCAGTGGTCGATGACCATGCGCACGCGCTGGCTCAGCTGCTTCTCCACCTGGAAAGGCATCTGCGCGAGCGTCGCGAGGTAGACGGAGCCGCCTACCTGATCGAGGCGCTTCTGGTAGCGGAGCTCAGCGGCGACCGCGACGATGTCGACGGACATCGACGCATCACCGTGCACGCGCAGGATGGCGTCGAAGATGCGGCGGTTCTGGTCTTGAGAGAAGTGCCCGGGCTGAAGGCCCCAACCGATCACCAGATCGATGTCACCGGGCTCCACGATGCATTGACCGAGGATGTCCTGCTCGGCTTCGAGATCCATGGGCGGGTAGCGTCCGGGGACGACTCCGCCTGCGGGGGGTAATTGGTTCGCGCTGGTCACTCGAAACCGACTTGAGCAGAGCTAGCGACCGAGGGAAAGGACTTCGAGTAACCCTCGGCAGTGGGGCTCGTCCTCGAGCAGGTAATCCGAGTGGAAGGTGAAGGGGCGGGCGGCCAGGGTCCTGGCGATCCGCTCGGTCGGGAACGAATCGGAGCACACGACGTCCCCGCACTTCCTGCATCCGAAGATCACGTGCCAAGGACGCTCGGGTTCCTCGCGTTCCCGGGGCACCCCGTCCCACCCGAGCAGCCTCAGCTGCTCGAAGAGCCCCGCGATGTGCGTTGGGGCGATCGATTGGTCTTCAGCGCGCAGCTCGACCAGGCGCGCGGCTTCCATGAGCAGCACGGGCGTCACCTTGCGGAGCGACGCGATGAGATCTCGGGCTTCGCGCCGGAGCTTATCCGACTCGGAGGCCATGATGCGATGCCTGGATCAGCGCGTACTGCTCTTCGGTCACGTGAATGGGCTCAGGCTCACCGATGGCCTCGAGGGTGCTCTCGGGATCAGTCAGCAGCATGGCGTCGTAGACGTACCTGACGCGGTCTTCTTCCTTCAGATGGAACGAGTGCCCCGCGTCGTGACGGCTGCCGTCCTTGAGCGTCATCATCCAGGCTTGGCGAATGACCACCGGGCGGGGTTTGGGAGGCTCAGGGTGTTTCATCTTTGACTAACCTTCATCTTCGCGTCGCAGTGGGTAGCGCCGCACTGGCAGCGCGTGGGTTTGACATCGAGCCAGGCTTTGATCGCAGCCGCGCCCACCAGGATGGGCTTCGGGTAAAAGAGGCGCGCGGCCTTGCAGCCTTGGCAGATCAGGATCACCTGGTCGACTCGGATGGGATCGCTCTCGGTCATCGGATCCTGCCGTGCGTGGTGCTGACCTTCTCGTAGTGGTTCGGGGGGACGCGGTGGCCTGAGAGCTTCTTCATCGCCTTGTGCACGCTCTGATCGCGACTGCGGGTCTCGTCGGGAATAGCGCCGCCCGCAGTAAACCACTCCTGAGCGGGGCGCTTCAGCGGATCGACCGTCATCTCCATCTGGAAGTACGTCGTCTTCACCTGGCGGTAGATGGGATCTTTGCCGAGCACGAGGCGGATGGCGTCGAGCAAGTCTCGGAGGTTTTGCTGATCGGCGTTGGCGCGGCTCATGGATCCAGCTCGTAGGGGACGAGCTCGGCCGCGTCTCGTTGGTAGAGCGGGTGGACCGGAGTGCCGTTCAGGTTTTTCTTGAAGCACCAGGCGCGCTTATTGAGACCGTTCGGACCGAGCAGCGCATGGATCACATCGTTGCGTTTGACGCCTTCGTTGCCCCAGCCGCACACGACCTTGTCGGCGTTGCCGAGCTCGTTTTCGAGGAAGGCGAGGTTGTGATCACCGACGCATTCGGTATCGTACTTGGCGAGGAGACGGCGAAGCTCTTTCGAGTCCGTCTCGATGAGGGCGTAGACGTTGACGACACTCAAGCGCTGGAAGCCCCAGGTGGAGGCGTACTTGATCAGCTTTTCGATCGTGGGATCGTTTTTGTTTTCGTCAGCCTGCGAGGGGTTGAGCATGACGAAGCAGACCGTGAGGCGCTTCTTGCCGTCGGGGCGGAGCTCGGCATCCCAGGCCAGCCCGTCGAGCGATCGGTACAACACGTAGCGGTACTTGCGATCGTCACTCAAGACCGCGTGGGCGGTCTTCGGGATCCAGGGGAGCGTCTCTTGCCGCATGGCCATCAGGGTTTCGATCCTTTGAGCATGGCTTCGAGGAGGGCGCCGCCGGTGGGCTTCGGCTCGACGACCAGCACCTTTTGTTCCACGGGATAGAGCGCGGGCTCGTGCACCGGCGGCGGAGGGGTCCAGCCAGTGGTGCGGGTCAGGACTTCGCTTCCCGCGTTGCGAGCGCGCTCCTCGAAGTGATTGGATACCTTGCGCTGGATGCGCGTGAACGCGGAGACATTCTGCCCGAGGGTCGCCTCGAAGTGTTCCGATGCGCGGCGGGCGTCGGCAATGCTCAGGACTCGCTTCGGGTGATGAGTCTGGCGCTTCTTCAGCGCGCGGCGGAGACGGCGGAGGGTGCGGGTTTTCATTGGTTCTCCAGGATGGTTCTGACGACGGGGAAGTTCGCCCGCATGAGCGCGAGCAGCACTCGGGTGCAGTGCAGATCTTGCTCGAGGCGGCGGCGCTTCTTCGGTTTGATGGTGCCGATGTTGTTCGTGAGCCGCTCGTAGAGATCGGACTCTTTGGCCTTCAGAGACAGCCACAGCTCGTCGGCGTCGCGTAGGTTTGCGACGTGACGCTGCTGCTCGAAGACACGAATGGCTTCTTCGCGGGTCACCGCGGCCTCGGTAAGCGCGGATTGACTTGAAGGAACGACACCAACATCGACCAGCGATCGATCTGGGGGCGGAGGACCCACGCGGGGTCCATACCGAAGACGAAGTGCTCGTGGCCCTGCTCGTCGGTAGACGACTGCGGATAACCGAGCCCAGCGCCGGTCATCGTGCTCCGCCAGAATGGCTGCAGCTCTTGCTGGGTCACTGCTCGAATAGCTCCATAGAGCGAGGGAAGCGCTGCCGGAGGAACGCCGCGATGCCGTCCTGCGAATACGTCCGAATCTCGAACTGCGCCGCTGGCGCGCTCCGCAGCGTCATAAACGCCATCCAGTTCCGGAGCGACGTCACCGCGCGCATGCGCGAGTAGCGCCCGACTGGGAGGTGGATACGCGCCAGCTCCTTCGGGACGCCCATCTTCAGCGACTGCTGATAGAACAGTTCGTCGCTTTCGTACATCGCGCGGAGATTCGTTCGGTACGCCTCAGCACCGCGCTCATCGAGCACCTCGGCATCGGTAACGGTGCCCGCCTGCTTGTTGGTCTTCGAGTTGATCAGCAAGCGCTCAACGGTCGGGATGTAGTTGAGGTCGGGGAGCGGCGTGTAGCGGGCGCTCATCTCGTTGTACGCCTGCGTGCGGTGGCGGTGCCACTCTCGAAACACGAAGATGGGCGCCTGGATCTCCACCACCATCCCCGCGAACTCGAACGGCGTCGCGTGCTTGTTGTTGTATAGGTAGGCGAGGAGATTTTTGTCGCCCTTGTGTTTGCCTTTGCCTTCACAGACTTTGCAGTCTTGCGCGCCGGCTCGGCCTCGAGTGCATCCCATGCACGACATTCGACCGTTGTCCCAATCGCCCCCACAGAGCGTGCAGGTGGCGCTGCGACCTGTCCCTTCACACGCGGGACAGGGACCAGGCTCCCAACCTAAGAAGCCTTTGTCCGTACTCGTGCGCGCGGCCTCCACGATGGCTTGGTCGCTGCCGTACGATTCGATGAAGCGGCAGTAGCCGTGATCGAGCAGTTTCACTTCTTCCATGGGGACTCGTTTCGTCAGTTGGACTTGGGATTGCGGTAGGGCGTCTTGGACATGATCCCCCAGAGCGCGACCCCGAAGGTCAGTAGCCCCATCATCGGGATCTTTCGCAGCAAGCAACGGGAGGCCGCCTGCTGGGCGAGCGGCTCATACTCTTCGAAGCCGTAGCGCTCCGCAAGCCTCCTCCGCGCCGCGTTGTGCACGATGCGCTCGGCGCGGCTCGGGGGATCGCTCGGGACCGGCAAGATGAGCCGGGGTAAGGTCGCGCTGAATAGCAGGTTGTCGAGTAACTCTTCCACTAGAGCCCTCTGAGCTGATGGATCAACTCTAGGACCGCGTAGTAGCGAGCGTTCAGGAGGAAGCTCACCTGGTCGGGCAAATACCAGCCGACCTGGATCACGATGATGAGGGCCAGGATCGCGCTCATGACCACCGAGGCCACCATCCAGCCGTCATGAGCATCGCTTGGCGGGTCGGGGCGATCCCCGTCGGAGCTACGGCTCCAAGCTCGGTACTTAGCGTAGTAACGAAGCCAACTCCGCCACACGCGACTCATGATCAAGATGGCGATCAGGAACACTAGCCACTCGGCGATGAAGCCTGCGATCTGCAACTCGGCTGTGGTGCGCACCTTCTTGACACCGAGCTCCAGTACCTCGGGAGCTTGGGACTGGAGATCGTGTAGGATGCTGGAGATCTGATCGGTGAGCGGCAGCGGCGAGGCTACGGTGACGGTCGCAAGAGGATCGGACATGGGACTCTTTCAGGTAGGAGGAGGCGGTGGCTCCGTCGGAGCGATGACGGGCAGGGCAAGGACCGCGGCGCGGATCTCTTTCGAAGCGTGCGTCAGCTCTTCGGACGCGTCTTCGGGGACGACCTTCTCGAATTCGCTCGTGAGCAGCAAGCGGAAGTTCTCGGAAAGGTCGTAGACCGAGCCCATGGGGCTTGCGTGCGAGTGGGTCCGGAAGCCGGAAACCGAGCAGGCTCGGTTCAGCTCGTAGCTTGCGTTGACCAGGCGCTCAAGGCGGTCGACCGCGGCCGAATCGATCGGATCGACTCGCTTCAGGTAATCGGAAGCGGTTTGGATGTCGGCGCGCACAAGAGCGCCGACGGTGGTAGGCAGGGGCATGGTGGACTCCTAGTGGGAACGATGCGTGGATTGGTTTCTGTTACGCGGCGGGGGCGAAGATCCTTCCGTCTGCTCCCACTCGAGATTGTAGGCGTTTCGGTGGCGGCCACGGTGACCGAGGTAGACGATGCAGGCGCTGGTCCCGAAGGGTGCGACGGCGCGGCACTCGGGGATGGGATCGGGTTTAGGGATCTTGGGTTGGCTGAGGCGCCTGACGAGCCACAGCCAGCCGAGCGGGCCGAGCACGGAGAGCCAGCCGGTGGCGAGGCCGAGGAAGAAGCGGTCGGTCATAGCTTCAGGGTGCCCATGTCCAACATATCGATCACCGTGAACGCCTCTTGTTGGCGAAATTGGAGCGGTGTTTTGTATAGGGGGAATGTACGACGGACATCGCTGAGTAAGCTCCCAAGGATGCGCTCGTAGATCGAGTGGTACGTTTGATTCGTCTTTCGGATCCCATCGTCGAGCTGTTGAAAGTCCTTCCGGAAGAGCACCAGAATGAGATCGTAACGGCTGGTTGCTTCGATAAATTCTTCGACCGCGTCGTCCGGTAGGTGCTCCGCCATGTGGAGCGCGCAGTAGGTCAGGTTGTCCAAGTACGTGCGGTCCGTCACGAAGCGATCGTTGGCGAACTCCCAGTCGCGTTTCTGCTCGAAGAGCCTCCGCTGAAACTCCACGCGCTTTCCCGCCTTGTCGACGTCGTAGGGATTGTCGAAGCCCATGCTCTTCGCGACCGAGCGCGCGCCGACGGGGTTGATGGGGAGCGAGTAGCGCTCGGCGATGGCGTTCGCGAGCGTGGTCTTGCCAGTTCCTGACGCACCCGCGATAGCGATCCTCATGGTTGATACCCTCGCTTCTGGATGGCTGCCTTGATCACTGCGAGCCGCCCGATAACGACCGCCTCGTTGCGGATGAGATTGTAGTCGGCGAGATCCTCTTCGAGGCGCTCGATCTTGATCTCGGCGCACTGCAGCCGTGCGTTTTCCATGCGCGTCTCGGCGCCGCAGAGCTTGACTGAGTTCTGTTCCCAGTGCTGGTAGTTCCTGGTGAAGGGACGCAGGCAGTCCGGGCAAATTCCTTGATCGCCCTGGGTATTCATGGCGCGCCCATCGCGGGCTCGCGCAGCGTCGTGCTCAGGTACCAGAGCGATAGGCCGCCCATCAGGCACACTGCGAGCGCGACGATGACCGTGGGCATGGACTTACGGAAGGTCTTCATTTGGTTTTGCGACGGGCTTTCTTCTTGGACGAGCGCGTGGAGCGTTTCGCCTTGATGACGTACTTCTTCTTCGTCTTACGCGAAGCCTTGGCTTTCCTCCCCCGCTTCTTCTGGGAAGCCTTCTTCGAGGGCTTCACCTTCCCGGCCTCCTCCTCCACGAACGCCGCCAAGATGATCGTGGCGACAGCACGCAGGATGCGCTTCACCTCCGTCGGGCTCGGGGTGCGGGGTGGCAGCTCGCTGAAGACTCCTGTCACGGTTTCTTCTCCCGCGCGAGGCACATTGAACCATGCATCGGTATACCGAGGTAGAGTTTACCCTGCGTACACTCCAGCAGTGGCGAGTTACACGACCCATCCGGGTTACAGGATTCTTCGAGATCTCCACGGTGCTCAGCGGGCACAACGACGGGGGCCTCCTGGCAAGCAGGAGTCAGTCCCGCGAGAACCGCAAGACACATCCAGCTCCGAAAGCTCATGGCCGCTTCTCCGGCACGCAAGCGATCGAGAGCGCCGCGGGCGCCGTGTCGATCTTGTACGGCGACAGCGGCTGCTCGGATTGGCGGCTGGCGATGTAGCAGACGTTGTAGTCGCCGCCGGTCGTGTCCCGGACTTTGCGCACGGTGACGCCGTCGACCACGACCGCAATCTCGGTCCAGATCCCGGGACGGGGAGCGGCGGCTGGCGCGGTGGCGCTGGGAGCGGGCGTCGGGTTTGCGAAGGCGCGCGTGAAGGCGGCGTCCATCAGGTTGAGGCTCACAGCGAGCGGGAGTGAGGTGAGGCAGATCCAGGGCAGTGGTTTCATTCGGGGGACTCTTCTTGTTGGGTTTGTTTGAGGGCGCGCTGATGGGCCACCCAGGCGGCATTGAGCAGGTCGTCTTCGGTGAGCTTCAGGGTTTGAGTCAGGATGACCCAGAGATCGAGCTGCACATCTTTGGGCATCACGAAAAACATCGTATTGGGCAGCTGCACCCAGACCATGTGGTCTCGCTCGTGGAAGTACGGCCGGCGATCGATGCCGCGGTCAAACCAGGTGCAGATGTTTTCTCCGAGCGCGCCCCCGCTCGCAACGTAGTCCGCTGAGCGCTGGCACTGCACCGCCATCTCGAACGCTCCCCAGCTGCGGTAGAGCTTCTCCATGCCCTCGATCTGGGCGACGGCGCGGGCGCGGTTCATCAGAAATGCCCTCCGCAGCAGTGCGCGAGGGCGCACGCAATGGCGGCGCCGAGGACGACTCCGGCGCTGAGGGACTTCCAAGCGATGGTCGCGCGCGGGGGTCGTGGGCTCACCATGTCGTGCTCCAGCGCCCGGACGGCCCTCTCAACGACGACCTGGAGCTCGGCGAGCGCTTGCGGCGGCAGGGCTGTTGCTTGAGCCTCGGATGTCGGGCGGGTCGCGTTGATGCACCCGATGCAATGGATGGGGGCCTGCCAACCCGGAGGTAGTTGGAGGCCGACGCATTCGGCGCCGCAGCGCTCACAAGTGGGAAAGCGGTAGTTCATGGTTTCCCCTCGCCCTGCCGGGGCTCCACACCAGACTCGCGGGATTGCGAGTCAGACGCACCAGGTGACATGTCACTGTCCGATCCTGATCCGGCAGGGGTCGGGGAGTCTTTGTCGAGCAGCGCGAGGAGCTCTTGCTCGATGACGTAGCGGTGCTCGCTACTGGGGGCCCGGTGGCGGCGGATCATGTAGTTGATGATCCGCCGCGCCGACTCTTGGATCTGCTCAGGGGTCGCCATGGGCCTCCTCATCGTATACGGGAGGCACGTACGGGATCTTCCTCAGGCGCTCTTCCTCGGCGATGGCGTCTTTGAGCTGCTGCTTCTTATTGCCGTCGAGCCACGCGAAGCGGAGAAAGATCTTGAAGGTGCTCGTGGCGCGGAGCCATTTCGTGATCAGCACGTCCACGAGCCACAAGAGCACGAGCACGATGCCAATCATCGAGACGATGGCCCCGACGCACTGAAACACGATCATCGTCCGGGCCATCATCGGGGCCTCCTTCGGCGCGGCTGCATCTTGTCAAAGAACCAGATCAAGGCGAGCGCGATCCCGCTCGAGCCGAGCACGACCGGCAGATCGTGATAGACGCCCACCAGAACCCGCATCAGGTGCGCGCTCACTTCCACCTCTTGCACTTCGTGCACTGCGCGAGCATGCCGCGCGGCTGGTAGTCGTGCTTGCAGGCGGCTTCGAGCGCGGCCTGTGCTGCCTCTGCCTCTCGCTCACGACGGGTCAGGATGGCGCGCACCTGCTTGAGGCAACCCGGGCAGCAGAAGACGGACTCGTAACCGGTGCTGACCAGGGACCAACCGAGCGTGCCTGCCTTGTCCGCATCTGAATCCAGATCTCGCTTCTCGATGAGCCCGCAGGCGTCGCACTCGAGCGTGAAGCGGACGTGTTCGACGGAGTAGCTCATGGGAGGGTTTGCTCTTTCTTGATGCAGGCGACGCAGTGTTTGCACCATTCTTCGGAGTCGAGGTTTTTGAGCACGGTGGCTTTGGCAACTGAATTGAGCCCGTTGCTCGACCTACCGCAGTAAGTCAATCTGCCGGTCATGATCGTGTGGCAGATGTAGTTCTTGCCTGCGGGGCTCGTGCGCATCGCCCGACGCTCGATACGGGCCCAAGCCAAGGTAACCTGAGAGCGCTCAGCGGCGCTCGTATAGGTATGGTTCGTGAGGGTAATCCTAACGAGCGAGCAGTCCTGCTCGTGCCGAGTCCGCTTCCGCTCTTTCATAGCTCCGCCTTCGCTTGTCGGTTTTGGTACAGCTGCACGCAGCGCTTACAGAGCTTGGGATCCGTGAGCAGGTCGCCCGGATAGATCTCGATGAAGTTCACGTGGGCGACGGGGCGGCCGCAGTGGGTGTCGGTCTTCAGCTTCGACTTCACGATGTGGACGAAGGTGCCGACACCGGAGCGCTTACCGGTGCTGGTGGCGAGGGCTTCGAGGCGATCGATGCAAGCGAGGAGCTCCGCGCGGCGCTCTTCTTCGTCGATGTACTGAAACGTGAACTCGACGAAGGCTCGGAGCTTCGAGGCATCCGCGCTCACCGATGTGTGCCTGTTCACGCTCGTCATAGCCGCCCATCCGCTTTCTGATCGGCTTCGTGCTCCCGAAACCACATCGCTTCAGCGACCGGGAAGTTGTGGATGTTGGGAAGCTCCGGGTACGGAGGCCCGCCGAGGCGACGGCGGGCTTCGAGCAGCTCGTCGGTCGCCATCTGCAGCTCTCCCGCTAGGGTGTCCGGGGGCACCTTGTCGAGGGCCGAGATCGCTTCGTTGATCGCGATGAGGGCTTGGCGGTTCTTGGTCATCGCTTCGCTCGCTCCTCGAGCTCTGCAACCGCGAGCCGGACGCCTTCCGCGATCCCCGCCTTGTAAGTGTGCCTCCGCCGGAAGACTTGGCAGTTCTCGAGGGGATCAGGGGGCGGGGACGCGAGCGAGTACTGGGCCCATGCGGCCCACTCGCTGGCTTCCAGCTCCGCGTTGCTTGGCGCGGCACTGAGCAACTCAAGCGAGAGAAACCCCTCCACCACCGTAACCGCGGCATCACACAACTCGCCGACGACTTCTCCATTCGCGACGTAGTGTCGGGTATGCTCAGCGGCGCGGCGTAGGCCCGCGAGCACCTCTTCTAGATTTGGGTTCTTCATTTAAACACCAGCGCCTCTCGAGGTACCTCGTGCGCCTCAATGTCGAGCATTGCCCTCGCATCGCCAGAGACTGCCACCGTGAGCCCGCCCGGCGCATGGCCGACCCCCTGCGCGAGGAACTCAATCTCACGAAACCGGCACGGCCAGAGATGTCGGAACAGCCTCTTGGCTCGCCGACGCCGGCCGGTAACGCGCGTGTAGACGTTGCCGCCTGAATCCGTCGCGTGCTGCACGCGATGACCGTAGCGCACGATGAGGGTGACCAAGATGTGGTTGCCGGCGCTGACCGGATCTCGGAACGTCCTGCAGATCGTGTCGCCCGGTGCGTGATGGGAAAAGGATGCGGTACCGAAGGGCATCAGCGCTGCTCGGTCGATTGGGGAGCGAGCGCCGTCTCGTACCAGACGAGCGCGGAGCCCAAGATTAGGAACGCCACCACAGCTACAACTTTCATGCTCATACCCGTAGTACGCTGACCCCAGGGAAAGCTTCCTTCGCCGGGCAGAGAGAGGTGATGATGGTGCAGAGCATGAGGTCGTGGCGTCGAGTCACGAGGCCTTGCAGTTTGGAGAGGCCCCAGCGCTCTTTCATCAGCGCGCTGTCGACGCCGTCGATGAGCAAGACATCCACCTTGTGCAGATCCGTGATGGGGGAGTCCTTCTTCGTCGCCGCGGCGTCCTTGGCTTCGCTCACTAGCGTCGGGGCGTGCACCGATTGGTAAGAGGCGGAGCCAAAGTGAGCGAGGGTGTTCCTGAACAGCGCAGCGCCGTACTCGCGCGCGAGCTTGCCTTCGATCAAGAGCTCGCTGCCGCGCGGCGCA
>Ga0210408_10003571_pt1 | contig 14302 bp, 10 predicted proteins | sample IncBWH4MmetaG_FD_155471 | JGI IMG/M metagenome (GOLD analysis project Ga0210408, IMG submission 155471) | Forest soil microbial communities from Barre Woods Harvard Forest LTER site, Petersham, Massachusetts, United States - Inc-BW-H-4-M | ecosystem: Environmental > Terrestrial > Soil >...
GGGGTCGCGATGCACCTTGACCTCGGTCAGCGTCGCCCCCAGCGCGTCGTACAGCAACAGCCGCCCGATCGCGGGCTCGCCGATGTCGAGGATCAGCTTGACGACCTCCGTGGCCTGCAGCAACCCCATCGTGCCGGGCAGCACGCCGAGCACGCCGTTGGCGCCGCACGAGGGCGCGAGCTCCGCCGGCGGGGGCTCGCGGAACAGGCAGCGGTAGCACGGGCCCTCGTAGGGCTTGAACACCGACAGCTGGCCGTCGAACCCGAGGATCGAGGCTGAGACGACCGGGATCTTCAGGCGCACGCTCGCGTCGTTGAGCAGGTAGCGCGTGGGGAAGTTGTCGACCCCGTCGACGATCACGTCGTAGCCGGAGATGATCTCCATGATGTTCGACGCGTCGATCCGCACCGGGTACTTGACGACCTTCACGTCGGGGTTCAGCGCCCTGATCGACTCCTCCGCGGAGTCCACCTTCGGCACGCCCACGCGCTCGGTCGTGTGGATCACCTGACGCTGGAGGTTGGACAGGTCCACCTCGTCGTCGTCGACGATCCCCAGCGTGCCCACGCCGGCCGCCGCCAGGTACAGCGCGGTGGGCGAGCCGAGGCCGCCGGCGCCGAGCAGCAGCACCTTCGCGTCGAGCAGCTTCTGCTGACCCTCGACGCCGATCTCCGGGATCAGCAGGTGGCGCGAGTAGCGCTCGCGTTGTTCGGCATCCAGCCCACGGGGAACGACGACCTCATAGCCGCGGTCCTTCCACAGCGTGATGCCGCCCGTCATCGAGGCGACGTGCGTGTAGCCGAGGTCGTCTTCCAGCGTGCGCGCCCCCCACGCCGAGCGGTTGCCCGACTGGCAGTACAGGACGATCTGCGCGTCGCGGTCGGGGACGGCGGCCTCGATGCGCGTCTCCAGATAGCTGCGGGGCACGTGCCTGGCGCCGGGCAGATGTCCGGCGGCGAGCTCCTCGGTCTCGCGCACGTCCACGATCGCAACGCCCTCGCCGATCAGCTCGCGCACCCGCGAGGGGTCGATCTCGGTGATCTGAGACTTGACTTGTTTGAGCAGCTCCGCGCCTGACGGGGTCATCGCGATACTCCTAAATCATGGTCGGGATTTGGAGACTTCACAAAGTATAGCGCCGAATCAGAGCGCGACTGTGACGAGCGCAGTGTGTCGCGCAATCGCATCGAAGTCGGCGTCTTGGTGGAGCAACTGCGAGCCGGTTCTGATCGCAACGGCCGCGATCAGGCAGTCGGGGAGCCTGCGCACCGTCTCGCCTCCGCGCCGGCACGTCCGGTACAGCGTGGCGGCCGCCTCATAGTCGGGCGGCTCCTCCAGGCGCAGGTAGGTGCAGCGGTTGAGCAGGCGGCGCAGGTCTTGCGCCTGGCGCTCGTCGTGGGCCCCGGCCAGCACCTCGAGCATCACTGTTCCCATCGTCGCCAGGGACTCGTCGGCGTCGACCGCCGTCCGCAGGCGGAGGTGAGCTGGGCTGCCGGTCATACGCTGATACTCGATCCAGGCCGAGCTGTCGGCGAGGATCACAGGTTGGGGTCCCGCCAGCCGGTGCGCATCTCCTCCAGATCGCCGTCCCAGCCCGTCCCCTGCATCGCCAGCGCTTCCTCGCGACTCATCGGCTCCAGGTCGAGCTGGCGCAGCGCGAAGTCGATCGTCGCGCGCTTGGTCTTCAACCCGTAGCGGTCCATCACGCGGCCGATCAGCTCGTTGTCCAGCTCCACGTTTGTGCGGCTCATGTGTATAGGATACACCAATGGGCCGGGGCGTGTCGATCCGGGATCGTGGTTATCGGCACCCTCGAACGGCGATCATGCCTTCGTATGCCTCCACGCCGTCTCGTTTTCGTGCTCGCGCTTGTTATCGCGCTCGCCGTGAGCATCGCGCTTGTCGCGATCTTGGCCGCGCCCTCCGACCATGACAGCGCCTCGTCCACCGTGCCGGGATCGGAAGCTACGACCTCGTCGGGGTTCGACGGGGCTGCGATCCCCCCCAGCCCGCTCGCCCCGAACTTCACGCTCACCGATCAGGATGGGCGCTCCGTCTCGCTGAGCAGTGTGCGCGGCCATGTTGCGGTGCTCACGTTTCTGTACTCGACCTGCGGGGCCACGTGCGTTCTCATCGCCCAGCAGATCCGCGGGGCACTGGACGAGCTGCCCCGTCCGGTGCCCGTGCTGATCGTCAGCGCCGATCCCGCGGCCGACACTTCCGCGAGCGTCGCTCGTTTCCTCGCTCGGGTGTCGCTCACCGGGCGCGTTGAGTACCTGACAGGCTCGCCCGCCCAGCTGCGTCCGGTCTGGCGCGCGTACCGTGTGCATCCGGCGGCACAGGGGCGCGCGACGTTCGACCGGTACGCGTTTCTGCTCCTGCTCGATGCGCGGGGCCGGGAGCGGGTGCTGTTCGAGCCCGCAGTGCTCACGCCCGAGGCGCTCGCGCATGACATCCGCAGACTGCAGGCGGAATGACGTCGGTCGGCGGGCCCATCGCGCCCGCCGACCGCTGTCCAACCGGTAACCCTATGCCACCGACAGCGATTCACCGTTGGGTATTTTCAGATATTCGTAGCCTTCCAGTGCCAGCGGGTCGGATTCACATGAAAGGACTTGCTGTTTCCACTGATGGCTGAAATCCAGCCGTACTTCGCCACTGAGATTTTCCGCTTTTGGAGCCTCGAGCCCTTCGCATTTCTCGCTGAAGCTTCCCGTTCCACCCGTGCATTTGACTTTCCAGTGCGCTGTCCATCCCTCATAGATTTCTTTTTCGAATTCCGGGGTCAGTTCTGTCGCCCATGGTAGGTTTTCGGGCTGTATTTCCGCACTGGTTGAGCAGGGGTTTTCCGCTCTAACAATGTGGCACACGATCGGCGTTTTACCGGCGTTGTTGGTGATGCTCGTGATTTCGCCGAGGCCAGGGTGACCTGGGCCCACGACTGCTTTCGCGGTAAGTTCGCATGAGAACTTCATTGCTGCGCCATTTCGCTTGTCTTGGAAGTAGATCGTGGAGTGCCCTTCGACTTGGACTTTTGTTTTGGGTTCGACACCGTTGACCTTCCAGATGTGTGCCGAGGCCGCGGCCGGGGTCACCAGCACGGTCAGGGTCGCTATCGCGGCGAGACCAACCCGTAGGCTTCGCAGTACGTTCATAGTGATCTCCTGTGTGTTAGCGGGCGTTGATCGCCCTGTTTCGAAGCGGTACGCGCCGAGCGTAGGGGCGTAACGCACCCGCCGTCAAGGTTTTACACGTGCTCCGCGGAGCGTTCACATGAACAAACCGTCTATTTGTCGAGCGGTGTGTCGCTCACTTCAAACTGGTCGGGGTCGCTCGGGTCACGTAGCGCATGCGCGACAAGCTGTCCGTAAGGGGAAAGTGACCATGAGTTGGGTCCTCCGGGGCGCCCCTGTTCCTTGACGAGGAGACCCATGCGCGCGAGGCGCCCCAGCATGGTCGAGACCTGGTCGTCGCGGGCGATGCCGACAGCGCGTGCGATCTGCCGGTTGCTCGCGCCCGAATTACGTGAGAGACAGAGCAGGCATGCGCGCGCGCGATGAGCCCTGGCGTCCTGCAGCGAGCCGGGGATCTGTACCTCGCGCGTGCCAGGCGGTTCGGGTTGCGGACTGCTCTCGGACAGGATCTGGTGGGTGAGCGCTTCGCAGCGCGCGATCTCGCCGGCGGCGGCGCGGGGCCCCAGGTAGAGAGCCACGATCTGGCCCATAAGGGGCGAGAGCAGGTCAAGCAGCGGCTCGGAGGTCCCGGTCAGGAGGTGCGTGTGGAGAACGCCCAGCACCGATTGCATCACGGCGGACGCCGCGAGCGGGTTGGCTTGCGCACCCTCGGGTGATGGCCACCACTGCACGATCATCGAGGTCAGCGCCTCGACGTGTCTCTGTCGACGCTCGAGCGCCCACACGCCCGCCGCGAGCGTCTCCACGAACCACACCCGCGCCAGCACCGGCTCGCCGGAGAAGAGCGTGAGCAGCGCGACGAGTGCGGCACGCACCCCGTCTCGCCAGGTCGCCTCACGCTCAAACGCGGCGGCTATCACCCCACGAGCGCGGGTGTAGCCGTCATCGATGACCGCCAGGAAGCAGTCATCCAGACCATCGAAGACCTGGTAGAACGTGGCGCGCGACACCCTCGCCTGCGCACACACCAGCGTAACCGTCGTGTCGGCGAAACCCCTCGCCCCGACGACCGACACCATCGCATCCAACACGCGTCGACGCTGCACATTGCCTGCCACCGTCACCGAGCAAGAGTCCATCGGCCACGGTGCTCGCGAGGGAATAGTAGCCACGGGATGAGCGCGCTGCTCCACCCGCGTGATCGTGCGGGCGGAGCGGAGCGTTCGGCGTCTAGTTGGCTGTCACCGCCCAGGTCCCGTTGTCTTCCATGAATCCTTCCGCTTCGGCGACCGCCAAGATGCCGAACCCGAAGCGGCTGCCGACTCCTTCGCCGACCAGCGCGCAGCGTTCCGCAGTCTCCCAGCCGCAGACCACCGGAAGCGGCAATTTTTTCCCAAAGACGGAGTGTTCCGGCTGGCTGTTCACTTCTTCCTTGGCGAACACACAGAGATTATCCGGGGCCGCGCCGGGTTCTCCGACAGTGCCCGTGCACTTGCCTTCTTTGACGACGGTCGCTTCCTTTGGTTCGCCTTCACCTTCTTCGACCCTTATGAAGTGCGTGCTCGGGCCGACGAGCAGGGGAAGCGCGTAGCTGACGCTGGTCACGACGGTCCGCCGACTTTCGCTCGATTCGGGAGCGAGCACTGCGGTCGCGTTCCACTCGCCCTTGAGGCTCTTGCCGGAGGGGAGCGTTCCGCCTGCGGTCCAGGGGGAGCCTTCTTTGCCGTCTTTACCAGGCGTGCCGGGCGTGCCGGGTTCGCCTTTCGCTCCGGGTTCACCCTTGGCTCCCGTTTCGCCTCTGCCGCCCGTCGCGCCCACCGGGCCTTGCGCTCCCTGGGCGCCGTTGGCGCCGGCGTTGCCTTTGAGGGACTTCAGGACGCTCGGCTTGATCTGCTTGGTCGAAGTGATCACGTACCTGCCGGCGGCGTACGCCCCGCCGGTGATCGCGAACACCAGCGCGAGCGTCATCACGACATTGGTGCAGGTGAAACGTTTGCGTATCGTCGAGAGCATTTGCGGCTACCCTTTCTGCTTGACTTTGGCCTGCTTGGACCTCGCGTACTGCCCACGGGCCCGCCTCTCGCAGGCTCCGCGCTGCTTCCTGGGCCTCCTCTTGCAGGCCTTCAGCGCCTTCGCGAGCTTTTGCTTGTTTGTCAACGCCCGCACGGTGGTCGCCTTCGCTTCCGTCGGGAACGCGATCGGGGGGACCGCGAGCAGCGCCGGCGGCGAGGGCGACGCCAGCAGCGACGGGAGCCCCGGCGTCGTGAACGTCAACGTTTCACCGGTCGCGGCCTGCCCGGCGCCGCTCCCGTCCCCGCTGTGCGCCACGATCCTGTACGCGTACGTGGTGTCCGGCAGGAGCCCGGACAGGCCGAGCGACTCGCCGACCGGCACCGTGCCCGCGCCCGCTGAGCCGGAGGCGGCGATTCCATACTGCGTGCCCGCGGCATTGTAGACGCCGAGTTCGAAGGCGTAGCTCGCTGCCTGCCCGTCCGGGTTCACGCTGCCGGCGATCACCGCGCTCGACGCCGTGACCATGCTCGCGCCGCCGGTCATGGCCTGCACGGCCTGTGCGGGTGCTGTGAGGAACGACCCTTCGGGGCCGGCGGCCGTGCCGCCGGTGCTGCTCGCGAGCAGCCGGTAGTGATAGACCGTCGCGGGCCGCAACGACTGGACTTCGACCGTGGTGCCGATCCGCCCATACGTAGGGGCTTCCGCCACCGGCGTCTGAAGCGCTCCCGGGCACGCTTCGAGGTCTTCGCAGGCGCCGTACTGGAACTCATAGCGCGTGGTCGTGTTCTCCGGATTCAGTTCCCCGAACAGCACCGCCGAGAACGCGCCGACAAACGACGCGTTCGGCTCGCCGAGCGCCTGCGGCGCGACCGACGGCGTCGTGAAGCTCGTAACTTCGCTGCGCAGCACGTCCGGCGCCTTGACGTTCTGGTCTTCGCCGACCTCGCGGGTGAAGTACGTTTCGTTCGGCCGCAAGCCCGTAACGGTGGCGTGGACGGGAACCGGCACGTTCGGTTCGACTTCAACGACCGGCTGCTTCTGAGTCTCGAACGCGAGTGCGTGGGTCGGACCCCATCGAAACCACACTTCCGTCTGGGGGACGCTCCACGGGTTCGCTTCGCCCGAGAGGTTGCAGGAGAACGTCGCATCCGATTCACTCGCCGCCCCCGCCCCGCACGCTGCCGGCCCGATGACGAGTTCCCCGACCGGCAGGGGCTTATAAGCCAAGATGGGGTCATTGAGTTCGCTCGAGGTGGCGTACATTTCGCCGGCCGCGTTGAACGCGAGGCTCTTCGCTCCCGGTCCAAAGGAAGACGGCACCGCGAATTCCGTGATCAAACGGCCCGAGCCGGCATCCAACAGCGAGCCGAGGGGTTCGGCCCCGGTTTCCCGCTCGCCCACGGCGAGGCGGCCGGACGGGTCCACAGCCAACGATCTGACACGGAATTCGAGCGCGTTTGGCTGTCTCGGGCTTTGGGGGAAGTCCGCTGTCTGTGTCCCGGCCGGGTTGAACCGGCGGATCAAAGCGCTACCTTCTTCACCGTAGGTGAGGTACGCGTCGCCGCTTTCGTCTACGGTGAGCGCCTGGACAGCGCTTTCCGGCGCCGAGGAGATCGACGTGAGCGGGATCCCGGGCAGCACGGGGGTGCCGTCGGATTTGAACTCCTGGACCCGGTGTTCGTCGCCGACATACAGCAGATGTTCGGGGCCACCCGCCGCGAGCACGCCGGTCTCGGTGCGCGCAAAGTTGAAGGCACCCGATTCGGTGCTTTCGACGGTGTTCTGCTCGCCCGCCTCGCACGGATCACCGGACGCGGCGGTGCAGACGTTTCCTTCGGTAATGGAGTCGACGTGCTTGCCGATCATCAGGAGAAACCGGCCTTCGGAGGTGAACTCCTGAACGCGCCAGTTGAGCCGGTCCTCGACGTACACGGCGCCGGTGCCTGGGTCGACCGCGACGCTATTATCGACCTCTTCCCCGAACTGCCCCGCTCCAGACCCGCCCACCCCGGTCGTGCAGACGTCTGCGGAGGCGGCGGTGCAGACGTTCTTTTCGGCCTGGGTGGCGGCCGGTTCGGCGTCCTTGGTCTGGTTGACTTCCCAGCCGAACATCATCACGAACCCACCGGTGGGGGTGAGCACCTGTACGCGCGAGTTGGGCCCGTCGGCCACGTAGACATCCCCGGCTTGGGGGCTCGCGGGGTCGTTGTTGACCGCGATCCCGCCCGGGCTGCCCGCGAGGACGAAGCCACCGACGAGCGTCTCTTTGACGGGCGGGCTCGCAGCCTGGGCTGCACCCGTGCACGCAACAAGCGCGAGCGTGGTTGTCAGGACCGTCGTGGCGAGCAGCGCCGTCGCGCGTCGCCTGGGGCGCGTATGTTTGGCCGTCGGGGTCATCGGTGCGTGCTTGCCTGGGTCTTGTGGCGCGCGCCGTGTGCCCGCGAGCGCTTGGCCTTGCCGGCGGTGCAGTTGGTGATTGTGATCGGCGTGTTTTGGTGGATGGTCGCGCCGTTCTGGGCGATCATTTCGGTCGGCATCACGAGACCCGACGGTTTCTTGACGTGAGTTGTGAGGGTGCGGTGAACGGTGTGCCCTTTGATGTGCCGAGTGACGTTGCGCTTGACGGTGGTTGTGGTGAGGGCGCAGAGGTTGGTGTTGGCGGCGAGCGCCGAGTACGGGCCCTGCGGCAGGTAGAGCTCAAATGTGGTGACCGGCACGTCAGGGACGGCCTTGAACGTGCTGCTCGTGATCCCCGCCCTGGAGATGAACGTGCTGCCCGTCAGATCGACCCTGACGCCATCGCCCTGCAGCACGATGACCAGCGACGGGAACGCTTCGCCACCATGCGAGACGAAATACACCGGCCCGGTCAGCGTCACCGGCAGCACCGGCGTCGAGGCCTTGACGATGCCCACGACCGAAGCCTGCGGACACCCCGCCGGGTTCGCGTCGAACTGCGCGGCCGTGCACGCCTTCTGCAGGGTCGTCAGACGCGACGGAAGTTGCTTGGGCAATGCGACTTTGACGCTCGCGATGTTCGCCTCGCTCCCGGCCTTGAACGGGGGGTAGATGACCTTCGCGTCGAGGCTCGCCCCATTCTGTTTACTCGTTCTGCCGCTCGTGGAGACCGTGAACTGCGGTTTGAAGTCGAGGCTCTTGCAGCCACCGGCGGCGAAGGGACTCACGACGCTCGCGAGCGCCTGCCCAGATCCGGACACGGTCGCAGTGGCCTGCTGGGCACTGCAGTTGGTCGGGTTGAACATGAACCCCGGCCGGTCGATGTTGACCGTGATCTGTTTCAACCGCAAAGGCACGCCGAACACGATCTGCGGAATCGCGTGCGGCCCGGCTTCATCGGTCGTGATCGTCAACGCCGACGTGGTTGGGTCCACGGCGATCCGCGCCCGCACGACCACCAGCCCCAGGTTGAACGGGCCCGCGACGGCGTCCGTGACGATGCTCAACCCAAACGGTGCGCCACCATACCCCCTCGTCAAATACACGGTCCCTGAGATTTCAAACGGGTGGGAGCCAGCCCCAGACGCGACCGTCGTCGTGCCGATCCGCGAGGCTTCCGGGCAATGCCCGCTGTCCGCGAGGGATTCTTCGCACAAGGAGACGCTCGAGAGCATCCCCACCAAGCCGGGAGGCGTATGCACCTGGATGCCCTTCACGTACTGTTCGCGGTCGTGGCGGGTCAGGTTCATCGTGAAGCTGCTGAACTGCCCAGCCTGCGGACTCACGGTTCCCGCCGAGAACCCCGGAGCAAACGGCGTCGGGCTCAGGCAGCCTTCCACGTTGAACGGCCGCGAGGCAACAGCCGCATCCGGCGTGCCTGCCACCGACACGCCTTCGGGCGTGATCCCAGGGGTGCTCCACGGCGTGAAATCAGCCGTAGTGACCGCCGCCCCGCAAGCTGGGGGGTTGTCGAGCGGAGCTCGGGGGCCGCCGTTAAGGCGGATCTTCAGTTCGCTGAAGGGCGTCTGCGGATTCTCGAGAAACTTCGTCGTCAGCTGCCCGGTAGCCGGGTTCGCCTCCACGAAACCCGGGACCTTGATCACGATCCCCGTGTTCCCCAACGGCCCCTTGCCACCGAGTTCCAGATACAGCTGATAGAGGTTCCCATCCAGGGTGTCCTGTTCGCTGCACGGGCTCTGGCCCGCGCCGCCGCAGCCCGGCCGCGCCAGATACACGTGGCCCTTCACCGGTTCCGGGAGCAACGGCGTAATCGCTTCCGCTTCCCCGACCGTCGAGGCGTCCGGACACTTCCCCGGGGCGAGCTCCCATTCCCCGCTCAGCCCCACCAATTCCGATTCCGGGCCGTCGAAGTTGATCCCTTCGGGACCTTCCGCGTCACACGCCTGGATACCGTCCACGATCCCCGGACTGATCGACATACCGGGGGGCAAGGTCACTACAGCGTCACGCAAATGCGGCGTCGCCGACACACCCGGTTCCTCAGGCTGCGGGACCAAAACGTTGACACCCAACCCAACCGGGGCATCCGCCAGCAGGGTATCCGGCTGAACTTCGATCGACGGCGCAAACGACAGCCTGTCGCAGCCCGTGACGGGCGGCATCACAGCCGACGCTTCCTGCCAGCCGACATACCGCCCATTCACGCCCACTGAGCCCGGTTCCTGCCAGGAGTCAGCGCGAACCGTGCCCGTCTCAGCTCCGGCAGCGCAACTTGTCGGCAACGACAGAAACGGCACCGGCGAAACCCCTGACGGCACGCCTTCGAGCGCTCCCTCGACGGGCCCCTGGTTAGTGCTGCAAGTCATTTTGGCGCCCAAAAACGTAGTGCCACAGAAGAGTCCGCGGAGCGGGTCGTGGCTCGGGTCGGCCGGCACACCCCAGAACGTCAGTTCGATCCGGTAGAACCCAACCGATGGGATCTCGTTGCTCGTAACCGTGAAGCCGTATTCGAAGCGTTTGGTCACGGGGTTTTCGGCACGCACGAGGTGGGCTGTCAGGATCGGCTCGATTTTGAAGGCGGTTTCTAGGGCGAACTCCGCCGACTGGCCCGCTTCCGGCGTCATGTTCACGATCGGAGCGAGCAGTTCGCTGCCGCCGTGCCAGCGGATTCTGTACTCGCCGACCTGCGTAGCAGCCGGACAGCGAGCCTCGCTCGTGAGCGACGCGAGCGGACAGCGAGGAACGGCCACCGGATCACCCAACAACCCCGGTGGCAACGACACGACGGTATCCTTGGGATCGCGCGTCGGCACGACCAGGTGGCGTCCCACGCTGCTTTCGATTTCTTCGCTGGCGAATTCGAGCGTCGTCGTCAACGCCCACGGATGGCCGCCCGCCTGCGTAAAAACAGATGGTTCGTTGATGAAGTCAAAGCTCGGCAGTTCCGACGGATGCGGCGTCATCACCACCTTCGTCGGGGCCGTCGTCTGCATCGCGAACTTCGTGATGGCGAGCGGCTTCGCTTCGCTCGCAACAGCAGCCGCCGGGAGCAGCACAAGCAGCAACGAGACCGTCTGCGCGAGCACCGTGAGGTGAGCGGCCGTGCGCTGCGGCACGCGCCGAGTCGAGAGAGCCCGAAGAGAGAGCATCTAGCCGTGCCTCCTCGAGCCCTTCTTCGCCCTCGCCCGGCGCGGCGTCCTGACGCACTTGCCTTTCCGCTTCACGAAGCCCTTCCTGCAGTTCGCCGCCGTCGTGCGCGGCTTGGCGCTCACGAGCGGCGGCAGCGCCAGGTTTTCGCCCGGCGCCTGCGAGACGCTGCCCGGCACGAGCAGCGGCGCGGGGTTCGTCAACGGACCCTGGCAAGCATCGCCCGCACAGGGCTGCGGCGGCACCGGCGCAGGTTCGAAGCCGCCCCCCAGGCGCGCGTCATAGACGTCGGACAAGCCGTCGGAGTCCTGAGGAACCAAGCCTTGGGCGGTCGTGAAGAAAACGTCCCGGCCCGAGGGCGAGATCACCGGGGACTCGTCGTGCGCCGGCGAGCCCGCACCTGACAGCAACGACACCTCACCTTCGTGCCATTCATACACGTCGAGCGCCTCCTGCGAGGCCAGATCGTTGACCGCGCCGGAAGACAAAGGCTCCGCGGTGCTGAACACGATCCGAGACCCATCTTCAGTCACGGCACGACTGGCCAGCTGCTGCTGTTCGAGGACGAGGTCATCACTGCTAACGGGCCCTCCGGGGATCGTCGCGTCGGCGTTCCCTAAGCCGGAGCGCCCTCTGACGTTGGCCGTGTCGTTTCGGTTGCCGTCCGCGTCATAGCCGGCTTCCCCGACCGACACACGCTCAAGCCCCCCCGTCGCGGCGTCGTAACGATAGACGTCCTTCGCGTCGTCCGTGTCGCCCGCGACGAGTCGTGCGTAGCAGGAGAAAACGAGATACCTGCCATCCCGTCCGGCGGTCTGTACTTCACCTCGTTCCCAGAGCCCCGTGTCATTGCGTTCGCCGAGGTCGCGCGGGCAACGCACGTCCTGCGTCGCGCCCGACGCTTCGGGCGCCGAACACAGATCGGCGACAAACGCGGTACGCCCGGACACGCTGTCGTATACGTAGAGATTGTCAGCGCCCTTCACCGGCGACTGGCCCTGCGCGTTCGCTCCTTCGCCCAACACGCCCCGCGCGACAAAGTAGGCCCGCGAGCCATCGGGCGCGAGCGCGACCACGCCCTGCACTTCCGCGGCTTCACCGGGCGTCGGTGCGTGCGAGACCTGCGTCAGCGAGGTGACTTCCCGGCTCGCGGGTTCACATTCCGGCTCGCTACTCAGACAGCCGATCGTCGCCATATAGAGGTCGGTGCTCGTGTCCTTGTCTTCGCTCGTCAAGGAGCCAGCGGTCGTGAAGAACACCCGCGAGCCGTCTTCAGAAGCCCCTTTGAAATACGCGCTCGCACGTTCCCTCGCGCCCGCGCACGGCACTTCGCCCGACACGCCACCTGTTTCACCAACACACCCTCCTACGGGCTTGGACAAGTCCAGCGGCCGCGACACTTCCAGCGTTCTCGCCCCGCCCAAACGCACGAACAACTGGTCGCCCTTGCTCGCCCGACAAACCGTGGCGCTCGCAAGGCTGGTCGTCGTGAAGAAGATCTCACTGCCGCCAGCCGCGACGGCGTTGGCAGTGCTCGCATCCGAACCAGTGGCGGTGTAAAGCACGCTGGCCCCGAGATCCACACCGCAGGTGCGGCCAAGCACCGTCGCCGGGCTATTGTTCTTCAACGCCACCAGCCGCAACGCCGGTGGTTCACCACCACAGCCCCGGGCGAGCTCATAGAGCGGGGCTTCTGCATTGACCGCTGCAGGCAGCAGCGGCCCGCCTGAGGACTTGATCACGATATGACACAGGTCCGTGCTCGCCGCGACCTCGATGAGGCTCGCCGGCGTCCCGTCGAGTGTCTTGAGGATGATTCCGCCGCTCGCTTCCCAGCTTCCCGGCGCCTCAGGCAAACCGGTGCGACGCAGCACAAACGCCTGTTCGGGACTCGCGAATTCACCGTCAACGACGTTCTGGCCCAACAACTGCGCGGCGAGCACGTATTCGAAGTCCGCTGAGAAATCCACGACGGCCCCCCCGGGCGGCGGCGGCTGCAGCGAAACCGTCGCCCAACCCCCACCTCCACGCCGCGCCAGATATGAGTCTCCCCCCAAAGGACTCCCCGAGGGCACGCCCGCGAAACCGCCCAGCGAGGCAAACGCGACGCTTTCACCATCCGGCGCCACGGCTTCAATTCCCGTGACACCATACCCTGCCTTGTACAGAGGGCTGACCATCTCATAATGACGCCCTTCAGGAAGCGCCAGGGCGGCAGGAGGCAACATGACTGCCGCCAGCGCGAGCAGGGCGAGAGCGCCAAGGAGCGCGCAAGCGTGTGCAAAGCCGGCGATAACAGGTCTCATCCGGCGATTGCCTCCCCCTGACGATCGGGGCTGGGCGGGGTGCCCACCACGCCTGTCGCCTGGCGCACTTCCTCCCCCAGCTCTGTCAGCCGCCACGCGTTCGGCTCACCACTCGGCTGATGCCCATGCCCCGCCGCGTTGTGAATCAACCCCAAACGCACCAATCGCGCCAGCAGCTTCGACATCTGACCCTGGTCGGTGACACCCGCCTCTTCGGCGACCCCGCGATTGCTCGCGCCCGGCGTATCGCCGATCGCGCCGAGCACCCGCAATGTGCGATACGTCAAGCGCATCGGCAAACCAGCCAACGGATCAACCGCCGGGCTCGCGGACGGTGACACACCCACTCCGTTGCGCGAACCGCCGGACCTATGCGCGAGCTTCGGCACGGGACGCTCGAGCTCCTTCTGCGCCGCGGCAGACCCGAGATAGGGCAGCACGATCATGCTCGCCAACGGGTTCAGCAACTCCACCAGCGCGCCCGGGCGCTTGACGAGCAGTCGCGTGTGGATCACGGTGAACACCGCGCCGACGACACCCTCGCCCGTGATCTCCGCCAACCCCCGGCCATGCTTAGAGCGCGAGCCATCCCGATCCAGCACAGCACCCAGGCCCGCCAGAATCTCCGCGCGACGCGCCAGCACCCGCGGACCCGCACCCAGCGCATCCACGACCAACAACGAACCGAGCTGGGGCTGCTCGTCCAGAAACACCAGCAGCGCGCCCAATCCCGCGCGAACCTGCTCCCGCCAAACACGCTCACTTTCATACGCCGCAACGACGCGCTCGGTGACACGCGCGATCGCGTCCTCGAACAACGCGAGGAAGCAGTCTTCGCGGTCCGCGAACACGTCGTAGAACGTGCGCCGCGACACCCGCGCGCCGGCGGTCACCCGCGCAACGCTCATCTGGCCGTACCCGTGCTCGGAGATGACCACAGCCGCGGAACTCAACATCCGCGAACGCTGCACCTTCGAGACTGCCACTGAGCGGCGCATCTCCGCGTCCTCAGTCGCTCGCGTACGCAGTACGCCACGCTCCCTGCGTCCTCGACCTGCTTGCCCAGCGGTCGTCTCGCGCGGACTGGAACGACGCGACGTGGTGAGGGACATCACGCGGCCCTCCCCTTAGGGGGGACCGCAACGGACGGCGAAACGGCTGCTAGAGAAGCGGCGCTAGTGTCGTGAGTCGTTAGTTCGTGTGCAGTAGCGGGTGATGGTGTCGAGGATTTGGTCGGCGGTCTTGGTCCAGACGAAGGGTTTGGGTTCGTCGTTCCAGGTGTTG
>Ga0210408_10003572_pt1 | contig 14295 bp, 7 predicted proteins | sample IncBWH4MmetaG_FD_155471 | JGI IMG/M metagenome (GOLD analysis project Ga0210408, IMG submission 155471) | Forest soil microbial communities from Barre Woods Harvard Forest LTER site, Petersham, Massachusetts, United States - Inc-BW-H-4-M | ecosystem: Environmental > Terrestrial > Soil >...
GGTAGCCCGAACCTGCGCAGCGATTGCGTCGGCCACCTGATTTTGCAAACCCAAAATGTCCCGAAGCTCTCCTTCGTAACTCTGCGCCCATAAGTGCTTGTCCGCTGGCGCCGCGATCAGTTGCGCGGTGATTCGCACGCGCTCCCCCGAACGAACCACCGTGCCTTCTACTACCGCGTCCACGTTGAGCTCCCGCGCGATCTCTGGGAGCGACTGATGCGCGCGCTTGTACTGCATGGCAGACGTGCGGGAGATCACCCGCAATTCGCCGATTTGACCGAGGTCGGTAATCAGCTGATCGGTCATTCCATCGGCAAAGTAGTCCTGAGATGTATCGCCAGACAGATTTTCCAACGGAAGTACCGCCAAGGAGCGTATCGGCCCTTCCAAAGCCGTTGGACGAGAAAAATAGCCCCGACGAGCGAAAATCCAGAAAAGAACCACCATCGCTACGGCCGTTATGACTAGCCCCGAAGTCAGCGCGGCTCGGTGCTCCAGCCACCGCCAGGGCTTAGCGACGGTACCCGCAGCCGCGGGCTTTTTCTCCTTCTCGCGATTTGCGGGCGGTTCCGCCACCTTCGCCACCGTTCCGATGAACCGATAACCCCGGCGCGGCAATGTCTCAATGAACTGCGGCTCCTCCGCCGAATCGTCAAGAGCTTCGCGCAGGCGTTTCACTGCCTTGTTTAGGCTGTGCTCAAAGTCCACAAATGTGTCGGATGGCCACAGCTTCTTGATAAGCTCTCCTCGCGTAACCAACTCGCCCGAATGTTCCAGCAGTGTTGTCAGCAGCACGAAGGGTTGCTCTTGTAAGTCGAAAATGTCGCCGTTTTTCTGCAGTTCGCGGGTGCGGAGATTGAGGTCGAACTCTCCGAAGCGGATTCGCTCTTGAGGCTGAGCTGGTACGGACATCACGGTTACCTAGCCCGGGGGTTCCGTGAGTTTAGCACCCAGGTATGAAACCTTCATGACAAAAAGTTAGGGCCGAAGTACGTTGAAACGAGTGCCGTTACCCAATGTCGCCTTCGTTTCTCCTGTGTGTCTCCTACCGGCCATTGACCTTGCCGCCCAATGGTCACAGTTTGCCCCACACGAGCTTACAGGAAAAAGGCGCTGTCATAGTAAGGCAATGCCGACTCGACAGGAGACAATCATGGGAACCCACAAAAAGATCCTCGGGCTTGCGATCGCGATCGTCGTGGCTGGTTTCTTCATTTCCGTGCCTAAGTCTGTTCAGGCAACCTTCCCTGGCAAGAACGGCCGCATCTCCTTCCTTGAAGTCAACGCCTCGAACACCGCCGTCGACATATACACCATCAACCCCGACGGCAGTGACGAACGGCAACTCACTTCGCTCGGACCGAGTCAATTCGTCGCGAACTCCGCGCAATGGTCCCGGAACGGTCGTCAGCTTGTTTTTCCCGTCGTGACGGCAAATCCAGTCCCTGGGCAGATCTGGGTCATGAATGCAGATGGCAGCAACCAGCACGCAGTTTTTACGGATCCCGGCAACCTTGACTTCAACACAACGTTTTCACCGGACGGCAATCACATCGCCTTCACTCGATGCCAGGCGGGCGGCCAACCTCCTTGCGCCATCTACCGCATCCGCTCCGACGGTTCTGACCTGACCGCCCTGACGAACTTCGACCCCAATCCTGACATTGTAGATGCTTTTGCGGAATACTCGCCCGATGGTGACCGGATCGCCTTCACCAACCTCACTCGCGATGGCATCCTCGAGGCCGTCTACGTGATGAACGCCGACGGTTCCGATGTGCACAGACTTACTCCTCCCGCGATTGGCGCCGCCTTGCCCGACTGGTCACCCAACGGCGAGAGAGTTGCCTTCGACACCAACGATCCGTTCTGCGGCGGCGGCGGTTGTTTTTTTCCCAACTCAGAGATCTGGATGATCGGCGCCAATGGAGACGGCCTCAAACGGCTCTCCGGAGACCCCAATCTCCTGGATTTCAATCCGTCTTGGTCCCCGCAAGGCAACGCCATCGTCTTCGAGCAGGACGATCCTTCGTTCACATCATCCCAACTCCTTGTTATCAATGTGGATGAAGAAGGAGCCAGCCCGGCAGTCATTCACCAAGGTTCGACTCGCAAGGCCCATAGCGCTGCCGCAGCCAAGGCGGCGACAAAGAAAAGCTCAACGAACAGCGCTTTCCACTTAAGAATCGTCGAGGACGATGGATTCACTCCACACTGGGGTCCTATGCCCCGGTGAGTACGTACCGTTCTTTAAAATACACACACGAGAAGGAGGCTATTCATGCGCACAGTACAAATTCAGAGGAGTTTGATCGTCGCCGCCGTGCTTCTGCTCGCAGCATACCTCTGGAGAGACGTTGGCCGCGCACGTGCTGCCGATATCGACGAAGACGGCAAAATCACCTTCGTAGGCAACCAGAGCGGCAGTTTTCAGCTCTATACCATGAATCCCGACGGCAGCAACATGGTGCAGATCACCACCCTTGCTGCGACCCCACTCGAAACTTGGGTTCCGGATTTTTCACCCGACGGGAAACGCATCACCTTCTGCTATGGAAGCATCGACGCTTCCGGCAATCTCCATACCGAGATCTATGTGATCAACGTCGATGGCACAAACATGGTTCAGCTCACGCACGACAACCTCTTCGACTGCGCGTCGCGGTGGTCTCCTGACGGCACCCACATTACTTTCATGAAGCAGTCCACGCGCACCAACCGCGGTGTGGTAACCACCATGCGCCCGGACGGCTCTGACCAAAAAGAACTCACCACCGATCTCTGGGGCGTGTTCCGTTCGGGCTATACGCCCGATGGCAGCCACATTCTCTGGGAGACTCAGGAGGCCGGCTTTGTTTCCGTCTTATGGATCATGAACTCGGATGGTACCAACCAGAAGCGCCTGACTGCTCCCCCCGTCAAGGCTGGCCTACCCAGCGCTCCTTCTAGCGATCACGTTGTGTTTATGAGGAATCAGAACTCACCGGCGGTCCTTGCCACCACCATTTACATGGCGAGACTCGACGGCACCGACGTAGACCAGCTCACCCAGCCTGTTGGCACCTCTCACGATGGCTGGCCAAACTTCTCGCCGAGCAGGCAAAAGATTGTCTTCACGAGCGACCGCCTAAGCTCCGATGGCAGCCTCGATATTTTCACCATGAATGCGGACGGCTCGGCCATCAAACGCATCGCCACCGGCGTCACCGTCGGCGGCTGCGGCGACCAGAACTGCGTCAACCCAGCCTGGGGCCGCGCCGCGCACTAGAGCGACGCTTCTCCGTGCTTTGTTGAGGCTGTTAACCTCGTCAACCGGAAATTGCTCATCAGGACCACGCCGCTGCTGACGTTGCCTCGCGGTTCTGCCGCTGGGAATCCGCAAGCATTCGCGCATAAGGGATTTGCTGGATTCTTGCGCGGTAGCGAACCGACGAGCGAAATTGGCTGTTGGACTCTTCGGAGCGAGTCGGCGGAGCAGCTTTCGGCTGGCGATACCTATATGTGCGAGAAATGCGGGCAGTTTCGACAGAACCCGGCCCTCCAAGGCCTTGTCGAACGGGAAGACCGAGCGGACCTGAGATTTTGCAAGTGTGAGTACTGCCGCAAACAGCAAGCCGCAAACAGGCGCTGAAGTTGGAAGGAAACTCCGAGCAGTTCAGACGATCTTGGACTCTGCTTCCGATATGGCCCGCTCGGCATTCAGGGTTCCCAGCGCGTTCTTTGCGTCCTGAAGGGCATGATATTCAGGACTGCGAATATCGACAGTAAAAGCCCGCGCTCGCATGATCTCCAGGGCTTCCTTGATGCGGTCGCACAAAATTGCGGAGTCGGTTTCGCCGGTTGCGGCGGTGTAGGCTGGCTGCCACGAATAAGCGTCGTGCGGAAGTAGCTTCGCTGAGTTGTTCATAGAACCTTCCTTCGACCGAATCAGTCGGGCCACGAAGAATTGTACGCCAGCTGCTGCCAGCAAAGGTGTCTCAAAACAGACAGCGCGCGTAGTCTGGACTTCGTTGAGTCGTCAGGAGGGTTTGCGCTAAAAACGCGTCGGCCGCGACCGGATGCCGGGAGCGAAATGCCCAATCTTGCGGACGGTGTTCTAGTCCCATCGCGACCCAAACATAGGCAAGTGCCGTAATCAGGCCCACGCCAGGATGCGTCATCCGTCGTAGTGCGCCGGCACGCTTAGTCGCTCCCTACACCCCTCCCGCCGCCTCCGGGGGGTACTGAGGATACTTATTAGTGATCTTTACGTGCAGTCTTAGCACATCGGTACCATCGGTCCATTTTCCAGGCGCGGCCCTGGGTGCTAGCTTTCCATCTGCACCTGAGCTTGCCATTCTGAGCGACTTGCAGCGGCAAATCGTGGGGAGCGAGGCGAATTGCGACTACGTAGCAAATTCCTGCTGTCGCTGGTCCTGATTACTGCTGGGTTAACCTGTGCGACCCTGCTGGTGGTGCGGCAGAACGCACGGGAAGGCGTGCAGCGGGAAATCCAACAGGACACACTCAACGCCATCCTGACGTTCCAGGTGCTGCAGCACCAGCATCAGGTTGCGCTCAGTCGGAAAGCGGACTTGCTGGCGTCCCTGGCGTTCATGAGAAATGGCGACGCCACGACGATTAAAGATGTCAGCGAGGATCCATGGCAATCCGACGACTGTGATCTATTCGTGCTCGCGGATGGACGCGGCAAAGTCGTGGCCCTGCACACCACAACCCTGGAGTTCCCCGTAGTCACCGCGGAAGACTTGCTCCGTGCCTCGCTTAGAGGCGGCAACACTTCAGGATGGTGGTACAGCGGCAAGCGGCTCTATCAGGTGGTTTTGGAGCCGTTTTATGAGGGCACGCCGGGGAAAAGCACGCTCCTCGGTACGGTGATCGTGGGTCGCGGCGTCGACCCGACGGCCAGTAATCTCAAGTCGATTTCGTCAAGCCAGATGGTTTTTCGTTACGGCCGGCAAATAGTGGCCAGCACGCTTTCTTCCGCGCAAGAGCAGGAATTCGAACGAGCGATCCAAGACAAGACCTCCCAGGAACAGATCCAGATTAATAGCGAACGATTTCTGGCGAGTTCGGTGCAGCTGACATCGGACACAAGGCCAGCGGTGAGCCTCACGGTTCTGAAGTCTTATGCGCAGGCGCTGGCATCCTTACAGAAGCTCAATCACCTGCTTGTTGGGCTAGGTCTAGTAGCGGTCCTGGCTGGAGGTGCGCTGGCATTCGCGATTTCAGACAAATTCACGCAACCGCTCGCCTCCCTGGTAGAAGGCGCCCGCGCGCTGGAGCAGGGCAATTTCGAGTATCCCCTAACGGCCCACGGTGGCGATGAAGTAGCGCAAGTGACTCGTGCCTTCGACCGCATGCGCGACACCCTGAAGAAAAATGAATCGCAACGGCAGCAACTCGAAGCTCAGTTGTTCCAGGCCCAGAAGATGGAAGCGGTGGGGCGTTTGGCTGGCGGAGTAGCCCATGACTTCAATAATCTTCTGACGGTCATAAAAGGGCACTGCAATCTGTTGATGGATCGCTTGCAATCCGCCGATGTCAATCACCGCAGTGCCTGCCAGATAGATAAGGCGGCCGACCGCGCGGTCTCACTCACCGGCCAGTTGTTAGCGTTCTGCCGGATGCAGGTGCTACAGCCAAAAGTCCTGGATCTGAATGCGCTCGTCACCGAAATGTCCAGCTTGCTGCGCCGCTTGATTCGGGAGGATATTACCTTCACGTTTCATCCAGGATCGTCAGTGGGCAGGGTGAAGGCGGACCCCGGGCAGATCGAACAGGTCATCATGAATTTGACCGTAAACGCGGGCGACGCGATGCCTGAAGGCGGCAGACTAACCATCGAGACTCGCAACGTCATTGTCGACGAAGCATTTGCAAAGGCTCGCCCCCCCATGCTGCCCGGCGGGTATGTTCTCTTGGCGGTCAGCGATACCGGACAGGGAATGGACGCCGCAACCAAGGACCGCATCTTTGAACCCTTCTTTACCACTAAGGAGCAAGGCAAGGGGACCGGTTTGGGTCTCGCGACCGTGTATGGTGTCGTGAAGCAAAGCGGCGGCTGCATTTGGGTGGAGTCGGCGCCGGGGAAAGGCGCTCGATTCGAAGTCTACCTTCCCACCGTGGATGAGCCTGAGGAGCGTACCGCCTCGACAGGAATGACAGCCCGATCCGCCAATCGGTCCGAGACCGTACTGATTGTCGAGGATGAAGACGAGGTTCGAGAACTGGCGGCGTCGTTTATGAGATCGGCCGGCTGCACGGTGCTTACTGCCAAGGACGGTAGAGAAGCCCTTGCGATGGTGGAGCGTTCGCGTGAGCGGATTCAGGTTCTCATCACCGACGTAGTGATGCCAAACATGCGAGGTCCAGAACTCGCGAAGCGGCTGAGGTCACTTCGCTCGGGCATCAAGATTGTTTACATGTCTGGATATCTCGAATACAAGACGGGTAGCGGCGAGTTTTTGGACGACGGCTTTTTCCTGCAGAAGCCTTTTACACGTGACACCCTGGTGAGCAAGGTGATCGAAGCCCTGAAGTCGGAGCGCGTCGGAGCTGGTCGATCCATTTGATGGGTGGCGCGCTGCTGTAGTGGCCTCTCAGCTACGTCTGATGGTGACTTTCCAGGCTTTATCAGCCCGCCGAATATCGTCCAAGAACTTGGGTGCTGTTGCGAGTAATTGGGTTAGAATCACGCTCGCGCCGGATCATTCTGTTGCAAACCTTTCTTGCCGATCGAGCATTTAAAGATATGGGTAGGGAAGCTATGGTCGTGCGGATTGCTCAGGAGTTGATCGTGCCCAAATCCGTCCTGATCGTGGACGATCATGAAGCAGTGAGAAGGGAACTTCGACGCCTCTTTCAATCACAACCGGAATTCACGGTGTGCGGGGAAGCGGCGGATGGCGCCGATGCCATAGCGAAGGCGGAACGACTCTCGCCCGATCTCGTGATTCTCGATCTCGCGATGCCGGAAATGAACGGGTTGGAAGCCGCCGGGGCCATCCGATTCATCGTGCCGGATGCAGTACTGTTTCTGCTCACCGCTTACCGAAATCGAGAGCTTGAACTCGCCGCATTTCAGTCTGGGATCCGCGCGGTATTTTCGAAATACGACGATTTAGACGGCCTGATTCGTCGAGCCCGCGTGGAACTGAAACTCGCAGCGCGGTGCGACGGCGAAACAAAGTCGCGCGCGCCAGAATCACCCGGTACCGTCGAAGGCTAGTCCGCTCTAGCGAGCACACTCATCCGCGGTGAGGATAGCGAAGCGACAAATCAAACAAGCGTAAAGATTTACGTCTGGTTCTTTATCCGAGTGAGCCGGAGTCTGGCGAACGGACGGACGTTTCTGAAAACATCTGGCGTGACCGGTCTCCCAACCTAGCCATGGCGTCCTCGGCCTTAGTGTTCTCGTGAGCGAGCGCCTTAGATTTCTCGAGTGAATACAAAAACGCGGTGCAGAGGGTAAAGGAGCAAAACGCCAGGACGATCCCGACTACTATCCCGGCGGCAAATGGGTGTGTGTGAACAATCTCGATTACGGTCATCCGGCAATGCTGGCAGGCGCCGGGGTCGGCCGGCTATACATAGAACCCCGTAAGCGGCCGGTGGGTTTACCGCACTCCAATGCGAGGCGGATCAGTCGCGTCTTTGTACGGGGCCGTGGATACTCGCGGCGGCTGCTTGGCGATTGCCTCATGGTTCAAGAGGGCAATAAGAATGGTAGTTGGAATTGGGCCACCCAGCAGATAGAGCAGGATGGATTCCCCGGAAACCTCCTCGGTCGAAAACTCCAAGAGTGTTCTCAAACAATCGAATCTAGACCAGCTTCACATGATCGCGCTGCCGGTCACCGATGGTTACGGAGAAACTGGCGTAGAACGCGCAAATTAAAAGGGAAGCACGTCCCCTTCGCATGCCGCCTGTAGCCGCTTCAGCGTCTATTCCCTGTGTAGGGGGCCCTTCGTTGTATCGCGACACTCAAATCCCCGGGTCTTGTTTTTCCGTGAGCTAGGTAGGTGCGGTCTCGGGGAGCAGGTTTCCAAGCCGATCGCGTTTTCAGTGGGGCATCCAGAAGGGTTGTTTCGCCGGGACGAACTCGATGGGCGTGGTGGTGATAAAAGTTTTTAGCCAGCGGGCGCATTCTTCCATGCCAGCTTGTTCGCTGGGGATGTGACTGACGATGATGAGGGCTTTGCGTTTGCCCTCTGTGGCTGCATCGGCTACGTATTCGACGGTTTCCCATTCTCTGGTTTCGCCTACTAGCAGCAATTCGACGTTGTCTTGCTCGAGGGCATGAGTCTCGCGGACAAAGCCTGCGGCTCCAGGGCTAAGCCCAATCTTCGTTACTTTCATTTCTGGATTTCCTACGACGCGAAGCGATGGAGCGTCCAATTCCCTGGCCACATCGGCGGCTAATTTCGAAACTGTGATTTCCGGCAGGGTAAACACTCGTGGATCATCAGCGTGTTGATATTTTTCCCATCCCAGAGCGTGCACCATGCCAGCGAGAATGCCGTCGGGATTTCTGCGGTGCCAGTGATCGTGGAAGCGCCAAACGACAAGATTGTGTTTTTCGATGTAGGCGCGCTTCTCGGTCCACACGGGATCGCTTTCGTCCATGCCTTCAGGCTTGTCCTGATGGCTGAAAAAAGTGGGTTCGTGAGTGATGATGAGGTTTTCGTGTTTGGCGGCGGCGCGTTGCAAGACGTCGAGGGTGGCCATCATAGTTACCGCAATGCCTGTCACCGGCGTGTCGGGATTGCCGGCTTTGAAGGTGTCCACGGTTTGCGTCATCCATGGGATGCCGATGTGATCTTGGATTGCTTTTGCGACTTCGCGCGCGGTTGGAGGTTTGTCTTGCGCTTGGGCCGTCGTGCAGATGAACGCCGCCAGAATGGCCGGCGCAGCGGAATTGATACAGTTGATTTTGCGGCTGCGCAATTTCCTGATCATAACTTCCTCGACCGATTCACTTTGGAAACCCGGCCAACACATCATACGGGTATTCGGCGGCATTGAAAATCGAAGTTGAGTCTAACCCGCGCCATTCGAAAAAAACGAAGGGGTGAGGCACCGCCTTCAGAAAACAAAAAGCCGGGCGGCGCCGCCCATTTATAAATCGTGCGTTTGAAGACGGTCGTGGACTGACTTATCTGCTTTTCTCCAAGTGCTGCCCGGAAGGAATCGCTCAGGTGACAAATCATTTGCTGGGCCGACATGCTTCCCCAATGGGGCTCACTCCCAGGACGCACACCGCTTAGTCGGTCGAGCACTACTTTGCGGTCAGCCAAATTGAAGAGAGTTCTCATAAGGCCCCGTCGCATGCCGTAGGAGTTCTATACCACAGGTCCAGGCCCGATAGTCCTAGAAGCGGGAGCAGTGCGCTGGCACTCTCAATATCGCCAATGTTTATGCTGGTTCCAGAAGGCTCCGCGCAATTACCCGTAACACCAGGCTGGCGCGATTCCAGCGCACGCGGCACTTCGGGCGAGATACGATAATTTTAGCTAGTAGATGTCGTACTGCTCCCAGTGAAGGGTGGCGTCCGACTGGATGATCACGTGTTTGTGCGTGGTCTGCTCGAGTTCGTCGATGAGCATGGACTCGCGGGTCTTCAAGGCTTTAGCGATTTCCGGATGCACGCGGAGCGTCAGGTTCGGGCTCTCGTGGTCAGCGGCGGCCATCTTGCGTGCTTCCGCTTGGATTTCGTAGCAGAGTGTGGGGCTGGATTTGACCATGCCCGAGCCTGTGCAATACGGGCACGGCTGGCAGAGCACACGCTCGAGGGCTTGCTTGGTCCGCTTGCGCGTGATGCAAACGAGACCAAACTCGTTGAAGGAGAGCGCCTTGGAAGGCGCCTTATCCTGCTCTAAGGCTTGCTGCAACGCGGAGAGAACTTTTTCGCGGTTGCGCCGTTCTTCCATGTCGATGAAATCGACGACGATGATGCCGCCGAGGTCGCGCAGTCGAATCTGGCGGACGATTTCCTTCACCGCTTCGATGTTGGTCTTGACGATGGTGTCTTCGAGGCGCGTGGAGCCTTTGCCGACGAATTTGCCAGTGTTAACGTCGATGGCGACCAGGGCTTCGGTATGGTTGATGACGATGTAGCCGCCGGACTTCAGCCAGACCTTGGCGCGGAGAGCCTTGTCGAGCTCGTGCTGGATGCCGAACTCCTCGAAGATCGGCGTTTCCTTGGTGTAGAGCTTGACGCGGTTGACAAGCTTGGGTTGGAAGCGGCTGACGAACTCAACGACCTTGCCGTATTCCTCTTCGTTGTCGATCCAGATGGCGCTGAAATCGTCGGAAACGTAATCGCGAAGCATACGCTCGACCAAGTCGAGATCGCGGTGGAGTAACGCGGGTGCTTTGCGCTGCTCGCTGCGCTCCTTAATCTCGTTCCAGGTTTTGCCGAGGAAGTCGATGTCAGCGCGAATCTCGTCGTCGGTTGCTTCACCTGCGGCGGTTCGAACGATGAAGCCGCCGGGATATGCGTTGCCGGCTTCGCTGACGAGGCGGCGAAGCCGCGATCGATTTTCCGCGGAGACAATCTTGCGCGAAACGCCGGTGTGGTGAACCGTCGGCATGTAGACGAGGAACCGGCCCGGCAGAGCGACGTGACTCGTGATGCGCGCGCCCTTCTTGCCGAGAGGCTCCTTGGCGATCTGTATCACCACGTCCTGACCGGCCTTCAACATTTCGGAAATGAGTTGCGGCCGACGCGGTGGGCCGGACCGTCCACCCTGGTAGCCGCGATCGTGGCGGGGACCGCCGGGACCGCTGGGCCGACGTTCGAAGCGTCCGCCTGGACGTCCACCGCGGGGGGCGCCGGAACGGCCACCCCGATCGCCGCCGCGATTGTCACGGCCACGGTCACGTCCACCGCTCCGGAAGGGACGTTGGAAACGTGATCGCGGATTTCCGCCGATGCGGGCGGAATCGCGCGGGGGGAAATCTTCGCGGGGAGCGCTGGCACTCCGCGGAGAACGAGTTTCGCCGGGCAGAAGAATGACCTGATCTTCGACGGTGGCTGAGGGAGCCGCTTGTTCGCCCGATGCTGCTTCGATGGTTTCGTGTTCGTGCTCGGCGTCACCGTGTTCAAGGGTGTCAGCGTCGGGGTGGTCACCGCGGCCGGCGTCGTGTTCGGCGTCGTCATGAGCAGCGTCGGCTTCGGCCTCGGCGCGCTCTTGTGGAGTCAGTTGTTCGTGTTCGCGAATCGCTTCTTCGTCCGCCGTTTCTTCGGAGATCGCGGTCTCATCCGCGAGCTGGATTTCTTCGGTTTCTTCGGCCGCTTCTTCCGTCGTCTCTTCCTCTTCCTCTTCGGTTTCCTCTTCGTCGAAAACCGCTCCGCCGACGACGGCATCGGCTTCCGCCTTGGCTTGCGTCTCTTCCTGCTTAGCCTCAACGAGACTCGAGGAAAGCGCGGCGACATCCTCTTCACTGAGGGAATTTTCCACGCGAATGCGCTCAGCCTCGCGTGCTTCAGCGGCTTCCTCAATCGGCGAGGCGGTACTTTCAATCACGGGGCTGGATGCTTCCGCGGATTCAGGTACCAACGCTTCGGCTTCCGTGCCGGTTTCGGCTAGGAGCCAGCGGGGGAGTCCCCCTGACGAGCGCCGGGGAACATTGGGACCCGCGGGCAAACTGGAGGGCTGGGTTGTGGCAGCACGCGGCATCGGTTCTTCGATCTCGGGCCGCGGTTCGTGCGCATCGGGTTCGGCGACCGGTACAACCGGTGCAGCGGCCGCCACGGGCTTGTTGCGGTATTTCGCCAGCGACTCGCCGGGAAGAATGATTTCGTCTTCCGCGCTGGTTTCGACTGGGCCGACTGGACGAGACCCGCTGCCTTCGGGGCGGCGATTGTCAAAGCCGCGAGGTTGTGAACCACGATTTTCGAATCCGCGAGACTGTTGGCCGCGCTGGTCGTATCCGCCGCGAGTATCGTTGGTGCGTTGCTGGTCGCCACCTTGAGGGGAAGCGTATTTCGACGGCGGCAAGTTGCGTCCGCCGGTTGGTCCTCCCGGTCCGGATGGGCGTCCGCCGCCGCCGCGACGTCGTCCACCACGCCGTCCGAAGCGGCCGCGGCCGCGGTCGCCGCCTTGATCGCCACGGCCGAAGTTTTGGCCGCCTCGATCATTGCGCGGTGGGCCACCGCGATCGTTGCGGGGAGGATACTTCTGCGTGGGATTGTATTGATGGCCGAAGTTCTGGGGAGCAGAGGCGTTGGACTCAGGTTGCCGCTCTTCGGGTTCCGCGTGTACGTCCGAATGCGTGGAAGCATCGGCGTCGTGATGTTCTTCGATGTCCGCGTGTTCTTCGTGATCGACATGCTCCGCGTGATCGACGTGCTCGTGCTCGTGAACGAGATGCTCATTGCTGCGGTGCGAGTCGTGAAGGGCTTCGGCCTCGCCAAGTTCGGGATGAGCAGCGTCGTCGCCATGCTCGGCGGTGTGGCCCAACGTCTCGCCCGGCAACACTTCAGCGTGCACCGATACGGAAATCGGCGGGGATGCGGAAGCATGCGGCTCGGCGTGCCCATGCCCGTGATCGTAATCTTCAAGATTTTCGAAAACGTCGCTGACGTACAGGAAGGCATCGCCGTCGAGCCCGATGTCCACGAAAGCGGACTGCATGCCCGGAAGCACCCGCGTAACGCGGCCCTTGTAGATACTACCGACCAGCGCGAACTCTTTTTCGCGCTCGATGTAAATTTCGACTAACTGACCTTCTTCCAAAATCGCGACCCGCCGTTCGTGGGAGGCCGCGGAAATAACCAATTCTTTCGACATGAAAACTCCTCGTTATGTGCGGTGCCGGCCAAGCCGGAGCCGCCTTTCTGCGTGCTCCCGGACAGGCCGGAAACATCGCGCTGCGTGGCGCCGATTGGATCGGGGCCACCGGACGGCATCGCCGCGAGCGTGTGCTCTGCGGGGGTCCGGACGAACAGCCTGCCCCGCATGAAGCGGGGATACGTGGGCGACACCTTTAGGGAGATGATGCCTGTGCGTACGAAGCCGGAGGGGTGGATCCCGGACACGCCGGGGTCAGTACTGACAATACACTTCCTCTTGCTTACGAGGCCGGTCCGTTGCCGGGAGGGGCAAACGGCGGACGATGCTGTCCTCACTCTAATATTCCTGATTTCTACCACCGGCACGGCCTTCAGTAAAGTCAGGCGGCGCGCTCGGGACTGACGAATCGCTCAGTTGACGAACCGGCGAATCCGGACGTTCATCACCAGACCAATCGCCAGAAAAACAAACAAAGTAGCCGAGCCCCCGTAGCTCATCAACGGCAACGGGATGCCGGTGACCGGCATAGCGCCAATCACCATAGCCACATTTACTAAAACATGGAAACCTAGCGCGGCGGCTACGCCCATGACCAGAAACATTCCGGCGCGATCTTTCGCGCGTTGGGCATTCTGTACGAGTCGCAGCAACAACGCCATATACAAACCCAAGGCAATCAGCACGCCTTTGAATCCCTGCTCTTCAGCCCACGCCGACATGATGAAGTCGGAATAACGGACGGGGATGTAGCCCAGTTGGTTCTGCGTGCCGTTGCGAAAACCTTTGCCCCAGAAGCCGCCAGAACCCACAGCTATCTTCGATTGCAGCAACTGATAGCCCGAGCCTTTTGCGTCTTCTTCTGGATGCAGGAAGGAAGTGATTCTCTCTCTCTGGTACGGCTTCAAAATATGCTTGCTCACCGGGGGATAGAAAACGCTTCCTACCAATAACGCTCCAGCTAAAGTAATCACGGCTGCATGCTGCCACTGAAGGCCGCCGAGAAAAGCGCCTACTACCAACAGGGGCATGAGCACTAACGCGGTGCCCAGATCGGGCTGCTTTAATATAAGCCCGAGCGGCAAAGCCACCAAGAGTCCTGCTTTGATCAAATCGCGCAGGGAAAGCTCATCGGTGCGCACTTCAGCGAAGAAGCGCGCCAGCCAGATGATTATAATCAACTTTACCAATTCCGACACCTGAAACAATTCTCCTACCACCGGGAGCCACCGTTTGGCCCCAAAGCGGGTATGGCCAAAGATCAGCACCGCGATCAGGGCCACGACTCCGATCAAATACAGAATCCAGGCCTGATCCAGGATCAAGTGGTAGTCCAGCCGCGACAGCACGAACATCAATATGAAACCGAACGCCAGCCACCGGATCTGCTTTGTGTGCATACCGGCCAGGCTGCTGCCCTGCGTGGCGGAGTAAATCTCGATCACGCCCAGCGTGCAAATCGCCAGCAAAATGGCGATAAGCCACCAGTCGTAATCTC
>Ga0210408_10003573_pt1 | contig 14291 bp, 10 predicted proteins | sample IncBWH4MmetaG_FD_155471 | JGI IMG/M metagenome (GOLD analysis project Ga0210408, IMG submission 155471) | Forest soil microbial communities from Barre Woods Harvard Forest LTER site, Petersham, Massachusetts, United States - Inc-BW-H-4-M | ecosystem: Environmental > Terrestrial > Soil >...
ACCGAGATAGGACAGGATGGCGACGGGTGCAAGACCATGACGCATCTCGGGAAAAGCCAATGAGGCCTTTTCCGCGACGAGCGCAAAGTCGCACACGATGGCTAGGCCGAAGCCGAAACCGAAGGCGTCGCCATGAACTTCGGCGATGCTAATCAAGGGAGAGGAACGCAGGGCGGCCTTGAACTTGACGATGCGAGCCGATTCGCGGCGGACGGCAGCGCGGGTGAGGGCGGCGCGCTCGCGTCCAGTGCAAAAAACGGGGCCTCGGGCGCGAACGCGCAAGACGCGGGCAAGCGGTTTTGACTTCTCCTTGAGGAGTTCGGCCAGCATGGCGTCAAACATCGCTCCAGTGACTTGGTTGCCGTGATGCGAGTTGTTCAAGGTGAAGGTGATGACGCCACCGGTGCGGTCGATTTGGACTCCGATGCCCGCAGTTGGATCGGAGGCGACACTTGGAATTTTTCTGGTCATGGCGGCACGGTATACAAGGACCGCAGGCATGTCAAATGGCGCCACGCAATTAGAAACAAGGAGAAGTTCTATTCTGGTTGGCATGGACTTGCCTTGTACTTTCGCCTTAACCATTGGTATCCGCGCGCACACCCTCACGACACAACGCGCCCCTCGCGGTACCGACCGAGCGCGCAAGCCAAGCAAAGTTCTCGTAGAAACCTTACGAATTCCTTACGCGTTATATCCTATCGTCTATGGTGGAATTCACCCTCGACGGAGCCTATGAATCCAAGACTCTTCGTGAAGTACGGGTTGTTGGTCACCGTCATCATTCCGGCAGTGATTCCGCTTTCCGGCCCTGTTGCTTACGCCCAAACAGATCTCGGTGTCGTTCGCGGAGTGACGCGCCACCCCGGCGGCCTGCTGCCGTTGCCTGACGTGCAGATTAGGGCGCACAGCGTTGACGAGGGTGACGACCGTACCGTCGTCAGCGGTGCTGACGGCGGGTTCGCAATTGAAGGACTCAAACCTGGGCGCTACGAACTGATGGCAACGAAGGAAGGCTTCGCAAACTCGTCACAGACCTCGCTGGAGCTGGCACCAGGGCAGAACCTGAGCGTAGACGTCTCCCTTGGGCAGAAGGACTCCGTATCTCCCAAATCGCAGAAACACGAGCAAGGTAGATTCTTCCACCGGCTGGTGAAGGCGTATGCTGACGATTGGAAAAGCACGACCAGCGCCGGGCCGGACCCCGCGCGCCGCGGATTTCCCGCACCGGTAGACGGTCCACCTTACCCTTTTTCTGATTGGCCCTACGGCGGATCCGTGGTGATCGGAGCTCCGTGGACGCAATCGTCTCCGGTGATGCAGGCGCTGTGGAGCGGCCCTCATGGAGAAGCCTGGAAGAAGAGCGGGGTGCAGGTTTACGGCTGGCTGAACGCCGGATGCAATGTCAGCACTTCTCACAAGTCGAGATACGCGAATTTCCCGGAAGCTTATAGCGAAGTGCCCGACTCGTGTCTGCCTGACCAGGAAGTTTTATACATCGAGCGCCAGCCGGATACGGTGCAGAAGGACCATTTTGATTGGGGCTTCCGCTTCACGAATCTGTATGGGATCGACTACCGTTTCACGACCGCCAAGGGCTATTTCAGCCACCAACTGCTTCAGAAAAACCTCGAGTACGGATACGACCTGGTGATGGCTTACGTGGATCTGTACTTCCCCCACGTAGCGGACGGAATGAACGTTCGAATCGGACGCTATATTTCGCTGCCGGACATCGAGGCGCAGTTGGCGCCGAATAACTACACCTACAGCCATTCCATCCTCTATACGTTTGACGCCTACACCCAAACCGGCATAAACGTCACCACAAGGCTCAGCAATCATTGGCTGCTTCAAGTGGGGCTTTCGGCAGGCAACGATGTGGCGCCCTGGGTCGGAGAACCCGATGCAAAACCGACGTTCAATAGCTGCGTGGCGTATTCGTGGCAGGTGGGCAGAGACACCCATTACGCGTGCCTGAATTCGCTGAACTCCGGAAAGTACGCGTATAATAACGTACAGAGCATCTACTACACCTGGTATCACAAGTTCGATAACTCCTCCTGGCACACGGCCACGGAATATTGGTATATGTGGGAAAGAAATGTACCCAACGTTGATCCCAACGCTCCCCCGGCTGCCGCCGCACTCCTGGTCGTGAATGCGAACGGGGCATTTTGCGACCGGCCGTCGGCGCTTACCTGCTCTGCCCCCGAGCACGCGGTCGTCAACTACGTGGAGAAGCAGTTTTCGAAACACGACTACCTGACGATACGCAACGAATTCTTCGACGATATGAAAGGCCAGCGGACAGGAACGAAGACTCGTTACTCGGAGCACCTTCTCGGCTGGGGACATTGGGTAGGGACCACAGTCTTGTTCCGTCCCGAACTGCGTTTTGAACACTCTTACGACCGGCCGGCATACGATTCTCCCTGCTTACCTTGCGGGAGTCCCGGCACCAAGAAGAGTCAATTCACGGCGGCGGGAGACGTGATCTTCTTTTTCTAAGGAGACTCGTAGTAGGTATCAAAGGCGTAAGTCTATGGTGTCGTCCTTTGCCATAAGAACTGCCGCACGCTTTCCTGACGAAAACTTCACGGTTTCCTCATATCTTCCGTCATACGGTCACAACAGCGTGGTGCGTGGCTGCCTTTGCCGCATGCGCTGGGACTCGGTCCCGGCGTCAGAGAATACAGCGCGCACTTTGATAGCCCTTGGGGGGGTGCTCGTGCATCCAATGGAAGCCGAAGGCCGTGCCCCGGGATGCGGGGTCGATTTCCGACGCCCGGCAAAGTTTCATTGGTGGCAGATGATAGGAGAAAGAGATGCGCGCATTCAAGAATGAAATTAGAATTGTCTGGCTGCTGGTGGCTTCATTGCTGTGCGCAATTGCTGTTCCCCGCCTTTCGCTGGCGAACGACGACACCGCGGACAAGAATGCCGGTAATCCGCCCGCAAAACCCGCTTCACCAAAGCCCGCTCCCGGAAAGACCGATGCGCCGGCGCCGGGATTGACCGAGCGCGAGAGATGGCTGCTCGATCAGGTAGAAGAGTTGAAAAATCGCGTGACGGAACTGGAGGCCAAGGTCAATCGGCCCGCGGCTCCTGCTCCTGATGCGTCAGCCGCCCAACCAGCTTCCCCGAAGACTGCGCCAACCGCTATCGTCGCGGCCACTCCGACTGTTGCCCCCGGAACAACGCCGGCGAACTCGGACCCCAGTTCCACCACTCACGTCGCAGCAACTCTAGAGCCACAAGCCACAGAAAAGGGCAAGTCGGCTGTGGCCACGATTCCTCGTACAGCCCCGTTCGCGTACGCAGACTGGACGTGGTTAAACGGCACGCCCCGCAACAAAGACGCGGTGTGGGATTCGAAATTTTTCACGCCGGAAATCAGATTGGACACTAACTTTATAAGCAGCTTCAACCATCCGAAGGATGACTCGCTCGGGGGCTCGACGGAAATTTTCCGTTCGAACGAAGTCCAAGTGGAGCAAATCAGCTTCGGCGGCGACTTTCACTGGCAAAATGTTCGCGCCCGGGTACTGACACTGGGAGGATTGTTTGGAGTGACCACGCCCAGGAATGATGCCAGCGTGGGACGGGGCCAATGGGACCTGCGCGGAGCCTACAAGTATTTTGGTGAAGCCTACGGCGGCTATCACTTCGACGTCAACCACGGGCTCAACGTGGATGCGGGAATCTTTGTGTCGTACATCGGCCTATTCAGCTACTATAACTTTGACAACTGGGCCTACCAGCCGTCGTACGTTTCTTCCAACACTCCGTGGTTCTTCAACGGCATGCGAATACAGTGGTTTCCCACCGAAAAGCTGAAGATCGAACCGTGGATCATCAACGGATGGCAATCGTATGGCAGGTTTGGCAATCGTCCGGGCTTGGGTGGCCAGATACTGTATCGTCCGACGTCGTGGCTTTCGCTGGTTTTCAACAACTACGGCATGGGCGAAGACACGCTGGGAAATATCGGGCGTTCGCGCATCCACACCGACGACAGCATCGAGGTCAAATACTACGACAAACCCGACAAAACACTCGACAAAATGGCGTTTTCGCTGACCGGCGACCTAGGCTGCGAATATGGCGCGGGAGTGACTTGCTTCCACAACACGAAGACTACGACGCGGCAGTCGTTCGCGGGCTGGATGTTCTACAACCGCTTTTGGTTCAAGAGAGACCTGTTTGGACTGACGATTGGCGGCGGCGCGATGAACAATCCGGGACGTTATCTGACGCTGCTGCCGCCGATCAATGGAGCGGATGCCGTCTCCGGGTCGCCCTACTTTACGCTGAATCCGGGAGACAAGTACAAGGCCTGGGATTCTTCAGTCACATTTGATTGGATGCCAAAACAATACATCACCTTTCGCTGGGAGTACGGCTATCGCCATGCGAATCAGCCGTATTTCACGGGTCGAGGCGGAATCACGCCTCCCGGCGGCAATAACGGATTTCCTGCAGCCTATGTGTGCAGTAACGGCGCCACTTCCGGGATAACCTCGTCGGGCAGCATCGCGGCAGACCTCCCTGCGGTAGAAAAGGTCTGCGCTCCCTTGACCGGCAATACCGGAATCAGCAGCGTGTGGTTCCCAGACCTGCGGAAGAACGAGCCTAGTATCCGGCTGGCCATCATGGTGAAGTTTTAGTTCTGTGCGAACCGTGCCGGCAAGCCAACTTTTGCGCAAGTGATTGAACAAATGGCGGGGACGACGAGACTCGAACTCGCGACCTCTGCCGTGACAGGGCAGCGTTCTAACCAACTGAACTACGTCCCCAGCCGTGGAATCAACAACTTAGCGTAAAACCTTGCAAATAAGGCCTTTGCAAGATTTGCATACAGCGCACTGTTCGCCTGGTTCGCCCCTGACTGCAAGCTCTCCTGGCAAAACCGCCTGTAAACCGCCTGTAAAAATCAGCGCGCTCATGCAGAAGTCATACTAGCACAGATGCTGTGAGAGACGAAGCAGCTTGTAGAGAACGAGCCGTCAGTCTCAATGGATCAGGGTTACGTGGGCTCTGCTTCAAAGATAAGGTTCGAGAAGGGTAGTGAGGTCGTCAAGATAACCGAGGACGGGAACGGGATCTGGAATCAGGTCAACGTGATCGTTGGTATGAAGGCAGCAACCATGTGAGACACATGCGAATCGGAAAGCGTGATGTTGCCCGGTTGTGCCAAGCGACGTTGTAAACTGTGGATATGGTTCAGAGCGCCATCTTGGAACGGCCAGCTGCGGGCGTCGTCATGGTCCCGATCATCGCGAAAGAAGGAATCGACGGACTACAGGGACGGGCGTGCGCCGATGGCTGCTGCAGCTAAAATCAATGCAATTCCGGATGTTGGCGGATGGCCTCGGCTTTCAAAATGAAGCTACCGTCTGTCACAACTTGCTCTTTCGCGTTTAGACCTTCGAGTACGGCGTAGTAGCCGTTTGCCGCGGGTCCCAGGCGTACCGCGCGCAACTGGAAACTGCCTTCATTGTTTTGGACCGGCAGAAACACGAATTGCCGTTCGCCAATGGATTGCACTGCTGTTTCGGGCACGATGGGACCGGAACCCCCTGGGGACGAGAACTCCACATCGACATACATTTCAATGCGCAGACTCTCGCCTGGATTGGCAACCTCGATGCGTGCTTGCGCCGTCCGCGTCGTGGGCTCCACCTGCGGTTGAATGTAGGTGACGCGTCCTTTCCAGAAACGCCCCGGATAAGCCTGCGCCGTAATGCTCGCTTGTGAACCCACTCGCACCGATGCAAAGTCTTTCTCGTTGACGCTTGCCATAACCCAAACTGTCGACAGATCTGCAACCGTAAAGAGTTCTTGGGCGGCAGTTGCAACCAAACCAAGATTCGCATTGCGCGTGAGGACAACGCCGTCGATCGGCGCCGGGACGAGAAGGTTCGGGTTGATCTGTTCGGCCTGTTTGAGCGCGGCAATCTGATGGTCACTGGCCCCGAGTAGTTTGAGTTTTTCGAGAGCCGCTCGCACGTGCGATTCATGCGCGGCATGCGTCGCCGCGACTTCCTCGACTTCCTGCTGGCTGGCGGCTCCCAGCTTGAGCAAGTGTTGTGTCCGTTCCAGCTTCTTGTGCTCTGCGTCCAGTTCCGCGAGATAGGAAACGTACTGTGTTTCGGCTTCGGCGAGCTCGCTGCTGAAGATGACCGCCAACGGTTGCCCACGCTTTACACGATCGCCAAGCACGGCGGGAACTTCTTTCACAATGCCGCCCACCAGAGGTGTCACATGGACCTCGCGGTATTCGTTGGCCTTCACGATTCCCGGAACGCGAAGCGTGGCAGCCGTCACACCGCTCGTGACGCGCGCAGTACGAATCTTCGCTTTCTTGAGATCTTCTGGTGCGAGATCGATTTGCAGTTCGGTTGAAGCGGCGGAAACATCATCCGGGGACGAACTTGCCGGCGAAGCCATCCCGCCCATCGCCGCCATCGAATCGTGCGGAGTGAGTGCCGGCTTGGGGGAGCGCCGCGTGACAATCCAAAATCCAGCGATAAGGATGCCGAGCACCAGCGCCGCGAGCGCAATCCACTTGAACCAGGGGTTTCTCTGAGAGCCGATATCGTGTGTATCTATGGTCTGCATACTTTCTCTCTTTCAGGGAAGGCTTGTGCCCAAGGCCCGTTCAAGCGCGACGCGCGAAGCGTAGGCATCGAACAAAACATCGGTATAGCCCGTCTCGATGTCGATGAAGCGACGCTGCTCGGCTATCACGTCCAGCAAGGGAATGCGTCCGTAGCCGTAGGTCTGCCGAACGACTTCGAGATTCCGCGCGGCCTGATCGCGAACTCCTTTTCGATAGACCGTCACTCTTTCCTGGGCGGCTTGGTACAGAACGAGATTTTGAGTAACTTCGTGCCGAAGCGCGAGGTCGGAGGCTGTGACTTGGTTGCGCGCTGCGGTGACGTCTGCATTTGCGGCGGCAATCGCACCCTGATTGCGATTGAAAAGGGGAAGCGTCCACCGCATTCCGAATACCGCGTAGTTGAAAGTCTGGCGGATGGGTCGCAGGTTTCCGGCTGCGTCGAATGCGGACAACGCGAATCCGCTGTTCGGGCGCTCGTAACTGGCTAAAAATGTCGCGTCCGTTTTTGCTTCCGTTTCATGCTGGCGCACGGCAGCGTTGGCCATGGCCTCGTTCGCCCGTTGCGCAGCCAGGTCCGGTCTGTGATCCGTCGCCAGTTGCAGCAACTGAATCTTGTCCAGAGAGAGCGCAGGCTGTTCTAAATTCCCCATGAGGCGCAGGTTTTCTTCGGGCTGCATTCCCACTGCTTCCTTAAGTGTGAGCATGGAGATTTCCGCTTTCGCCCGATAGTCGATCCGAAGGCTCTCGATGCGGTTCGTTTCGACGCGCACTTCCTCTGCATCCAGAGAAGGAATGGCTCCCTCGCGGACACGGTCTTCCATGAGTTTGAGGAACTCCTGGTTCGCTCGAAGGAGTTGTTCGACGAAGTCGACATTGCGCGCGGCCGCGAGAGTCTCGGCAAAACGCAGTCGGACTTCGCCGGCCAGCAATCGTTCCTTGTCAGTGATGGTCGCGCGGGTACGGTTGAGTTTTTGTTCAGCTACCTCCGCGCGGCGCGCGCGCCGGCCAAAGAGTTCGAGCGGAATCTCCGTACCGATGCTGAAACGATTGTCGTCTCCGTTCACTTCCTTGAGTCCGCCCACGGCAAGCGAAGGATTCGAGCGGAGTCGCGCTTGTGCGACTGAGCCTTTCGCGGAGTCGATCGCCTGTCGTTCCGCGGCGAGGGCCGGATTGTTCACGAGAGCACGTGCAACCAACTCCGATTCGGTCAGTCCAGTTTGTGGATCGAGGAAAGGATTGGCTGGAGGCGAACTCGGCCCTTGCGCTCGCAGAGTTGCGGAGCACGCCAGTAGCGCGAACAGCGCGATAAGCAATCGAGTGAATTGGATGTTCTTCCGCATCTGTGCTACCTCACATTACTGTTGAACGCGGTGCTGCCTTGGCCGGATGGACCGTCCCACGAGACCGTGAAGTGCCACGCGCCGCTCATGGCAAAGTTCGACTTTACGCGATAGGTTCCAGTCTGGCCGAAAGGCGTGATTTCGGAATCGCCGGACATCGGCGCCATGCTCGGCATGGACATGCTGGATCCAAGCTGTACGTTCCCCACATCGATGGGCTCTCCCTTCGGGTCGCGGAACTGAAGGACAAATTGGTTCTGTCCCTGCTTGAGTTCTCCAGTGCCGTTGAGGAGAACGACGGTGACGTTGCCAACCACATGTGTCGCGACCTCTTTCAGATTGTCGGTGTCCACTTTTGTCGCGCGACAACCCGCAAAACCGAGTAGGAAAAACGACATCACCAAAACAACCGACAACTTCTTCATGGTTCTATCTCCTTGAGTTGAGTTCGAAAGTCACGAAACTGTTTCCGTCGAAACTGATTGCACAGCGAGTTGGTGACTGCCCCGAAGCTCCCGTTCCCGGAGCCAGAGAAAGAGAATCGGCGTCACGATGAGGACATGCGCGAGCGAACTGAGCATTCCTCCGAGAACGGGAGTGGCAAGCGGGCGAATCACTTCCGAGCCGACGCGGGCGCTCCAGAAGATCGGCAAGAGACCTGCGACGACCGTGGAAACCGTCATCAGTTTGGGACGCAGGCGCAGGAGCGCTCCTTCCATCACGGCTTCCCGCAGATCGGCGATGGTGAGATTGCTTCGCTCTCTTTTCTTACGTGCGACCGCTTCTTCGAGGTAGATCACCATCACGACCGTCGTCTGCACGGCCGTGCCGAAGAGAGCGATGAAGCCGACCCACACCGCGACGGAAAAGTTGTAATTGAGGAGCCACAAGAGGTAGAGACCACCGGTGAGCGCGAACGGCACGGCCAGCAGCACGTGCGCCGCTTCGCTGAATGAGCGATAGGTCAAGAACAAGAGGATGTAGATGACACCGATGGCGACGGGCAATACGATCTGCAAACGCTTTTTCGCGCGCACTTCATTTTCAAATTGCCCGCTCCAGCTGTAGTAGTAGCCGGGTGGCATCTTGATCTTGGCGCGAATGGCTTTTTCCGCGTCGGCAATGACGCTGCCGGGGTCGCGTCCGCGCGCGTTGAGGAGCACGGAAACTTCGAGCAAGCCGTTCTCGCTGTTGATCATGGCTGGCCCGGAAACCTGCCGGATATCCGCCACCTGCCCAAGCGGGATCTGCGCTCCGTTGGAACCGGTCACGAGGACATTCGCAATTTCGTTCGGATCGTGGCGGAATTCCGGCGCGTATCGCACACGGACGGGAAAACGCCTTCGACCTTCGATCGTCGTAGTGATGTTGTTTTCACCGATGGCGGTTTCGATCACCTCTTGGACGGCGCCAACATCGATGCCGTAACGGGCGGCTGCCTCGCGATTGGCACGGATGTCGAGATACAGTGCGCCTGTGACCTGTTCGGGGTAAACATCACTCGCGCCTTTCACAGTTCGTACTACGTCCGCGATTTCTCGCGCCTTCGTTTCCAGCAGCGTCAAATCGGAGCCGAAGACTTTGACGCCAATCTCCGAACGAATGCCGGTTGTCAGCATGTCGATGCGGTTAATAATGGGCTGTGTCCAGATATTCGCGACTCCAGGGAGCGAGACCGCGCGGTCCATTTCGCTCTTGAGCTTGGGAAGAGTCATGCCGGGGCGCCACTGGTCGCGCGGCTTCAAGTGCACGATGGTTTCCGTCATGTTGAGTCCTGCAGGATCGGTCGAGGTTTCCGCGCGTGCGACCTTGGCCACAACGTAGGCAACTTCGGGAAAACGGTTTAGGACTTCGTCCTGCCTCTTCGCGTAGTCGGTGTTTTGCGCGAGCGAAATGCTGGCATCGGCGATGGGCATGAACATGATGTCGCCTTCGTTGAGAGGTGGCATGAACTCGCTGCCGATGCCTGCGGCGAGTACGACCGCTCCCGCGAAGAACGCCAGCGCGAGACCCATGGTGATTCGCCGGTGGTCGAGCGCCCAGGACAGGACTGGACGATAGAGGCGTTGCAGAAAACGCATGACCGGATTCTGATCTTCGGAATGGAACTTCCCGCGCAAGAGCAAGGTGCAGAGAATCGGCGTCAGGGTGAGCGCGATCGCTGTGGCACTCGCCATCGCGAAGGTTTTCGCGAACGCCAGCGGATGGAAGAGTTTGCCTTCCTGCCCCGTCAGCGCGAAGACCGGCACGAAGGCAAGAACAATGATGGCCATCGAGAAAAAGGTCGGACGGCCTACAAGTTTCGTCGCGCGCAAAACAACGTCCAGAACCTTTCCGCGGTCGTGCGTGTCGATTCCTTCAAGATGCCGAAAGGCGTTTTCCGTTACGACGATGCCGGCATCGACGAGGACGCCGATGGCTATCGCAATTCCCGCAAGCGACATCACGTTCGAAGTCACGTGCGTGTAGTGCATCAGGAGGAAGGAGCAGACCACCGCGAGTGGCAAAGGGAGCGTCACAATCAGGATGCTGCGGAAGTGCATCAGAAAAATGATGTGAGCGAGAGTGACAAGCAGGAGTTCCTCAATCAGGGCATGCCGTAGCGTTCCGACGGTGGCTTCAATTAATTCGGAGCGGTCGTAAAAGGGAACGACGTGCACGCCTGCCGGAAGGCCGGGTTCAATCTCGCGAATCTTTTCCTTCACGCGATCGATCACTTCTTTTGTGTTCTCTCCGGTCCGCGCCACGATGACGCCGCCTACAGCCTCTGAGCTGTTCTTCACGAGAGATGCGGTGCGAAAGGCATCGCCGATGCGCACGGTGCCGAGGTCTTTCACATACACAGGAGTTCCGTTGTGCGAGGCGACGACGATGTTGCGAATGTCGTCGAGACTCCCGATAAGGCCGAGACCGCGCACGATGGACCAGGAACCGTTTTGGGAGACGACGTTCCCTCCAACGTTCGAATTGCTGGCAATGACGGCGCGAACGACTATGCTGAGCGGGAGTCCGTAGCTGCGCAGACGATTGGGATCGACATCAATCTGGTATTGCTGGACGGTGCCACCAACGCTGGCGACTTCCGCGACACCGGGCACGGAATTCAGTTGATAGCGAACGTACCAATCCTGCAGAGAACGAAGATCTCTTAAGCTGAGGCCGCCGCCTTCGACTGTGTACCAGAAAACATGGCCAACACCGGTTGCGTCCGGTCCGAGCGTGGGAACGACACCTGCCGGAAGTTGCTTGGTGACGAGATTCAATCTTTCGAGAACGCGGGTGCGTGCGAAGTAGAGGTCCACGTTATCTTCGAAGATGACGAAGATCATGGAGAACCCGAACGCCGAGGAAGAGCGGACGACTTTGACACCCGGCAGTCCTTGCAGATTGACGGTCAGTGGATAGGTGACCTGGTCTTCGAGTTCCTGAGGACTTCGGCCGGACCAGTCGGTGAAGACGATCACCTGGTTGTCGCTCAGGTCGGGAATCGCATCGATGGGCGCGCGCAGCATGGCCCAGAATCCCCAGCCCGCGACCCCGATCCAGAGCGCGACCACAAGGAAACGGTTGCGCAGCGAAAGCTCAATGAGCCGGTCGATCATGCCTGGCGTCCCGCGCAGCGCAAAACGCAGCCCTGCGTGCTGAACAAATTCCAAAGTAGTGCATGCATCTATGCCTCCAAATCGAAAAGCCCAGAGAGACACCAAGAGAGACAGCTCAGGAGTGAACTTCAGAAGCGGATCAGATCAGGAGGGAAGAATGAAGAGTGTATAGCTCTGGAGGTGAATGTTGGGGAGCCTCTAATTCCAGGCGAGATGTTTCGATATACTGCGTCGCCTGGGGCGATGGAAGGGTATCGGTCACAACCATCACCGGCGCATGGAGCGTCACATGAGCGACGGGCAACACGCTTGGCGATTGAGACGAAACCATCCCCCTGCAGCAATCATGACTCTGATTGGACGGATCGCAGGGCATGGAACCGCAGCACTGCATGCTTTGCTGGTCTTGCGTCATCGCGGACGCGCAGTCCGCAAATTGCAGGCCCAACAAGGCGACCAACGCCACGACGATGCTTAGCTTCTTGCTCATTGCCCTATTTCGACTCTAAGTGGATTAGACGCGCGAGTCAACGAAAGGATACGGCCTGGACAAAGATCAGAATCAATGTGGGACAACGGCCGTTTTCTTACCGCCACGCAAGCTGATATTGAGTTGCACGCTGAAAAGGAGCCAGGCGCGATAGGCTCGTGCTGAAAATCCGAATTATCAGCTAGATTCATGGGGTCCGTGCCGAATCGATACTGAAGTAGGCCATGCCGCGGACATCAAGGATCACGTGGTCGCGAACACTTACTAGACGAAGGAGTACGTGCTGGCAAACGGCGCATCGAGCCACGACACCGGGAGCATGCATGTATAGATGCGCCTCGGCAAAGCGCTTTATTGCGCCGCAATGCGCGCACTGTCCCTCCGCAGTCGTAACGTCCATCACGAATATTCTGCTCAATTCGCCCGCGGCTGCATTTCCGTCAAGGTAGTTCATTGGTGCACTCATTTCCGTTCTCCTAGTCCCGATCAAGTAGGGGTTCACAGAGGGACAGCCGCGCCAGGCTGGCTTCAGGCCTCTGTGGTTTTTCTTGCCCGCGAGAGCCTCCCCTCGCTTTTACGAACGGACGTCCGCGCCACGTCGATCACTTGAAATCAGCCACGCCGTCCCATAGCAACTGCACCGCAATAGCCAGGATTAAGAAGCCGAAGATGCGGTTGATAGCTCCCGTGGCGCACGGCCCCAGACGCTCGACCAGCGGACCGCCGAGACGAAGAAACAGGTATACCGCTAGTCCGATAGCCGCTATCGCAATCACCATCCCCAGATAGGCGACCTTGGAATCGGCATCTGCTGCCAGACCCATCACGACTCCGATCGAGCCGGGACCCGAGAGGATAGGCACTGCCATGGGCGTAAGCGAGATATCTTCTTTTGCGCTCGCTTCGTGGCTCTCCGCCGCAGTGATCCGACTGGACGCGGTCACCATGCCCCACGCTGTGTTGGCCACGATGAGGCCTCCGGCAATCATCAAAACGGGCAGGGAAATCCCGAAAAAGCTCAGCACGAAACGGCCGAGAAACATGAAGAAGATAAGAATGACAGTCACGTAGATGCCGATCCTCAGCGCGGTACGGTTGCGCTCCCCGGCTGAAGAATTCGAAGTCAAAGAGAAAAACAGGGGAACTCCGCCGAACGGATTCACAATAGGAAAAAGCGCCAGAAATGTTGCACTTGCGGCCGCAGGCAATGTCTTGAGTAAATGCGCTACCACGTTTGGGGCCGTCATTGTGAATTCCCGTTGCTGGCTGCATTTCCATCCATGTAGTTCATGGGTGCACTTATTTCCGTTCTCCGGTAGCGCCGAAGCGCTCTGTCCTGATGTTTTCGCGACCGTGGCCGCCGGCGATAAGGAGGTCGGCCGCATTTTCGACGAATGATGTCGGGCCGCAAACATAGCAAGTCGGGACAAGCTTTGAGGGCCAGGTCGCGTTCGCGATCAGAGCCGCGTCGATGCGCCCTGGCGGTCGCGGCCAATCCTTCGGTGTGGCTCGTGTGTACGCGTAGGTAATGCTCACAGAATGGCTTCGATCTGATAGAGCCTGCAGTTCATCGCGGTAGAAAACCGCTCCTGGTTCGCGCACGGAATACAGCAATTGAAACCGTGCGGCGCTGCCCGTCGAAGCCCGCGAGCGAATCATGGCCATGAGGGGAACAATGCCGGAACCCCCTGCGATTAGCTGGATGGGCTCATTTTGTTCAGCGCGCCAGACGAACCAGCCGCCGATCGGACCTCGCAACTCGAGACGATCGCCGACTACAATTTCCTGCGTGAGATATGGTGAGACTTCGCCGTTTAGCAGTCGTTCGATGGTTAGTTCAACACGCCCTTCGGAGTTCGGCGCAGAGGCGATCGAGTACGACCTCACCGCGGAGTAACCGTCCGCGGCCGTCACACGCACGTCAACGTGCTGGCCGGCGATGTGACCGGGCCAATCCAGAACCTCAAGCGTGATCGTCCTTGCCGTCGGGGTTTCGTCGCGGAGAGCAACCACTGTTCCAACACGCCACATCACTCGTCGCCCGAATAACGCTGTTCCTTCCATGGGTCGCCATAAATGTGGTAGCCAAGGCTTTCCCAAAAGCCAGGCTTATCCTGGTGCATCAGCGTAATGCCCCGAACCCATTTGGCGCTCTTCCATAAATAAAGATGAGGGACAAGAAGCCGTGCGGGACCGCCATGTTCGGGAGCGAGATCTTTGCCGTCAAATCGGAA
>Ga0210408_10003574_pt1 | contig 14291 bp, 6 predicted proteins | sample IncBWH4MmetaG_FD_155471 | JGI IMG/M metagenome (GOLD analysis project Ga0210408, IMG submission 155471) | Forest soil microbial communities from Barre Woods Harvard Forest LTER site, Petersham, Massachusetts, United States - Inc-BW-H-4-M | ecosystem: Environmental > Terrestrial > Soil >...
TCTGCAACATTTGGTCGCGAAAATGTAACTACGCCTGTCTTGAGGGCTGTTTTCTCAATCGCATAATCAGCGCGTGCGAGTCCGCAAACATCGCGTTTCTTTTCGATCGAGGTGCGATAAAAGCGCGGCGACCCGCGCTGTTTTCTCGATATCGATCTTGCTTTGGTGCGCGGGCAATTGTGCTTTTGCGATTGAATCCGTCCCGCAAATCGGCCCGCTATTTATCAAGCAATATCGGGTTCTCGGAGCCCATCGCTTAACCAAACTCGAGATCGAACGGGCGGTTTATCCGTTTCTCGGGCCAGGGCGTGGGCCGCAGGATGTCGAACAAGCGCGGGCCGCCCTAGAAAAGGCATATCAAGCGAAAGGCTTTCAAACGGTTTCGGTCCAGATTCCCCCGCAGCAAGGCACTGATGGCGTCGTGGTTCTCAACGTGATGGAAAACACAGTCGGACGCCTGCGCGTGCGCAACTCGCATTACTTCTTGCCTTCGACGATCAAAAAGAATGCGCCTTCACTTGCTGAAGGCAGCGTTCCTAACTTCAACGAAGTCACGCAAGACATTGTTGCGCTGAACCAATGGCCGGACCGGCGAATCACGCCCTCACTCAAGGCCGGCGTTGTTCCCGGAACAGTGGATGTCGATCTTTCGGTCGAGGACACTTTTCCGCTTCACGGAAGCGTGGAACTAAACAATCGCTATAGCGCGGACACCGATCCTCTGCGAGTGAACGCGTCGCTCAGCTACAACAATATTTGGCAGCTTGGCCATTCGATCGGCGGCAGCGTCCAGCTTTCGCCGGAAGATATTAATCAAGTCCTGGTTTATTCCGCTTACTACGTCGTTCGATTCGCCAATCCGAGCTGGCTGACGCTGATCGCCCAGGGCGTAAAACAGAATTCGGACGTCTCAACACTTGGCAGCATTGACGTTGCGGGCAAAGGCGAAGTGATCGGCGGTCGTGCCATCATCACGTTTCCGCAGCTTACGAATTTCTTCCACTCGCTCACGCTCGGACTCGATTACAAACACTTCGATCAAAACGTCACGATCGCCGGCATAATGACGCCCACGCCGGTTTATTACTATCCGTTCAGCGCCAACTACACTGCGACCTGGGCGCCAAAAGGCTCCATCACGACTGTTGACTTCGGCGTGACGTTCCACGCCCGCGGAATGGGCAGTCGGCCTAGCGGGTTTGATTTCAACCGTTTCGACGCGGACGCGAACTTTATTTATCTGCGCAGCGACTTTTCGCATCAGCATGATCTGCCGTTCGGATTCCAAGCGTTCGGAAAGATTCAGGGCCAGGTTTCCGATCAGCCGTTGATCAACAGCGAACAATTCGCTGGTGGCGGTCTGCCGACGGTGCGCGGCTATCTCGAAGCAGAAACGCTGGGCGATAACGCGGCTGCCGGAACCCTTGAGTTGCGCAGTCCTAATTTGCTCAGTGCGTTAGGCGCCCAGGCGAACGATGGTCGCATCTACATCTTTGCAGACGGCGGTTATCTGGAGTTGATCAACCCGCTGCCGGAACAGGACTTTAAGTTCGCACTGGCGAGCGTTGGAGCAGGTGCTCGCGTCCGATTTCGAAATCATTTCAACGGCTCGATCGACGCGGCCGTGCCCTTCATCAGTCAAACCCAAACCGCCGCGCTCGATTGGCGCCTGACGTTTCGCCTCTGGGCTGACTTCTGAGTTCCAAAACCAAAACCCAAAACATGAAAACCAATCTCGTTAGATCGACATTGTTGCTGGCGGGCATTTTGTTTTTGTTCTGTGCGAACAATTCCCAAGCCTCCTGGTGGAACAAAGAATGGACAATCAGGAAGAAGATCGACATCGACACGACGACTGCCGGCGCGCCCATAGCCGATAACATCGGGACAACCGCGATCTTGATTCGCCTGCATGATGGCAATTTCAAGTTCACTGAAGCCAAGGAAGACGGCGGCGACATTCGATTCGTCGCCGGCGACGACAAGACGCTTCTCACGTACCACATCGAAAAATATGACGCGCTTCTAAACGAAGCGTTCGTCTGGGTAAAAATTCCCGATCTCAAACCCGCCGCGAAAACGACGTTTTGGTTGTACTACGGCAACAGCGGCTCTAAAGCGACGCGCGTCGACGATCCGAAGGGAACCTACGACGTCAATACCGCGCTGGTTTATCATTTCGCTGACAGCAATGCGCCGGCTCATGATTCGACGACTTACAACAACAACGCACAGAATCCGGCCGTTCCAGTTCTCGGCTCGCTGATCGGTCCCGGCATTCGTTTTGACGGAACCCATCCGATCATAATTCCAAACTCGGAATCGCTCGCCTGGACCGACACATCGACGCTGACTTGGTCGGCGTGGGTCAAACCGACGGCGAATCAGCCGAGCGCTATCATTTTCAAGCGCGAAGGCTTCAGTATCGGCGCGGACAACGGAAAGCCATTCGTTGATGTGAATGGTACGCGAGCTGCCGGTGCGCAGCCGATGGCGCCGGGTTCCTGGCACCATGTTGCCGTTACCGCCGCAGGGCCAACCATCACTCTATATATAGATGGGCAGAACGCCGCCACTCTAAGCGCTTCGCTTCCGGTCTCGACAGGCAACATGTCCCTCGGTGACAGCTTCACCGGCGAAGTCGACGAGTTGGAGATCTCAAAGGCCGCTCGGCCAGCTGGATTCATCAAGATGGCGGCGATGAGTCAGGGCCCGGACAAAGCGCCGAAATTGTTTGCTTTCGCGTCAGACGAAGTAAAGACGAGTTGGTTCAGCGGCGGGTATGTCGGCATAATTCTCAGTTCGCTTACGGTCGACGGCTGGCTGGTCATCTGCGTGCTCGTCGTGATGTCCGCCATTAGCTGGGTCGTGATGGTAGGCAAAGCAAAGTTCCTCAAAGCGACCGTTACCGGAAACAAGCAGTTCTTCGAAGACTGGAAGGATGTCGCGGCCGATTTGAGTTTTCTCGACCAGGCGGACACGCGAAAAGTGCTTTCGCTGGGCGGCAGGATCGACCATCGCGAAGCGCAAGTCGTCAGGCATTCCTCCGTCTACCGCATTTACAAAATTGGCGCGCAGGAAATTCGACACCGCTTGGACTTCGAAGGCGCAGCAAAGACCCATTTGCTCTCCGCGCGATCGATCCAAGCGATCCGCGCAATGCTCGACGGCGCACTTGTGAAGGAGCAGAACAAATTAAATCGACAAATGGTGCTGCTGACCATTGCGATTTCGGGCGGCCCGTTCCTTGGTTTGTTAGGCACAGTCATTGGCGTCATGATCACGTTCGCGGCGATCGCGGCACAAGGCGACGTGAACGTCAACGCGATCGCGCCGGGCATCGCTGCCGCGCTCGCGGCGACAGTCGCCGGTCTGGCCGTCGCGATTCCAGCGTTGTTTGGTTACAACTATCTGCTGTCGCAAGTCAAGGAAGCGGCCAGCGACATGCACATCTTCATCGACGAGTTCGTCACCAAGATCGCCGAATACTACGGCGGAAGGCCCAACGGACGGCGGAAGGGCAACGGTGAGCGCGAGGCCGAAGAAGCCGAGCTGGAGATGATCGCCTAACGAACTGAACAAGATCGACAACCGCGACCATGCAAGTTCAAGGCGAAGACAAACCCTACGACGACATCAACATCACCCCGATGTTGGATCTCGCTTACGTGCTTCTCGTCATCTTCATCCTGATGACGACCGCAACCGTTCAGGGTTTGAAGGTTAATCTGCCGAAAGCGAGTAACACGCCAAGCCTTGCGAAGCCGCAAACCAAGGCGATCACGATCAACAACGAAGGAAAAGTTTTCCTCGACACGGTGCCAGTCACTATTCCGGAACTCGAACAACGGTTGAGCGCGGCGAAAGCACAAAATCCCGAGGTCCCGGTGGTTGTTCGGGGCGACAGCCTGACTCAATACCAGGCGGTCATGGACGTACTCGATGTCATTGGCCGCATCGGAATCTCGCAAATCGGTCTCGCGACCAAACCACAGGGCAAATAGCGCGATATGGACTTCGACGATCAACCGGAACCGCCACCCCAAAGTTTTTTCAAAAAATTCCGCATCGCGATCATTGTCACCGCGGTTGTGATCGGAGGAATTGTCGTCGTCGCGAAGCTCGCTTCGAGTGGCGCGTCGTCGAAACACGACACGCTAACCTTGGTCAATATCGCGCCGCCGCCGCCGGCGCCGGTGATGACGCCGCCTCCTCCGCCGCCGCAACCGGAAGAACAGAAAATTGAGGAGCCAATGATCAAAGAAGAAGCGCCAAAGGAAGCGCCGAAAGATGAACCGCCGCTGGGGACCGGAATCAAGGGCGACGGCGGCGACAATTACGGACTTGGAAGCGGGCCCGGATCCGGGCGGATCGGCGGTGGCGATGGAAGCAAGTGGGGTTGGTACGCGAGCCAAGTGCAATCGCGCATTCAACAGGCGCTGCAACAAAATCGAAAAACCCGCACCGCGAGCATGAACTTAAACGTCCGCGTTTGGGCCGACCCAAACGGACGAATCAGTCGTGCGCAACTCGCCGGTTCAACCGGCGATCCGACATTGGACAATGCATTGCGCGACGAAGTGCTCACCGGATTGCAATTGTCGGAGCCGCCGCCGGCCGGAATGCCTGCGCCCATCACATTGCACGTTAGCGCGCGGCGACCGCGCTGAATTTATGGAATTAAGGAAAACACTTTTAATCACCGCCGGAAGTTGCTCGATAGCGACGATGTCGATCTTCGCGCAAGACGCTGTCATGGGCGACGCAGACTCGAACGATGCGCTGCTGCTCGCGCAAAATTCCGCGGCTGCAGCCACGACGCCAGCACCAACCCAACAATCCGGATCGGAGCCGAAGAGTGTGACAATCGGCGCGATGTCAGCCGAGCCCAAGTCGACTCCATCACCGAACGTCACCATTAATTTGATTCATCGATTGGTCGAACGCGGCGTTTTGAGCAAGGCCGACGCTGATGAGTTGATCAAGCAAGCTGAAGAAGATGCAGCGACCGCGCGCGAAATGGCAGTGAAGCAGAAGAGACCGCAGTCGGCGCCGGAAAGCGATGTTGGGTCGCAATACTTTGCCGAGCCGACACCGATTCCGCGCTCAGCTTCGCGGACAGCGGCTTCGCCTTCTACACCATCCGAGCTGAGCCCGCCCGCTGAAGGCGACGACGCAGTCACCGTTTCTTACGTGCCGGAAGTCGTGAAGGAGCAATTGCGCGAAGAGATCAGGCAGGAGGTGATGGACCAGGCGCGCAACGAAAACTGGGCGAATCCGCGCACACTTCCGCCGTGGATATTGCGAATCACACCGTTCATGGACTTACGCCTTCGCTATGAAGGAATCTTTTTCCCTCCGGTTATTTTTCGCAATGGGCTGCGAGTGCAAGGTAACGACAACACGGGCGCGTTTCCGAATTTCAACGCGATCAACACTGGCGCGCCATTTGATACGACCGGTAACTCGTTTCCACCGGAGTTGAATGTCGATAGAGACCGGGAACGGGCTCGCATCCGTGCGCGGTTCGGAGCGCAGATGGATTTGGAGGACGGATTCACGATGGGTTTGCGCATCGCCACTGGCGAAACGAACACTCCGACGTCAACGAATCAGTCATTCGGAGTCGCCAACGCGGCTCAGGGCGGCAACTTCAGCAAGTACGCAATCTGGCTCGATCGTGCATTCGTGAAGTACGAGTTGTGGGGCGAACCTGGCCGCGATTTCGTCGCGGAGGTCGGCCGTTTCGATAATCCTTATTTCACAGTCAGCGAGCTGATCTGGGATGAAGATCTGGGATGGGACGGTTTCGCCTTAAGCGGGAAATATCGTCTGCCTCTCGATTCGCCAGTTAGCGTGACTCCATTCGCCACCGCGGGAATCTTCCCCGTGTTCAACACCGAGCTGAATTTCTCGTCGACGCGGCCGGACAAATTTTCGAGCGAGGACAAATTCCTCTATGGCGGCCAGCTCGGCACGAATCTGCGGTTAGGGAAGGATTTCAGCGCGAAAATCGCAGGGGCCTTCTATGACTTCTACAACATCGAAGGGAAACTTTCCGATCCCTGCACCGTCCTGACCAGTTCCGACCAATGCAACACCGACGATAGCCGGCCGTCATTTGCGCAGAAGGGCAACACCTACTTCATGCTCCGCAACATCATTCCGACGGTCGACAACGGTTTTGGAACGATGAAGCAGTTTCAGTATTTCGGTTTGGCGACGCCGTTTCGGGTTGTCGATGTAACGAGCAGCCTCGATTACGCGCGCTTCGATCCCGTGCACATGACTCTATTCGGTCAGTGGATCGAGAACGTTGCCTTTGATTGGCACGATATTAACGACAACCCGCGGGTGGTGAACAATCGCGGGCCGAATCTGCCGCCACCTGCGCCGGGCGGGGTCCCAATTCCGGGCGCGACTCCCAGGCCCGGCCGTTTCCAAGGCGGCAATACCGGTTGGATCGCCGGACTCAAGATCGGCCATCCTGCACTGGAGAAGCGCTGGGACTGGGCGCTGGGCGTGAATTATCGCTACATCGAGTCGGACGCGACGCCGGACGCGTTCAATGATTCTGACTTCGGCCTGGGCGGCACGAATCTCAAAGGCTACACCGTTTTCGGCGCGCTCGCGCTCTCACCCCGTATCGGTTTGGCATTGCGCTGGATGAGTGCGGACGAAATCGGCGGTCCGCCATTCCGGAACGACACCGTGCAAGTCGATTTCAACGCAAAATTCTGATGAAAACGAAAATCTTGTCTCTATCGATGGCGCTGGTTGGGCTGCTCACTGCAACAGCAAACGCCGATGACGCCAGACTCAAGCAAATGTTGCAGACATTGACCGGTCGCCTGCGCGCCGCCGAAACGGAGCGGAACACGTTGCTCAGCGACAAGGCGCAGCTCGAGCAGGAAAAGAAAACGCTCACCGGAAAGATCGACGCGTTGAACAAGCAAGTGGCTGAAGACAAGACCAAGCTCGATACCCTGGACGCGAAACAGAAGGAGTTGGACGACACCAAAGAATCGCTCGCCAAATGGAAAGCGGCCTACGAGCAAATCCAGACTGCTGCGCAGAAAAGTGAAGCGGAGCGTTCCAAGCTGGCGAGCGAGTCGATCATTCTCAAACGCAAAGTGGAGGACCGGGAACGCAAAAACCTCGAGCTCTACAAGACGGCAAATGAAGTTCTGACCCGTTACGAGAAGTTCGGACTCGGCGATTCGCTCGCAGCCAAGGAGCCATTCACTGGCATCACGCGCGTGAAACTGGAGAACCAGGTCCAGGATTATCAGGACAAGATCGCCGACCAGCGGGTGAAACCGGAAAACGACAAAGCCAAGCCGGAAAAGAAATGAGTTTGTGACGGAATTATGGCGCGAATGTCACACAATGTTGCTCGAACTCAGCGGAATCCAGGCTTCGTTGCCTCCGGTCCTGTGGAAGATCGACATCATCTGCTGCTCGTGTCATCCGAGGCTCAAGGTTTTACCAAAATGCCCCTCAAGACGACTTCGCGCCCAACAATCCGTCGACCTGGCCCGGCGCTGAGCGCGCTGAGCCTCTTACTCACACTTTTTCTCGCACTCCCGCCCCGGTTTGTGTTGCTGGCGGGCGATATTTTGCGCGGCGGTTCTGTAGGGGCGACTGGGCACGGTGCGGCGGTGCAAGGTCAAACCGCCGCCGCGGTTCAAGCCGGCGCGCCGAACGGGAACGACATATTGGCGCGAACAGCGCAGGCGTTGAATGCGATGAAAAACATGCAGGCAGCCGCGCGCTCGCATGCAATCACCGGCCCGAACAACCTCGGCGCCGATCCAAATCATCCCGGCCTCCAACTTCCAAATGTGCCGAATGGGTTAACGGCCGGAGGGCTTCAGGTCGCGCCCACAGTGGGGACGAATCCGAACCTCTGGCAAGGCGCGAGTTTGCCGACGCAAACGACGAGCGGCACGATGACCAACGTTAATATCGTTCAAAATCAGCAGCAGGCGCTGCTGAACTGGCAGACATTCAACATTGGCAAGGACACGCATCTGCATTTCGATCAAACTGCGGGCGGTGCTAACGCGAGTCAGTGGATTGCGTTCAATAAAGTCAACGATCCATCAGGCGTGCCGTCGCAAATTCTCGGTTCGCTCGACGCGCTTGGGCAAATATACGTCATCAACGCCAACGGGATTATTTTCGGCGGCTCCTCGCAGATCAATTTGCACACGCTGGTCGCTTCCGCTTTACCGATTAACGACAACTTGATTGCCCGCGGCCTCCTCAATAATCCGGACAATCAGTTTCTCTTTTCGGGGATCGCGCTTCCGGCGGGCAGCAGCGGCACGCCGGCATTCACGCCCGACCCGCCGAGCACACCGAGTGGGCATTACGGAGACGTGATCGTTCAGGCCGGTGCGCAAATTACTTCACCGAGCTCGGCCGATCACGTCGGCGGGCGCGTTGCGTTGATTGGCGCGAACGTGGACAACGAAGGCACGATCTCCACGTCGGATGGCCAAACAATCCTGGCCGCAGGTTTGCAGGTTGGCTTTGCGCCGCATGCATCGAGCGATCCGAGCTTGCGCGGGCTGGATGTTTTTGTCGGGCAGGTTGGAAATTACGGAGGTACCGCCGTCGATGGCGGATTGATCGACGCTCCACGCGCTGATGTCACGATTACCGGCAAATCGGTCGATCAGTTTGGATTCATTAACAGTAGCACGTCGGTTTCGTTGAATGGCCGGATCGATCTGCTTGCTGCCTATAATGCGGTCAGCAACAATTCGAGTAGCGGCGCGTCCCCAAATCCGCTGTTGGGACCGTTTCTTTTTAAATCTTCCGGACTGGTCAACTTCGAACCCGACAGTGTCACGCAGATTTTGCCGGAGCTAACCAGTATAGACCGCGTAGTAGGGTCGCAGCTCGCGTTGAGTTCGCAAATCAATGTTCAGGGTTTGGCGATCCATTTCGCGGGCGAGTCAATCATCTATGCACCTAGTGCTGCGGTGACAATGAATGCCGGCGCCTGGACGTTTTTTATCGGGGGCGGAATCTTGAAGTCGCAATTCGTTTTCGATAGCGGTCAGATTTATCTCGACAGCGGGGCGGTACTCGATGTTTCGGGTGTCCAAAATGTGGCCGGTTCCGTTGCGGAAAATATTGTGACCGCGCAGCTCCGCGGAACCGAGCTGGCGGACTCGCCTTTACAACGCGATGGCCCATTGCGTGGAAAATCCGTCCAGGTCGATCTCAATCAAACCGGAACCTTCAACGGCAAGACGTGGATTGGAACTCCGCTAGCGGATGTTTCCGGCTACATCAATCTTGTTCAGCGCACGGTTGGCGAGCTGAGCATCAACGGCGGCACGATCAGTTTGAATGCAGGTGGATCCGTTGTCGTACAACAAGGCGCGACCGTCAATGTCTCCGGCGGTTCGATCGCCTACACCGGCGCGACGGTGCAGACGACGAAAGTGATTTCTGACGGCCACATCTTCGATATTTCGCAGGCCACGCCGGACCGCATCTATCAAGGCATCTACGCTGGATCGACAACGGTGCACACAAAATGGGGAGTCGTTGAGACCTTCACCAGCCCGCTCGCAACCGGGGCATACTTTGAGCCGGGTTATGTTTCCGGCGGCAAAGGTGGAAGTCTCAGCATCACGGCGCCATCGATGGCGCTCGACGGTCAACTTCTTGGGACCACCATTACCGGTCCGAGACAACAATTCATTCCGCCAACTCCAAGTTCGCTCTCTCTTCTGTTTCAAGCCCAGACCCCGTTGATTATTGCGAATTTTTATCCAATCTCTCCAACGCCGCCGAGCGTGCTTTTCGGACCGGGCACGCTCGCCGCAGCCGATCCGTTCGCACTCGATAGTTCGGGAATGCCGTTAGCGTTGCGGGCGGATCGCCGCAACGAGGTGATCTTGTCGCCGGACCTAATCAGCGCCGACGGATTTGGGATTTTCAAGGTCGACAACAGCGACGGCAACATCACGGTTCCGTCCGATGTGACGTTGGCGGCTCCGGCGCGCGGCTCGATCACATTGCTCGGCGCGAACATCGACATCGAAGGTGCGGTCATCGCTCCCGGTGCTGCGCTCAATTTCACCGTGTTCGACATTTCGCCGTTCATTCTCGGGCGAAACAACGGCGTTCCCCTGACCCAAACGCCGCCTCCGGATTTGACGCGCGGTGTGTTCACTTTGGGCAGTTCAGCCCTGCTCAGCGCTGCCGGTTTGATTGTGGATCAGCGCCCGATTTCCGGCGGAACCACCTCACCACTCGTGATCTACGGCGGCTCGATCTCGATCAATTCGTATAGCGCCGATCTGGAACAGGGCAGCAAGATTGATGCGTCGGGCGGGGTGAACGTCAACGGAACCGGAGCGCTCAGTTACGGCTTGGGCGGCGCGATCAGCATTCGCGCGGGACAGGATCCGATCATCGCCTCCCTTCTCGGCGGAAAATTGAATCTCGACGCGACTCTCTCCGCGTTCTCGGGGAAAAAAGGCGGCTCGCTCAGCATCCTCGCGCCTTTCATTCAAGTTGGCGGCACAAGTTCGAACGCAGACACTCTTTTGTTGACGCCCGACTTTTTCAATCACGGTGGGTTCAACGACTTTACTCTCGCAGGAATCGACACGCCGAATATCAGCAATCTTTCGGCGACTCCCGCAGTTTTAATTGCGCCAGAAACCTCAATCGTGCCCGTCGTCGAAACCCTTGTCGCTGATCTTGGCGGAATCGGCGGTCGCAGCCTGACGCTGACGAAGACAACATTGCCTGTGGGCGCGCGCGCGCCGGTGAATTTGAGTTTTGTGGCCTCGGGAGTCAAAGACTTCTCAAACGCGCCAATTATTCGCGGTGATTTTGTTCTCGGCGAGGGCGCGCTGATTCAGACCGACCCGAGCGGTAGCGTTTCGGTCAGCGCGAACACGGCCGCGATTCTTGGTTCTATCATCGCGCCAGGTGGCGCAATCTCCATCAGTGGCAGCAAAAGTTCGAATTTGTTGTTTTCTAGCAATGATCACGCGTCGCCCACTGTCGACCTCGGCCCGAACAGTGTACTTTCCGTCGCTGGCACGACTGTGCTCACGCCGAACGCGCTGGGGTTCCGCACCGGAACGGTGTTGTCGGGCGGGCAAATTACAATTTCCGGAAATATCGTCGCCGAAGCTGGTGCGCTGCTGAACGCATCTGGAGCGACGGATGTTCTCGATCTTGCGCCAGCCGCATCCGGAATTACCGATTCATTCACTCTGTCTTCGAGCGCTGCGTTGATACCAACGCGAGTGGACAGCAATGGCGGTTCGATCACATTCATCGGCGGTCAGGAGTTGTTCGTTGACGCGACGCTTGTTGGAAACGCAGGCGGCCCATCGGCTATTGGCGGTTCGTTGTCGATCTCATCCGGCCGTTTCTATCCGGATGGCTCGCCGCCGGCCACGCCACTGGACGTGACGATGCTGGTGACGCAGAGCGGACCAACCATCCCGGCTCCATTTTATTCAAGCGGCATGACCGCAATTGGTCACGGAGTGCAAAATGGCTCCGGTGGTTTTTTGGAGGGCGAGGGATATTTCGCGGCCGAAAGTTTCAACAAGAGCGGGTTCGTTTCACTCAATCTCGCCGGAACAATCCAATTCAGCGGCGCCGTAAATCTGACTGCGGATCGCAGCCTCGCCATTGGCAGCGGCGGGGTGATTTATGGAAACTCTACGATCGACCTGAACGCGCCTTACGTCGTGATTGGTACAAGTTTTCACGGACCGCTGGCGCCGCAGCAACAGCAAGCGCCGTTTCTGGTGTTGAACCAGCCGTTTCATTTTGCACCGCAATATGGCTCGGGTGTTCTCAATGTTTCAGGCGATCTAATTGACGTTGGAACCCTATCCCTACAAGGCATTGGCGGGCTGAATCTGACTGCGGCGAACGGCGACGTTCGCGGCGACGGCACTCTCGATGTGGCCGGAAACATCTCGATCACCGCGGCGCAAGTTTATGCGCCGAGCGCGGTCGCGTTCACCATTGCCGCTTATGACTATGTCGCCGGCGGAACGAATCATTCCGGCTCGGTCAGCTTTTTCTCGTCGGGCGAGCATTCCCTGCCGTTTTCCGCCGGATCGGTGCTCTCGGTTTACGCTTCGACAATCAATCAAAATGGAACTCTGCGCGCGCCGATCGGCACAATTAATCTTGGCTGGGATGGAACCGGGATCGCGCCGGTCGATCTGATTTCGGGCACTGCCGTTCCAATCGCTCAGGAATTAACGCTCGGATCGAAAAGTGTAACATCGGTATCGGCAATAGATCCGATTTCGGGCGTTGATCTGACGATTCCTTTCGGGTTGGACGTTAACGGTATAACATGGATCGATCCGACCGGAATCGACATTACAGCCGGCGGTGTCCCGGCCAAGTCGATCAACATCGCTGCAGTTTCGATTAACGACCTTCCAGGATCAACAATCGATGTCCGTGGCGGCGGCGATCTTTATTCCTACCGATTCGTTCCGGGAGTCGGCGGCAGTACCGACATTCTCAATTCCTCGACGAGCTTCGCTATCATTCCCAGTTACAGCGCAGGCTACGCGCCATTCGCTCCATACAATTCCACCTTCAACAGCGCTTTCGGTTCGGACAAGGGTTACACGAGCAGCGGTCTGCAAGTTGGCGATCAAATTTTTCTTGGAGCAGGCAGCGGCTTGCCACCTGGCACTTACACTTTGCTGCCCGCGCGCTATGCATTGTTGCCGGGCGCGTTTCTCATTACTCCGAAAAGCACCGCCATTATCGGACCGGTCACGCAACCCGATGGTTCGGCGATTGTTCTTGGCTACCGCTTCAATGGTTTCACGCCAACGAGCGCGACTCCTTTGTTTTCGTCGTTCGAAGTCGCATCCAGTTCGGTCGTCAATAATCGCGCGCAATACGATAACTTTTTCGCCAACCAATTCCTGAAAGACGGTGCGCTCTCACATGACGCAACAGTTCCGCGCCTTCCAATCGATGCGGGCCATGTTTTGTTGAGCGCGACGGCGGCGATGTCGCTCCAGGGCAGTTTGTTATCGGCCGCGCCAACCGGCGGCCGCGGTGGTTTCGTCGATATCAGCAGTCCGGTCGATATTTTAATTGCCGGCCCCGGAGTTACGGGCTCGGCCGGCGAACTGGTGCTGGACGCCGCGGGTCTCACCGGTTTCGGCGCGGAAAGTCTCTTGATTGGCGGAATTCGGAGCGCGTCCGATTCAGGAACGATTTTGTCGGTTAAGACAAACAATCTGACGGTTGACAACTCTGGCGCGCCGCTGAGCGCGCCCGATCTAATTTTGGTCGCGAATCACAATTTGACATTGGCGGCTAATGCTGATGTCGAACAAACCGGCACGCTTGCCGGTTCGGCGGACACGCTGTTGTTAGGCAACGTCGCGATTCCAGGCAGTGGCGATGGCGTTCTGTTGCGAGTAAGCTCCGATCCCAACGCTCAGATCGCGCGTTTCGGCGTTACAGCTTCGACTCTTCCAAGTTTGGTCATCGGCGCAGGCGCGAAAATTTCCGGCGTCAGGTTAATTCTGGATTCGACCAGCGCGACGAACCTGGATCCAACAGCAATCTTGAGCGGGCAATCGGTCGCGCTCGACAGCGGTCAAATCAGTCTCGAGCTCGACAATCCTGGCGCGCTGTTGCCGACCACCGGATTGGTTTTGCCGAACTCGGCGCTGCAGAATTTGTTGAGCTCAACGCAATCGCTCTCGCTGCTTAGCTATTCGTCGATCGACATCTACGGCACCGGACAAGTCGGCGGGCTCGACGCGAGCGGAAAACCGACTGTGGCGAGTCTTGCGTTGCACGCCGCGGATTTGCGCGGATTCAACACCAACGGCGGCACAGTGACGTTTGCAGCGAAAGATATCACGCTTGATAACTCGGCGAACATCAACGGTCTCGGCTCAGTTGCGAGCAACACCGGAACGCTCGCCTTCGTGGCCGACACGCTCCATCTCGCGAGCAATCAACTCGCAATCGATCAATATTCGAGCGTTCAGCTCAACGCGTCGCGCGGCGTAATGGTGACGGGAACAGGAATTCTGCGAACCTCGGGGGATCTCACCATCAGTGCACCGAGAATTGGCGGAACAACCGGCGCCGATTACGCGATCAATTCTGCCGGTACGCTCGCCTTCGTTCGGCCGGCGACTGTCGGCACTGACTTGATCATCAGTGGTCTCGGGGTGGGACTGAAGCTTGCGGGGGCAACCGTGAGCGTGAACAGCGACATCGCGCTGCCAAGCGGCGAA
>Ga0210408_10003576_pt1 | contig 14284 bp, 10 predicted proteins | sample IncBWH4MmetaG_FD_155471 | JGI IMG/M metagenome (GOLD analysis project Ga0210408, IMG submission 155471) | Forest soil microbial communities from Barre Woods Harvard Forest LTER site, Petersham, Massachusetts, United States - Inc-BW-H-4-M | ecosystem: Environmental > Terrestrial > Soil >...
ATGCGCCCGGCCGGCACCGTCAGGCCGACCCGGCGCTTCTTTTCGCCGATCGGCAGCCCCTCGTATTTGGCGAAGAGCGCGTCGACCTGATCCCACATCGGTGTGTCGACGACACCCGGCGCGATGGCGTTGACGTTGATGCCATGTGTGATGAGACCGAGGCCCGCCGATTGGGTGAGGCTGATGACGGCCGCCTTGGTCGCGCAGTAGACGGCGACCAGGGCCTCGCCCCGCCGGCCGGCCTGCGACGCCATGTTGATGATCTTGCCGCCCCTGCCCTGTCTGACCATCTGCGCGGCCGCAGCCTGGAGCATGAAAAGAAGCCCTTTGACGTTGACCGCGAACTGCCTGTCGAAGCTCGCTTCGGTGATTTCCAGGATCGGCGCCATGTCGAAGATGGCGGCGTTGTTGACGAGAATGTCGATCCCGCCGAGCCTCGACACGACACTCGAAATCGCAGCGGTGATCGAGCCGGAATCGCGCACGTCGAGCCGGATCGCCATCGCCTGGCCGCCGAGCTCACCAGCCAGCGCTTCGGCCGCGCCGATCTCGACGTCGGCTACAACGACATGGGCGCCCTCGGCGGCGTAAGCGCGTGCGATCGCTTCGCCTATGCCTCGCGCGCCTCCGGTGACAAGCGCCACTTTATCTTTCAGTTTCATGATTTGAGCTCCTCTGTTTCTTCTCAGCCTGGCGTCACTTGACCGCGCCGAAGGTGAGGCCGCGAACGAGCTGTTTCTGCGAGAACCAGCCGAGAACGAGGATCGGGGCGATCGCCATCGTCGAGGCGGCGGAGAGCTTGGCCCAGAACAATCCTTCCGGACTCGAATAGGAGGCGATGAACACCGTCAACGGCGCGGCCCTCACGTCGGTGAGCTTCAACGTCCAGAACGCTTCGTTCCATGACAGGATCACATTGAGCAGGAAGGTCGAGGCGATGCCTGGCAGCGCCATGGGCGTAAGGACATAGGTCAGCTCTTGCCTGAGGCTCGCGCCGTCCATGCGCGCCGCCTCGAGGATGTCGACGGGGATTTCCTTGAAATACGTGAAGAGCATCCACACGACGAGCGGCAAATCGAGCAGAAACATCACGACGAGGATCGGCAGATGCTTGTCGATCAGGTGGTATTGCTTGAAGATCAGATAGATCGGGATGAGCGCGCCAACCGGCGGCATCATCTTGGTCGAGAGCATCCAGAGCAGCGTGTCCTTGGTGCGGTGGCTCGGCGCAAACGCCATCGACCAGGCGGCGGGAATCGCGAAAGCGAGCCCAAGCAGGGTCGATCCGAACGACAGGATGATCGAATTGAGCGCGAAGCGGACATAGTCCGATCGTTGCTGCACGATGGCGAAGTTCTCGAGTGTCCACGGCGTCGAGAACAGATGCGGCATGGTCACCGCGTCCTGCTCGGTCTTGAACGCGGTCAGCGCGGTCCAGAGGATCGGCCAGAACAACAGGACGCCGACGGTCCAGGCTGTGACCGCGACCACAATACTGCGTCTGGTTGACATCGCGCGCGCCATGAGCCCTCACGCCTCCAGATTGCGGCCGATCATTCGGACCAGGAAGAACGAAACGATGTTGGCGAGAATGACGGCGATGAGGCCGCCCGCAGAGGCCTCGCCGACGTCGAAATTCAGTAGTCCCTGGAAATAAACGAGGTAGGTCAGATTGCCGGCGAGGCCGCCGACGCTGGTGACATAGATCTCGGCGAAGACGTTGAGCAGGAAGATCGTCTCGATGAGGATGACCACGGTGATCGGGCGGGCCAGGTGCGGCAGGACGATGTAGCGGAAGTAGGCCACCGGGCGGGCCCCATCCATGGCCGAAGCGTCCTTCTGCTCCTGGTCCAGAGACTGCAGCGCCGTCAGGAGAATGAGCGTGGCGAAGGGCAGCCATTGCCAGGCGACGATGATCGCCACCGAGAGGACCGGCGCTTTCGCGAACCAGTCGAACGGGGTCAGACCGACGAGCTCCTGGAGAAAGGCGAACAGGCCGTAGATCGGGTGCATCAACAGATTCTTCCACACCAGCGCGCTGACGGTCGGCATGACGAAGAAAGGCGAGATCACCAGGAGCCGGACGATGCCGCGGCCCCAGAAGGGTTGATCCATCAACAAGGCGAGAGCGATGCCACCGACGATCGACGCGACAACGACGATCGTCACCAAAGCCAAAGTGTTGAACACGGCGACGGGGAAGGAATCGTCGGTGATAAAATAGTAGTAATTGGACCAGCCGGCCCAACCCCCGACATCGGGATTCTGGAGATCGTAGCGAAGGAACGAGAAGTAGATGGTCATGGCCAGTGGCACGATCATCCACAGGAACAGGACCAGGACGGACGGCGCGACGGTCAGTCGAGCCAAGCCTTGGGTTTGCCGCGTCGCCATGAACCGGGCGTCCAGAGAATGAGAGCAGATTTGTCTGGCCGCTGCTCCGCCGACACTCTCGGGACCCGGCAGGCGCGGAGCTATTCAGGATGACGCGAGGGGCGCCGCCCGGCAAGGGAGGATGCCGGGCGGCGAGACCAGGACCGACCTACTTGATGTAGCCGGCCTTGGTCATTTGTCGCGTCGTGAAGTCCTGAGCCTGTTTCAGCCCATCGTCGACGCTGGTCTGGCCTGCGAGGACGGATGAGAAGATCTCGCCGACCTTGGTTCCGATACCCTGGAATTCGGGAATGGCGACGAACTGGACGCCGACATAGGGCACCGGCTTGACGGTCGGCTTGGTCGGGTCGGCGGAATTGATCGAGTCCAGCGTCATCTTGGCGAACGGCACCTTTTCATATTCCGGGTTCGCATAGAGCGAGGTGCGGGTGCCGGGCGGAACGTTGCCCCAGCCTTCCTTGGAGGCGACCAGTTCGAGGTAGTGCTGGCTGGTGGCCCAACCGATGAACTTCTGCGCCGCGTCGGCCTGCTTTGTGCCGGCGGGAATGGCGAGCGCCCACGACCAGAGCCAGTTGCCGCGCTTGCCCAGTCCTGCATCCGGAGCGAGCGCAAAGCCGACCTTGTCGGCGACCTGACTCGCCTTGGGATCGCTGACGAAGGAGCCGGCCGAGGTCGCATCGATCCAGATGCCGCATTTGCCGGTCTGGAACAGCGCCAGGTTCTCCGAGAAGCCGTTGCCCGACGCGCCGGCGGGTCCGGCCGCCTTCATGAGATCGATGTAGAAGGAGACCGTCTTCTTCCATTCGGCCTGATCAAACTGGGGCTTCCAACTCTCATCGAACCAGCGCGCGCCGAGCGAGTTCGCCGTCGCATCGATGAACGCCATGTTCTCGCCCCAGCCGGCCTTGCCGCGCAGGCAGATGCCGTTCACACCAGCCGCGCGATCCGTCATTTTCTTGGCGGCTTCCGCGATGAAGTCCCAGGTCGGGGCATCCGGCATGGTCAGGCCTGCCTTCGCCATCAGGTCCTTGCGATACATGGTGAACGAGCTTTCGCCGTAGAAGGGCGACGCATAGAGCTTGCCGTCGACCGACAAGCCGTTGCGGATCGGAGGCAGCAGATCGTCGACCTTGTCGATGCCGGTGAGCGGGACCAGCCAGCCTTTCTTGCCCCAGATCGGCGCTTCATAGGTGCCGATCGTGAGCACGTCATATTGTCCGCCCTTGGTCGAAATATCGGTGGTGACCTTCTCGCGAAGCACGTTCTCTTCGAGCGTGACCCAGTTGAGCTTGATGTCGGGATTGGCTTTGGTGAAATCGTCCGTCAGCTTCTGCATCCGGATCATGTCGCCATTGTTGACTGTGGCGATCGTCAAGGTCGTGTCGGCGTAGGCGACGCTGATCGCGCCGAATGCCGCAAAACACGTCGCGGCCAAAAGACGTCTCTTCCCCATGTTCCACTCCCTCCGTTTGCGCCTTAGGGATTTTTCCCGGCGCTTCTTCGATCGCGCGAAGCCGCGCGAACAAGTCGTTGACGTGATGGCGAGTGTCCTTGGCGCTCGCATCCAGCACTCGAGCTTCGCCGTCGGCGGCAAAGCGCGACGCGAGGATCGGGCCGGCCGCAAAAATGGGAGATTTGCTCCATGCGCGTCGCAGAGCACGGTTCGCGCGCGGAAGCTCGCGCGAGCGCTCTTCCTCGCGCTGCGCGAGGCCGCCGCAAAGGCCTGCCGCGCCTCCATGCCGTCTCCCCTCGCGATCCGTCTTGGACCTCGTCTTGAGGCTCCGATCTCGCTTTTTCAGATCGTTCGCCTGCTTGAGCCCAGCTTGACACGGAACATCGGAAATCGTCAATACATGCGTAAAGGAAATTTTTTACATATGTATAGATTAGATTGTGATCCGAGACCGAGACGGCCGTCCGGCAACCAAAAGCATGAAGCAATTTGGCGCTGTTGGTCGACGCGCAGGCCTAAGGCAGGTATCTAACGGCCGATGCGGGCGACGCACGAACGCTGCGCAGACCGATGCGGAGGGGTTGAGTGGCAGCGAACGTCGGCAAACATCGCGGCAAGAAACAGTCGCCCAGGATCAGGACGATGGAGGAGTTTTCCGCCGCCAGCGGCATCTCCCGTCCGACGGTTTCGAAATATTTCAACGATCCGGACAGCGTTCGGCCGGCGACCCGGGAGCGCATCGAAAAGGCGTTGAAGGCGCTGCGCTACCGCCCCAATCTCTTCGCCGTCAATTTCAATCGCAAGAACCCGAAGATACTCGGGATGATCGTTCCTTCGCTGACCGATCCGTTCTACGCCGGCCTCGTCGAGCGGGTCGAAATGCGCGCGATGCAGGACGGTTACTGGACCATCGTTCTCACCTCGCATGGCGAGCGCGCGATGGAAGCGCGCGCGATCCAGACGATCATGTCGTTGCGGGTTGCCGGCGCCATTGTCGCGCCGCTCGGCATGTCCTCCGAGCTCCCTCTGCTGAAGGAGCTGGGCGGCTCGACGCCCTTGGTCCTGCTCGATTCCCGCGTCGACGCGCCGACGGCCTTCATCGGCACGGATAACTTCCAGAGCGTGGCGCTCATCGTCGACTATCTGCATCGAACGGGCGAACCGCCCTGCTACTTTGACATGCCAAGCGTCAACCAGAATTCGCTGGATCGGCGGCGCGCCTATATCGAAGCGATGGAGAGAGCCGGATCCGAACCGCTCATCATTCCGGCGCCCAGCCAAAGCTGGGCCTTCGAGACGGTCGGCTTCGAGCAGGCCGATCGCTTCCTGTCTGCGAAGATCCTGCCCAGTCGGACCATTCTTTGTGCAACGGACCGGACGGCCTTCGGCGTCATGGCGGCAGCCTACCAGCGCGGCCTGCGCGTCTCGCGCGCCGGAGGCCCGAACGACCTGAGAGTGGCCGGCCACGACGACCATCCGCTCAGCCGCTTCGCTAGCCCGCCACTGACAACTGTGGCTCAGAACTACGTCGAGATGGCTAATCTCGCCGTCGATCTCCTGGCGGCGCCGGAGGAAATCAAAGGTGCGAAGAGCGTTCGCTTGCTCGAGGCGAAGCTCATCATGCGGGACTCGGCTTGATTGACCGCCGCTGAAGAATGCGCGCCTGGCAAAGCCGTGAGCGCCGGACCCGGAGGCAAAGACGGCAAGCTGACTTTCCCGATAGTTGCAGTCACCGATGGCTCGTTACGGGGTCCGCCACATTGCCAGATCCTACTCTGGAAGGCCTGTAGTCTTGTCGAAGGGCAGCGTAACTCCGCTGGCGAAATTTTAGCATATCGGCCACCGCCTACACCGAGATCAGCCTTGATCCGGGCATCGGGGGCGGTCTGCCGAAGATCCCTGTGACGGTGGATGCGCATGCGGACTACACCTTCCGAGGCACCGTCAGTTTCGAAGTCGCGGATCTGCCGGCGGGAAAGGCCCTTCTGCTCACTCCGGACCTTGCCTGCGACCGTCTGCGGGTCAGCTTCAACAGCCGGCCGTTCAAGCCGCAGTTCATGCTCCTCGTCTTCCGGTGAAACGCTGGGCCTGGGCACTCTGGTCGCTGCCGGAGTCGGACTGGACCTCGATGTCATTATGAACAAGGAAGCGCTCAGCTCGACGGTCGTGCCAGACCTCGACAGCGTCCCGAAGCGGATCTCGATCGAGGGGCCGAAGACGGCCGGCCTACAATACGCGCATGCGTCGGCCGAGGTTACGTTGTCTCCGGTCAGCGTGTCGCGGATCAGGGGAGGGATAAAGACGCGCGTCCAGGCTTCCTTCGTTCCGGAGGATCCCAACGCGGTGCCGGCCGATCATTCGCCGCAGGAAAACGCGCAGCAGCAGGGGCTGGACCAGTTGCGACAGGACCGCACCGCGGCCCGGGTATGCCCGAAGACGCAGGATTGGCATGCGCGGATCGGTGCCGTGCAATTCGGCGAGCACAATGACATCCTCAGGGCGCTGTCGTTGATGGTCTCTTCCGGCATGATTTCCATCGAGGATCTGGGGGTCGACCCGATCAAGGAGCTCCTGAAGGGCGACCCGACCGATCTCGTGAGCTCCGCGCCGGAAATCAAGGCGTTTCGCGACATCTTCGACAGAGTGAGTCCGAACAGCGACGTGACCCATGTGGTGGATAAGGTCGCCGACGGCGTTGCATCCGTGCAGCAGGCCGTCGCGAAGCCGGTGGAGCATGCAGCCACCGCCGTCGTCAGCGTCGGCAACAAGCCATGCAGCAAGGTGAAGCGTTTGTTCAGCAAGCATCCGTGTTGAACCTGGCGAAACATTCGTCAGCCTGCAGAGACTGCTCTAAGATGGCCTGCATGATTGAGTGAACCGATGAGACTCCGCGATCTTCACGCGCCGAAACACTGCTCTTGCTGAAATTGCGATATAAACAATTCCAGCGGGCCCTGCCCGTGGGCTTTGCCGTTGGTCATCGGGCACTCATCCAGCTCACGCCTTCGCCACGCTCACATCGATCAACAGCTTCGCAACCGCGAACGCCGACTGCGCCGGCCCCCCTTCCGACTGCTGGCCGGTAACGTAGATGCCTTCGATGAGCAACAGCAGGGCGTCGCCGAGCACGGCCGGCTGACGCGCGCCCATGGCAGCGGCGAGCTCGCGCAGGCGCTTGCGAAAGACTTTCTTGTGTGCTTCGGCGACCTGCCGCGCGGGATTGTCACGCGACGGATATTCCACGGTGGCGTTGCTGAGGCCGCAGCCGCGATAGCCTTTACGCACGGCGCGAGTGGACAGCTCACGAATATAGGCGAGCACGTGCTCACGCGCATCGCTGTAGGATTTTCCGCCGGGCTTCTCGAATTTTTCCCAGAAGTCCAGGTCGTAGTCGCGCATATAGGCGGCGGCGAGATCGTCCTTGGACGCGAAGCTGCGATAGAGGCTCGGCTTGGTGACGCCGGCCCGGTCGACCACCTCATCGACGCCGACAGCGCGGATGCCCTCGCGATAGAACAGCTCGCTGGCGGAGGCGCGGATCCGGTCGGCGGCCCGGGCCGGACGTTCCGCAGACGTATCGACGATTTTCTTCATGATGACTCTCCGGATCCTCCCGCACGACGCGCTTGACAATGTTACTTACCGGTACGTATACATGTCGCATCGCAATACGTACCGGTAAGTAACATGCCCAGCACCTCCGTTCAACCCGCCCCCGTGTCGAGACGCCCATTCGGCCAGAATTACGCGTTCGTCGTCGTCGCCGTGATCTTCCTTGCATTGCTGTCTTCGGCAGGCCTGCGCGCCACGCCGGGCGTGCTGATGCTGCCGCTGCAACAGGCCTTCGGCTGGAACGTCGGCGTGATCTCATCGTCCGCCGCGATCGGCATCTTCCTCTACGGCCTCACGGGCCCGTTCGCCGCGGCCGTGATGCAGCGCTTCGGCATCCGCCGCACGGTGCTGGGCGCGCTCGCGCTAATGGCGGCGTCGACCGGCGCCAGCTATTTCATGACCGCGCCATGGCAATTGTTCCTGACATGGGGACTGCTCTCCGGCATCGGCTCGGGCGCGGTCGCCAACGTGCTCGGCGCGACCATCGTCAATCGCTGGTTCACCACGAATCGAGGGTTTGTCATGGGGCTGCTGACCGCGAGCACCGCGACCGGCACGCTCATATTCATGCCGGGCCTCGCGGCGCTGGTGGAATGGGGCGGCTGGAAGCCGGTGGTGCTGACGGTAGCCGCGTGCTGCGCGGCGCTTATTCCGCTGGTGTATGTTCTCGTGCCCGAGCGGCCCGCTTCGGTCGGCCTGCGCTCGTTCGGCAGCCAGCACGACGATCATCCCGCGCCGGCGGCGCAGGGCAATCCGTTCACCGCCGCGTTCAGCAACCTCGCGCGCGCAGCGAAGACGCGGGCGTTCTGGTTCCTGTTCGCCACCTTCTTCATTTGCGGCTTCACCACCAACGGTCTCGTCGGCACGCATCTGATCGCGTTCTGCAGCGACCATGGCATCGTCGAAGTGCAGGCGGCGAGCGTGCTCGCGTTGATGGGGTTCTTCGACCTGTTCGGCACGACATTCTCAGGCTGGCTCACCGACCGCTTCGATCCGCGCAAGTTGCTGTTCTTCTATTATGGACTGCGGGGCCTTTCGCTGATCTACCTGCCCTACTCGGATTTCTCGCTGGTCAGTCTGTCGGTGTTCGCGGTGTTCTATGGTCTCGACTGGATCGCGACCGTGCCGCCGACAGTGCGCATCGCCAACGAAGCGTTCGGCGACAAGAACGCGCCGCTGGTGTTCGGCTGGGTGGTCGCCGGCCATCAGCTCGGCGCCGCCTGCGCCGCGTTCTTCGCCGGCTTCATGCGCTCCGCGCAGGGCGATTATCTGCAGGCCTTCATGATCGCCGGCGCGACTGGCATCGTCGCGGCCGTCCTGTCGCTGATGATCGGCCGGCGCCCGGCGCAACCCGTGCTCGCTGCGGCGTGAGGGTGCCCTGACCTGCGATAGGTCCGCTTATGAAAATGGCCGTTCGAGGCGAGCTCAGCGAGCCGCTGCAATGCCTGCCGCCCGTCTGATCCAGCGGCAGACGATCGCCTCGAGCACACTCCAGGTGCTTTGCAAGCTCAGCCGCGTTGAATCTGCGGCACCACATCTTCGGCGCGCTCGAATACTGGCGGAAGAAGGCTTATGAAGCACGCGCCTCGGGACACGCTGAGGGGCAGCGTCCCGCGTTAACCTTTGATCACGTGCGCGACTTGCTCGGCATGCAGACGCCGATCAGCACGGAGACTCTCGGTGTACGGATTTGGCAACGCGGTGTACTCCAAGAGAAAAGGGTGATTGTTCGACCGTCGGGGATGCAGATGAGCTTTGGGTACATGGCCTCGCTCGTGGTTGCGATTGTTGCGGTCGTGGCAGTCTTTGTCGAAATTCCGATCATTAGCGATTACGCCTTTTGGGTCTTAGTTGGGGCTTACTTTATTTTGCATGGCATCCTCAAGCCCGCGAAATCTTTCAGGCCGAGTGTCATGGCATCCCTCGTGTTGCTTTTGCTTGCGATCGTGGGGCTCTTCGCCGCCATCCCAATAATCAGCGATTACGCCTTTTGGGTTTTGGCGGTCGCCTATCTCGTCCGAATTGGCGGCTCCGGCATCTGAGGCTCGCTGTCGTGCTCGCTGGTCATCGCAGCCCTCCCCTTCCCGATTTTCAACGAGAAGTGCCGGCAATGCAGGTCATTGCCGGCGCTGATTCCTGAAGATCGTGCTGAACGATCAGCTGCCGGTCGTCACCGGACTGCCGGACAGGATCGGCGAGTTCGGGAAGTCCGGGCTATTGTGATAAGGCTGTCACCCTACGACTTACCGTCCTTGTGGGCGTTGTCGACGCGGTATCGGACAGGACGTGCGCGAGAATGTCGCCGAGGGCCCGTCAGACGCGCGAATAACTCAACTTTGACCGGCCAGCGCAAAGGCAGCCTAAGCCGATGCGCTGCTCTCGTACCCCAGGAGCCGCAAGCTTGAGCCGATTTCCGTGGCCGGCCCTTCCGAGCCCCCGTCCGAGCGCAGCGAAACTGATCTTGCAGGCCGGATCGCGGCGCGGCCCCTGAGGCATGAGGGGCTGCGCATCTTGCCTGCCGCGAGCCTTGGGAGCAGACTGGCGCGATCAAAATTGCATCGGGAGGAGGCGTTGATGCACGGTTTTCCGCGCGCCGTGGCGGCCGTCGTCGCTTTGCTTGCGTTGTCCGCGCCCGCGCGCGCGGACCGCTGGATCGCAAGTTGGACGGGCTCGGCCCAGGGGCCTTATCCGACAGGAAATGCGACGGCGCAGCCCGAGCTCGGATTTGCATTCCCCTCTCCGGAGCGGGGGGCGCGGGATCAGACCTTCCGCCTCATCGTTCGGCCCGATGTGTGGGGAGGCCAGACCCGCATTCGGCTGTCGAACGTTTTCGGAACCCGGCCGGTGACGTTCGATGACGTGTTCGTCGGCCTGCAGCAGAGCGGCGCCGCCATTGTCGAAGGCACCAATGCTGCGGTTCAGTTCGGCGGCAAAACCAGCGTCACGATCCCCGTGGGTGAAAGCGTCGTCTCTGATCCCGTCACGCTCGGGTTTGTCAGGCCCTCCGCCGCGGCCCTGCTCAGAGGCCGGAAGCTCGCCGTCAGCTTTCACGTGGCCGGGGAGAGCGGTCCGATGACATGGCACGCGAAGGCGCTGACCACATCCTATTTGACCACGCCGGGCGATGGCTCGAAGAGCAGCGAGATCGCGGAGACCGACTTCCCGTTCTCCACCACCTCCTGGTACTTCCTGGATGAGGTCGACATGAGTGTTGCCGATCGCACCCAGCTGATCGTCGCCTTCGGCGATTCGATCACGGACGGCACGGGGACCACGATCAACGGCGATGACCGCTGGCCGGACGTCCTGTCGCGCCGGTTGCATGCGCGTTTCGGTGACGATTACGTCGTCGTCAATCAGGGCATCGGCGGCAACCAGGTCGCGGGCCCGCCAGACTATTCCCCGGACAAGTCGTTTGCGGGCGGCCCCTCGGCGATCTCGCGGCTCGACCGTGACGTCATCAGCCTGCCGGGCGTCGCCGCGGTGATCTGGATGGAAGGCATCAACGACTTCGGGGCCGCCGATGCCGCCGTGGAGACGGTGGAGGACGGCTATTCCAAGGGCGTCGCGCGGCTGCGCGAGCACATCCCCGGTGTGACGATCGTTGCTGCGACCCTGACATCGGCACTGCACAGCATCATCGTGACGCATGGCCGCGTCGAGGTCGACGCCAAGCGCAAGGCGCTCAACGAGTTCCTGCGCACAGCCAAGATTTTCGACGGCGTCATCGATTTCGACGCGGTGACGTTCGATGCCGCGACAGGCGAGATCAAGCCGGCGATGCAGCCCAGTTCGTCGACGGGCGGACCGGGCGACAAGCTGCACCCCAACCGCGCCGGATATGCTGCGATGGGGAACGCCATCGCGCTGGAGATGATCACGACGCACAAATAGAGCTTCCATCCGGCAAGTCAGGTACCGCGGAGAAACGCGCATGCATCGATCGGCGAAACTCGCACGACTGGCTCTCGCCGCGGCGCTTGCCGCATTGGCTCAGCTGACATTCGCCGGCATCTCGCGTGCCACCGAGCCGTTGCATGTGGAGGGCGGCGCGATCGCCGACACCGCACCGGACGCGCAGGGCATCCGCGCCTTCAAGGGCATTCCCTACGCGGCCCCTCCGGTCGGCGGCCTGCGCTGGAAGCCGCCGCAGGCCGCGCCAGCCTGGAGCGGTGTTCGCAGTGCCACCGAGTGGGGAGCGCGCTGCATGCAGAGCAACCGGCTCGGCGACATCGATCCACTCAATGCGCGCATGGCTGAGGACTGCCTGTATCTGAACGTCTGGACTCCGGCGACGTTGGCAGCCGAGAAGCTGGCGGTCATGGTGTGGATCCATGGAGGCAGCAATCTCAACGGCGCGGGCTCCCAGCCGGAATATGACGGCGCTCGCCTTGCCGCCAAGGGCGTGGTGGTCGTGACGATCAACTACCGGCTCGACATCTTTGGCTTTCTCGCCACCCCGGAGCTGACCAAGGAATCCGATACGCATGCGTCCGGCAATTACGGACTCCTGGATCAGATCGCGGCGCTGAAATGGCTGCAGGCCAACATCTCGGCCTTCGGCGGCGATCCGAGCCGCGTGACCGTGTTCGGTGAATCGGCCGGCTCGCTCGACATCAGCGCGCTGATGACCTCGCCGCTGGCGAAAGGCCTGTTCGCGCGTGCCATCGGCGAGAGCGGCGGTGCGCTGACGCCGATCACGGCCTTCGGGCCGAAGCCGCTTGCCACCAGCGAGCGCGACGGCGCCGACTTCGTGGCCTCGCTTGGCGCGCCCTCGCTTGCGGAGTTGCGCGCACGGCCAGCCGCGGAGCTGTTGGAGGCCATCCTCAAGAAGCCGATCACCTACGGCTTCGGTGTCGTCGACGGTTTTGTGGTGCCCGAGCATCCGGCGCAGGCTTTCGCCAGGGGCCGGCAGAACGACGTGCCGCTCCTGGTCGGCTGGAATGCCGATGAGGGGACGTTGTTCGCCGCGCGCATCACCTTTCCGGCGGGCGCGCCCTCCTATCCCGATCGCGTCCGCGCCCAGTTCAAGGACCAGGCGGAGCAGGTCTTGAAACTCTACCCGCCGGGATCGACGCCCGATGAGGACAAGGCGGCCTTCGCGCAGCTGTTCGGCGACGAGATCATCGGCTATGGCGGCTGGGCCTGGGCGGAGCGGGCCGCGGCCACCGGCAAGGCCCCGGTCTACCGCTATCATTTCGCGCGCCGCCCGCCGGGGGCCCCGCTGTCGTCGATCAGCCCGCTGACCGCGCCCGGCGTGTACCACAGCGCCGAGCTCTACTATGTCTTCAACACGCTCGGCGTGCGCGACTGGCCCTGGGAAACGGACGACCGGCATCTCGCCGATGCCATGTCGTCCTACTGGGCGAACTTCGCGAAGACCGGCGACCCCAATGGGCCCGGTCTGCCGCAATGGAGCGCCTACAAGCCGAACGGCGGCGGCCAGGTGATGGAACTCGGCAAGGAGATCGGCATGCGCGGCGAGTTGCACCGCGATCGCTACGAATTCTTCGATGCGCGATACGGCAAGCTCACCTCGCAATGAATACGCGCCGACGCGAGCGATCCATGCTTCCGATCATACCCAACGAGAGGGCCACACGAAGTTGTGCCATCGCAGCTCGGCAATAGCCGTGGCATCGGCCTGAACGCAGCGATCGGCAATTTGGCGGCCGCTGCCGTGCGCCCCGCGCTCGGTGGCACTCCCGAAACCTATCTTCATGGGTTGCCGCCGATGGCACACGCCTGTATGCGCCGTCAGGGTATGGATGCGTTCCGATCGCGCTGGCGATCCTGTCGGGCATTTCGATCGTCGGCGGGGTTTTCTCCTCGGATCGCCGTTTTGGTGATATCCCATCACACCTCAGGTAATCGCAATTCTGCGGGCTCGATCGCGATCATCGCCGGCTTTGGAAGTGGCGTGCAGCATGGCTACGTTCTCAATAGCTGCGACTCTCTCTTCTGCTGGTCCGGAAGTGGGCTGGACTGCCGACCAAAAAGCATGGCCGTCGCAACCAGGAGACAGATGCCGGCAATGATCGCGAACGATGCAGCCGAACCCGCGGTAGCTACCAATGGCTGGTAGACGAAGGGCGATGCGAGCTGGCCAGCGCACACCGCGAATGTCAGACCGGCGGCGGCCCGACCACGAAATTCGGTGGCGACGAGGCTCAAGAGCCAGGCGGAGCAATTTGGCTGATTGAGGCCAAAACCAACTCCGGCGAGCAGCAGTCCAGCGACGACAAGAGGTATGTTTGTCACAAGCGAGATTATGGCATATCCGATTCCCATCAGCGCAAACGCAAGCGCCGCAATCGACCGAAAAGCGAAGAATTGTCTAACCCGCTCGAAAAGCGTCCCGATCAGGATGCCGGTGAGACAGGGTGTGCCAAGTGCGACTCCCGCAAACACCGGAGATGCCAGTCCAATCCCTGCGAGATGAAACGCGAGTTGAATGGTCAGGAGCCATAGGGTCAGGGTCCCAAAGCCGATGAGAGCATAGATGCCGAGGACCGGCCTGAGCTCAAAATGTGATGCTTTGGCCCCAGGTAGTGGCGTCGTCAGTTGCCGGTCCGGCAATCCCGCGGCCGGCGCGATGAGTGTCGCAGCGATCAGATACACGAGGAAGGTCAGGCGCCAATCGACCAGCGCAAGTGATCCTGCGAGCACCGGAAAGCTCATTCCGACGGCCGCGCTGGCAGCGTACTGCCAGCCCAATATTCTGCTACGCTCCTGCAAGTCGAAAAGATCTCCGGTCAGTGCGGTCGTGGCCGTCATCAGACAAGCGAGCGCGGCACCAAGAAACAATCGACTGACCAGAATGCA
>Ga0210408_10003579_pt1 | contig 14273 bp, 8 predicted proteins | sample IncBWH4MmetaG_FD_155471 | JGI IMG/M metagenome (GOLD analysis project Ga0210408, IMG submission 155471) | Forest soil microbial communities from Barre Woods Harvard Forest LTER site, Petersham, Massachusetts, United States - Inc-BW-H-4-M | ecosystem: Environmental > Terrestrial > Soil >...
AGGTTGGGCACGCCGGCACGCTCGACCCGTTTGCCACCGGGCTGCTGATCGTCCTGGTCGGGAAGGCCACCAAGGCGCAGCGACAGCTGATGGAGCTGCCCAAGCGCTATGAGACCGTCGCTCGGCTTGGCGCCACCTCCAGCACAGGAGACACCGAGGGGGAGATCGTTCACACCGGCAGGCTGCCACCGGATCCACCGCCGCTGCCCACGGGAGAGGTCAGACAGCGCCCGCCACGGCACTCGGCCGTGAAGATCGGCGGCGAGCGCGCTTACAAGCGAGCTCGCCGTGGCGAGCAGTTCGAGACGCCCGAGCGGATCGTGACCGTGTACCGCTTCGAGCAGACCTGGCGCGAGCGGGACATGCCCGCTGCGGTCCCCCGTGCGTCGGTCATGGCCCCGGAGAGGATCGAGCCCCCGCTGGAACGGGCCGGCTACACGATCGAATGCTCGGCGGGCACGTACGTACGCTCGCTGATCGCCGATCTGAACGACGCCTACTGCGTCGAGCTCAGGCGCACGGCGATCGGGCCGTTTCAGGTGCGCGACGCGGTTGCGCCGCCGCGCCGTGGCGAGCCGTGGGTCCAGGCGCCGCTGATCGGACTCGACCAAGCGCTCGCGGCGCTGCCCAAATAGGCTGTGAGAGCCGTGAAGATCACCCGCCTGCCCACCGATCGGAGATCGACGGCATCCCCGATCGGCCAGCTGCCGCCCACGAGCGAGGGCGATCGATCCGCGCGCAGTGTGGCCGTCGGTACGTTCGACGGTGTGCACCTCGGTCATCGCGCGGTGATCGAGGGCTCGGACAGCGTGCTGACGTTCGAACCACACCCGGTGTCGGTCGTCGCGCCCCAGCACACGCCGAAGCTGCTGACGACGCTGGAGGTCAAGGCGGAGCTGATCGCGGGACTGGGCGTGCAGGAGCTGATCGTGATCCCGTTCGACGCCGAGTTCGCGGCGCGCTCCGCGGATGAGTTCATCTCCGAGGTGCTCGTCGGGGCGCTCGACGCGAGCAGGGTGGCGATCGGAGAGAACTTCCGGTTCGGGCGCCGCGCACAGGGCGATCCGCGCCTGCTGGCCGCCGACGAGCGCTTTCAGACGGTTGTGCATCCGCTGCTGGAGGTGGATGGGGAGATCGTCTCCTCCAGTCACATCCGCGGTCTGGTGCTCGCCGGCGAGGTCGATCAGGCGGCGCGATTTCTCGGCGCGCCGTTTCAGCTGCGCGGCGAGGTGGTCCATGGCGACGAGCGCGGACGCGAGCTCGGCTTTCCGACCGCCAACCTCATACCGGAGGAGGCACTCGCGTGTCCAGGCCATGGGGTGTATGCGTGCCTGGCCAACGGCAGCGTGCCGGCCGCCGTGAGCATCGGTGTGCGCCCGACGTTTGCGACGGGCCGCGGCGAGCTGATCGAGGCGTACCTGATCGACTTCGACGGCGATCTGTACAGAAGCACGCTGCGACTGGACTTCCTCGCGCGCCTGCGCGGTGAGCGGCGATTCGACACGCCCGAGGCGCTGATCGAGCAGATGCGCCGCGACGTCGCCCGCACGCGCGATATCGTCGCGGCCGGCTGAGGAGCGGGTCACGAGGACCCGGCGTGCGAGCCCGCGAGGCTGGCTGCGGCGCGCCCTGGAGCCGAGGCGCGTCTGCTACCGTTGGCACCGCAAATGACCGCCATCACCGCAGAGCGCAAGCGCGAGATCGCCGCGCAGTTCGGGGCCAGCGAGCAGGACACCGGCAACACCCGGGTCCAGGTCGCGCTGCTGACCGAGCGCATCAACCATCTGACCGAGCACCTGCGCGAGCAGAGCAAAGATCACCACTCGCGCCGCGGCCTGCTGATGCTCGTCGGGCGTCGCCGGCGCTTCCTCGATTATCTGCGCCGCCGCGACCTCGAGGGCTACCGCGCACTCATCAAAGAGCTGGGCCTTCGTAAGTAGGGTGCGATGAGCGTCATCGCACCGGGCACGCCTGTGCCGTCGTTCAGGCTGCAACGCGAGAACGGCGAGCGCTTCACCGAGCATGACCTGCGCGGCAATACGACGATCCTGGTGTTCTACCCGTTCGCGTTCAGCCCGGTGTGCACCAACCAGCTGCAGGTCTACGAGCAGGCGCTGGAGGAGCTGACCGCGAACGGCACGGCGATCTACGGGGTCTCCTGCGACAGCGCCTACTCGCAGACGGCGTTCAGGGAGAAGCTCGGCGTGAGCATTCCCCAACTGTCGGACTTCGAGCCCAAGGGCGCGGCGTGCTCCGCGTTCGGGGTCCTGCACGAGGGCGGCTTTCCCCAGCGCGCGCTGGTGATCACAGGCTCTGACGGAGTGGTGCGCTGGAGCTATCAGGCGCCCTCGCCGGCCGAGCTGCCCGGCGTGGAGTTGCTGCGCGAAGGCTTGGAGTCCGCGACGTAATCCCCGCTCCACTCTGGGCCGGACGACCAGCGGGCACCCAGAACGGGCCGCGAGCCGATTTGTGAAGATTCGTTTCTGACTGGACAGGCTGCTCTTCGGCCGGAAAACCCGCTTGAATGCAGGGCCTTTTGCGAGGATTCCGGCGGAGCCATGACGATTCCGATGTTCGGTTGCACGATTACTTGACAGTTCATCGTGAATGCTGTATCCCCGGCTAGTTCTGGCTCCCGGGACTGAGTAAGTGTCGGCATCGGGGATTGGAGCGAAGACGGCGTCGAGCGCGCTCGTCCGCTTGTTGGACCTGTGCATTTGGTGTCTGCCACGATTGTCCCGGCGGTTCCCACCGGGACGAGGAATCAGGATGTGCGTAGGTAGTCAGACCGTCGAGCGAAGTCGCGGGAGATCCGGAGGTGCCCCAGGGACCGTCCGGTCCGTGGCTCGGCGCGACCGCGCCCAGGGCGAGCGCACGTCTGGACTTTGCCGGCAAAGACACGGCGCCGGGGTGGCTTTGTGCCGCTTACGATGAGCACCCCGGCGCCGGTATTGGTAATCACAACCCCACCGGCCACTGGCCAGCGGAGCATTTTTCATGTTATCCGAGGCGCGCGCGCGCGAACGCAAGGCGCGGTGGTCGTGGGCGCGCCTTGGCGTCTCGGTCTGTGCGGTGGGACAGAGCCAGACACACCGATTGCTTCCTGGGGGGTCGAACCGCTTGACTTCATCGGGCGTGGTTGAGCGTCGGCTTGAGCGGCCCTCGCGGAGGGTATTGGGCCCCGGGGCAGGGATCTCAAACGAAGCGTCGGGGCTCGGCCCGGCGGCGCGGTATCCGCAGCTGCGACCGCGCCCGCACGGAGCGACGCGCGGGGAGGTCTGCTCCAACCAGCGCGCGCGCCTGTGCGCCGCGATGATCGAGCTGGTGGCTGCTTACGGGTATGGCGCCAGCACCGTGGCGGATCTGTGCGCTCTGGCGGGGGTCTCCAAGCGGACGCTGTATGAGCGGTTCGCGGGTAAGCAGGAGTGCTTCCTCGCGGCGTTCGAGATGGTGGTGAGCCGTGCGGCGAGACGGATCGTCGCCGCGCAGGACGGCGAGCGGGACTGGCGGGCGCGCCTGTGCCTCGCCTTCGCGACGTTCGCGGAGGAGGTCGCAAACGACCCACGGGGGGCGCAGCTCGTGCTGGTCGAGGCGTTCGGCGCGGGGCCGGCGGCGCTCGAGCGTATGGAACGCACGAACGCCCTGCTCGAGGGGATCGTGTCCTCGAGCTTCGACCAGGCTCCCGGAGATCTCGCGGTGGGCCCGATCGTGGTCAAGGGGATCGTCGCCGGCGTGGCTCGGGTCGCGCGGGTGCGCCTGATGGATGGCCGCTCGCATGAGCTTCCGAGGCTCGCCGGGGAGCTGTCGGAGTGGATGCTCTCCTATCGCTCCTCGGCCGCCGCGCGGCTGGACGGGCTCCCGCGAGGGATGGCGCCCGCGCGCCCAGCCGCCGTGGCGCCCGCGCCGGAGCGGCAAGATCTTCCGCGGGCAGACGACCGCGCGCGGATCCTGCGCGCGACGGCCGAGCTCGTGGCGGAACAGGGCTACGGTCAGCTCAGCGTCGAGCGGATCGTAGCCGGCACGGGGATGTCCGCCCGGATCTTCTTCGGGCTGTTCGACGGCGTCGAACAGTGCTTTCTGACCGCGCTCGAGCTGCTGAGCGGACAGGCGCTCGAGCTGGCGGGACGCGCGGGCTTTGCGGGCGAGGATTGGCCCGGTGGCGTGTATCGCGCGGTGGTCGCGCTCATGGATCGCATCGCCCGTGACGCGGTCTTTCAGCGCGTGGCGTTCGTCGAGGTCTTCGCGCTCGGTCCGTCCGGCCTGCACTTGCGGGAACGGCTGATGGCGAGCTGCGCCGCGGGCCTGAGGGAGAGCGCGCCGAGCGAGTGCCTGCCCTCCGAGCTCGTTCTCGAGGCGAGCGTCGGCGCGGTGTGGGGGATCGTCCACCACCATGTGGCGTGCGGACGGGCGCGGCAGCTGCCGGCGCTGGCCGGGCAGCTCGCCTATGTGCTGCTTACGCCGATCGTGGGCGCGGATGCGGCGGTGCAGGGCATCCTGGACGAACACGCGAGGCTTTTTGCCGTCTCGCGTGGTGGTGGTGGTGGTGGTGGTGGGCAGGTGTCCTCGCCGATGGTTGGTCACACGACTCGGTGAGTCGCCAGGACGGTCGGTGTCCGGCTGAGAGCCGAACCAAAAACCGGACCAAAAACTCTTGCTAGGAATTCCTTGACTTGCTCACCGTGGGGCATAGCTTATCTGGCGATGGTTGGCCCGACGATGATCGGTGTCGATTCATTGGACCAATCATCCGATAGCCAGGATGCCCGTGACTGGCGGAAAGAGATCCGAATCGGCCCGAGGTCTCCGTGGCGGTAGCCAATCCGTCAGATGGATCTCACGGAGGACCGTGCCGAGGGGCTCTTACGATGTCGCTCAGCGCAGCATTGGTAATCACGATTAAAGAGGTCAGAAGCAAATGACAAGCATCAGATTGATCATGTTGAGCATGCTAGCCGTGTTTGCGATCGGGGCGGTTGCTGCGGCTCCGGCCTCGGCATTTAACGACGAATGGGAAGTATGTCAAGAAGTAGCAGGTGCAGGAACAGAACCGCCTGCAAAATACGATGAACACAAGTGCAATACTCAAGCAAAACCGCTGGCGCAACGGAAATGGGAATGGATCAAGCTGGTCGCCGGCAAAGAATTCACTACCGAATCTAAAAAAATAGGGGCAGCAGAATTCACACTGGAAGTCGCGGGAAAATCAATAACGTGTAGCGCGGTTACCGACAAAGGAAGCGTAACGGCAGGAGGAAAAGACGAAGCGACCAAAATTATATTCACAGGGTGTAAAACAAGCACCGCAGGATGTGAAGTCAAATCGGTCGGCAACGTAAATGGCACCATCGAAGTGACCGCCATCAAAACTCTGCTGGAAACAGTCGGCGGAAAACTTGTCGATAAATTTGAACAAAAGACAGTGGGGACGACCAAAGAATTCGTTACATTGGAATTCGTAGGGGGAACGTGCGCAGGCGGAGGCTTTGTAAAAACCAAAGTAAAAGGCGATGTCGCGGCTGAATGTAAGAATCTTGCAAATGGGAACGTCGAACTGAATTTCCCCAACCCTGCGATCACGCAGACCCCTGCACTTGAAGCGTTCGGGTTGGCCGCAAAACTGACGGGCGCCACCGAAGTGGCACTAACGAACGGTTGGGGGTCCCGCTGCACGTAAAGGCCTGTGCGGAAAATCTGTGGAACAAGACGATAACAGGCGAACCGGAGTGGGGCCCAGCCGAGCCCCACTCCGTCTTTACGCAATGAGGGCAAGCAAGAGGTCCGCGCCGCCGGGCAGGGATATCAATCTCTGCTCAGAGTCGTCTGCCGGGACGTTCGTGTGCCCGTTTCGGCGGAAACTCCGAAGCGATCGTCGGCGCTGTCGCCACGGTGCGAGGCATTCTGGACGAACAATGCAAGACTCCACGCCGCCGCACGGCGGCGGGGTAAGTGTCCGCCGATGCCGGCCGCACGGCTCGGTGGGTAGCCCGCGCCCGTGGCACTGGGCGCAGAGGCAACCAAAAACCGAACCAAAAACTTTTGCCGGGGATCCCTTGACTTGCCCGCCGGGGGAGATAGCGTGCTCAGGTGATGGTCGGCCCCATATTCAAGAACTGTTCAGATCAACCGGCAGCCGACGTGGTGCCCGCCACCACGTTCTGTGGCGCCCGCGAGGGGGGCCTTGACGTCTCGTCTCGGCCCGCGTGGCGAGGAGAGGCGACCGGGGGCCGGCCTGTCCAAGCTCTCCGCGGCTCGCGGACTTCTCTTGGCGGGCATCCCTCGGTGGGCGCCTGGACAGGCGCAGAGGGATCTGCAAATCGTACCGAGGTCCTGGTGGCAAGAACCAGCCCGTCACCGACCTCGCGAAGGACCTATGCCGAGCGGCTCTTACGATGAGCGCCCGGCGTGGCATTGGTAAATCACGAGTAGGGAGAACGGTAGCAAATGACACCAATAAGAATAGTCATGTTGAGCCTGCTGGCCGCGTTCGCGGTGGGCGCGGTTGCTTCGGCATCTGCTTCGGCGGCATCCTTAGAGTGGGAAGTATGTGAAGAATTAGCGGGTCCGGGGGTCGAACCACCCACAAAATATGACAATCACAAGTGCAATACACAGATAGAAGCACTAGCGAAACGGAAATGGGAGTGGAGATTACTGACAGGAGAATATTTAACCTTAAGCAAAGGAACAAAAGAATTTAAGCTGGAAGTTGGGGGGAAAGTAATAGCGTGTAGCGGAGTTACTGACCATGGGTTCATATTAGCAGGAGGAAAAGACGACGCGACCAAGATTGTATTCACAGGATGTAAAGCGGGACCCAATGGATGTAAAGCTAAGTCAGCCGGTGGGGTGGCAGAAACCATCGAAGTGACTAATATTAAAACCCAACTGGAAACAATCGGCGGAAAACTTGTCGATAAATTTGAACAGAAGACAGTGGGGACGACCAAAGAATTCGTTACACTAGAATTCGAAGGAGCGACGTGTGCAGGGGAAGGTTTCGTAAAAACCAAAGTAAAAGGTAATGTGGCTGCTGAATGTAAGAATCTCGCAAATGGAAACGTCGAACTTAACTTCCCCAAACCCGCGATCGCGCAGACTCCTAAACTCGAAGCGTTTGGGCTGGAAGCGACTCTGACGGGAACAACAGAAGAGGAACTGGAGAATGGTTGGGCGCACCGATGTGTGTAGAAGATCTGTGGACGTAATGGTCTATGTAGCAAGGCGATAAGGAGAAACCGGAGTGGGGAGGGCCTAAATCTCCACTCCGGCCTTTACGCGATCGCAGTCAGGTGCAGATCTGCACCGCCGGGCAAAATATCAAACACGTACATGGGCGCATGAGAGGGAGATAATACAGATGGGCTCTACGAGAAAATGTGCCGGCTTCGCCGCGGCCGTCGTGTGCGGAATGATGGGGGTCATAAGTGTTGCGGCGAGAGCGGAAGGGGGCTGTCCGAATGAAGCGTTGCGCACGGGCTTCTCGGCGAACCTGCCAGACTGCAGGGCCTACGAGCTGGCAACCCCTCCCTATAAGGATGGCGGCTTTACCAATCTCTTGACCGCTGTCTCGCCGGATGGCTCGCGGGCGATCGAGCAGTCGATCGGTAACTTTGGGAACGCTGAAGCGGCGCCGAGCAACGAAGGCTCGACATACGAGCTTGCACGGACCGAAACGGGCTGGGATGAGACCGGGATCGATCTTCCGCAGTCGCGGTTTCCCTTCAGTCGATTCCGCGGCGCAAGCGAAGATTTGAACGAGACGCTGTGGGAAGCGCGCGCGAGCTCACAGCCGGTCGAAGCGCGGGATCTCTACATCCGCGACGCCCACGGCGCCCTGCGCGATCTCGGATCAACCACGAACCCCGAAGGCACGCAGAACGGACTCCCGGGCCTCGGGTATGAAAGCGGTGGGATTGGACATAAGGTCGAATTCTGGGGAGCCTCGCGTGACCTTTCACATGTGCTGTTCACAGTAAAGTCGAGCGAATCTGGGACCAAGGAAGCGCTCGAACCTGCATTGTGGCGTGGTGACACGACCGTGCACCCATTCCTCTTCTCGCTCTATGAATACACGGCCGCCGGCGCGGAAGGCGCGGAACCAAGGCTGGTTGGCGTGGAAAACGCGGGATCGCTCGACGGGAACCCTCACGTCAATGAAGGCGCCAGGCTGGTCAGCGAATGCGGGACCGGCCTTGGGGGTTCGAACGCCAACACCGGAGATCGCGAAAACGCGGTCTCCGAAAGGGGCGCTACGGTCTTCTTCACCGCCCAAGCCGCGACCCAAGGCACGGGAAACGAACACTGCAACGCAAGCAACGAAGGCACCGGTCCGCCCGTCAATGAAGTGTACGCGCGGGTCGGTGGCGAAAAGACGCTGAAGATCTCCTCCCCGTTGCATCCGCTGGCTCAGGGCAGCGGCCCGGGACCGGAAGAATGCGCCTCGACGTGCGAAGCGGCTGCTCTCCAGGAAGGTGTCTTCCAGGGCGCCTCCCGGGATGGGTCGAAGGTCTTCTTCTTGACCAAGCAGCCACTGCTGAACGGCGACGAAGGCGCCACGGGCACGGGGCAAGATCTCTACAAGGACGAGATCGACGGGGAAGGCAGGGGCGCCAAGCTCGCCAGGGTCGTTCAGGTCTCACACGACCCAAACACCGGCCAGGCGGCCGAAGTGCAAGGGGTCACGCGGGTCTCTGGAGACGGTTCGCACGTGTACTTCGTCGCGAAGGGCGAACTGGCCCGCAACTCGAACGGTCGGGCCGCGCCGTTTTCGACCGCGCACGAGGGTGCCGAGAATCTCTATGTCTATGAGCCCGACCCAGCCGACCCCGGCCATTATAAGACCGTGTTCATCGCGATGCTCTGCTCCGAAGCGGGCTTTTCGGGCTCGGTGAGCGATTCCGAGTGCAACTCCTCCGACGGACAGATGTGGAACGTCGAAGGCCATACGCCCACGCAGGCCACCCCTGATGGTCGTTTTCTGGTGTTCTCATCTGCGACGGACCTCACGGCGCCCGAAGACACCAGCACCGTCAGCCAGGTGTTTCGCTATGACGCGGAAACCGGCGAACTGGTCCGCGTCTCGATCGGGCAGCGGGGATCCTATGAGTGCCCGACGACCAAAGCAATTGAAGATTTCAACTGCAATGGCAACACGAACACGTTTGCAGTCAGTATCGGGAGCTTTTTCGCCGGGCGTCCCGTGGCGATCTCCGACGATGGCTCATACGTCGTCTTTCAGAGCGCGGATGGCCTGACTCCGGGCGCGCTCAACGGGCAACGGGAGAGCTATACATACGAAGTAGTGGCTGAAGACTTTGAAGGAACAGAAACGCGTGAACAGCCGTATTTCGCAAATAACGTCTACGAGTATCACGATGGCTCGGTTTCGCTGATCTCCGACGGCCGGGACACCTCGGCCACCGACGGAGAATCGACGGGAGGATCGTCGGTGCGGGTAGAAGGAATGACCCCGTCGGGCACAGATGTCTTCTTTACGACGGCCGATCGGCTCGTACCCCAGGACACCGACACGCAGCAGGACATATATGACGCCAGGATCGGTGGTGGCTTTCCCCCACCGCCTGTGTCCACTCAGTGCCGGGAAGAAGCCTGTCAGGGTCCTCCGGGTGTCGCGCCGCTGTTCGGCGCGCCGTCGAGCGCAACGTTCTCCGGCCCCGGCAACCTGACGCCTGGACCCGTGGCAGCCAAACCGAAATCTAAGCCCATGAAGTGCAAGAAGGGCTTTGTGAAGAAGCACGGCAAGTGCGTGAAGAATAAAAGCAGGAAGAAAGCCAAAAGAGCGAGCCGCGACCGGAGGGCAAGGTAATGAAACGCCAAATGCCCCACCAAACAGCCGTAGGCAAGCTCACTGACCTTTGGTCAGCATATGCCAATGGCGTAGCAAGAGTTATCCCTGCGCTTTTGACTTCTGCTGTTCTCGTTGGTGCTTTTGCGTTGCTGGCTGCTCCCTCATCCGAGGGAGCTACCCCGGCTCCCGCTTGGCGGATAGAGTCGGTTGCGAACCCGACGAGCTTCTCCTCGGGCGATAGCGCGCTCTGTGAAATTGAAAACAACCCGATCTGTGATCAGTACGAGCTGCTCATCACCAACGTTGGTGGCGCGCACAGCACAGAAGAAGCGGTTACGGTCACTGATACACTCCCCCCGGGCGTGACGACAGCGTCCCGCAAGTCGGGCGACAGTGAAGAATTCTGGGCATGCGCGCCTAACGAAAAAGGCCGGCAGGTTGTAATCTGCACGATCTCGGGAGAACTCCTGCGCTTCCTGCGGCCGGGCGTATCGGGTGCGCTGGCGCAGCTTCCGGCTCTCCCGGTGTATGTGCGGGTCGAACCCGGGGTGCCGACCGACAGCGTGCGGCCCAATCTGGTGAAGGTGGAAGGAGGGGGCGTCGCGACCGTCGAAAAGGAAACTCCGACGCTCCTGAACCCCGCTGCGCCGTTGCCGTTTGGCCTCGCGGACTTTGGCAGCTACCTCGCCGATGCTGCCGGTGCGCCGGACACGCAGGCCGCTGGTCGCCCCAACTCGCTGACGACGAGCCTTGACGTGGTCAGCGCTATCAACCGCGCGGACGGCAGCTCCCTCTTGCCGACGAGGCCTGTGCAAGACCTCAAGGACGTCGTGGTCGATCTTCCGACTGGGTTTGTCGGCGATCCGCAGGCGGCGCAGCAATGTCCGCTGCACGATCTCGTCGCGACGTCGGAAAGCTCGGGTTGTCCGGGAGCCAGCCAGGTCGGGAGGCTCAGCTTCAACGCCAGTAGCTCATATCAGGGCGAATATTACAAAAACGGGCGTCAGAACATTCCCGTTTACAACATGGTTCCCGAGCACGGTTATCCTGCGGAGTTCGGATTTCTGTATGCGGCCGCGCCGCTGGTCATGTATGCAAGCGTGGTCGGCAACGGCGCTGAAGCTCATGTGCGCGTGAGCATACCTGGCGTGCCCGCCTCCCAGTTGGTTCCCCTGCAGGGGGCCGAGGTGACGTTCTTCGGCGATCCGGCGGTGCAGGACGGCCTGCCGTTCTCGCCGGTCGCGTTCTTCACGAACCCCAGCGACTGCTCCGGGAAACCGCTCGTGACGAGCATCCATATCGACTCCTGGCAGAATCCCGGCGCCCGCCACTCCGACGGCACGCCGGATTTCTCAGAACCTGCGGGCTCCGCGTGGAAGTCGGACAAGGCGGAAACGCCGCCGGTGGAAGGCTGCGGGGCGCTGCATTTCGACCCGTCGATCTCGGTGACCCCCGATCTTGCGCAGGCGGGCGCTCCAACGGGGCTGGGAGTCGATCTGGAAGTGCCGCAGAGCAGCGACCCGAGCATTCCGGCCACGCCCGACCTGAAGCAGGTCGTGGTGACGCTGCCGGCAGGCATGGTGCTCTCTCCGTCGGCGGCAAATGGTCTCGGTGCCTGTTCGCCCGCACAGATCGGCCTTGAAAACAATGACACGCCGTCGTGCCCCGAATCGTCGAAAATCGGGACGGTCAGAGTCAAGACGCCGCTGCTCGAAAGGGAACTGGAAGGCTCTGTGTATCTGGCACAGCAGGGCAACGGCGGTCCGGCTCAGGGGTCGAATCCGTTCGGTTCGCTGCTGGCGATCTATGTTGTCGTGGAAGGCTCGGGTGTCGTTGTCAAGCTCCCGGGACGTGTCGAGCTGGGTGAACCGGGTGTGAGCAATGGTCTGCAGCCAGGCCAGATCAGGACGACGTTCGACGAAAACCCGCAGCTGCCGTTCAGCGACTTCAAATTGCACTTCGAGAGCGGTCCGCGCGCGCCGTTGTCGAACCCGTCGATGTGCGGTACCTATACACCGCAGGCAACGCTGTCCTCCTGGAGCGGACAGACGGTGCAGTCGAACCGCAGCTTTGGGGTCAGCCAGGGCGAGAACGGCGCCCCGTGCCCCGGGAGCGTGTTCGTGCCGTCGTTTACGGCGGGCACGAGCAACAATCAGGCGGCTGCGTTCAGCCCGCTCAGCGTGACCTTCTCCCGCACGGACCAGGACCAGACGCTGGGTGCGATCACCGTGCAGACTCCTCCGGGACTGCTGGGCAAGATCGCCGGGATCCCGCTGTGTCCCGAAACGCAGGCCAACGCCGGCACGTGCGGCCCGGAAAGCCTGATCGGGCATACGACGGTGGGTGCGGGTCCGGGCTCGGACCCGTTCTACGTCGGCGGGAGCGTGTACCTGACCGGGCCATACAGGGGCGCGCCGTTCGGATTGTCAATCGTGGTGCCCGTGGTCGCGGGACCGTTCAACCTCGGCACCGAAGTAGTCAGGGCCGCGATCGCCGTCGATCCGCATACCGCGCAGATCACGGTCACGAGCAACCCGCTGCCCACAAGCAAGCAGGGTATCCCGTTCCAGGTCAGAACGGTCAACGTGACGATCGACCGATCCGGGTTCATGTTCAACCCGACCAACTGCGCCGCGCAGCGCGTGGACGCGACGATCACCTCGACCGCCGGTGCCGGCGCCGGGGTCGCAAGCCCCTTCCAGGCTGCGAACTGCGCGAACCTCCCGTTCAAACCGAGCTTCACGGCAAGCACGCAGGGCAAGACCAGCAAAGCCGGCGGCGCTTCCCTGGTGGTGAAGGTTGCTCAGAAGCCCGGGGAAGCGAATATCCGCAAAGTCGACCTGACGCTGCCAAAGATCCTGCCGGCGCGCTTGACGACGCTTCAGAAAGCATGCACCGAAGCGCAGTTCAACACCAACCCGGCGGGATGCCCGGCGGCGTCGTCGATCGGCACCGCCAAGGCGGTCACGCCGGTGCTGGGCGTGCCGCTGACGGGTCCGGCCTATCTGGTCTCTCACGGCGGCGCGGCGTTCCCAGATGTCGAGTTCGTGTTGCAGGGCGAAGGCGTTGAGATCATCCTGGACGGGGGAACGGACATCAAAAAAGGGATCACCTACTCGCGCTTTGAAACGGTGCCCGACGCGCCGATCAGCTCGTTCGAAACGAACCTGCCCGAGGGTCCGCATTCGGCACTGGCGGCGAACGGGAACCTGTGCGCGACCGCAAAGACCGTGACCGTGCGCAGGCGGGTGACGGTGCGTGCCCAAGGGCGCGTCAAGCACATCAAAAAGACGGTTAGAGAGACCGTCGCACAGCTGTTGACGATGCCGACGACGATCACGGGACAGAACGGCGCAGTGCTCACACAGGTCACGAAGATCGGCGTCACCGGCTGCTCCAAGGCCAAGAAAAAAGCGAAGAAGAAAGCAAAAGGAGGCAATAACAACAAAGCTAAGGGCAGGAAGAAGTAGCAGATTACTGGTGAGATCAAGTAAGAAGGAGAAGACTGAATGATTGTTAAGTCTCAAAACATCAAGCACCATGCGAGCCGCCTGGCGGGCACCTACAAGCGTGCTGTGGTCGTCGCGATAGCGCTCGCGGTGCCGCTGGCGACTGCGGGGTTGGCGTCGCCGGCTCTGGCGACGCCCAAAGGCGAATTCGCGGTCTTTGCCGATTGTCCCCTGAGTAATCCCAACGTACACGGCTGCATCGTCTCAAAAACGGAAAGCGGCAAATTCATCATCGGCAAAAGAACGGTGCCGATCGAAAATGTCATCACGCTGCAGGGTGGGTTCGAAGGAGAAAATCCCTGCAACTTCCCCTTCCAGGGAAAAGGGGAATGCCGCCTGCCTTTCGTTGGGGCTGCCGATGGCAACACGCTGTCGAAAACGGCGCAGAATGTCCCGGGAGGGCTACTCAACTTGATAAATTGCAAAGAAATCACAAATAAAGGCGAGCGGGAACTGTGCGAATTCTTCTTTGAAAAAGGGATCACGGCAGTAACAGCGACGACTGAACTCGCGGCGCCGGCGAGTTCGATAGGCCTGAGCGAGGCGGCTCTACTCAATCCCGTGCTCTCTGAAGCGTTCGGCATCCCAGCGCTTCAGCTGCCGGTGAAGATCAAACTAAGCAACCCGCTCTTCGGGACAAAATGCTATATCGGCTCCGAAGCAGAACCAATCATCCTCAACCTGATTACCGGTAAAACGAATCCCCCCAAACCAAATGAATCGATCACAGGTAAAATAGGAACGTTCGAAAGTAATGAAGCAGGCGATATCCTGACCATCAGTCATAACTCGCTTGTCGACAACTCGTTTGCGGCGCCGGGAGTCAACGGCTGCGGCGGATCCTTCTCCTCTCTGCTCGACCCGCTGATTGACGCCCAGCTCGGCCTGCCTTCAACGGCAGGGCACAACACGGCGATTCTCGAAGGTACGCTGAAGCAAGCAGGCGCGGAAGCCGT
>Ga0210408_10003580_pt1 | contig 14273 bp, 12 predicted proteins | sample IncBWH4MmetaG_FD_155471 | JGI IMG/M metagenome (GOLD analysis project Ga0210408, IMG submission 155471) | Forest soil microbial communities from Barre Woods Harvard Forest LTER site, Petersham, Massachusetts, United States - Inc-BW-H-4-M | ecosystem: Environmental > Terrestrial > Soil >...
CCAGGAAGCGAGAGGTCATATGAGCGATGTAATATTTTGCCGTGGGGCGGCCCGTGTGTCTTGCCAAGCTGACCTTTTGCCAGGCGGTCATGTGCCTGGATTTTACGGTCGGCGGCAAGTCTTTACTCTCCACCCCCATCGCCTTGTTCCGCTTTAGATGGGCGATCAGATACGCGGCGACTGCTTTCAAATCCTTCCGCCCGATGACGAGATCAATTAATCCCGCATTGAGCAATGTATCGGCCCGGTGAGAGTCTTTTGGCGGTGCAACGCCGGTCGTTTGTTCGATGACTCGTGGCCCGACAAAACCGATTTGAGCGCCTGGTTCCGCGATCAAGATGTCGCCGAGCGATGCGAAGCTGGCCGTAACTCCCCCAAAGGTTGGGTCCGTCAAAATGGAAATGAATGCGAGTTCCTGACGGTCATGCACGGAAGCGGCCGCCGCGACTTTGGCCATTTGCATCAGCGAGAACATGCCTTCTTGCACGCGAGCACCGCCGCTGGCCGCCACGCTAACCAGCGGAATTCGTCGCTGCGTGGCTTCTTCAAAGGCATGCGCTATTTTCTCTCCCACGACAGAACCCATCGTGCCGCCCAAAAAAGCGAAATCGAAAACAACCAGAACGGTTTGATGGCCTCCGATTCGGCAGAATCCGGCGGTTACGGCCTCTCGGACTCCGGTTTCCCGTCGAGCGTCCTGTAGACGAACGCGATAAGATTTGTGGTCCGCAAATCGGAGAGGATCGACCGAGACAAGTTCGCGGTCCAATTCCCGGAATGTGCCTTGATCGGCAAGCAATGCGATTCGCGCGCGCGAAGGCATAGACAAGTAATGATTGCAACCGGGGCAGATGTAAAAGTTTGCTTCCAACGTTGCGCGCGTATGAACGGCAGCGCAACCGGGACACTTCGCCGTGGGCGGGATGGAGATTTTGCCTCTAAGCATGATTCCCTTCTTCCTGATAACCACCGTACTCTGAAGCCAAAGAGCGGAAGTCGACAAACTGATTATCGCAGGTTCGATGCCCGTCTTTGGGTGAAAAGTTTGTGACTGTGATTATTGAATCAGGGAGACGTTTCGCAGAAGCGGCCTTTGAAACCTCTAACGATCACAACATAAATGACTTAGCCCGTCTGAAAGGAAATTAGTTCTGGGAGGACTGAGGTTTTGGAGGGAGGAGGGCCGAATGTGGGTGTTCATTCGGCCCCGGGGTGGTCAGGATTGCTATCTGCTCATATGTGAGACTAAGGGAGGTCTGGAATCTTGTCCAATTCATCGTTTTGATGGATTGGATCAAAATCCATTGCACTGAAGTGGAACATGGCGAAGAGTGAAAAAGCGAATGGCGGATTGCACGATTGGCAAATGCGTTGAAATTCCGAACTGGCTCGCTTGGAAGACTTGTGAAGAATCTCTAGAAATGAACTGGGAAAGCGGTTGCACCTACGGATCGAATCGTATGTGATCCCATGCCGTGGAGGGAGACGGGAAACCGAGGACCGTTCGGAAAAGAATTTCAAGGTCCGACTGGAATGTGCGCGTCCTCGAATAGTTCAGCGCGATTTCCAACTTGATCGGCAGAATTTTTGCCACGTACAGCTCTTCGATCGAATTCCCAAGAAACAGCCTCTCTTCATTTCGGAAACTGAGGGATGCCAGATCGGTGATCCCTGGTGGAGTTTGCAAAAGCTCTCCATATTCGGCAGGGAAAATATCGACGAATCTCTCAACCTGCGGCCGCACTCCCACCAATTGCATCTCACCTTTCAAGACGTTCACGAGCTGCGGCAACTCATCCAGTTTATACCTTCGCAGAAAACGGCCTACTCGCGTAACCCGCGCATCCCGTATCGCAGTGAGGGGACTGTCCTCCGCGCGATTTGCGAACATGCTCCTGAATTTGATGAGACGAAACTTCCGAAGGGCTTGGCCCACACGGAGCTGAAAATACAAGACCGGGCCGCCATCTTCCAGCTTGATCGCCAAGGCAATCAATACAAACAAAGGAACCAAACAGGCGAGCCCTGCCGCCGCGCAAACGATGTCAAACACTCGCCTCGGGGCACCGCCGGGAATGTCCCGGCGTGGAGGCAGAAAAATCGCTTGTTGATATTCGCGCTGGGCCACGGGAATATCCTCCTGCCGGCAATCGAGCTCATTACTGTCGATCCCGGCGTAACGGATTGGGGATTAAGAGTTATCTAGTAATTGCTGTAAGAACTTTCCGCACAGGATTCGGCAGATCCCGAACGGCGGGGCGAAACAAGAGCGCCAGGAGAAAACCGAGCGCGTAGGACAAATGGTAAGTCGCAAAAACGATGGGCAAGGAAGGAAAAAAGATCCACCCTTCCCGCTTCGCAACCGAAAAAGCGGATGCGAAAGAGGCCATGAAATACACTCCCGCTAGCGCAAACCAGTCTGCGAGAAACATATTTCGCCACCAGACCAACCCGCCGAAGTTAGCCGCCGCGGCGCAAAGCAGCAAAACGATCCCGGCGAGCAGGCACGAACCCGGGACGAGATTCCGCCAGCATGCGAGTCTGCGATGCCTTCGAACTGCGGCGGCTTTCCAGAACCCATACTGAAGGTATTGCCACGCCAACTCGGATAAGGTAGCTCTGGGCCGGTACCAGGAAACAATCTTGGGCGACTGCCACACTAGCCCTCCGCTGGAGACCAGTCGCCGGTTCAGTTCGTAGTCTTGGCTTCGGATTTGAGTTTCGTCAAACATGCCTATCCGTTCGAGCGTGGACTTGCGCCAGCAGCCGTAGGGCACGGTGTCCGCTGGGCCTTCATATCGGGGATTGCGAAATTTGGCGCCGCCGCTGGCAAATGGCGTGTGAAAGGCGAAGGCAATTGCGCGCGCGATATACCCGTCCGCGCGCGTCAAAGCCGGCCCTCCCACATTGTCAGCTCCGGTTTCATTGAGCACTTCAACGCAAGTACGAACGTAGTTGGGCGCGTATAAAGTGTGCGCGTCCATTCGGATGATGATTTCTCCCTCCGCTTCGCGGATCGCCCGATTGAGTCCCGTGGAGGCGATCTTTTCGGGATTTTCGATAACCCGGAAGGACGCAAATCTCCTTTCAAATTCATGGAGGATCAGCCGCGTTCCATCGTCGCTCTTGCCATCGGCGATCAGAACTTCCATTTTGATCTGTCCGAGATCCTGGCGGAAAACGGATTCGAGAAACGCGCGGATGTGCCGGATCTCATTCCGGCATGGAACAACCACTGAAACATGAATCGCTTCTTTTTGCTGCACGGACGGTTCCTTTCCCGAAGGCAGACGTGTGCGCCATATGGGCAGGCTCTTCGAAAAAAGAGATGAGTCTATGAATGTTGCGCGATTGGTTCGCACGGCAGAGTGCGAACTGGATTGACCAGAATTGCCGGTTCAAGTTTTTCACACATGCCGACGACCGCTAACGCGAGGGAAAGCGCGATGGTCGGCAGTTTTTCCCAATAGAGAGTGGACAAGCCGAGACTATCGAGACTGAGAACAAAGATCAGCGCCAGGATCAAAGCTCCCTGGAATTGAAATCGCGGATCCGCGTAGAGAAACCATCCTGCGCGCACAAATTGCAAAATTGCGGCTAGGAACAAGAGAAGGCCGCCGAGGCCCAACTCAAGCCAGACCGTCAGGTACGCATTGTGCGCGCGGCCCTCGCTTCCGATGAGATTCAAATAGGTCAATTCTTGTCCAAATCCCTGGCCCAAGAACGGTTCGGTTTGGATGGCTCGATAGGCCATATCCCAGCGGGCGAACCGGTCGCTGAACCCTTCTCCTGTTGTCAAATTCACGTTGGCGGCATCTTTCACCAGCCGGCGGTCCTGCGAATGGAGAAAGAGGATGGCGAGGACAGAACATGCGGTCAACACCAGGGCCCACTTCCAGCGTCGCGCCAAGCAAAGAAACAAAATGAACCCAAGCGCAATACTCATGCTTGACCCGCGTACAAAGACTGAAGCGGGCAAGAGCGCGAATCCCATTGCCAGGCACGGCCAGAGGATTCTATGTGTCAATGTTTTTGAAAAAACAATTCCGCCCAGGCCGGCAGCAAAAACTAGCAAGATCGCCGCCTGGCCAATCGTATTCGGGTTCCAGGTAGTGAATGTGGCGGCGCTTTTCAATTCCTGAAAATTCGCATAGTCATTCGACGAGCTTCCGCCTAGATGCAGTTGAACTTGAATCGCCAGGGCTACCCCGGCGCACATCAATCCGGCGACGAAGAACCGGAGCCTTCTTTTCGATTGCACAAGGCGGGGGAGAGCCAGAAGAATGATGGCGCAACCGGTCATTTTGACTGCTTCATATCCAGCGGGAGGCGTACCGCGCGCCGTCTCCACAACGATTGACAACAAGCAGGCCAGAAGAAAGAGCGTTTGCCCTATGAAGATGTTTTTCTGTCTCGGGGAAGGCGAGGCCGGCACCCACAGAATTGTGCGCGCCAAGAATATCAGGATCAAAATGTCATCCACACGAATGTTGATCGTCTTGCCCAGAGGAAGAGCAAGATCGGGAAATCCGAGCGCAAGGGCGTAAAGGAACAGTCCGTAATCGGGCTTCGTCCAAAGAAACACGAGCCCAATCACAATCGCCACTCCGATCTCAAACCAAAGTGTCAGTGTCAGATACATGGGGATTGATTTTCGCAGCGCCGGTCGCGACACGCTGCTCTAGCGGACCACCTCGATCCGCGACTCCTTGTGGATGGCGCGCGCAGGGACTCCGGCCGCCATCGCAAAGGGCGGGATGTCGCGCGTGGCCACGGAATTGGCTGCAAGGAGAGAGCCCTTTCCGATGACAACCCCCTTCGTAACCGTCGCGTGTGCTGCGACCCACGATCCTTGGCAAATGCGAATCGGCGCAAGTTTGCTGTGGCCAAATCGATAGGTTCCATCGATTTGGGTGTGGTCTCCAGTGACCAGCACGGCGTACGGTCCAAGTTGCACCTCGTCCTCCAAGATGATTCCCCCTCTGGCGTGCAACCAGCAGCCGGTCGCAATAAAAACATCGTTGCCGATATCCACGCGATTGGGAAAGTTGATGGTGACGTGCCGCGCAAACTGAAGATTTCTCCCGCAGCTTTTGAATGAAGGCCGCACCAATGTGCCGCGCAACCACAGGACAGGCCGCAGATCGGGCAACCAGGCTGTGGCCACAGTGATGAAATGAAACCAGAGATATTGCAGCACGCGCATCTTCCCCCTCCTACTCTTGCGGAACCGCCGCGCGATCCGCATTCAAATTCGCGTTCAATTCCACCAGCAAAGTGGTAATAAATTGATCCAGCGTTTGCTTGCGAGCCGCCAGCAAGCCATTGCGGATCAGCGCGCGCCGCAAATCGCCATCGCCGGCCAATCGTTTGATGGCTCGCGCCAATGCTCGCGCATCTTTGGGAGGAACGAGCAAGGCATCGTATCCGTCCGTTACGGTCGTCGGCACGCCCCCGACGTTTGTTGATATGCAGGGCAAGCCGTTGGCTCGCGCCTCGACCAAAACGTGAGGCGTTCCCTCAGAAAGAGTGGGTAGGACCAACAGATCCGCGGCGCGCATGCAGTCAAATAGTGGCTTGCCGTTCGGCACGTAGCCGCTCCAACGAATGCGCTCTCGAATGCCTAGCGTGCCCGCAACGCCGTCCAGCTTCTCGCTGTAGGCCGGAAAATCGCGCGGCCCGACAATCTCCAGCTCCCACGCCACACTCGTTTTGAGCAATGACACAGCTTCCAGCAGATATTCAATTCCCTTCTCTGGGCGAATGAAACCAACAAAAAGAATTCGCACAATTGAATCCTGGCAGGTATCGATCCGAGGAAAAAACTCACTCTCCCGAATCGTGCTCGAAACGATCTCGATCGTCCTGGGAGATGCGTAGGCGCGCGCTAATTCGCGTCCATTGCAAATCAAAGCCCCGTTGGTGAGCCATCGTCCAAGACGGGTGAAGAACCGGTCTTGAAGTGCGTAGAGCAAGGCAAAGAGGTCCTGCACAGGCCCATTTCGTGTGCCGGTTTGAAGCAGCGCAATCGGATCACCCACGATCCAATGGCAAATCGGCTGGCGAAAAGCCATCGCGGACAAGTACAGCACCGCGGCGTACGGGCACATTCCTCGGACAAGCAAAACATCCACACGTCGGCAGGTTCGCACGTAAGCTTGAGCAATTCCCCAAAAATGAAATAGAGAACCAAGAGTTGTGCCCCAGAACGGTTGGGCAACAAGTTCGAAATTCGGGGCGTTCAGCGGGAAATCGAAGGGCGCGGGCGGCGGCCCATGAATGACTCGCGCACACACGTAGACTCTTTCAAAATGCGTGGCGAGCGCTTCGGCGACCCGCCCGGAAGCTGCCTGCATGAAAATATCCCCCGCGCTTGAAAATGCGCGCACAGGGGTGACGTATCCGAGGGTTCGATTCATACTGAATTACAAAGAAAGGTCAGGCAGGAGATCGCAAATATCGCAATCGCAAATCTGCCACCTGATTGCAAAACGACCTGACATTTCCCGCTCCAAACGGCCAAAATTGCACCGGCGAGATCTTCAACCATTTCGACGCGGCGGCGACCAGCACGATCAACTGCCCGCAAGCGCTCAGGAATACCGCAAGTGCCATTCCCATGAGTCCGAACCGCGGAAGGAAAAATAGAGCCGTGAGCGCCATGACGCCGGTTCCAAGCAACTGGCTCAATAGCCCTGGATGAGGACGTCCCGCGCCTCGCAAACCCTGATTCAGGATGTTTGCCGAGGCCGTCAAGGAAGCCGCTAGAGTCAAAACCATAGCCGGCCGGATGGCCCGCGAGAAATCGAATCCAAAAAGCGGCACAACGAGGAATGGGATGAGGCCACTTAGAACCAGCCCTGCACCGTATGAAATCAATGCGGATTGGCGAAATGTTTCGGTGATAATTTTCCACTGGTTCCCTGTATTTTTTTCATTCGAAAGAACGGCGAAGGAAGTGATCCCTATGGCGTCGCCGAGGGAAGACTGGCCGTTGGCAAGGGCCCCGGCGACAACATAAATTCCTGCGGCCTCAGTGCTGAACAGGCTCACGACCAGGATGGTATCGAGTTGAAGCGAGACCAGATTGCTGATGGTTGCTCCGAAATAAGGCACGCCGGCACGCAGCAAATGTCGACAACTTCCGTATCGCAAATTGCCCGCGGCTAGTGACTTCCTCAAAATCCAAATTCGCAAGAGAACGGCAAGGAGGTTGCTGCTTAGGAATGCCAAGACGAACCAACGCACTTGAACCCTATGTGTAACTCCTATGAAGCCGATGAGAACGAGATAACAGAAGAAGAAGGAAAACCGCAGGAGATTGTAGCGGCGCCAACGCATCCGACCATGTTCGACGGCCAGCAGGACTTGGCCGGAAATGTCGAGCGGAATCAGCAAAAGGCAAAGCCGCGCGACCGGAAGCAAATAGCTTCTGCCAGATGGCAAAAGCAACGGTAGCAGGAAATATCCGGCTAGAAAGTACACAGCAGCTGAAGCCAATCCAACGGCGACTCCAACGGCAGCCCAATCGCACTCGCGTTGGGGATCCTTGGCCACTTCCCGTGCAAGAGCCCAGTTGCAACCCATCAGCCCCAGATTGCTTAAAATCGTGGGCCATAAAATGACCGTTGCGAGTTCGCCCCTGGCAACAGGGCCCAATAAGCGAGCAGTTAGTATGCCGGTGCCTGCACCGCAAGCTTGGATTACTAAGCTCGTTGAGAGTGTTCCGAAATTGGCTTTGGAAATTATCACACGGAGTCACGCCATCTATGCGGCGCCCTCTTCGGCATTCGGACGAGCACAGGCGTAGTAGGAGTAATCATTTAGGGAGGAGTCGAGGTTATTAAGAACGACGCCGATGAGATTTGTTCCCACTGAGCGCGCTTGGGATTCCGCATATTGAACGACTTGGCGGGGCGTCTCTCCTCCTTTTACGACCAGGATCGTTGCACCGACCATGCTCCCCATGATGCGGCTGTCCGCACGGTTCAGAAGAGGGGGTGAATCCAGGATGACGAAGCGGTAAGTCGCCATCGACTCCTGGATCAGCGCTCGCATCCGGTCCGATGATAGTAGTTCGGAGGGATTCAGCGGGATGGGGCCGCAATGCAGAACGTGCAAACGGTTGATAGACGTCGGGTATACCATTTGTTGCCAGGCACCCTGTCCCGCCAGATAACTGCTTAGCTTGGACTCTTTTTGAGGGAAATACTTCTGAAGGCTGGGGCGGCGCATATCCGCATCGACAATGAGAACCGGCTTCCCGAGCTGGGCCAGGGAATAGGCGAGGTTCACGGCTACCGTGGTTTTTCCCTCTCCCGGCTGCGCGCTGGTCACCAATATGGAATTCGTGAAACGCCCGGAAGCGGAAAGAATCACCGAAGTTCGAAGTTCTCGAAAAGCTTCAGAAAATGCCGAACCCTTGTGAATCCCAAGATCGGTACTATGGTGCTCTTGAATCAAACCGCCAGCCGCCGCAGGCTGCGACACGGACAGGCCTGGGATGAGTTCCCTGTCCGCGCGAGCGATACTTTTGTGCTTTTTCCCGTTCAGAGCGCCAAAAGTAGGAATAAAACCCAAGACCGGAACGCCCAAGAAGTGAAATACGTCTTCGCTATACCGGATGGTCTGGTCCAAATTGTCCTTAAGGAAGGCCATGCTGACTCCGAGCCCCAAGCCGAGGAACGCTGCCAGTCCCAAATTGAGAGGATAGTTTGGTGCGATTGGTCTGAAAGGAATCGTTCCCGGGTCCACGATCCGGATGTTGCTGGCTTTCAGCCCCGCCGAGACGCCCGCTTCCTTGAGCCGCTCCAACAATCCTTCGTATAACCGTTTGTTGGTGTCCACCTCCCGGTTCAGAATTCCGTACTGCACTGATTTTTCGGCAATCTGCTTCGCTTCCTCCTGCTTTTCCGCAAATGCGCGCTGCACTAATTTTTCGCGCCGGAGCGCGGCGAAGTAATCATTGCTGATTTTCTGCGCCGCGCGCCAGCGCTCCCTCTCCAGGGAACTCTGAATTTCCACGATTTGGCTCTGCGTTTCTTTGACCTTTGGATAATCTTCCGTGAAGGTGGCGGCAAGTTGAGCGCGCTCCCGCTGAAGGTCCGCAAGCCTGACGGTGAGATCCTGCAATAATTTGCTGTCAAACACGCCAGGAAGCGATCCGTAATCGCCGGCTTGCACTAGCCGGAAGATGGACTCCTTTTCAAAGCGGTCCGCCTGGGCTTTGGTCAGTTCTTCTTGTACCTCGCGAACACTCTGGTTAACGATGCTCTCTGAGTCTCCTTTGTCCGTCTCCAGGTACAGAAGCCCGTTTTCTGCGGCGTATTTCTGCAAGTCGTCTTCTGAATTTTCCAGTTTGGTTTTCAGGTCCTTCAATTGCAGCGAAAGCCACTCGGAAGCCTTTTGAGCGGCGTCCCAACGTGCTTCCAGATTTTTCTGGATGTAATTTTCGGCCACCGCATTGACGGCCCTCGCTGCCAAAGCAGGATCCTGCGAATCAAAACGAAGTTCGACAGCGCGGCTGCGCCGGATCGGCCTGATGTCCAAACGGTCCTGGAAACGGGTGAGAACAGTTTCCCGGACCGACAGGTCGGGCTCAGCCGCGCTGTCCGCGGGGGGTGGGATCGCCGGAGCTGCGCTCGCGCTCCAAAGCCAGGCGCGCGAGGGGGGTAAGAATTCGGCCTGCCGGTTCAAGCCGAGTTGATGGATGACGCGTTCGGCCAGATCGTCACTGGCCAGAACCTTGTATTGCGTTTCCAGATAGGCATCCGAAACTTCATCTAGTTGGAATAGTTCCTGTGGATTGGCGACGCTTGGATTTTCTTTATCAATCTCGATTAGGGCTTTCGCGCGGTACACGGGCTTTTCTTCGATCGAACCGACCAGCACGGTCAAAAACAGGGCCAAAAATGCGGTCAAAACGGTCCAACGGCGCTTTCGGATGATCCGCCACCAGGCTAAAAGATCGGGCGGCTTTTCCATCTTCGCGGGAGCAATTCCCCCTCGCCAAGCACGCCGACGGCCGACAGGAACATCGCGCGACGTAAACACTTCCATTTTGTTCTGGTCGTTGCTGTCCGGAGCCACTAGGTCACCACCTGTAAATCGCCGCGCCCGTTGCGGTCTGAAGAGCGGCTTCCGAGCCGCGGTAGAGCACGCTTTTCGCCGCGCTGTTCGGAACAAAAACGACGTCTCTTGGCTGTAGCATCGTGTCCGGCTTTTTGCCGGAAAGAATCTGGCCCAAGTTCATTGAGATTTCGGTTCGCTTTCCAGTCGCCGGGTCGGTGCGGATGATTCGCGCCCGGTTGATCGCCGAAGTATGCGTCGTGCCCTCAGCGAGCGCGAGCGCCTGCAGCACGGAGATGTTTTCATTGTTCTGCAGGACAAAGCCGCCGGGCTTCCGGACTTCTCCCACGACGTAGACAATTCCCGCGCGCGACACTTTGACGATATCCCCGGGCCGGACCCGCACATTTAGGGCGGAACTATCGGACTCCAGCAGTTTCTTTAGATTGATCTCTTCCAGTTTTCCTTTTTCTTGCGGCGCCGGGGGTTGCGGGCGATTGAAATTTTCAAATACCTCGTGAAACGCCGGCGCTGGAGCGGTCCCGGCAGCTGTGGAATCCGGCCCATCGGAATTTGCCGTTTCTTCATACCGCGTGTTGTGCATGAGAAGCAGGGTATCGCCTGCGTCGTCCGCGAGGCCCTCGGCCATGGAAAGAATTTCGATCACCGTCTTGGTTCCGCGAATCTGAAATACGCCCGGCATTCTCACCGCGCCCACAACGGAAACGGAATGGCTTTGCAATTCCTGAACGAACACTCCGACATGGGGAGCCTTTACGTAGGTCCGGCGCAATACCTCTTCCAAAACGGATTCGAGCTCTCTTGGTGTCAGTCCGGCAGCATGGACGGCGCCTAGCAATGGGAGGGATATCAGGCCATTAGACGAGACGCGCACGGAGCAGTTCATTTCCGGCGCCTCAAAGACGGAAATGTTCAGCAAATCATCCGGGCCGATGCGGGATTCGCTGCCTTGAAGCTGCGTAGTTGCTCTGGCCGGACTTTCACTCGACAATTGCTTTCGCGGGCTGCCCTCCCGCGAGGTTTGCACTTGGGAGGGGGACAGGCTGGTTGTACTCCCGACATCCTGGGCAAGCGCGGGGCTTGCCAAGAGCAAAAATGCCAGACCCAGAATTGCCTGGATAATAAAAAATAATCCACGATCAAGGTTGCATGAACCACGCGCCAGTTTTGCCAACGAACCGAGTTCATCGGCAAGCCGGCGTGAACACACAACGGCGCGCACATTGAACAACCCGAATTGCTCTCTGGAATTCGGCACTCCGGCGCAGTTGAATTGAAATAATATAGGGTCCATTGGGTTGCAAGAATTTAATGATCGAAATGAATTGTCACTCACACAGATACCGAAATCCGACGGAATGCCTGTGGCTCTGGGAATGGGCCAATTCTTTCCACATTGAAAACATCGATCTCGACTGCGGCCGACCGCCCCAACATTTCCAAGGAAACAACCAGCCGTGCCCCTCCCTTTTTGCGGGCCAATATCCCCTCCACCCCCATTAAAGACCCGGTTTTAACCCGCACGCGGTCTCCGGACTGCAGATAGGGATGGGTTTCGACCGTAAGCCGACTGTCAAGGATTCGCTTCACGGCATCAAGCTGCCCCTCGGGAACAATCGCCGGGCGTCCGCCCCATCCCACGATATGAATGATTCCGGGCGTGGTGAGTATTTGGAGCTGCCGATCCATGCCCTCGCGGATGAACACGTAGCACGGGAACAATGGGATCCAGAGCTGCTTGGCCCGGTCCTGCCATTGGCGAACCGCGCGATAGAGAGGAAGATAGACTTCATGACTTTTGTTCGAAAGGGCGGACGCGACGGATTTCTCGTGCTGATGGCGAGTAAAAAGGGCGTACCAATTGGGCACGCCGGCCGGGGACTGAATTTTCGTTTCCATTATTGCCATGTGCATGTAGCTCTGCCCTCTGACTTACGGAAAATCTTGATCCCAAACAGGGAGGAAATTTGCAAGGCCAGGCCGTACTGATTCGCGCTCGGTTTCAGTGCGCCCTTCCTGCTTCCGCGAGGGCAATATCGGGTTGGTCTTCTATCGCCAACAAGTCCCATTGATTGAGTTCATCGGTTACCACCGCAAAACCGCGGATCCAAGTTTCTTTGGAGGAGCGCTCAAGGCGAATGACCCGGGCTTTTCCCGTGATGCGCATTGTGGTCATCACTCCAGTAACTGAAGGAAGGAGGAGGTCCACGTGAACCGGGCAATCGGGAGGGGGCATAGTTGCTGTCAGTATGAACGCGCCCTGTACGCTGATGTCGCGTGTGATCCCTTCTCCTTGAAACCGTTTGTTGCGCGCGCCCTCCCAGGAAAACACAGCCGGAGCATCCAACCGATATCGAATATCTCTTCTCAATTCCATTGTGCCCCCACACCGCGGCCCAAGAATCGCGTCCCTGAGCGCGGTAAAGATTCAATGCGAATGTGAGGCGCACAATAGTCATTCCCTCGTCAACCCGCAATGGGCAAGGCGTCCCTATAGTTTTTGAATGATATTTTGCTTGTCACTATGCGTGACACTTATAACATCCCGAGGGCCTCAGCGCAGGCGGTTTGGCGTCCTCCTACGCTGCATGCAACAGACAGCAAAGCACTAATACGGTTGGCACGAATAGTGACAAATCGACATAATATCGCTTGCTTCATGAAGGGATTTCGTATAGTCTGCGCCTCTCGGAACTCACCCGGTGGGGTAGTTAATGAGTCAGTTATCACAACCTCTCGCAGCGAGCATCAGTGTCCTCATTGCGGATGCGGATCGCATGAGCGCGCAGCTGATTGCCGATGGACTCACGCGCGGGCGGAATGAAATTGCCGTGGTTGGCGTCTGCCACAGTTTCGCCGAGACCATTCGAGAACTGGAAAAAAAACAGCCGGACATTGCGCTGATTAACGCCCACCTCCAGGATGGCCGGTTAAAGGGTTATCATGTCTTACAATACCTGCAAATGCTTTCACCCAAAACGGTGGCCATCATGTTGATTCCGGACTCCGAACGGGATTTGGTTGTGGATGCCTTTCGGGGCGGCGCCAGGGGTGTATTTTGCAGGCTGCATTCCATCAAATTGCTCTCGAAATGCATTCGAACCGTGCACGAAGGCCAGATCTGGGCCGACACCCGGAATTTAGCCTTCATCCTGGAATTCCTTACGAAGCTCAAGCCTCTTCGTCTCATCAAACCAGGCGGTGGGATGACCCGGTTGACTCCCCGGGAAGCGGAAGTGGTCCATGTATTGGCGGACGGGCTAAGCACGCGCGAGATTAGCCAAAAACTAACACTCACCGAGCATACGATTCGAAACTATCTGAGCGCGATCTACGACAAGCTCGGTGTGTCGAGCAGAGTCGAGTTGGCTCTTTATGCCGTCGCCCGCGAAGACTTCAATCGGCCGGCGGGAGAATAGCAAGTTGGGATTTCCTCCAAAACTCGTTTAGAATCCCGAACAAATGCAAAGCACGTTGGCGGATAATTAAATGAGTTCATATGGTTCAAGCATCTACGACTTCAACTCTGTTACGTCCTAGCCGCTTCGCCGAATAAAGAGCTAAATCTGCTCTCGCGACTAGTTGATTGAATTCTGGAGCTCGCGTTCCCGCGAAGCCCGCAAGTCCAAAACTTGCTGTCACATTCAGGCTGTTGCCGTTAAAATTGAAATCTGTAGTTTCCAGTTCCGCACGGATACATTCCATCACGCGCTGTGCATCCTCCTTCGCCGCGTGCGTCATCACAAAAAGAAATTCCTCACCTCCGATACGGCCGCAAATATCGCTGCTCCTGGATTTAGATTTTAAAATTCGGGAAAAAGTCTTGAGAACGATGTCGCCCGCCTCGTGTCCATGGGTGTCATTGACGGCCTTGAAATGATCCAAATCGGCCAGCGCGACCCAGAAGGAAAAGCCGTGCCGGGCCGCCGCGCTTAGTTGCCGCGCCGCCCAGTCTTCAATCGCCCGCCGATTCGGAAGGCTGGTCAAGGGATCCGTGAGGGCAAGTTCTTGCAGCATGGCATTCTTGACTTCGATTTCTCGTTGCAGCTCCAGAATTCTGAGCCCCACGCCGACTCGAGCGATGAGTTCTTCCGGATGAAAAGGCTTCGTGAGATAGTCGTCGGCCCCCGCGGCCAATCCCTCAACAACACTTTCCTTCTCTGACTTGCCGGTCACGAGGATGA
>Ga0210408_10003581_pt1 | contig 14273 bp, 17 predicted proteins | sample IncBWH4MmetaG_FD_155471 | JGI IMG/M metagenome (GOLD analysis project Ga0210408, IMG submission 155471) | Forest soil microbial communities from Barre Woods Harvard Forest LTER site, Petersham, Massachusetts, United States - Inc-BW-H-4-M | ecosystem: Environmental > Terrestrial > Soil >...
ATGCTTTGGATCCTGCGTCTGCACTCTGACGTGAGGCGAGGGCGACACCGGCTTACGCGTCGTGTTGGCGATCGGTGGTGAGGACGCTAATGTCCGAGGCCGCTGCTTCTGTTCGGAAGCGGCTACAAGGCGGGTGATTTGTTCTTGGCTTGCCTTGAGTTGCTCAGCGAGGTTAGCCATTTGTTCTTGGCTTGCCCTAAGCTGATCGGCCAAGTTGACGTTGTCACGAGCCATTTTTGCCTGCGCCGCCTTAAGATCTTCGGCGAGGTCCGCGTTACGGCGAGCCATTTCCTGCGTCGCTTTAAGATGTTCGGCTAGTTCCCCGTTGTCGTGGACCATTTGTGCTTGACCCGTTTTGAGCTGATCAATGCCTTGCTCCACATTTTCGAGTTCGCGCGCCATCTTCTGGATCAACTGTGCCAGATCAGGCGCTATTGGAGCGGCTGTCGGAACTACCGGAGCCGTGCGTTGCGGCGCAGCCTGAGCCAGCGCCTGAGATGGTGGTTGCGCAAGTCCCACATCTGTCTTGGCCGCCGCGTCAACGTTAGATCGGACCGGCTGTACCGCCAGTCTTTTTTTCTCTGTCGACGCCGATGAAGTTGAAATCGACTCCAGTGCCGCTTGGCCACGCAGTGATGGCCACGCAAAGGCGGCAACGCCGATGCATGCTACCGCTAGCAGACCCACGAGGCTCCGTAACATCAGCCTGCCACGCAATGACCCCCGGCCAGAATCGGCAGAGCGGGGTTGCTCGTTAGAAGGACGAGGCATGGCTTTTTTCGCCTTTTCTGACGCAAAAGCCGTCTCATCAACCTTCGCGAGCTGTCCTACAGCGTTCCCAATCTGTCTGTGAGCTTGCGCGATCGCGGCGAGAGCGACATCGCGTGAATGACTTTGTTGCTGGGTCGCCGGGATACTCATTGGCGCTTCTTTTTCCGATCGCAGTCATCCCAAACAAAGGCAACCGTCGGATCTCCACAGGGCCGATAAAACGCTAAACACTCAGTGCAGGTTTGACCAAAACATGGCGGTATGCCACTTGCTAAAGCCTTTCGGAACGTTTGGCGCCTCGGGCCGTCAGTGGCGGCTCTAGGTCTCCCGTTTTCCTTCTTCAACGTGTTTTGGCTGCAACCGCGCAACCTTTGGGATCGGTATCGCTAGTATAGGGCAAGATGAACATTCGCGCCAACCGTGAGTTCATACCGCATAATTCGAGGCTCCGGTTGGACGCTTCAATCGCGTCCCAACCGAAGCCTTCAACCGGAAAATCGGACAACCCGGCACTTCCGAGACTACCCTAACCGGATGAGGTGGATGGCTCCCGCTCGGCGACCGCATCAAGCAGGGCATGAATTCGCCTCGGGGATCGGTCGTGAAAAGCGTGAGCCAATCCGCCGACTGGTCGAGCTTGGGCTGAAGGCTAAGAAGTGACCAACATGGACAACGAAGACCTCAAGCTGATCCGCCAGATTGTCGCCAGCGACGGCCGCAAATACACCGCCGGAAATATTGATCGCAGCAGGTATGATCGCCTGGTCGACATGGGTTGGCTGACGCCGTTCAAAACGAACATCAGCGATGTCGAATATCGGGCCACGGAGAAGGGCCGGGCAGCGGCCACCCATGCGAGAACCGGATCGAGCGCGCCATGAAGTTCGTCACTGACCGTCCCCTTGCCGATCCCGATGTAACAGCGCGCAAGTTGGTCGAGATCGCCAACACCACAGAGGCGTGCAGGACGGCCGTCTCTACATAGAGCTGATCAACGGGGCCTTCCTGCAGGCTGGCGGCTCGCCCGACGAATACCGCGCCGGTCTTGAACGCGCGATGTCCAAGGGCTGGCTAGGCGGTATGAGTCCGGAACTTACCTAAAGTTCACGCCGTCCGGGGCGGAGCTATTCGCCTGAGGGCTTCCAAGCTTGGCAATCAAGGCACGTTGACCGCTGGCATTGGCCCGGTCGGTTGCGGCGAGAAGTGAGGCTGCCCCGGCACCATTGCCGAGAGCACCAGAATGGCAACTAATAAGATTGCGAGGCCGCGCATGTCTAAAGCTACTGCATGATTTGTGCCGGCAGTATGAAGTACGTCACTCTGCTCTTCGATCCCGCAGGAAAGCATGCCGCCATCGGGGCGGAGAAGTCCGGCCACTTTTTGATGATAGCATGGGCTCCAAGCCGGCAAGACTAATTGTGTGTTTGTGCATGATCGCCGGAAGGCCAAGTGTAGAGCACTCGAAGATCGGAGTTCAAAATTCGGTACCCCCCATATCCAACTTCAACTTCCGTCCGGGAAAGCAGGCGTTCGCCGATCCGTTTCGCCTCGTCGAAGTAGAACGTTCCACCGGTGACGCGGTCAATTACCAAGGGGGCCCCGGACCCGAGGGCTAAAATCTCGATTGTGAGGGGCCGTTCGCTGACCATAAATCCCAAATACGCGCCAACAAAGGGTACGATCAAGCGAAAATCGTACCCCGCAAACTATCCAGCTACCCTGTGACCGCCCGGCAACAAAACTTTTGTTCCTTTCCTCGGAACCGTGCATTTAGATTTACGTCTGGCGAGATGTGGCCTTAGCTTTTCGAACCGGGGCTGGGTAGGCTTTCATAAACACTGAATTTTTGAACCCGGCGAGCCGCAGCGCGAGAATGCCTGCGGCCTTTTGCTTCTGAACGCTCAAACAATCTTAGTAGGAGTAGATTTTGGGTATAGAAAATTTGCCAGACGAATCTCTGACGCGCTACTACGAGAACATTCGGCAACAGGCGGAAGCGGATCAGGCGCATAAGCATCACTTCACGGCCGGGCCAACAGTGCGCGAGTATGCCGACAGGTTGAGCGACGAAATGATCAAACGACGGTTGCAGCCCTTACCGATCCGCTGGCCATCCTAAGCCGTCTGCCTGCGCGCGAAACGCATTGTCCTGGTGCCGCCCCTTCGATGATCCGATCCCGTACCGAAGGGGAAGCCGCTCCTCACCCTGAAGGATTCGGGCAATTAGATCACGGCTGAAAAGCCGCACGAGAGCTTTCTGATGATCGATGCTGATATTCACATCCCGATCATGGAGTTTCCGCCGGAAAATCGGCGCGATCGCGAGAAGGTCAACGAAGCTGTGCGTCGGTACCGAGAAAGTCAGAAGTGCAGTACCTAAGCCGCGTCGGACGCCGCGCAATCCTCTTTATGCTGCCAATCGCGGCGCTAGCGGTGTTCTGGGATTTGCTGGGGCGAAGTTTTGGGTGAGTTGCCCCGGCGGGGCATTACCAGACGCTACCGTTCAGCCATCACGCCTGAAACCGAAGTCTTTCATGATCTTCGTATTTATGGAGATGATCTGTACGAATTGGTCACATGCTTGAACAAGAAGTTTGGGGTAGAAACCAACATTGAACTCGGCCGATATGCTCCCCCTGAAATGCCCTTTCTTTGGATTTATAAACTGATGATGCGTCGGCGGTACGATAGCCTGAAGCTTCGGGACGTGATTATGGCGATTGAAGCCGGGCGCTGGCTTGTTGGTGAAGGCGAGGCCGGGCCGCCTCGGCGTGAAGCAAGGCGGCCCGGCTAGCTGGCTAGCTGGCTTACCCCATTCGCCTCGCACAGACTGTTCTAAGCAGGCCTTTCAAATCGCCGCCGAGAAGGCGTCGCGTTTGAGTATGAGGTTCTCCAATGACCTCTACCTGCTGTGTCGTACAAGCAACGCTTTTTTTGTTTCTCGGTTGCAAACGGCTTTTTAACTTCACAGATCGGGCGAGTGCTGCGTAGATAAAGCGCGCGCCAAGGTTGGCTGGGGCATCCTGATCAGCGGGGAACGGCGCGTACGCGTAGGCATCCAGGTATGCATGCAAATCAGCAATACGGCGGTGTGACGCTCGGGATTTTGAGGCGCGCTCTAGGCGAGGTCTTAACCGATTCAAGATTTTTAAATCGAAGATCCGTGTCAGCGCTAGAAATCGCCGAACATCTCCTGACTCGGGCCGCTACCGGCGAGTGCGATTTCGATCGGCTTAAAGCTTCAGCTTTCAACAAACTAATGAGCCAATAGAGCGCGTCTGTTTTGTGCGTAGCCTGATCCGCAGCCTCGATCAGCACTGCAGAGACCCTGTCTTTTTGCTGGCAGCTATTCATGGTCAATCATTTGTTCATCGCAATGCGCTGAAAGCCGTCATCAGTCACAATGAGGCTACCCAGCACTTCCTTCACATATCCGATATCCTTCAGCCGGGATTGGACGCGAGACGGAACGTGGTGTGAGGCAGGATGCGCTGCAATCTGGCGCAGGCTCTCAAATTCAAAAGCGCTTAGTTCTGGGGGCAGAATTTGATCCATTCCCAGAATATGCGCCTGGGACCAACCGCTTTCTACCCTCCAACATCCACTACCATTTCGCGCGGGAGCCACTGACTCAACTGTGGCGTGAGCGTCGGATAGGGCGTCATTTCAGCGCGGGGCTGGCGATATCCGGCACAAAAACCAAGCGCGGCAACAAGAGCCGGATGTTGTCGGAGAGTGAGGGTGCAGCACCCGACTGACAAACCGTTTCTTGCTAATGACCCTGCCAGAAATGAACCACCATCACCAAAAGCAAGTAAATCCACACGGTCAGAACAGACACGACAAGCCAAGCACCATCCCCCGCGGAATTGCGCCGGATACTCCGCACTCGTCTAAGAAGACTAGACGTCGCGGAAATCTGTTATGGCTTTATATGACCCGTTCGCCGAGAAAATAAGTTAGCATTGTACCCCGACCCTTCAGCGCGACCGGCCCGCGCAACTCGCAATGGAACCCATCCTTGACACGTTGGTACGTGCTTTCCGATATTTGAATGCGATTGGGCAAGCCGGAGGACTCGAGGCGGCTAGCTATATTGACCGTGTCTCCCCAGACGTCGTAGATCGACCGGTGCTGACCGATGAGGCCAGCGACTACATCCCCGGAGTGGATGCCTATACGCACTTCGAGAGCTTCGTCAAAGCGTCTCCCAGTCTCACGCACCGCCTCAATCATGCCAAGTGCCATCTCCGCAACTGAAAGTGCGTGACCAGGGCTTTGTTCTGGCAGTCCGCCGGCTGCCATGTAGGCGTCGCCGATGGTCTTTATTTTTTCCACCTTAAGGCGCTTGGCCAGCTTATCAAAAGCTGAGAACAACCCGTTGAGCATTTCAACGACCCGCCCCGGGGAGTGTCGGCCGGCAAGGTCTGTAAAGCCGACTAGATCAGCAAATAGAATCGTCGCGTCGGGGAAACGGTCGGCGATCGCGATCTCACCGTTGCGGATGCGGCTGACGATCGTTCCCGGCAGGATGTTGAGCAACAGGGCTTCGGTCTTTCCCTTCTCCACTCGCAACTCGTTGGTAAATGCGCGCTCGCGGTCACGGAGCCGCTTTCGCTCCAAGGATGCTTCGATACGCGCGCCAAGAAGCACCGGATCGAATGGTTTTGGAACATAGTCTTCGGCTCCAGCCTCGATGCAACGCACGATGCTGTCGATCTCGTCCAACGCTGAGATCATGATTACAGGAATGTGCTGCAGCTTTGGATTGGTTTTGAGCCAGGATAATATCTGCAGTCCATTTATATCAGGCATCATGAGATCAAGTAGGATGAGATCAAACTCGGATTTGGCCATCGCCTCCAGGGCTGATCTTCCGCCGTCGGCGGTATCGACTGCATGACCCTGGCGCCGAAGCCTGCGCGAAAGCAGATCCCGATTAGCTTCCGTGTCGTCAACTACCAGGATCCGGCCCGACAAAAGGTTAGTCTTGGCTTTAGGCACGATCGGTTGAATCGATCGCATAATTTCGCCGACTAGATCACGTGATGGTGACCCCGCTTGAGACGTATCTGAAGACTGTACCTCCTCGGTCAAACCGATCAACCGATCAACTTGCCCCAGGAGTTGTTCGGCGGCGGCAACGACTTTTGCGATATCGGTGAGCAGATCTTCGCGACCGCTATCGCGCGCCTCTTCCAAGATCAGTTCGCTGTAGCCTTTGACCGCGTTCAGCGGCGTCCGCAAATCATGTCGGAGTCCAGTTCTAAAAGCGGCAGAATCATCTCCAACTCCCAACCCACCTTTCGTCGCGAGACTTACTAATCGGTCGACTTGTTCTTGAAGCAACCGACCGGCCGCATGGATGCGATCAAGGTCTGAAGCTAACGGTTCATCCTGGCTGCAACGGGCGTCCTCGATTAAGATCTCGGTTAGGCCGATGATGGTAGCGATCGGCGCCCCAAATTCCTGGCGCACAAATGCGGTGAGCGCGCGTTCGACTCGCTGGGCTGAATCAGTCACTTTGCGCAGAACCAAGATAGCGTCATAAGGAGCGTCGGAGCAGAGCGTCGATCTTTTCAAGCAAGCGTGGCATCTCGATTGGCTTCGTGTCGTAATCGTCACACCCGGCGTTGAGTGTCTTTTCTCGATCACCCGACATCGCATGCGCCGTCAGTGCAATTATGGGGATGTTGGAAGTCGCATCGGCGGCTTTAACGAGCCGCGTCGCCTCCCACCCGTCGATCACCGGTAAGCTCATATCCATCAAAATTAGGTCGGGGAGTTCGCTTTGGGCCAAGGCTACGGCCTGTTCGCCGTCAATTGCCATTACGACCTCAAATCCTTTTCGGATCAGCCGGCGCGAGAGCATATCGCGGTTCATTTCGTTATCTTCTACCAACAGTATCTTAGCCATCAATTCACCATCAAGTCATCTCTACCGATTACGATTCCACGCCGGCACGCGTCGGACGGCGACCTACTGCTTTGCCGATTGCCGAGGCAACATCTCTGTCGATTGAATCGCCTTTCTCGATAACGGTGCGCACCGAAAGCATACCTCGTTCTGCGGCAGTCAACTGTTTAGCCGTGATGACAACCACCGGAACATGACGCCAGTCGACACGACTGTTGAACGTATCAAGGAACTCGAAACCATCCATCTCTGGCATCATCAAGTCGAGCAGGATCAACGCAGGTGTCGGGTTTTCGGCGAGCCAGGACAGTGCCAACCGTCCGTTTGTCACTTCTGCAACTGTCAATCCCATTTTCTCGATCGTATTCCGTACGGTCTCGCGCGTCGCAGGATCATCTTCGACCAGGAGGATCGGACCATCACGGGACAAAAGATTGCGCAACAGCGAGATGAGCTCTGCGCGATCGACGGGCTTAGTCATGACTTCGGCGGCACCGAGCGATAAGCCGATGCCGCGATCCGGGGCCACGGTGACCATGATAACAGGTATGTTGCAAAGTTCGGGGTTCGCCTTAAGTGCGCCGAGAACGGCCCACCCATCCGTTTTCGGCATTAACACGTCGAGAGTGATGGCGTCTGGCCTCAGCTTGAGGGCAAGTTCCAAGGCCTCGTCGCCGCCGCGGGCCTGGACGGTTTGATAGCCTTCACGCCTGAGGTTCGTCGTAAGCAGATCCCTTGATGCGGGATCGTCGTCGACGACCAGCACAGTGATGGGCGACTTACCCTCGTCAGCTGTCTCAGTTGTCGGCTCTTGGGGGAAGTCGATTGGCAGCTCAGATCGCTTGGGTTCTGCCACTTGATCGGGAATGACGATCGTGAAGGTCGACCCTTCTCCAACCCGGCTCGCGACGGAAATATCGCCGCCGAGCAAGCGGCAGAAGTGTCGCGTGATGGCGAGACCAAGACCGGTTCCTCCAAATTTTTTAGTAGTGGAGGCGTCAGCTTGGCTGAAGGCCTGGAATAGCCGCCCCAGCTGTTCCTCGGTCATGCCGATCCCCGTATCCGAGATCGTCATTTGCATCATGGCTCGACCCGTGCGCTCAACGGCGAGCGTAAGCTTACCTTCATGGGTGAATTTACTGCCGTTGCTGAGAATATTCAGGAGGCATTGCTTCAACTTGGTGCGGTCGGTCCGCATGCTGCCTATATCACTCGCTACGCGAATCTCGAGCGTGTTGCCGTTCTTGGCGACCAAAGGTCTTATGATGGCTCCCACCTCTTCGAGCAGCGACGAAATCTCGATCTCTTCGAGATAGACCTCCATCTTACCCGCCTCAACCTTTGATAGGTCAAGGATGTCATTGATAAGGCCCAGCAGATGACGGCCAGCACCTTCGATTTTCTTGAGATCGGGGACGAACTGCTCCTGGTCACTGTCAGCCGCGTCTTCCTGGAGGATCTCGCTATAACCAATTATTGCATTGAGCGGTGTACGCAATTCGTGACTCATATTGGCTAAGAATTGGCTCTTAGTCCGATTCGCAACTTCCGATAACTCTCTTGCTTTCTCGAGTTCGAGATTTTGTTGTCTAAGTTCCGTAATGTCGGAGTAGACGGCGACCGTGCCGCCCCCCTGAATGCGGCGCTCGCTGATACGGACAAAGCGACCGCCGTACCGATATTCGGCAAAGCCGCCCGAGTGTTCGTGCCGCGCCTTCCGCTCCGCGATCCAGTCTTGTGGGCTCTGGCCTCCGAGATCGACGAGCGAACGCGAGACGACCGTCTCCAGCACCTGCTCGAACGTGGTGCCAGGTTTGATAATATCAGCAAGTCCGGGATAAATATCTCGGAACTGCTCGTTGAAAAGAACAATCCGATCTTCGGAATCGTAGAGCACGAAACCTTCCGAGATCGTGGCGATCGCAGCTGCTATGGTTTTGCGCTGCGCCTCGGCCTCGGCCGCAAAGCGGTCGCGTTCCTTTAGACTGTCACGAAATAAACCAAGGGTGTGCGCCATGGAGCCGATTTCGTCGGGGCTAGCCGGGGGGATTGATACGGCTAGGTTGCCCGCGCTTAGGCCATCGATGGCTGTGATAAGTTGGCGAAGCGGGAGCGCGATCGATCGTAAGATCATAAACGTGAGCAGCACGCCTAAGGCCACGATCAGTAAGTCAGCGATTAATGTTCTGTGTGTTGCAGAGGTCACGTCCGCGACGATCCGATTGCGTTCAGCCGCCAGCTCCTCTTTTAACTCGTTGATCAGTGAAATAAGTAATTCATCGACCTTGACGCTATGCGCGCGAGCCTGCGCTAACTGCGAATTGCCGAGCACGCGCTGATCGTTCGTATATCTATCCACCGCATCGTTGGCGGTCTTCTCAAATTCATTGCGCTCAACGCGAACCGCCGCCACTAATTTTGGTTTCCGCAGCGCAAGCTGATCGAGATACCCGTCCATACGGCCGCGGGCTGCCGCCGCGTTGCGTTCAGATGGGGTGAGCAAACTCACGGCCAGATCCGTGAGCCAGTACCGCATTTCGCCGAAAGCGATCCGAGCGTTGTTGGCCGAATCAATAATGCCGCTCAGCTCAGTTTCCTTAGCTACGGCCGCCGAATTGTTAGCGAGCTTGCTAGTCAGATATAAATTTGTGGCGACTAGCATGCACAGCAAGGCGCCTGACAAAATGATGAGCCGCGCGCGGATGGTAAGACGAGAGATCACTCTTGATACTTCGTACCGATGGACACGACCACCCACTTTCCTGCGCCCCCGAGTCCTGCTCTGCAGGGTTCAACGAATGAATTCTGGAGTGGACGTGACATTGTTGCGCGCTACTTGAACAGAGTGACGCTGATCACAGCGCCGAGATCGCCTTCCCTGCCACCCTCCTTGGGGTAACCGGTAATATCGGTTTCCCCTTTCGGCGATCCGTGACAGCTCAGACACGAGGCCGCGTAATATTCAGGCATCATCATACGGTAAGCTGATCGATCCTTTGTAACCGCATCGCCCGTATAGGCCTGACCACGAGGCCATTCGGGCTGGAGCAACTTGCTCCGGATCACGTCGGCTTCCCACTCGTCAGGTCGGGATTTTCGGTTCCGCACGAGTTGCTCGGGGGCCGTCACCTTGATTTGGGCCTCGTCCTTTGCGCGACTCTCAAAGGCTTCGTTAACGAGCCTAGCAAAGACAGCCGGAATGAAAGCTTTGAAGCCGACACCCTTGGCGTTGATGGTCGCCTGATTGGCGTCGGTAACCTCGACGATCGCGTCCATCTGGAAATGAAGAAGCCTGCCAAGGCGCGACGCCGGATCGATGCTCGCGGGATCTGTTCCGGTGGTTTTCTTATAGATTTCGACAGCCTGCTGCAGAACAACCTGGCCACTCAGACCCTTATCGCCAAGATTCGGATCGTTGATGCGCGTCTGGTTGCTGGAGATTACCTGACGCGCGGCGCGGAGCATATCCGCCAAACTCTTGGCGATGGTCGCCTCGTCCTCCGCGCTAGCGCGCAGAGGCGCGACAAACGGACCAAACACGGCGACTATCAGGAATGTGCTGAATACGAGCTGATTGAAGGAGTAGACCCGATTCCTGTTCACGTAAGAATTCCCTCCTGAACGGCAATTAATTTCACCAGCAAGATAATATAATAGCACCAATAAGATAGCATAACAGCTCGCCAAGTCTCAATCGACGCTTTTTGGGCCCGCTAAATTGGGCAGGCGGTTTCGTTCGCAAAGCCTTCCGGTCTTTCTTGCAACCCACCGGATTTGAGCTTGCGATAAACGAGAGAATCGCAAAGGGCGTTTGGATTTACAGTACCGCCAGCGATGGTTGCCAGTGACGACGAGGTGCTGGCTTGGATCAAGCAGCTGGATAAGCAGCCCCGCCATCGCGGAGACCTGGTCGGTCCCAGACGGTCAAATCAGAAAGCCGGCCTTGATGAAAGACCGCGTTGATAGCCTCGCTCGATCCGCCAAATCACGATCCAAATCTTCCCGCCGCCTGGGCCGCCGCCGCTGCGATATCGAGGTCTCTGCGGTGGCGGCCAGGTCCCTCACAAGTCGCAGAGTGACATTCAACTTTGCACAGTCCAAGACATCTCAGTTTGTTTGCAACATCGCAGGCCGTCGATGCGTCACGGATCTTGTCCGAACGCGACCCAACGATACTGACTGGATCAGTCACGTGTCCCGTCAGCTTATTCGCAAGCGGCCTCCGCAGATCTCTGCAGCGGCAGTTGCCACAGTGGAGTTCTCAATCCTTCGCCAGAACGTAGACTTCACGAAGCTGTTTTTGTATCTGGTCGATCCGCTTGGCACAGTCGGGGAGTCTTTTTCGGTCGCGCGCGGTTATCACTACCGTCCAACCGGCCTCGCTCGGTACAATCGCGAGTTTGATCGATGGAGGGCAGTCAGCAAAGGTCGAGAGCTTCTCCCGAAAAATCCAGATCAAGTCGGAGTTCGAAATTTTTTTCTTAGCCAATGATAGGTCCCTTCAAAAAACGCCGAGACCTTGAACAGGGACGCAAAGCAACACAACAGGGATCGCGATTTAACCTAACAAGTCAACCTTACTAGTGACCCATCGATCCTCATCGGAGGCTCCCAACGAGGCGTGATCTCGAGCAAAAAATTGCCGCTTCCATGCGGCGCCGCCAACGCAAGTGTTTCGCTGTCGCCGAGCGCACGGCGAGCAGTTCCGGAAGGATATGAATCTCCTGAGTGCAGAGCTGGAGCGCTGGAGCAACATGCGAGCGTCGTTATCCGATAAGATTGCGGTACGATAGGGTAGCCATTCGCCCGGCTGGCCGTCGAGGCATGTTCGCCCGAGTTCCGCGAACGGGAACCAAAGTTTCCCAAGTTGAGCCAAAAAGAGGATCACCGGGGCAGGGTAGCTTTTTGTCTCGCGTGAATTTTGAACCGGCAAGGGCCCGCGGGCGTCACCCCCTTCACCTACCCGAGGGCATGCACGCTCCGCTACTTCGATTGAGCACAACGTGATGCCTTGATGGAGACACGACAAACCCGGTGTGGGCCTCGTTTTCCAGCTTGGGCGTGTAGACGCCAGAACTTCGTGCGACGCGCAAATGATGGATGCGTCTCGCCCCAATCCCGCCAACCGATACGTTGCGGGAACTGCGGTGCCTGGGGTTTTTGCACGAGCCGCTACCGCGATCGGGCATCTGGTGCGGGCCGGACCTGTACCCGCGCATTTTGCTCCCGCCGGACCTTTGCTTGGGGATTTTGCACGGGCCGGATTTCTGCCTGCGCATTTTGCACGGGCCGGAGCTGTCGGTGCTTTTGCATAGGCCGAACCCTTTCGCTGACATTTTGTACTACCTGCGCTGGGGCATCTTGTACGGGCTGTACGGGCCCGACCTGTGCTCGGGCATCTTCCTCGGCCGCCCAAGCTTGGAATTGCTTCACTAGGACTTCAGCTGGTGGCTCACTGATTTCGGTCTGCGTCTGATCGGCAGGTACAAGAGCGGCAGCAATTTCGTCGCGCGTCGGCGCGTCCCTTGCGGTCGGCGGCAAAGCCTGAGCGCCGGTGGTCGACTGACCGGTGCCAGGCTGGAACACCCATGTGTCGACCAGCGAGGCCGTGACGTTTGCAAAGAGCGCGATTGGATTTCCCACCGTTAGAATCGCGATCACAGTCACCGTTGCAACCAAAATGCTCGTCTTGAGGATTCGGGACGAGATAACCGTTCTGTGCCAAGCGTTCCCGATACCTGGCTGCTTGAGTTCAGTGTGTCCGGAGGGAAAAAGATCGTCTGGAGGGGAACCGGCTTTCGTCGCCATTCGGTGATGCCTCATCTTGTTGGTCCTTATCGACCAGCACTCGCTATCGAGGTCTAAAGCGATAATCACCGCCACGATTTACGGGAAATCTTGATTTCACAGGGATCGGGACGGCAACGGCTCTTTGCGATAAGCTTACCCGATTAAAGACCTAGATTGTCCGGGTAGTCTTGAGCTCCATTCCGAGCACATTGTCGATCACGTGCACAGCATCGAAAATCGCGGACTCCCTAGACGGAGCTTCACCGGTCTTTTTTCGGCCGGCAGCTAATTCGACAGACCATTTCCATCCTATTGAATCAGCTGTTTGCATGACTCGATACGGAACGCCATTATGTTTCATAGGTACTGCCCAAAAAGGTAAGGTCTAAAATTGCCTTGGCGCTAGCATCCGTCCTCGATCAAATAGTGGCGTGACGCCGGCGCCTTTATGACCGCGGACTTGTTACCCTAAGTGCAGGCACGGTGACGGCCTGCTACCTTCGACCTGCGCATGTCGGTCGCTGACGCATGATCGGTTAGCCGCCGCGGCAAATAGACCGGATAGCCAAATAAATTGAACCGGGGCGAATCGAGACCATCTTGATAGTCGAGCGCGCTGGTAGCCCATTTCGTTGCTCCCGACGTCGAGGTGACGACGATGGGCGAAGCCAGACATTCAGCGGTCTAGATCGAAGTAGGGCGTTGTGCTTGCCATTTGGCTGATGGCGCTTTTCACCGACCTGATGGAATCTTCAAGCCGCTGCAGAAGCGTCCTCAGATCCGCTGAGGTCGCCTCTTCCATGCGGAGATTTTCGGCATCTACCGCTTTTTGAACAAGCGCCTCGATGGACGCGAGGCCGGTAGGCAGATCTTTGGCGCTGCCCGCAACATGCGGCATTCGCAAATGAGAAATTACAGTGCCGTCCAGACTAACTTTTGTTGTTATCGATGCTCTCGTCAGTACTGGTTGTTCGACGATTGCTATCGGCACTTCGATCTCTGAAACGCTATCGCCGATCCCGACGGTACGATATCCAAATCGACAGGTATCGCCCGTAATCTCTGCGAATGGCTCTAGCTGGACTGTCTCAAGCATAAGAAAAGCCCTACGATGAAGTATGCTCGACAGGAAGCATGCCGTCCTTGATGGACGGGATGCGAGGCATTGTTGCAAAGAATCTTCGGCGCCTTCGTCACGAAAAGGGCTGGAGCCAGGAGGAACTGTCGTTTCGAGCAAAAGTAGATCGAAGTTACATGAGTCAGATTGAGACCAGCTCTTACAGTGCTTCCGTCACTATGCTGGGCAAACTTGCCAAGGCGCTTGGCGTTGATGCTGACGAACTACTAAAGCGATAGTTTGGGCCTTGCGATTGGTCACCTTTACATACGAATTGAGTACTTGGAAAACAGAACTCTCTCGAGAGGCGTGGGGCCGAGGAAGGAATCATCTGAGGAAACATGATCATCCCCAGGGAAGCATGATCGAAGTTCTAGTACGCCGCCTTGCCTGAAACAGCGGGGGGAGCAAGGTTGGTCAAAGAATATGCTCCGTAACCATGCGCTGTAGGCCGCAAGCGCGCTGATCTATCCGGTTAGCGGTTAGATCTCGTCGGACTCTTCGGTCTTCGGCTTCATCATCGCAGCGAGCGCTTGGCGGCGTTTTTCGATGATGCTGGGGGTGTCCTTGTGGATTGCGATCAGCTCTTTGAGGTTCTCGATCCCGTCATCGGTGAACGCCATCACCCCGTCTTCACCGACGCCGACGACCCATAGCTGGCCATCCTCGGTGTCCATT
>Ga0210408_10003582_pt1 | contig 14269 bp, 8 predicted proteins | sample IncBWH4MmetaG_FD_155471 | JGI IMG/M metagenome (GOLD analysis project Ga0210408, IMG submission 155471) | Forest soil microbial communities from Barre Woods Harvard Forest LTER site, Petersham, Massachusetts, United States - Inc-BW-H-4-M | ecosystem: Environmental > Terrestrial > Soil >...
GCCTTTGAATTGAGGGACATCACCACCGCCGCAACCAGTCGTCTCGCACGGTTCACGCAGGACGCCATTGCCATCGACCAATGTTGTGATGGCGGCGTTGGCAATAGCGATGGCCTGGTTCAGGTAACTGGAATCGCCCGTCACTTTGTACAGGTCGGTCAACCCGCCCAGGATGACCCCTTGGTTATAGGTCCAGGTCTGTTGGCCGTTGTTGACGCAGCCGTTCAAGCCGTCATTGATGAGGTTCTGGCCGTTGATCAACCCGCTGGCCTGGAACCAGGCCCACTCATTTGTCGCCCAGTAAAAATAACTCCCCGGACCGCCGTCGCCGGGCGTGCGCTGGTGCAACCGGATCGCGGCCAGCAGAAACAGTTCGTTCGGAATCGCGTTTTTGTAATCGCGCTCTTTTCGCCAAAAGACGCCCCCCGGGCACACCGCATTGGTTGAGTCCCAGCCGTTGACCATGTCGGTGAAAATTGTTTTCGCCATTTTCAGGAAGTTGGTGTTGCCGGTGAGGTCGTAGGCGCGAATCCAGGCGTTGGCCCACCAGCCTTCGTCATCGTAGTAGTCATTCAAAAAATTGCCGCCCGAGTTCCGGTTGAACGTGTTGGTCAAGACGGTCAGGTACTGGACGTCGTGGTTGGCGAAGATGACGTTCTCGACCGCTTCGAGGCAATTAGCCGCGTTCCACCAGCCGGTCGTGTCGTACAGACCGCTGCCGTTATACCATTGCTGCAGGATCAGCGCGGCGGCTTCCGAGTTCGCATTGAAATCATCGGCAGCCAGCGGCAAGGAGGACGAGCCGCCGCTGATGGCGAAGATGACCGCGTCGGCGGTCGTGCTGGCGGTCTGAAAAGAGAGAACAATATTGGTGATGGGACTGCTGGTATTGACCAGGGGAACGTCCGCCGCGTAAAGGCGCGGATTGTTGGCGTTGATGGTATCGACCGTTTTGGCGCTGACATTGACGCGGCCATTGGCAACGAAGGCCACCGGCGATTTGGTCATCCAATCGGGCGAACTGAAGGAACTGCTCTCCGAGGCGCCATTGAGGTGCTTGACCGTGCAGCCGACCGTCACCGGACCGTGACCCGCTGCGGTCAGGAACGACAGACCGGGAAAGGCCGCTGCGCTCACCGGCGTTACCGAAACCGTCGGGGTGTTCGAACTAACGAAGATCGCGTTGTTGGCCGTGTAACTTGCCGGCAATGTGTAGCGATGGTCCGGGGCGGATAAGTTGGTGATGGTCGAGCCCGCCGCCGGCAGGCCAGTCGCCGGCGCGCTGGGAACATACCCGGCTTCGTACCACGTGTTCTGCGTATTATTCGTGCCGCTGTCCATCGTGGCGCTGGTCACGCCGCTCAAAGTTCCCGGTTTTCCGGCGCCGGCTTCCACCACGATGTCTTCGTTGTAACCCGTCACCGCGATGGGACTGAAGGTCAGTCCCGTCGAGCCGCTCACCGCCATGATCGCGCCATCCCCGGTCCCGGAAACGTATGAGAAGTCTATGCTCGTGACCGGGCTGGCCGTATTCGCCAGCGTGATATCCAGCGAATAGAGCCGCGGATTGTTCCCATTCACATTGCTGAAAACAAACGTCCCTACATCCACCCGGCCATTGGCCGTGAAAGCGGGACTTACGCCGTTGAACCAGTCCGGAATGCTGAGTGTCCCGGTATCATTGGGCCCGCTCTGGTGATGAACGGTGTAACTGAAAGAAACGCCGTTGTGGCCGCCGCTCTCCAGGAAGGATAGCCGCGAATAAGCCGCCGGGGTGCTCAGTGTGAGCGTGGCGCTGGTCAGAGTCGAATCCAGCAGCACGGCATTGTTCGCGGTGTAATTGGGTGCCATGGTGTACTGATGGTCGGGAGCGCTCTGGTGGATGAAAGTCGAGCCGGCCGGGGGCAGGCCGCTGGTGAGGTTCGTGGTGTTATAACCCTGCTCGTACCAACTCGTCGCCGTGTTGCCGATGCCGCTGTCCATCGAGGCTGTCGTATAGGCTCCTCCCACTATCGGCGCCGGGGCTGTGCGCTCGACCACCACGTCCTGGTTGAAGCTGCCGCTGGTCAGGATGATGGGGGCAAAATCGGCGCGCGCGCCCTGGGTGAGCAGCAGCGCCGGCATCAGCGAGAGCAATTTGGAGGGAAACATCGGACCGGCGCGCATGGTGGTTTTACGATTCGGGCGTAGAAATGTGAATTTGTCGAGGCAACTATACCCCAAGCCCTGTGCCCTTGGCCAATGCGAAATGGCAGAGGCGCTGAGACCCTTGGTTTCAGGCCAACGGCATCCTGATACGCAGGCCGAAGGCCATCTGTCCCGCCATGATTCTGTCCCGCCATACCTTGGTTTTCAGGCCAACGGCCTGCTTCATATGGTTGGTCAAAGAGGAGCAACACCGCATGAGACTCAAACGGAGCCTGCACCATCCCGCATATACGTGCGGTTGCGCCACAGCGCGACGACCGGCTATCATTTAGCCCAATAACCGGGTAGACCGAACTGGCCCTGTGAATACAAAGACCGCGAAGCTCAAGAATCACACACGCCTTCCAGCGCCTCCCTCGGCAGGGGTGGCACAGGCCCAGGTCACGGGTAAACCGGTCATTTTGGGTTCGCCGCCGCTTCGTTGTCTGTCCCCATTTTTGATGACACGACTTACCAGCCATCCGTGAAAACCCCCTATTGACGAACGGCCCAGTTCTGTGATATTTAAGTGACAACTTGCTGACCCAAACACTCGGTTGCACGACTATTGACAGTCTTATGAAACACTCGCTCCCCGCGTCAGGAACTCTCCACCCGCGCCACGGTTGGCCGCTGCGCGGCTTCACCCTCATCGAACTCCTGGTCGTTATCGCCATCATCGCCATCCTGGCGGCCATGCTGCTGCCAGCGCTGGGAAGGGCCAAACAAAAAGCGCAGGGTATTTACTGCATGAACCAGACCAAGCAGATGTCCTATTCTTGCACCATGTATGCCCTCGACTGCGTTGATCGTTTCCCTCCGAATCGCGACGGCGGCAACTCGGGAAAAGACCCGCAAGACGCATCATGGGCGGGCGGTTGGGAGGATTTTAATGGTGGGAACCCGGACAACATCGATACTGATCTTCTCGTCAACCATGAGAAGTACAAGTTCGGCGCCTACCTGGGCCCTTATATCAAGAGTGCGAAGCCGTTCCGTTGTCCTGCGGATCATTCGGCAGTCACCGTTCTCGGTGTGAGAAAGGACCGGGTGCGCAGCCTTTCGTGCCAAAACTGGATTGGCGGTGATTTGGCCCCCCAAGCCTCGCCCCCGGAGCTTGGGTCTCGCACCTGGACCAGCCCCAGCAAGTATGGCCCTTATTACCAAAAAACCACCGCTCTCAGAGGTCCTGCGATAACATTCATTTACCTGGATGAGCGCGAGGATAGCATCAACGACGGCTGGTGGGCAACCGACCCGGACAACCTTTACCAGCTTATCGATTATCCGGCCAGCTACCATGGTAATGCAGCCGGTTTTACATTTCTAGATGGCCATTCCGAAATCCATCGATGGCGGGATGGAAGGACAATGCCCTCCTTGCAGACCGGTGCGTTGTTGCAGTTGAATGTGAACCTGCCTGGCGATGTGGATGTGCTCTGGATAGCCTCACACGCCCTCGGGGTGTCGGCATACCCTTAGCCGGGTTGTCGGGACCTGGCGGTTTTCTCCAGCGCTCGGTTCCGCCTCGAGACGAACGCTTAGGTTGGGTCAGTGACCAGCCGATGGTTGCGACTGGGTTGCCAGCGTTTTGACCTGCTCGAGTACTTGGTTTGCCACCTTCTTCTGCTCATCTGTCAAGCTGGGCAAATTCACCAGTTTGTCCAGTTGTGCCAAGGCGCCCACAAAGTCTTTATACCGGAACGCCAAGGTTGTTTCCCGGGCACAGTTCACTGCTTGTGGGTCGCCAGTCGCAAAAGCCTGCTGCAACTTAGGCATATCCACCTTTACTCCGTTTACCTCGACCGGGGCCAGAGACGTATGGTCGTTGGATTTGCTGCACGATGGCATGGCAACCAGAACCGCGGCAAACATTAGCGCAAAAGCCCAATTCCTCGGATGCGACGGATTCGAGGCGCTGCTCGTGCTCGGTTGGCGGGTTGGACAGATTTCGTTGGCTTTCAAACTCATGCGGGCAGGTTATCTAACGGTGCATCCACGTCAAGCCCTCCTCAACGCGCGATGATCTCGACCTGGCAAAACCCTTCCTCACGCCAGAGCTTTTTACCAGCCTCATTTAAGCAACGCCTTGATTTGCTCCGGTTCGCTGGTCGGCGGTTGACAGTCGGTGGCGGTGCAGAGAAAGACCACCGCGCCGTTTTTCGCGGCCAACGTTTTCGCGAAAGGCTCGACGGGTCCCCTGTTGCCCAGCACGACTTTGTTCGGCTGATAGACCGAATGAATCGCGTGAAGCAAGGCGCGCGGTTCGGGTTTGTCCGGGTCGCCCGCGACCACGGCGCGCTTGGGTTCCTGTAACGAAAAATCGAGGGCCTGCAGCATATACGGCACCGCCTGGGGCGTCTCCTCCAACCGCCCGGCGAACAAGCGCAAACTTTTCTCGGCCGCTTCGGTAAACCCTTTGCGTTCGGTGATGCGTCCGAGCTTGAGGAGGGCCAGGATCGCGACCGAATTGCCGGAAGGCTCGGCGCCGTCGTAATCCTCTTTCAGGCGCAGGATCAGGTCCTGCGCGCCGGGAGCGCTTTGCCAGAAGCCGCCTTGCGCGGCGTCGTAAAACCGGGCGAGCATGGCCTCGGCCAGGCCGATGGCAAACTCGAGGTGGCGCGGTTCCAACGTCGCTTCGTAAAGCGCAACCACCCCCGAGAGCAACGAGGCGTAGGCCCCAAGCAATTGCGCCTGGTCGCGCTCCCCCTCACGCCAACGATGGTAAAGCGTCCCGGGCGTTCCTGGCTCCCACAGCTTCGCCTGGATGAATCCCACGTTCTTTTCGGCCGCGGCGCGATACCTCTCATCTCCTAACACCGCGTACGCCCGCGCCAGGGCGCCCAGCATCAGTCCATTCCACGAAGCCAGCACTTTGTCGTCCCGATGCGGACGGACTCGTTTGGCCCGCGCCGTCAACATTTTCCGCTTCGCCGATTCGAGCAGCGCCTTCTCCGCACCAGTGAGTTTGGGCTCGACCACGCTCAGCACGTTTTGGTTCGGCAGCGGGTGGGGATGGCTGTGATCCACAAAGTTGCCGCGCTCGGTGATGCCAAAATAGCGCACCGCGACTTTTAACTCCTCACGGGTGAGCAGGTCGGGCAGTTCGGCGAGCGTCCAGCAGTAGAATTTCCCCTCGTGGCCTTCGCTATCGGCGTCTTCGGCGGAGTAGAACCCGCCTTCGGGAGCGGTCATGTCGAGCAGCACGTAATCGAGGATGTCCCGGGCCACCTCGGCGTAATGCGCCTGGCCGCTGATCAGGAAAGCGTCGAGGTATAATTGCGTCAACTGCGCGTTGTCATAGAGCATTTTCTCGAAGTGGGGCACGAGCCATTCCGCATCGACGGAATAGCGGGCGAAACCACCGCCGAGCTGGTCGTGGATGCCCCCTGCGGCCATACGGTCGCAAGTCTGGAGGACCATGCGCAGAGCGTCCTCGTCCTTGAACCGCCGCGCGTAACGCAACAGCAACTGCGGCTGGCTGGGCTGGGGAAATTTGGGCGCATCGCCGAAACCGCCGTGGCGCGGGTCGTAGGTTTTCTTGAGGAGCGAAGCGGCTTTGCGGACGACGTTGGGACTGAAGTGGGAGGCGGCCTCGGTGGCCGTCGCGCCGCCGGTGGCGGTTTCGAGCCGGGCATGCATCTGGGAGGCCGAGTTGGTGACGTCGTCGTGGCGCGTGTCCCAGAGCTGTTGGATTTGCTGGAGAACCTGGAGGAAGCTCGAGCGGCCGTAGCGGTTATCCGGCGGAAAGTAGGTGCCGCCGAAAAACGGCTTGAGGTCCGGTGTGAGAAATACGTTCAAGGGCCATCCGCCCTGGCCGGTGGTCGCCTGGACGAAGGTCATATAAATCCGGTCCACGTCGGGCCGTTCCTCGCGGTCCACCTTGATGCTGACGAAATGTTCGTTGAGGAACCGGGCGATGTCCTCATTCTCGAACGATTCGCGTTCCATCACGTGGCACCAATGGCAGGTCGAGTAGCCGATGCTGAGGAAGATGGGCTTTTTGTCGCGGCGGGCCGCTTCGAAGGCTTCGGCGCCCCAGGCGAACCAATCGACGGGATTATGCTGGTGCTGCAGCAGGTAGGGCGATTTCTCGCGCGCCAGGCGGTTGGTATGCGCCGGGGCGCCGGTGGGAGCATTGGTCTTCATAATGTCGTCGGGCCGAGCCGAAGCCTCAAGCTCCGCCATGCCTGCCCAGGCGCACGCCAGCGCCAAAGTCAGGACAGCGGCGGTGTTCATCCAGGGGAACAATAGCGCGTGTAGAGGATGGGAGCAAGGAGGGGGGCGGAGTGATGCGTGATGCGTGAAACGTGAACTCGTTTACGGGTGGGAGGACAGGAAGTTGAGAACGGCGAGAACGAGTGGCGCCACCCGGAATTCCACTACCCCTGGTCTCTGTCTGTGCCGCTCGGCGCAGATTGTGCTCGACAAGGGATTGGCCGGACTGAAAACCTGACCAGCAGGATGGAATCCGCGAAGCTACAAGAGCGGGAATTGCGGGCGGGCGAAGCGAACGAGCACACGGCGGCCACGCGGCTGGGTTGGCTGGCGGGCCAGGTTCGCCACGGACCCTCCTTTCTTTGGCGCTGGGAGGCACGGTTCAAGGGAGTCCGGTTCCTGGGACGCGCTCTTTTTCTTGGCCGGCCAATCATCAGCGTCGCCTCCGCCAGCCGGTTTGTTATCGGGGACGGAGCAACGATCGCCAGCGCAGTGCGGGCCAACCCGCTGGGGCTGAGCCAGCCTTCGGTGCTCCGGACGATGCTGTCCGGCGCGCAGCTCATCCTCGGACCGCGAGTCGGCCTCAGCGGCACGGTGCTCTGCGCGGCTGCGTCGATTGAAATCGGAGAAGGGACTATTTGTGGCGCGGGGACCATGATCCTGGATAATGATTTCCACGTCCCATCCGGTGAATGGGATTGGGAGCTTGAGAAGGGAAAGACCGCCCGTCCGGTGAAACTCGGCCGCGGGGTGTTCGTGGGCGCACGAGCGATTATTCTCAAAGGAGTGACCATCGGCGACCGGGCAGTGATCGGCGCGGGAGCGGTCGTAACCAAAGATGTGCCGGCCGGGTCGATGGCGGCGGGGAATCCGGCGAGGGTCCAACCCCAACGCCGGGAGAAGGGTTAAAGAGTTTCATGGTTACTAGGTTACATGGTTACACAGGAAGCCTCGGGACAATTCTGAGGATAATAGTCCGAGCCACGCCGAATCAGATGTTTGAAAGCGGTGTACCTCAATTCAACTCAATTAACTCCTTTAACCGATTTAACTCCTGCTTGCCGCTCCGCCGCTCTCGGTATTTCGTGGTTCCCAGGGCAGTTGCGGTTTCCAGGTTTTTGTGGCACAACTCCGTCGTGAAAAGATTCCTCCAGATGGTACTGTTGCTGGCCGCCTTGGGGCCGCAGGCCGGCTTCGGCCAGCCGGCTCCCGACCAGGGGCCGCCCCGGTTTTCGCTCCCGCCCGGGGTCAAGGTGCTGCACGATCTGGAATATGGCCGCGCCGACGGCAAGCCGCGATTGCTCGATCTCTATTTGCCGGATAAAAGCGCCAAACCGGTGCCGCTCATCATTTGGATTCATGGCGGCGCGTGGATGTCCGGCAGCAAGGCCAATCCCAGTCCCGCCTTGCATTTTGCCGGCGAGGGTTACGCGGTGGCTCATGTTGGTTATCGGTTCAGCCAGGAGGCAAAGTTCCCGGCCCAGATTCATGATTGCAAGGCGGCGGTGCGCTGGCTGCGGGCCAATGCGAAGAAGTACAATCTGGACCCAAAGAAGTTCATCGCCTGGGGCGCCTCGGCCGGCGGGCACCTGGTGGCCCTCCTGGGCACCACCGGCGGCGTGATGGATTTGGAGGGCAACGTAAATGACTTGAAGGAATCCAGCCGGGTGCAGGCGGTCATCGATTGGTTCGGACCGACGGATTTTCTACACATCGGCGACGCGGAAAAAGATAGCCGGCATAACAGCCTGGATTCGCCCGAGTCGAAACTGATTGGCGGGGCGTTGCTCGAAAACAGAGAGCAGGCGGCCAAGGCCAGCCCCATCACCTATGTGTCTAAAGATTTGCCGCCGTTTTTAATCATGCACGGTGACCAGGACCACACCGTGCCCTTCAGCCAGAGCGAGTCGTTTTATGGGGCGCTGAAGCAGGCCGGCGTGGATGCGACCCTGGTGCCGATGAAAGGCGCTGGACACGGGTTTGGCGGACCGGAGGCCATTGCGCCCGTACAGGAGTTTTTAAAGAAGCATCCTTAGCCGGGTTGCTCGTCCCAAAGGGATAGGGTAAACTGGGGGCCTTTGATGCGAAAAGAATCTCCAGAACGAAGACTGCGAGTGGGTTTGATTTCCCTCGGTTGCGCGAAGAACCTGGTGGATTCTGAAATCATGCTCGGCACGCTGATAAAGGACGGGGTGGAAATCACCAATGATGCCAGCCAGGCGGACGTGGTCATCGTCAATACGTGTTCGTTTATCGATGCGGCCCAGGAGGAGAGCGTGGATACGATCCTCGAATCGGCCGCCGTGCGTGAGGCCAACCTCCGGGGCCAGGGGTTGATCGTCGCGGGTTGCCTGCCCCAGCGCTTTCGTGAAGAGTTGCCCAAACTGCTGCCTGAAGTGGACGCCTTCATGGGCATCGACCAAGTCGCCCAGGTGACGGATATCGCGCGGCAGGCATGGGAAAGGCGAGCCAGGAAAGTCCGAAGTCCAAAGTCCAAAGTCCACGGTCCACCGTCCGCAATCCAAGGGCAACGGTCGGAGCGCAAGGGCAAGAAGGAAGCGATTGTGGGGCGCCTGGCAGAACTGGAGCACGCTTCAAGCAGCGCGACTCAAGCATCACCCCTTAGTGCTCCACAGCCACCGCCCCTGGTCAGTGTCACCGCACGCCCTACCTATGTCCCCGATTACGCCACCCCCCGCTTTCGGCTGACCCCGCGCCATTTTGCGTATGTCAAGATAGCGGAGGGCTGCAATCATCCGTGCAGCTTTTGCATTATTCCACGAATGCGCGGTTCGCACCGCAGCCGCGCCCAGGCCGATATTGTCGCCGAGGCAAAGTCTTTGCTGGCCGACGGAGTCAGGGAGTTGAATCTTATTTCGCAGGATTCGACGTACTACGGCCTGGATTTGCGGCCCAATCACAGCCGCGCGATTGCGGGGCCGGAGCGATTCAACGCCGCAGTGAAGGCGCTGCCGGCCCAGGCGACGACGATTTGCAGTTTGTTGCGGCAGTTGAATGCTTTGCCCGGGGATTTCTGGGTGCGGCTGCTCTATACCCATCCGGCGCACTGGACCGATGAACTCATCGAAACCATCGCCGAGTGCCCGAAAGTGGCGCGCTACATTGATATTCCCTTGCAGCACATTCATCAGAACATGCTCGAGCGGATGCGGCGCGAAACGTCGCAGGAATACATCGTCGGGTTGCTGCGGCGGATTCGGACCGGCGTCCCCGGCATTGCGCTGCGGACCACTTTTATTGTCGGGTTTCCTGGAGAGACCGAGGAATATTTTGAGGCGTTGCTGGATTTTATGCGCGCGACGAAATTCGAGCGCCTGGGTATCTTTGCGTATTCGCAGGAGGAAGCCACCCGGGCGGGGCAAATGGCGGGTCAAATCCCCGAAAAAATCAGACGCCGACGGCGCGACAAAGCGATGGCGGTACAGCATGAGGTGTCGGTGAAAGTCTCCGAAGCCTTCGTGGGCCGCACGCTAAAGGTTCTGGTGGAGAACGAGGCCACAGCCAGGGAGCTCACGCACGCTCGCATCCGTTCCTGGGAGCACGGCTTGATTCGGGGGCGGGATGGGCACACGGGGCGCCTCAAGGGACGTTACCTGGTCGCCCGAGGCGAAGCCGACGCGCCGGATATCGATGGCCGTGTGTATGTGCGCGGGCAATTGCCGGCGGGCGAATTTGCGCAGGTGAGGGTCGTGGGCCACACGGATTATGACCTGATGGCAGAGCCGTCGTAGGAACCGCACGAAGCGTTTGGAGTGCGTGCGCTCGGCGCCGTTTTTGACGCACGGGGTTGTACCCTTTTCGGCCAATCAGGGAAAAACAAAGCGGCGCCGAGCGCACGCACTCCAAACGCTTCGCGCGGTTCAAGGGACTCTCCGGCTCGCGGGGACAGATGCGCCCTGCCCGAACGGGCCGTTCTACCCGGCAATCTGTCCGCGGGTGACTCCGAGCTGATTAAACAACTTCAGCTCCTTCCACAATTGGGCGCCGGTGATTTCGCCGCGGAGCAACTGTCGGTATTTTTGAATCGTTTGCGCGACCTGCGACGGTGTTTCGTTGAGAAATTCCAGGCGAAAGTGACGCACGCCGAGAGCCGACATGCGGGCGACATACTCTGCGCCGGTCTGGGCCAGCGAGTTAAAAACGGTATTGCGGCAACCAACGTCCGCTTTGACCGGGTGCTCAGCGCCGACGCGATCGCGCAGCGTCAAATCGTGGTGGTCACAAGGCCGGCCGCAATTGGTGTAATCGGTGCCGTTGGAGAGGAAGGCGCAGAAAACGCAGTGTTCCATGTGAAACATCGGCATGTGCTGATGAATAGTGACTTCGAACCACTCCGGCGGCGTGGCTTGGAGCAACGCCTCCAGTTGGGTAAAGTTCAAGTCATAGGAGGCAGTGATGCGCTCGAGCGCAAATTTGTTTTTGAAATAATCGGCGGCGAGCCGGTTGGCGATGTTGAGGGAGTAATCGCCGATGCGGCGGTCGTTGGCGAAAAAGCTCAGGTGGTCGTAATTGCGGACCAAGTACCCGTCGGCCTCACAAGAACGGACCTGTTTGAGCGTCCATTCCTCGCCCATTTTGAAAATCCTGGGTGGCGCGACAAAGATTTCCATATTGCCACGCCCATTTGCCGCCTGGGGAACCTGGTTGGCGCGAGCGATTTGGACGGCTTCGCGATATTTCTTCGGGTCCTCGAACTCGCAATAAAGCGTTTGCACGCCGCAGTTCAGGGCGGCTTGGAGTTGGGCGAGGTTGCGAACCAGGACGTTTAACTGCGGAGCAGAAGGTGACGGGTGCTGGGGAAGTGACGGGTGACGGGTGACGGGTGACGAGGAAGTGACGGTTGGCGAGTGACGGTTGGCGTCCTGGTCACTTGTCATACGGGACTCGGAGCCCTGGTGAAATTGCCAGCGTGGCGGTTTGGCACGCAGTATTTCCAACTGGATCACCAGCTCTCGACGGAGGCGATTGAGTTCGCTGACGGGCAGCAAGACCCCGCCTTCGAGCCGGTTCTCCAATGCACCCAGCTTGAAAGGCGTTCCCCCCAACCGGCCCAACTGCTCGCGTAGGCGCTCGGTCGTCAAGGGCTGTTTCTCGGCGGACACCAGTGGCATGGTTGAAGCCAGGGAGACAACATGGCCAAGCTCGTCCCGGGCAATGAGCGTGAGCGGCTTGCCTGCCAGGCCATGGATCTCGATCGTAATCGAGCGTTGAAATTTAGGCGCCTCCGCTCCGAAGCTTTGGCGCAGGCGACGCTCGAGTTCCGGGTCGCTCGTTTTCCACAACTTATCGCCAACGTGGATGCGACCGAAGTCGATGTCGCCTTGGCCGAAGGAGAGCAGTACGGGCGTCGCGCCAGTCGAGGAAGGCCGCTTGTGGTTGTCGTCGTCGACGATTTGCGAATTCCGAGCAGGAGGACAGGAACGAGGACGAGGAGGATTTGGAGAGCGGGCTCCGCTTTCTACATTCCGCATCTCATAGACCCGCCCGCCTTCCTCCTCCTCCTCAGGTTTGCCGGCGTCGAAAACCACGCCGTCGCCGGGTTTCAGAGGCCCTTCGAGAGCGATGACTACACCCTGACGGCGCACCTCAGCGACCTGGCCCAGATAAACCCCACGTTTCTTGCCGAACCGACCATGGACCAGTTCCTGGTTGTTGATGCCACGGAACCAGCCTGTGTAAAGGCCGCGGGAGAAGGCCATCTCCATTTCGTAGAGGGGAGTGGAGGTGGAACGTGGTGTGTGGCGCGTGAGGTGTGGTGCCTGTTTCTCGTCGCCCCGCAAATGGTCCAACGCTTCGCGATAAATCCGCGTGATATTGGCGACGTATTCAGGGGATTTGAGACGGCCCTCGATTTTAAGCGAAGCGACGCCGAGGCGGACCAAATTCGGCAGCAGTTCCAGGCCGGCGAGGTCTTGCGGGCTCAACAGGTATTTGCGGTCACCAAGCGGCACGATTTTGCCGTCCGAAATCAATTCGTAGGGCATGCGGCAGGCCTGGGCGCATTCGCCGCGATTGGCCGAGCGTCCGCCCAGCGCCTCGCTGGTCAGGCATTGGCCGGAGTAGGCAACGCAGAGCGCGCCATGAATGAACACCTCGATTGGAAGTGACGGGTGACGGGCGGCGGGTGACGGGTGACGCGTGACGTCCTCGTCACTGGTCACTTGCCACTCGTCACTCGTCACGATTTTTTCGATTTCTTTCAGGGAGCATTCGCGGGCCAGGACGACGAGGTTGCAGCCCAGTTCGCGGGCAAACTCGACGCCCCCGGCGCTGGTAATCGTCATCTGGGTGGAGACGTGAATCGGAAAATCGGGCGAAAGCCGCCGGAGCAACCGGCAAATCCCCACGTCCTGCACGATCGCCGCATCCGCGCCGGCGGCAATCATCGTGCGTGCGTACCGCTCGGCCTGCACGATTTCGTTCTCAAACACCAAAGTATTGAAAGTGACATAGCCTTTAACCCCACGCCGGTGCAGGAACTCCATCAATTCAGGCAGGTCGGCTTCGGTGAAATTATGGGCGCGCATCCGGGCGTTGAACTTCTCCAGTCCGAAATAGATTGCATCGGCGCCGTTTTCAACGGCAGCCCGGGCGCAATCCCAATCCCCTGCCGGCGCCAGCAATTCCGGAAGGCGAAATGTGGGAGGCGGAGCGGCTGCCGGTGCGCTCGGCGCACCCGCGGGGGTTGGCTCAATGCCTGGTTGGGTTTGGCTTGTGCTCATCAGCAACGGACAGGCTAACCTGCTATCGGGTGAAGAACAAAGACATAGTGGCATGTTTACGTGCCAGATTCCGCTTGCACTCGAAAGCAATTTAGCTAACCTAGCTAAGTATGATTCAAGTCAACATGCACGAGGCCAAAACGCGGCTTTCCGAATTGGTCAAAGCCGTCGAAGAGCGCGGTGAAACGGTCCTGTTGTGCCGGCATGGCAAACCGGTGGCGGAGTTGAATAAGGCCGCCAAGGGGCGACGCCGGTTTAACCGTCTGAAACCCCACCCCAAACTGAGCCGGATCCAAATCAACTACGACCCACTCGAACCGTTGCAGTCTGACGAATGGCCGGAGGCTCTGCGATGAACCTGTTGCTCGACACCGCGGCTTTTCTTTGGCTCTGCGCGGGGACCGAGCAACTCTCCTCTGCGGCTGCTTCGGCCCTGGCCGACCAGGCAAACACCGTCAGCGTTTCTGCGGTGACCGCCTGGGAAATCGGCCTCAAAGCCGCCCGAGGCAAACTGAAACTGCCCGCCCCGGTTGAGACATGGTTTCCGGCGATGATCCAGCATCACCGCCTGGACCTGTTAGCCATCGAAGCTGCCACGGCCATCGCTTCGACCAGGCTGCCCGCAGTACACGCAGACCCATTCGACCGCTTGTTGGTGGCCACGGCCTGCGAACGCGGCTTGTGGCTGATCACGCCTGACACGCTGATTGCGAAATACCCGAACGTCCAAACATTGTGGTGACATCCTCTTGCTTGTCTCTGTCGGCGTGGAAGTGTTAGTCTTACGCTGATGGCGCGAAAAACCTCGAGCGATTCCTCGCATGGATTCAACGATATCATCGGCGTAGTGCTGATGGGCCTGGCCGTGCTGTTGCTGGCGGCGCTGCTCTCGTATCACCCGCGGGATGTCTCGGCCAATGGATTGCCGACCAATTCAACCGTGCACAACTGGATTGGTCCGTTCGGCGCCTGGATGGGTTATTATTCGCTGTTCTGGGTCGGAGCGGCGGCTTACGAAATGCCGGTCCTGCTGCTGTTGGTGGGCATGGGCTGCTTCTTCCAGACCTTCGCTTACCTGCGCCGACGCTGGCCCTGGGCGGTGGTTTTGTTTATCTGCTGCA
>Ga0210408_10003583_pt1 | contig 14264 bp, 27 predicted proteins | sample IncBWH4MmetaG_FD_155471 | JGI IMG/M metagenome (GOLD analysis project Ga0210408, IMG submission 155471) | Forest soil microbial communities from Barre Woods Harvard Forest LTER site, Petersham, Massachusetts, United States - Inc-BW-H-4-M | ecosystem: Environmental > Terrestrial > Soil >...
AGAGCATAGTCGGCAGTTAGGCTGCTGGCGCCGTACACCAACCAGTAATCTGGGGAGTGTAGAATATGGCAACACCAGAAGAACCAGATTTTCCGCCAGGGCACCCGAAGCGCTTCGACTACAACCCGAAGAGCGCAGAGGCGCGCGAATGGGCCCGGCGCAACGTGCATCCCGCGGGGGAACGCGATTTTCCTGTGGGCCACCCCAAGGCGTCTGACACCAAGGGCAACACCAACAGAGTGGCCGTGCGCGCCGGCGAAGATCCGGCACACCCCGAGCTCGAGCCTTTCACCGGCCGCACTCCTGAGCAGGTAGCCGCGGACCGCGAACTGTGGGACGAGCGGATCGCGCTGGCACAGCCATCGCCAGAGCTCGACCCCACCGAAGCACCACCACCACCGGACAAGCCGGGCGACACGCGGCCACCCACAGGGCAACCCGGCGAGATCACGCCGGAAGAGCGCAGCATCCTCGACCGCTTCCGCGGCCGAAACAGGTAGAGAGCTTCCCGCGATCGCGGGCACCGCGTGGACATCACGCGCGAAAAGGAGCAACACGATGGGACGCGCACTCGAGATCATCGCCGGGTTTGCCACCAACCCCGGCGCGACGTTGACCACCGTCACCACCTCTGGTGGCGGCTCGTCTGTCATCCGCGGTACGGACACGAGCAAGGGCACGTGGCTGCTGAGCACCTGGAGCTTTGCGGCCACCGCCGGCGAGCTGCGCATCACCTCGCCACGGCTGCACGATCAGGCGCAGTGCATCCGCAATCGCGTGACCGCGGCGCTCAGTTCCCCACTCGCGCCGGGTTTCCTCAACGGCGGATTCGCACAGAGGCTCTATGCACAGGACAACCTCACCATTCAGCAGTCAGGCGGCGGCGCGGAGCTCGATCTCGCGGCGCTGCTGGTGGGCTACGACGATCTCGCCGGCGTGGCCGGCCGTTTCATCGATCACCAGACGCTGCGCAAGGCGGGCGTCAACATCCTCACCGCGGAGGTGACCGTGGTAGCCGTCGCCACCGGCCTGTGGGGCGGTGCGGTGGCCATCAACAGCTCGTTCGATACGCTCATCGCCAACACGGATTATGCGCTGGTGGGCGGGATGACGGACACGCGCGGGCTGGCCGTGGGTATCACCGCGGTGGACTTCGGCAACATCCGCGTGGCGTTCCCCGCGGAGCCTTCGCTGCGCTCGCTGACACAGAACTGGTTCCAGGCGCTCAGCCTGGCGTTCGAGACGCCGCCGGGCAGTAGCGGCGCGGCTTACATTCCGGTGTTCAACTCCGCGAACAAGAGCACCACGCTCGTGGACGTGACCACAAACGGCGCCGGCGGCACCTTCACCATCAACCTCGAGCTCGTGCAGCTCGCACCGGGCAGCGTGCCGGCGTTCACACCGCCCACGCAGGCGGGCCAGCAGCCTGGGCAATAAGGGAATCGAATAGCCACTGGCTTGGCTAATCGTTGCTGTACTGGGGCGGGGTTAGTCACCCCGCCCCTTTGACTCTGAGCGGAGGGTGAGTGAGCGACGCAGCACATTGGCAGTATGGCGGCGGTGCCACCGGACAGCCGGCGGGGCTCGACCCCAACGCGCCACGGGACAGCAACCCGCAACCGTGCCCCTTCGGCCAGGGATACGCGAAGATCGCCGGACTCCCGAAGCGGATCCTGGTCACGCAGCCGGCGGCCGGCGCGGAGTGGCTGTACAAGCACACCGGGCCCTCGTGGATCCTGCTGCGCGCCATCACCTGGAAGCTCGTCACCAGCGCGGCGGTGGCCACGCGAGCATCGCGCCTGCAGGTAAAGTTCGGTACGGACCTGGTGGCGCAGTTCCCTCCCGGTGCGACGCAGGCGGCGTCACTCACGGTGCAGTACACGGCGTCCGACTGCGGGCTGACCAGTGGAGACGCCACCACCGCACTTGTCGGGCTCTCGAATAGCATCATCCTGGGCGACAACATGAGCGTAGGCTCCGCCACGAACCTCATCGACGTGGCGGACCAGTACAGCCTGGTGGCCATATTCGGCGAGGAGTTCAAGGACTTCGACTGGTGGGACGATTGAAATGCTGCGAGCTCTACTGCTGCTGATGAGTATCATCACGCCATCGGGCCAGCCAACGGCGAAGCAGCCATCCGACTACACGCCGGCGGCGCAGTCTCAGGTGGTGAGCTGGCAGCTCAAGCGGCTGCCACCTCCATCGTTCCTGTACGTGGGAGTGGATGATGTGCTGCGCGTGGGCGCGGCGAGCTCCGCCACCAATGAGATCGTGACCGTGAGTTATCGCCTGCTTCGAGCGGCCGATGGCGCGGTGGTGCCAGGGCAATTCACCGTTGGACCGCTCAATAACTACGCACTGACCACGAAGGACCAGGCACTGGCCGAAGGGTTTCTCCTGTCTGTGAGCTGTAGATCGGGCGTGGCCACTACGCGCGGGCAAACCTTCGCGCGTCTCTACCTGAATCCCAAGGCGCTCGGGAGCGGGCAGCCGGCGCAACAGCTGATGGCCGACTACGTCACCACGGCCATGGCGCCTGGCTACCCCAACGGCCGCGTGCTCTCACCAATCGAAGGGCCCGGCCGCGTGTACGCGGTGCAGTACACCAGCCCTCCCCGTGGGCATGACTGGGGCGAGACAGACGGGCTGCTCGCGCGGCGCCGGCTCATAGCCGTGAACATGGTCCTGATAACGAGCGCCACGGCGGGCAACCGCATCCCTCAATTCCAGTTGCTCGACAACCTGTTAAACATTATCGCGCAGTACACAGCGCCCGTTGCCCAGGGGCCTAGCACGGTGGTGCGGTATACGTTGTCCGCGGCACCCATGGTGAACAGCCCACCGATAGGCACGATCCAAGCTCCCTTGCCCGACAATTACATCCTGCCGCCTGGCTATAGCGTGCAAGTAACGACCTCCGGGCTGGATACAAACGCCAACACTGGCGATGCCTGGAGCGGGATCTTCGCCACCTACGAGGAGTGGCTCGACAATGTCTGACGGCGGCAACGGCGACGGAGCGAACCTGGGGAAGATCCCACACGAGGCGCTGATCGATCGGCTGGAGCTCACACTCGATCGCGGTGACGGCACGATGAAGATCGGCGGCAAGGCCGTCAACCTGGACGTGGCGCTCGATATGTGCCAGCGCGGCGTGCGGTTCTTCGAGACGCAGCTACGGATCCAGGCCGCGGCGCAGATGCAGCAGCAGCAAGTGGACCAGGCGCGCGTGAACGAGCTGCTCAACCGCACGCGCGGAGGGAGAGGCTAACATGGGCGTACGTTTTCCGAGTGTGGCATCGAATACCTTCATCGGTCCGTTGCCAGCGAACGCCACTGAGACGGTGATACTCACCACACCGCCGATCAACGAACCTGTCGATAACGCTCAGGTTATTTTGCTGTGGTTCACGTCCATCACGGCGGGCACGAGCACGACCTCGTTTCAATTCAAGATCCGGCGCGGCACGACGGCCGCCGGCGCCGTGATCTTAGCCGGCACGTGCTTCGTCACCGTAGTGGCCGCGCAAAACTACATCTCGAGCGGCTGCTACTTCGACTTCCCCGGCATAGTCGCCGGGCAGCAGTACTCGCTCACCATCATCCAGGGCGCGGCCACTGTGGGCGGCACGTTCCTGGACGGTGCGCTGATGGCCCTGGTCCTGTAGTGGAGCTCGAGGAGGTAACGACAATGTCCAGCTTCAAGAGTGTGCTCAGCAAGATCGGCCACGTGCTGCTCACCGCGGGCAGCGTGGCTACGGAGCTCATGGGCTTTCCGTTTCTCTCCACCATGCTGGGCGCTACGCCTACGGGTAAGATCGTGGAGATCGGGCTCAGCGACCTGGGGAAGGTGGCGCAAATCATCTCCCAGGTGGAGATCGGCTTCACGGCGATCGCGCCCACGGACAAATCGGGCAGCGCCAAACTAACCGCGGCCATTCCCATGGTGAAACAGGTGCTTTTGTCCTGGGCGCAAAGTAATCTTCCCGGCCACTCGTCGCTCAAGGTGGACCCGCAGACGTTCGACACCCACGTGGGGAACTTCACCTCTTCGTTTGTGGACATCCTCAACGATTTCGGTGAGTGAGGTGGAGGATCCGGTAGCCCACTGGTTCTTGGTGCGCGCGCCCATACTGGCAATCCTGGTGGCCCTGCTGGGCGTCATGCTGCAAATGTACGGACGGATCACCACGCTTGAGCAGCAGCAGCGCGATATGCAGGAGCAGACGCGCATGATCTGGCAGGCGGTGGACCGCATCGAAACGCGCCTCATGGTGGTGCGGTGACTTGCGATTCCGGCCCAGGGCCTGGTGGGTGTGGTACGTGCTTTGGCGCGCATGCATGTGGGTGGCGCGTGACATCGGCTCGAGCTCGCTGTACTGGTTCGATTGGGCGGCGCGTGCTGCGCGGCGCTGCAGGCAGGCCGGCGGGCCGCGTGTAACCGGCATCATCCGGTATGACGACGACCCGGAGAAGTGACGATGGCGCCGTGCAACCCTCCACTAAACTTTGTAGCTAACGGCGCTGCAGGCAGCGCGTTCCCTCCTCCGCTCGACCCCACACCGCCGCAGTTTGGTCCACCCTCGCCCACATTCGAAGAGAGCGCCTGCTCGCTGCTGGGCCCGGACCTGTGCGGCGGCATGGATCCAATCAGCGCGATCGACGAGCTCGACGGGCTCACAAATGCGATCGATGCGCTCACCACAGCGGCGGACGCCAACCTGGACGCCATCCTGCTCGAGCTCGACCAGCTCGGGCACGACCAGGTGAACCAGGCGTTCGATGACTTCGCCGGCGCGCAGCCTGGCGCGCAGTCGCTGCTCGGCGGCGTCGAGGGCATCGCGGCGCCGCAGCTCGGCACACTCTCGCTGCTGCAGCCAAGTGGCGGTGCAACCGTAGTGCTGGGCGGCCCGCCATCGCAGGGCGGCGTGGCCAAGTCTGGCGGTGCGCCGTACACCTACCACCTGCAGCTCGCCACCGTTCGCCCTGGGATCATCAACATCGACGCGGACGGCGGGCACGGCCCTAACCCGCCCTTCGCATCATTCGGGCCTGTGGTGCAGGAGGCGGACACTACGGGCAAGCTGTGGTGGGTTTACCTGGTGCAGATCAACCCGCAGCAGCCCGGCACCTACACGGCGCAAGCGCAGTACCTGTTCCACGGCACCATAGGCGGCGTCACAGGGACGCTCACGCTCACCAAGGTGTTCCAAGTGGTAATCCAGTAGCGAGGCGGCGATGGCAGACTCACCACCAGGATCAGGGATCCCGATCATCGGGCCGGTGCTGCAGGATCTGGCGGCGCTATTCGGCGCCACGGACCAGATCAACGCGCTGGCGGCGGCGACGGAGCGCGTGGAGACAAACGTATGGTCGAACGCCATCAGCCTGGCCACATTTAGCTACGGCCTCTTTGGCGGAATCATCGGCAGCCTGGGCGACCTGATCGGCGCGATCGGTAAAGCGCTGGATAACCTTATCGGCACCGTCATCTGGGGGTTTATCAAGCGGTTATTCGAGACGATCAAGAACTGGATTCTTAACCTGCGGAACTGGATTAAGCTGCACGTGGCCACGCTGCAGCAGATCCAGAAGAACCTCGACAAGGCGCGCTCGCAATACTTCCGGAAGGTGATCGACATCGTGCAGAGGATCCGGAAGATCCTAGTTCCCTTCCGGCTGCTGCACCTGGGCTTTGCCAAGAAGCTCGACTCGTACCTGGTGGGGCTCGAGGGCGACATCGGCGCGAAGTGGGCCAAGATGATCGCGCACCAAAACCTGGTGCTCGGTGTGCTGGATACGATCATCGATCCGCGGAACCTGCTGCGGCCGGGCAGCACGCTGGGCTCGCTCGGCGCGATGATCGCCGCGGTGCACGGCGCGATCGGCGCCGCGGACATGCGGACCCTGTTCTGCATGGGACCGGCCACCGTGGCCACGCCGCTGGTGGCGCCGTGGGCCACCACGCGCGCGCTTACCCTGGGCGAGATCCACAGCAAGAGCGGCACGTATGCCGTCTATGCTGCGCAGCGTGACCAAACGCTGCGGCAGTACGCGATCGACCTGGGCACCACGCCACTCGCATGAGCGCCTTCCCGATACTGCCAGGCGGTACCGGCGGCGCCGGCGGGATCTCTGACGTCGTAAGCCAGGACGATCTCACCAGGTGGGCGCAGATCGCCGGCGTGCTCCGCTACCTCACCGCACCACTTGATCCACCACCGCCGGCGGATCAGCCCTCGAGCATCGCCGTGGGCGCGATGGCTTCCACCTTCCGCAACGCTCACGCAGGGCTCACTAATGCAGGCGTGGATAACTCCCTGGCCCATACGTGGGCGAGCTGGTGGACCACCATCATCGGCCACGTGGGCGAATTTGTGTCCATGTTCCTCCAGTGGGTGTCGCTGTTCACCGTGCCGGCGGCGCTGATCGTGCTCGAGCTACTCGGGGATCTCCGCAAGGGGATAGACCCGGCCGTGGGCCTACTGGCGCAGGAGGTGCTTACTGAGTTCCTGGGCGTCGAGGTGGGCGTGCAGAACCTGCCGCTGGGTATTGGCGGCGGCGACCACCTGGCGCGAGCCCAGGCGATCGGCGGGCTGCTCTACGGACAGCTCGAGAAGGAGTTCGCGCCACCGGCGGGCGGTGCGGTGGTGCCGACGAGTGCGCCGGCGCAGACATTCAGCGGGCTCGCGGTGAACTTCGGCCTGGCCAGCGGCATCATGGGGCTGATCGGCGGAATGGTGCCGTACGGACATTGGGAGGAGCTCCGCGAGCTGGGTGAGGAGGTGGCCACCAACATCGGGCTCGGCCGCCTGGTGCGCCTGGCACTGCGCCCGCTGGTGCAGATCCTAGTGGCCAACCCTGCGACGTGGGCTCTTAACATCAAGTACCGGCCGACGCAGTTCAAAGAGGCCGATCTGGTGAACCCATTCACGGCCACCACTCTCGATCACACGCAGCTCTATAACGCCATGCACCTGCTGGGCTACTCGGACGACAAGATCGCGGCGTTCATCGAAATGCACCAGAAGAAGCTGACACCTGCAGACGTGCAGCTACTCATCAATTGGGACTTCTGGACCGCGGACGATGGGGCAAAGTACGTTCAGCGCCAGGGCTGGCCCGCGGGGTTTGCTGGCAACGTGCTGCAGCTCGAGGGATTCCGCGAGGTGCGGCCGTGGATCACCAAAGAGATCGATGTACTACTCAGTGAAGTGAGCGACGGGCAGATTACTGTTAATGAATTCGCCCAGGTGATCGATGGGTTTGCGCTCTCAGCGCCGGAGAAAAGCGTCATCGTGGCGCTGGCCAATTATCGGGCGCAGAAAACCCACCTCCACAGGCCACACCAACTCAGTGGCGGCGAATTGTTCTACGCCTTCGCAGCCGGCATCGTGACGTCTAGCGATCTCACCGCTCGGTGGACTGCTCAGGGGCTGCCCGCGGCGGATCAGGATATTCGCCTGCAGCTCTGGCTGCTGCACCTTAATCGGCTGCACGAGCTCGAGCAGGAAAGGCAGACCGCGTTCCATGAGAAGCAGCAGGCGTTCCAGCAGAAGCTGGGCGGCGCGAAGAAGGTTCTATCCCCTCCAATTCCGCCCGTTCCACCCTTCCCGCTCGGATAGCCCCGTTTTCGCCCCATATTCGCCTATTCAGAGCACCCTAGGAGCGTTTTTTATGGGCCCTCTGCTGGGGAGATAGCTTGGAATCGTGAAAAGGGCTAGAAAGCGCCTCTGCGCCTCACTGCGTGAGTGTTGACATTTAGGCCCGTATCGTGAGACACTCTTGGCGTCCCCGCCTCTAACGGAGGCACCATGAAGATCCTCGGCGGACTGCTAATAGTCGGCGGCGCGTTCCTGTGCATGACGATTCTCTTCATTGGCTTCGGCGTGCCCATGATCTGTGCAGGGGCGCTGCTGGTCATCGCCAGTGCCGTGGTGCGGCGCCAAAAAGCACAAGAGGAGCTCGCCAGGGACGAGCGCGATTACCGTGACGGCCAGCGCCTAGCAGAGATTGACCCCGAAGCATCACGCCGCGCACGCATAGCCAATTCCGCGTTCGGCCGGTAGCGTGCCCTCTGCCGCGCAAAGCAGTTTGCACCGCAACGGTGCCATCCGGGCCTGCCACCGGCGTGCCACCAGGTGGCCACTCGCCTGCCACCGCGGATCCGCGAGCTCGCCTGGCCCACCCTGGTGTCAAATTCCATTCTGAATCGTCTTGCACATCTTTTCTGGCGTCGAAGTGGCTTCGCCGCGTGCCGATGCGGAGAAAGACGCGCCTCGCAGATCAAAACGATCACGAGCGCAAACGCGCGGGAGCGAGCTGGGAGAAGTCTACGGGGTAGACGTACAGATCGATGCCGTGCTCTGTGAGGGCCGGCTGGATGTGGGGATTGTAGTCCGCGCAGACCAGCGCGAGAGCGGGCGACGCGCTGGGCCCGCCGGCAGCTTCCCAGGCCGCGCGGTACGCGAGGATCTGGCCGATCGCGTCTGACTTCGCGTAGCGCTCGACTTCGAATATGGTGGGCAAACCTCCACGCCACCCGATGATGTCACTGCGCAGCTTGCTGGCCGCGATCGAGGCGCTCCTGTACGGCTCGACGATGTGATCAGGGGGAGTGACGCCAGGGCCCAGCCGGGTGTTGTAGTCGAAGCGATCGTAGGACGCGCCCTGGGCCTTGAGAAACTCGCGCCACACGAGTGCCTCGGCCGCACGCATCCCTGGATACTTCGACTGATCTCCGGAGAACTGTGGGCCATTCGTTGCCATCAACGGTGCTCGCTAGCCTTCACCAGCTCATCGATCTTGATGAGCAGCTCCGCAATGTCCCGGATCCCACGCACCTCGAGCTGGCGCTCCTCGATCATGCGGAGCGGTACTGCAGGGTTGTCACGCTCGCTCACAGAGATGTCAATGCGGACGGTGTAGACTCGTGCTGCCATGCTCCCTCCTCACTGTGTTGGCCCTCCTGCATCGGTGCCGGTGTCGCGCACTTTGTTCACCTGGCTGGCGCTCAGCTTCACGCCTACCTCGATCGCCCAGAGGCGGAATAGTTTTGCCTTCGTCTCGCCGTCTATCCACATCCGCGAGAGAAACAGCATGACGCCGGCCGTGGCGCCAGGTATGAACAGCTCCGCGGGGATTATGCCGTGCGGCGTGTCACCCATCACGCGATCACCTGAAAGCGGCGCGCGTGCTCGAGATCTTGCAGCGTGGGGATGAACATGGAGATCCGCACGGAGTAGATGTGGCTGCAGTGCTCACAGCTTGGATTCACCTGCGTGACGTCGCCTGGCTTCGGTGGCCGGAAGTAGACATCAACCCCCTGCTGGCAGTGAGGGCAGCAGAGGGTAACGCACAGCATCATCTCCGAATCCATCAGAGTGGCGGCGCGACCAGCTTGGCGGCGAGCTCAGTGGCGTGGGCGACGCGGATCCCGGCCAGCACGCTCATGCGCAGCCCATCGATCAGCGGCGCCATATCCGCGGGGATCCTCTGCTCGCTGAGCGCGGAGCTCAGCCGCTGGCAGAGCACGTCACACTCGAACAGGTGCTCGCGAATTAGGTGGAGTTCCTCCTGCATGTGACACACCCCTTTTTCCTCGAGCGTCACACCCGCCTGCCTCCGCAAGGCGATCAGCGCGCGCGAGCCAGAGGATCTGCCAAGTCCGTTCCGCCACTTTGGACGCCAGAGCACAGCGGAGTGCGTTCTCAGGGCTCCCGCGGCGTCCTCTAGCAGGCGCTCCCAGCTCTCGAGCAGCTCGCTCCCAAGCGACACTCCACTCCTCCTCCGTGAACCACGGCGCACCGCGTTCGCCCCAGCGTCGGCCCTTACTCATCGCTCCCTGGGCAGCCCACACTCAACACAGCGCCTCGCGCCTCGTGGCCTACTCTTCGCAGTAACCCAGACCTCGTGACCACAGTCGAGTGTCAGCAGCCAGCGCTCAGGGTTGAGTGGCGATTGCTTGGCGCGGGCGATGTTCTGCTCTATCGCCACGCCCCTAACTCCCGCGGTACTCGAGGTGAATGTGAGCTTCTCCCCCCAGGGCTCGCTCATCGAAAACCGCGACGTGATTGGACGGCGCCGCGTAAGCCAGCAGCGCGAGCAGCAGTCCCTGCTCATCGGGCAGCAGATCCTTGGTGCGGAAATCCACGGCCAGGCCCGCGGGGTGCATGGAGCTCGCCACGTGAGCTCCGTCTATGCCGCTGGTGATGACCAGCGGTTTCGAGAACACCACGCGATGGACAAGCGCGAGGTAATCCACGAACTGCATAAGCTCGCGCCGCACGCCGGCCACGATCACATTCGGGCCGGCGAGCTCGTACTGCGGCTTGGGATCCGGCGCGGCCGCGGCCGTCACCGGCTTAACTGGTGTGCCCATTCGCTTCCCTCCTCGAGATCCTGCTCACGTGAACAGGCGCTTCTGGCGTGCGGCCTCAAAGGCTTTCCTCTGGCGCCGGCAAAAGTGCGAGCGGCAGTTGTGACACGTCGTGCTGTACGGCTTCTTCGTCACCGTGTGGCGCGTCATGCGCTCACACTTCCCGCACCAGAGCTGAACAATCCGCGCGTCGCTGATCGGCTGCACTTTCACTTTGGCGTGGCTCCGCGGATCTTGTTCCCCTGGCGATCGTAGACGGCGCCATCGGCGTGGGTGGTGAACATCGGACCGGACGGCGGCGCCACCGCCTTGGCGGCGTGCTGGAGCTGGACTCTTCTGAGATCGGCATGAAGCTGATCTATGCGCGTGGTGACGTCACTCGGCAGCGCCATGGCTAGCTCTTCTTCCGGCGCCGGCGCTTATGCTTCTCTTCGTCGACGAGCTGCAGCCCCGTATCCACAACGGGGCCACCATTCGCAGCGGAGAAGTTAATCTCCATGTATAGAGTCGCTGAGGCGCTCCCCTCGCCCAGGCGAGCATTGCGGAGCGCAGCCCTGGCCCACCTCGCTGCCGCGAATCCAACCTTCGCGTAATCGGCCTTACCGTTCACCTCGAACCCTGAGTCCGTATCGCCAAACGGGTCACGCAACCTCACGATCACTGGCATCTACTCTCCTCCCTGTGCTGCCGGTGGTGTTCCAGATCGCAGCGACGGCGCGTGCGGCATCGAGGCCTGCCTGCCTGTAGCCGCCATGCGCACCAGCACTGCGATCAGGACCACCGCTCCGACCAGCACCCACAACCCCAGCCAAACGTAGAACACCCACACCCACGCCGGCGCGATCGCGCGCGCAGTCATAAGCGCATGCAGCGTGCAGATCACTCCGAGAATCCAGATCAGCAGCCTCATACGCGCTGGATCCGCTCGAGGCTGTAGCAGCCAGAAATCCCCTCCACCATAATCACGGCCGTGTGGCCGGCTTCGCGGTTGCCGTTATCGCCCAGCATCCACGGTGCTGACCTCGTGCGCGTGGTATAGATCGAACCATCATCCTTGCGGACTAGAACAACGGTGCCAATCGGTACGGCGCTCCACTCCGCGACCAGGGCGCGCTGCTTGAGAGTTCTCCTAAACGGCGTCACTGCTTCACCTCCTGCAGCCAGTACACGTAACCACTCGGCTCGGTGATGCGCACGAAGCGCACGCCGGTGGACGTTTCGAACACGATCGACTTCCGGCCATCGGACTCGTCCACCTCGACGCGGTCCACCTGCGTGAGCGGCGCGCTCGGCACGGGCGACGGTATCCATCGGCTGGCCATCTACCCGCTCGACTCCACGCGCTCCCAGCCGCGGCCACCGTAGACCCACAGCAGCCGGCACCGCTGGCACTCGTAGCGGCACTGGAACTGGCCGGCCACCGGCTTGGGCTCGAGATCGCCACCGCACTCCTGGCAGAGGAAAATGATTTCGCGCGCCGAATGTGGGTGCTCACACGGTATGCGATTCATGCGCCCTCCGCTTTGCCCAGCAAAGCACGCAGGCTGAACTTATCCAGCACAGCCTTAAGATCGGCCTGGTGGTACTGGTGGATCTTCATCACCACCATGTTCTCCGGGCTCTCGGCGGATCCGCACCAGGCGCACTCGTCAGGGGGCAGCACGGCGCCGGGCACAAACTGCGGGGAGCTATTGGGTATGAGCTGGCCCTGGGCCACGGCCTGCTCCCGCGCGAACGTGTGGCGCATCTCGCGCAACCCGGCGATGGTGGCGCCGTGCACCGCGGCCTGCTCGAGCAGCATGGCCCGCGAGGCTGGATCCGCGCACTTGAGAACCTCTTTCGCGTGGCCCAGGCCGATCTTGCGATCGCGTACCGCCTCCGCCACGGACTGGTCCTTGCGCACCACGTCGATGCGATCGTTGATGTAGTCCTCGCTCTTGCCGAACTGCCGCATCAGGCCGTCCATCGACCACTGGTACTTCTCGGCCAGCTCGAGGAACTGCAGGCCCTCCTCGTATGGCGTGACCTCCTCGTGGCAGGTGGTGGCGTCCAGCATGATCTGGTGTTTCAAATGCTCCGCATCTTCGAACACCACCACCGGGATCTCCTCGAGCTTGATGATGCTGGCCGCGGTGTAGCGCCGGTGGCCGTCCATGATCTCGTAGCCTTCCGGCTGATCTGCATTGCAACCGTCGCTGGTGTCAGGCTGTGACATCCAGCCATCCTTCGCGTCATGCCAGCGCGGCAGCACCAGCAACGGCTCGAGTATGCCCACTGCCTTGATCGACGCGATCAGCCGGTCCATGTGCTCATCGCCCATGGAAACGCGCAGCGGATTCGGCGGCGGGATAATCATGTGGAGCGGAACTAAGCGCGGCGTGGGCATGGTTCAGGGCCTCCCCGTTCCGCGTTTGATGGCCGTGGCGATCTCGCGCAGCAGCTCGGGATACGACGGCGGGAGCTCCTCCGGGCGAAACCGCGGCACCGGCAACGTGAGATCGGGGTTAGCGATGCGAAACGTGACGTATGGCAGGTGGACGCGAACAAGCACCAGATCGCCGGGCTTGGCGTCTAGCGCCTGCATGAGCATTTTGGCCAAGGGGAAGACCACGCTCGCGCCCATACGCCAGATCCGCGCCGCGAAGAGCGGGTAGAGTTCGCCGTCCACGCGCGTTCCCATCAAGAGCCTCGGACCCCTGCGAGGACTGGCAGCGGCGGTACTCGCGCAGTAAGTGCACAACAATCGTTCGCGCGCGGTTTTCGATAAGCCGCTCGAGCAGTGGGAGTAGCTCTTTCCACAACAGGCTGTGCTGATTGAGGCTCTGCAGGTACACCTCGTCCTGATTGATCGGCGCGGCCTCGAGCAAATAATCCAGCAATTTGCGGAGTTTTTGTGTGGGCATGGGCGTCCCTTTTGTGGATTCGCGGGGGGACGCGCTGAAAGTGTACTACAGAGTGACCGTTACCACGATGTATTATGTTACCGCTCTCCAGCATGGGCGCCAGTATACTCACTGGAGTGGGCCTGTCAAGAGGTTCTCACTCTAGGTGTAACTTTTTAGTGAGAGTGCCTTAGCTTTCATGGGCAAATCCACAGGGCCTGTGGATTTGCCCCTGTTTTCTGTGGATTTGCCCATGAAATCTGTGCATTAGCCTCTTTCCCCGGCCCCTATCTAGTCTCCCCTCATTACGTAGAGATATTGATTTAGTAGTAGTGCGGCTGCGGATTTTCCTTCCCAAACCTCAAACAAAGGACTTACAACACTGCCCGAAGGCAACCAGCGACGCCAGGGATTCAGCGCCTGGCCGTGATGGGCCCGGAGGGCACGATGCCGATCAAAGTGAAAGATCCGAGCGCGAGCGCGGCCAAGTACACCAACAACACCGCGAACGCTGTGCCGGCGTACAAAGCCGGCGTGCAGTCGCCGAAGCAGAGCCAATCCGCAGCGGCCATCGCGGCCGCGCCGGTTTGGCAGCAAGCCGTAAACTCGAGCGCGGCGCTGGCCGCGTTCAAATCCGGCCTCACTAAGGCTGGTGATGCGGCGTGGGTAGCTGGCGCGATCAACAAGGGCGCCGATCGTTACCCGGTGGGCACGCGCCTGGCCGCTCCCAAGTGGCAGGCCAACGTCACACCGTACCTGCAAATAATTTCCAGCTTCAATCTGCCACCCAAGGGCATCCGCGGCGCGGCGCAGAATTGGCAGCGCTCGCAGGCGCTGGGCCTCGCGCTGCACCAGGCCAAGGTGCAGAGCAAGGGCGGCAGTTAGGCTGCTGGCGCCGTACACCAACCAGTAATCTGGGGAGTGTAGAATATGGCAACACCAGAAGAACCAGATTTTCCGCCAGGGCACCCGAAGCGCTTCGACTACAACCCGAAGAGCGC
>Ga0210408_10003586_pt1 | contig 14256 bp, 22 predicted proteins | sample IncBWH4MmetaG_FD_155471 | JGI IMG/M metagenome (GOLD analysis project Ga0210408, IMG submission 155471) | Forest soil microbial communities from Barre Woods Harvard Forest LTER site, Petersham, Massachusetts, United States - Inc-BW-H-4-M | ecosystem: Environmental > Terrestrial > Soil >...
CAAGTATAACATTCTTTTATTAAAAAACAACAAGGAAATTACCCTAAGGATTAAAATAAATTTTTGTTAGATTTTGGGTTAAAGCCCGTTTCTATTAGAGGATTCTCACATAAATATACAACGTTAACGGACCACACTCGACTCCGTGTTTATTATAATTTCTCTGATGAAAACGCAGTGTCATGAAGTGTCATTGTTAAACAAATTGCATCACAGCTTTTTAATAAGGGTAACGCCGCTTACTTTTGCCTCAATTATTTTTCCCACCGATTCTCCTTCGCGCACAACTTCCAAAATAAAAAGCGGGTGGTGCAATGCGAAATAACTCAGTTTGAAAACATCATCTTGTTTTAATAAACTATTTTTTGAATGTAAAACCTTGAACTGTTTTTTTCCGATATACAAAATAGTTAATATTTTATTGGGAGAATAAGTAATTTCAAATTTTTCGCCTTTCCTCAATGAATCAGTTGATATTTCTGTAATACTGTTTTCTTCACCTTTATCATTCTTATTCAAACTTGCTATGAGTTTGTCGTAATCATTATAGCCGATGTATTGCGCTAAAATATCAAGAGTATATGGCCGGGGATTCTGATTACTTTTTGTAACTCCAAACAAGCGCCTTATCGTTGTCGCGCTGATCTTACATTTGCAAGCGGTAGAAATATTAGCTGCCAATGCTTCACAGTCCCTACTATACTTAATTGGATGACCAAACTGCTTTTCGATCAGCGATTTTACAATTTTAGAGATCATTAGTTGTTTTCGTTTTACGAATCCAAATGTATATCGTATTAGCGAGTGGTAATTGATTTAGCGGATTAAAAAAATAAAGCAGAAAAGAAAAGTAAGGCAAGTTTGGCAGATAAAGAATATTTGAAAAGCCAACTTGACAATATTTTTTCCAATTTTTACTATGAAGTATTTTCACAAAAACATAATTCAAACCATGAAAAAAATATTTATTTTATTTGCATCGCTGTGTGCGATTAAATCTAATGCGCAAGTTTGGTCTTCAGTAGGAACCGGCCTTCCGTCTTATTATCTTTCAGCAAACGTTCTTTATAATGACATCAATAAAGGAAATTTGATTGTAGGAACATCATTCAATTCATTCGGAAACCTTGGAGACACACTTTTTTCCTATAACGGAACAACATTATCCAAATACGGACCTAAGTTGAATTATGATCATGTGACTAGTCTTGGCAATTATAATGACTCATTATTTTGCCAATCCGGCAGTAGTTACATCCATGAATGGGATTATTCTTCTTCAACATGGACTCAGGGATTTGCATCATCGACTATAGTGGATTCAACATTTGGAAATCTATATTTAATAAATGGTGGCGGGTATCCTTTTTATTACAACGGTTATTCCGTTAATTCTGTTAACATTCCGGGTTTCTCATTGTCGTCGGGACAATGGATTAACAAAGGAATAGTTGTAAAAAATCCAATGGGTGATACAGTCTATTATTGTGGAAGATTCAGCGCAAGCACAGGCACAAACAATGCTGTTTCATACTCTACTAACGGAACAACTTGGACTAATATACCCGGAACAGGACTTCCAACACCATTCAATCTTTTAGCAATTGCAATTTATAATGGAACAATTTATGTTGGAGGATCCTATGTTGGAGGATTCAGTCTTTGGCGTTGGACGGGTTCTACGTGGAATTCTGTAACAGGGCCAACAGCTACAGTACATACTCTCAAGGTGTATGATGGGAAATTATACGGTTCATATACTGGAACAGCATCAACTATCTTTTCTTATGATGGCACAAACTTTTCAAATATAGGAACATCAAATGGTGGAACTGTTTCCGACATGAACACTTATGGAACATGCAATAACAAATTATACATTGTTGGAACATTTACTAGCGTTAGTACAATTAGTGGTACAGTTCCAAACACTAATCACATAGCAAAATATGATGCAAATCTTCCTGCTTTGACAGCCACTTCAACATTGACTCCAGAAAGCTCTGTTGGAGCAAATGATGGAACTGCGACTATAATTACTTCTGGCGGTTTAGCTCCATATTCTTACTTCTGGAGTTCAATAGGACAGACAAATTCGACTGCTACCGGATTAACAGGAGGAACATACACATGCACTACAACAGATGCCAATGGATGTTCTATAGTTAATACAGTTACAGTTACAACAAATGTAAGTACAGGAATTAATTCTCACGCAGCACCAGTTGGAATGTCAATATATCCTAATCCATCAAACGGTCAGTTCACCGTTGATGCAGGAAATGCAACCATTGATGTTATAAACTGTTTTGGTCAAAATACTTTGCACTTGACAGTTGATAGTAAAGTGAACATAGTTCTTGATAAGCCTGGGATGTATTTCATAAACGTGAATAAGAATGGAAAAGTGTATAAATCTCGTCTAATTAACCAATAATGCAAAAACAAATAAACACTGTTGAAGAGCTTGAAATAGAATTGAAGCAAATAAAAGAAGACAAATCAAAATATGCTAAAAAAGGCTTGTATGAATGGTGCGCGAAACTTCGAGATAGAGAAAAACAAATTATCGCTGAGCTTGATGTTTTAAAAACTTTTAGCCTATAGTTTTCCGCCCGCTAAAATCAATATTACTATTTTAAAACTTTATATAAATGAAAAAAGCTAAAAATAAATTACCTCGTATTGGCGAATTTATGTACAGAGACGGTAACAATTATAAATTTCTATTTGAAGCCTTTATAGATGATAAAATGAAAGTTGGGGACGAAACAACCTACGAAAAACTTGGGTTCACTCGTAAAGATTTTCACAAGCGAATAGTCGGATATAAATACGACGAAACAAGTGACCATAATATTGTTGAATTAATGGATATTAAAAAATAAAATCATTTACCATTATTGTAATTTTATTTTCTTCGCATGTTATCATAATGGATTGACCTTGTTTAAATCCGTATTTTCTAAGCCATCTACCACATAATTTTATTTCGGGAACGACTATTCTTCCGTTAGGGCCTTTCAAACATTTTGTATAAACCTTTAATTTCCGAGTTTTCTTTTTGTTGTTTTCTTCCATAGTATTACTGAATATCGGTGAAATTATTTCTCTTTACTCAGTGGAAAAAAATAAGCCCATTGCCTTCTTGCGGTATTCTTTTTTAATATTGCTATATTTTTTCCAATCGGTCATATTAATTAGTATAGCTGTCAACTAAAAAACAAATACAAATGGGCAGAACAATGAATAAATTAGTTTTTGACAAAGGAAATTGCAGAGTTGTTACAGAAGATGATAAGCACGTTTTCTATACCGAAACACTCTTATGTGAACAAACCATCGAGGAGATTATTCTGTTGTGGAATAAAGGCAAAAGTTTTGAAGAAGTAGATGAGTTTATGCTTAACGATGAAAGATGTAGTATAGAAGAAATGGAAGTAATAGGAGAAGCATTATACAATTTAATATTAAGCGCATGAAAAATAAGATTGCAGAAAATTACAATACAGAAAATAAATAATTTAAAACCTTTACACTATGAAAGACAAAATAATTAAAGCATCCATTTCTTACCGATCAGATGAGTATTGCGATGAAAATCCTTCGTTTATAAAAATTTCTATTAATAAAGAAATGTTGGAAGCAATCAAAACAGCCCGAAAAGTTTTAAAAGAAAACAAAACTTTTAACAGCATAAAAATAGATGCTTGCGCTGATCTTTTTGATGAAGAAGGTATAGAGTCAAAATTCAGTCCTTCTGCGGAAGCACTTATTGTATACGGAAAGAGCGGCCTGTTTTATTATACCCAATGTAAATACGATTCTGCAACTTATATCGAAAGTGAAGATTTAAAAATCTGATTTTCGACTGAAAAAAAAATAAGCCCCCGCCGTAGCTAAGGGGCTCAGAGATATTTCGCCTGTGGCTAATACCTCGGGTTTGGATCGCTAATATAAATCTTTATTTTTTGTGGAAAAACAATCTTTCCACAAATCTCCATAGATATATAAAGTAAATAAACTTTATCAGTATGGAAAAACAAAATGAGGTCTTTACCATTCAGTTCGAAAAAGATACTGATGTGCATTTGGAATTAATTGGTGAAATGGATGGGGCAGTAATTTACCGGACAATAAAGACCGACTATGACCTTGAACGTGAAGAAAAATCTAAATTAACACTGTTGGTTGAGATTTCGCCTTTATCAGAGCAACATAAAAAAAGATTATTGCTCCACAAACAGTTTCATGGAAAAACAATAGTGAGCAAAGAAACAAATACAACCGAACCTACAAATGGAGAAAGCTAAAGAATGTATCATCCGTTTCACAGCCGGACAAGAGGTTAACCTTAAACTTATAAAAGTTGTAGACGGAATTGCAAGGTATGAAGCATCATACACTGTTATAGAAGAGTCAGAAAGAAGAAACACATTTCGAATTATTCTCGAGCAATCTTTGCTTTCACACAAAGAGAAATTATTTTTAAGAATAATTTAACTACTAAATAAAATTAAACTGAAATCATGGCAATCAAATACTGGGAAAGCTTTTTAGAAAGTGAAAAAAACGAATTTGGCGCAGGCGTTTTTAATTACGAAAAAGAAAACCCTGAACCTAAATCTTGGGGTTATCAGGAAGACGATCAGAGTTTTAATTTTGAATTCCATGGTGATCAGGACAGATTATACACTTTAAAAGTGTTCCCGCAATTAGAGTGTTTTGTTTTATCATTTCCGAAGGGAGAATATCAATGGTGCGCTTTTTCTGCCTTGATAGCTAACCGTGATCGCTTTATTAACTATGAGAAAAACGGTGTCTTATACTCATGGCTAGTAAAAAGAATAATGTACATAGATTATAAGATCCATATTGAGCAGGCTGACTGGTCAACTTTGAGGGATTCCGATTTTGGTGAGCAGAATTAATATTACCATTTCTTTTAATTAAATACTTTCACAAAATCATTGTGAAATAGAATGAAAATTACAATTCATAAAAAGTTTGTACTTGGTCAGAAAGGAAAACCATTAGATGTCAAGACAGAGATCCCGGTACTGGAAGATCTATTAAAGACGGTGGAAAAAGAAGAAAGGTACGAGATGGCGGCTGTTATCTACAAACGGTTAAAAACCGTTAGAAGCCCTGGAAGTCTAGGCAGATCATAGGTTAGGAGCTATATGCAGACCGTTATATTCTATGAAAATAAATTGTCGCGTGACAAAAATAGTTGGTAAATTAGCTATGGAAAGCCCGTTATTCGGGCTTTCCGCATGTTTAACCAAATTTAAAACCATAAAAAAAATGAAAACAACAGAAACACAACAAAAAGTACTTGATCACATTTCAAAATTCAGTGATACAACAGCAGATCTAATCGCATCAGCAACCGGGATGAACAGGCTACTTGTCTTTAAAACAGTGAAAGTTTTATCTGACAATGGACTTGTAAGAATTTCAGATACCAAACCTTCAACTTACAAAGTTCTTAAAGTTGAAAGTAAAAACACAAAAGTAACCGATAAAAAAATTACTAAAACAGGATCAACCAAAAAAGTAGCCGACGATGAAGTCGCTTTACCATCAGGTTCTCGAGATATTTCAAAGATTAAGTTTAACGGGACAATGTACGGAAAGGGCAGACTTGTACTTGCAGTTGTTCAGCATTATGTAAAGAATAACCCTCGTGTATCATACACAAAACTAAAGGAGGTATTTTCTGATGAATTCCAACAGCGTTACGGAATGGTACAGGAATTAAGTAAGGCAAAAAAACTAAGCGTCGACCGTGATCGTTTCTTTCTAAAAGCTGAAGATTTAATAAAGATCGGTGACAAAAAAATAGCCGTATGTAATCAATTTGGATCAAATAACATTGCCCCTTTCCTAAAAATGGTGAAATCCAAACTCGGTTACAACATCAAGTAAAACCACGCCATGGTTTTTGTGGAGAAAGGGGACAGTGATGTCTCCTTTCTCATTTTTCGGCCAATGATTTAGGTGAGCTCAGGAGAGCCGTTTCATTTCGGGCCATGTTACCATATAACTTTTACAAGATAACATTCCTAAACATGGTTAGGAAGGCCGGGAATCAACCCAGAAGGTATTATAGTACTCCAAAAACTCATCCAAATTGATTCCGAAGCTATTTATGATCACTCCTAACAGCAAATATTTTTGTGTGTTTTCCTGAGAAGATGCGAGTTTAAAACTCATTAGCGCTTTTTCTTCTTCCGGATTTAATGAAAGTTTAGTGGTTTGTTTCCATTCTTCCTCAGAGATGTAAGCGGAACGGTTTTTAATGTTTTTCATGATAGAAAGGTTTTTAATCTATATACCATATCGAAATTTGATTTAATAAACACGAAATTAATTCTGTGTTACATAAAATTATTCGGCGCATTTACATTCAACATAACATATTCATGGATAAAAAACACTTTCTAAATAAACTAACGGGATGAAAACTGTTTTTTGACCCCAGTCATATTCGTTCTGAATCTAACCATATCCTTACTTGAACAAAAATGTTCGGCAATTTCTTCTTCACTCATCCCTCGCCTATAGGCCCAAGTTAATCCTGGCCTTGGTAATTGCAAACACGAGCCTAACCAATCGGCTTCATTTTCTTGTTCCTGATTATAGGTTCTTAGAGTAAAAGGAATATCTGGTCTATTCTCAATCCCTGACATTTGATGCCCACAAATTACGTGTGCCAATTCATGCATAATATTACTTTCTTGACGGCCAGAGCTGTGGGATTTATTATGAATGATTATTAAACTACCATTGAAAGATTGAATTGCAGCGGCTGACCATTCTTCCTTGCGGGTATTAGTTAAAATGTCGAACTCATCTGGGGAAAAACCATTTAGATTATCAGGGGCAATAACTTTTATCCCTAAATGTTCCGCAAGCACAAATGATGATAGGAATTGATACCCTTTGACTCCCACCCGCTCACGGTACTCTATAGAATGGCGTTCTGCTTGAGCCTTAAAACCTCTACGAAATTTATCTTTTGGCAACTCTTTTCCCATGACTAACTGGCCTCGTCGATTCGTAGGCTAAATTAATCATTTTAATTAAAGCTCGCGCGGTATCAGGATGCAGCGTTTTGTCCGCCCTTAGATGTGCCACAACCATATTCGCAGTAGAAGCATCTTCATCTTTTTTTTCTGTGAAAAACTCCGGGGAAACCTCAAGCCACTTGCAAATACTAAGGAAGGTATCAATGTCCGGTAAATGCTCTTGTTCAATTCTTGACAGGGTGGAAGCACTTACGCCACCAATTTCTTTTGCTATTTCTCTCAATCCCACATCCCCCCTTTTAGATTTAAGCATATCAGCAAGTTTGCGGGTATTTAGGTTGTTGCTCATGATGAATTTTTAGGCTGTTGCAGCAAATGTACATAAATTTTATTTGTGCAACAGAAATTTAACTGTATCTTTGCTGAAACAATTGTTTTATTAATAATACACAAAAACTTTTACCCATGGCAACAGACAAAAGCAAACATCTTGATGAAGTACTCCAATCGCACCGAATGGCGCATGTTGAACCCCTCATGAACAAATATATTAAAAAAAGGGATGAAGTCAAGGAGGGACTTGATAAAAAATATTCACAAAAGAAAGTGAGTAGCCCGATTAATTCGGGATCATACGCTAAACACGACGCAATAAATACCAAATTTGATATTGATCTGTGCATTCCGTTTCAATATGATGCCTTCACGACTCTTGAAGAAATGGCTGATGATGTATTCAACTTTTTTAGCAAAGAATATAAAGACCTTCAGCTTGTTCAATACGAAATAAGAAAGCAAAGAGTATCAATTGGTTTAACATTTCTTATTGATGGTGATATAATAAAAATGGACATCGTTCCTGGTCGAGAATTAAGTAAAGGCGACTACGAAAAAACAAAAAATTTGAACTTATATGTTCGCGCTAAACTGGATAAGCCTGCAACCACTACTCAAACCAATATCCAAGCGCATATAGACCACATTAAAGAAAAAAACGATGAACGTCAAATCATCAGACTTCTAAAAATTTGGAAAACGCATCACAATTCAGATATTAAATCTTTTTTTGTAGAACTTATTATTATACGTGCCTTTGAAGATAACGCCGGAAAAGTACCATCGGAGCTTTGGGAAAAACTGAATTTAGCTCTTGAATTTATTCGGGATAAAGTTACTTCAATTAGTTTAAAAGATCCGGCAAACTCAAATAATATAGTTTCAAATATTCTTAGTGATTCGGAAAAAATAAATCTCTCATTAGAAATGAAGCGAATGCTTGAAAGAATCTATGATAATGAGGATAATATTAAAATTTATTTCCCGGTAAACGATAAGTATGTGGTCAAACAAAAGGGAAACGGGCACTCCAAATTAAAAACAGAAAGTTTTGGCTAATGGATAAATGTTTACTTTTTAATACTTTTTTTAGAGATCAAACAGGCGTAAAACTTCTTGAAGAGTTTTTTACGGGGAATGAATTTATTATAGGCAAAATCCAAATTGATACTGCCAAAGAACCTCTTTTGTTTAATGTAGAAGCTCCGCTCTCATATCCTCTTAGCAATTCCCCATTGTCAATACGATTCGTATGTACTAACGTCGACGGATTCTTACATTTGAATTGGGATGGTTCTGTTTGCATACATCCAGAAAAGAACCATGATCCCGCCGAAAAACTTATCAATGAATTTTCACTTTTGAAAAGATGGATTCAAGATTATTATATCGAAGAAAAAACGGACTCGCATTATGAATACTTAATTACGCCTTTTGCTGATGGCGCAAAATTTTTATTTACAGACATATCTGCAAATTTTAAAAAAGGTGATCAAGGCCTTTTCGAATACTCGCAACTTACCGAACCTATTTTTCATGGAACTATGCTGGTGCAACACCCTCTTATTATTCAAAAAATCGGAGAACACGAATGCTGCTGGGGAACATTTTATAAAACGTTACCAAAATTTAAAAGCTTTTGGTTTTTTATTGAAACTGCACCGGTAATTTATAGAAGAAAAATTATTACAAATTGGGAGGATTTTGAAAAATATTTATCGCCAACACAACTAAAGACCATTCATGAGCTTCATGGAAAAACCGGTCAAAATCATATTTTCGATTACCCGATACTGATTGGTTATAAAATTCCCACAACAAATGGAAATGAGATTCATTGGCAAATGATAAAAATCCCTTCTAATCAAATACCAACTTATGGGGAGAAAGCAGAAAAAAAATGGGTCGGTAAATGTCAAGATCAACAAATAAAATGGGTTTGTACAATTAATTCATCTTACCATAGATTTTTTGGTCGCGGCGGATTATGCACAAAATTAGCGGATTCTAAGATTTTAATTCTTGGTTGCGGTGCAATAGGAAGTTCATTAGCAGAAATACTTACCAGAGGGGGTTTACAAGATTTAACTTTAATGGATTTTGATTTTGTTGAAGCTGGTAACATTTGTCGTTCAGCGTTTGAATTTAACCAAATTGGTTATCCAAAAACCTTTGCACTTGAACAAAAAATTAGAATGATTTCTCCGTTTATTAATATCAGAAGTATTCAAAACCATATTGATAAACGGATTGATAAACCTAATAAGACCAACACATTAAAATTTCTTAATCAGTTTGATTATATATTTGATTGCACAACTGACATGGAACTTTGTTATGTATTAGATATACTACTACCAACTTCAAAAATATTTAACTTTTCTATTTCAAATAAAGCGAAAGAATTTGTATGCGTAACTGGACGAGGTAATATTACTGAAACTAAGGCTCACCTATTTCCGGTAGATGAAGATAAACCCCTTTTTTACGAAGGAACCGGCTGTTGGGATCCAACGTTTGAAGCCTCCTATTTTGATATAAATTGTTATTTAAACCTTGCGATAAAAAACATAAATGATAAAATAAAAAAGAAGCTTAACGCAACCACCTTTGTAATAAAAACTGAAATGAATGATGAAGTTTTAAATTTTGAGTTAATTGATTATTAAATTTTTAAATAAAGAAACCGGGCTTTCCGTATTTGTATCCGATATGATTGTTAATTGCATAGAAAAATATGGTAGGGAGCATTATCCAAAAGAATTCGGTGGGATTTTTTCAGGTTGCGTTAATAATAAAGAAATTATTATTAAAGATATTACTGTCCCTGAAAAATTCGAGAACTCCAAAGTGTTTTTTAGACGGCATGCAGAAGACTTAAATAAATATTTAGAAAAAATATACAAAGAAAGCGATGGAAAGTTGGTTTATTTGGGAGAATGGCATACCCACCCTAATGGTAATCCTGAATATAGCAGTACTGATGAGTATACAATGGTTGGTATTGCAGACAATAGGGATATAAAAACACTTAATCCCATTTTATTTATTGGCGGGATAAGTAAACAAAATTTTGAATATGAATTTTATATCGTAGAAAAAAACAAATTATTTAAACTAAAAAAACAGCATAAAAATGAGTAAGAAAGACAACACCATGTTGTGGCTAATTTTATTAGGCGCTCTTGGAGGAGCTTTAGCAAGCATCGCAAAACAATATAGTGAAACTAAAGAAACCGGAGAAGATTTCGGATGGGATAAAATCGATTGGGGAAGGACAGGAAAAGGAGCTCTTACCGGAAGTATAGTTGGATTGGCTGTTGGAGTGGTTGTTAAACTTATTGGCTGGGATGAGGAAGAAGAGTTTTATCCAAGCCATCACCTCAATAGAGTACTTAGTCAAAATAGTTTGAGAAACAATCCGGAAACACTTGAAGTTGCCATTCAAAAAAGGAATGACATCAAAGAATTTTTTGTAGAACATTTTGGCGGGCAGTTAGCAGGTAGCCCTTTGAACTGGGGCTCATACGCGCAGGGCACTGCTAATGGAAGTAACTTCGACCTTGATGTAATAATTCCGTTTTCAAAAACCATTGGTACAATTGAAGAAATGTACGAAGCAACACATAGGACTTTAGCGCACCGTTATAAGGACGATGACCTTATTTCTTTTAGAAAGCAAAAAAAATCTATTGGGGTTAAATTTAGAATAAACGGCGAAGATATTTTCATTGATGTTGTTCCTGGTCGTGAAATAAATAGTTATGAAATGGATCGTGAATTAAAACTATACTGTGCGCCCACATCGCAAGGCGGTAAACCAACATCAATTAAAACAAATACTACAACGCATAAAGTTGAAATAAGTGGGCTTACTGATGAAAAAAAACTTACAAGGCTTATGAAGTTATGGAGAGATAAATATGGGTTTAATTTTAAGTCCATCGCTATTCGTAATATGGTAATTAATGCTTTTGACACAAATTCTCATTCGATTCCTTATGATATAAATGGAAAATTGCAAATGGTGATGGATTACATTAGCAAAAATTTAAAGACTTTACGCATTGTTGATAGTGCTAATTCAAATAACGTTATTAGTGATTCAATGTCATTACAAGAAAAACGCATTATAGCTGAGCGTTTATCTTATGACCTCGCTTTAATAAGAACAAATCAAGATCATTTAAAAAAATTATTTCCTTTAAATTAAATTTATGCACGAAAAAGTATCTATAAAAGATTTGTTTACCGGGTTTCAAGATGAAATGAAGGCCAAACTAAATACAATTCGACAGAATGTAAAACATCCCGGCACAAAAGGAGAAGGTTCTGAAAATAATTGGATTGAATGGCTACGCGTGCATCTTCCTAATCGCTATAAAATTGATAAAGCTTTTATCATTGATTGTGACGGAGACTTAAGTCAGCAAATTGATTTAGTAGTTTATGATGGCCAATACTCTCCTTTTGTTTTTAATAAGAGTGGGCTTATTTATATTCCTGCGGAAAGTGTGTATGCTATATTCGAGGTTAAACAAGAATTATCAAGAGAACAAATAATTTATGCTGCTAAAAAAGCTGAAAGTGTTAGAACATTAAAAAGAACTTCAGTTCCAATTACACATGCCGGTGGAGTTTTTAAAGAGCCAAAGCCACCTTTTAAAATATTAGCAGGAATAATTACAACAGAAAGCAGCTGGAGCCCCGCATTAGGTGATGCATTTGAAACAGTAATGAAAGAACTAAATGAACAACAGAGCCTTGAGCTTGGCTGTTCAATGCATGGTTCCTTTTTATCTAAAACAGAAAATGGTCAGTTAATGTTTTCAAAGAGTACAGAAAATGAGGCGCTATTATTTTTCTTTTTAAATTTATTCATGGAACTTCAAAAATTAGGTACCGTTCCTGCTATGGATATTGTCCAATATGCCAAAGCCCTAGACTCAATATAAAATAAAAATTGGAAATTTAAAAATGTAAATATGAATTTAGACAAATTTATTATTGGACTAGAATCAGCAAAGCATTCTATGGTTGTTTTAAGAAATATGTTGCCAAAAACTTTTTTCAAAGTTAAGAGAATGGAAGCCTTGAATAAACTTATTCAGATGATACAAATATTTTGGTTTGCAAATAAAGTTCTTTTTTTTGTTTTTTTAATAAGTTGGTTTAAGCCTGAGTATAAAAATATTTCATCCAAAATAATTTTATTCATCATAGCAATGATGGTCCTTGTAATTGCTATGAAAGAATTTAATAGCAACCTTAAACGAAATGAGTTTTAATTCTAATTTATGATCGTTTTAAATAACTTTGAAAACTTCAGCGATCAAACTGCAATCACTTTGTCGGCCTTTATTAATCATAAAGCCAATTTTGTCAACATATAAAGGATTGTCTTTCCAAAAATCAGATTCTGATGGCCTGATAATAACAGGATTATTTTGATTAAGAATAAGATCATTAGGTTGTACGTATAAGGATCCAATTTGTTGAAAATAATAAACAGAAATACTGTCCGGTCTTTCAAAACCCTCAACAAAGGTTACTCTTACAGCAATATTATTCAGCCTTGTGCTATCAATATAAAAACTTGCTCTGTCAAAAACGTAATTCCGAATACCATCTGAATCTTGAATCGCATTTATTTCTGAATGGTTTAAGTCTATGCGCTTAGGCTCAGCTATTCTAATCATAAATCAAATTTACTATATTTGATAGATATAATGAAAAATAAAAGCAAAGGCCTAAGCAGGAGGAATTTTGAGAAGATGGTGAACATTCTTAAAAGTTTTGGCTATAAAGAAGGAGCGGACCTTTATGATTTTTATGCAAAAAATGAGGAAAAGATACGGCCAACAAGATTCGGTGAAGAAATATATGATGGGATATTTTCCCAACAAGTGCGATGGCACTACGTTAATGGAAAAGTATTAGAAAAATCTATTCGTGAATATATTGAAAAAAAAGTAAAAGAGAGTGACGAAAATCAACTTCATTTGTTTTTACGTGGTGGTACACAAATTCAAAAGCAGATTATAGATTTTTCTGATTGGGAGTGCGACATTCATGGACATAAATACACTTTAGCAAATTCGCGTAAAATTCCTATCGAAACAAAAGGAGGAGAAATTCATTTATTGTTGGACTTTTGCGGTATTAATTTGTCGGGAATAAAAATTACCGGTTGCGAAATTAAGAATGTGAGTTTTGATGGTGCCTTTTTTGACGGCGCTACATTATTGTCTGATGTGGAACTTACTAATGTAACATTGACAAGGGCTTCTTTTCATCGAGCAAGACTTTCGAACGTTTTTTTAAATGGTGCTACTGATATTTCTTCCGCGTACTTCGACTGCACAAGGGTAGAACGGATAAATAACCTATCAAATTCAACGGTTCGATCGCCTATAATTTATTCAGAACCCTCTTACTGGTGGTTGATAAAAGAACTTTTTTATAAAATGATAAAATCACCAAATTGGTTTTACAAATTAAAAAAGAAAATTAATCCTAAATGGAATCGAAAAGATAAAACTGATTTACTTTTTGATCAATCTCATACAGTTTTTATCCTTAATGAAACCGAACAGCTTACATCTCCTAAAACAAAAGAATTAAGAGATTATATTAATTGGTTTCAATCCTTAATTGACAAAATATATGGTTTTAGGTATTTGAGAGGAAGAAAAAAATTAGAATTTACCATGGCCATAATTTCTACAAAGTACTGGTCTTCATTTAGGACATTGGGTTATTTTGCCTTCTTCGTAGATTTTCTTTTTTCGTTAATTTATTTCGGTGACCGGACTGATTTTTATGACCTAGGTGTATTACGTCATTGTTCGACTGCTATTAAGCCTTTAATTATATTGCAAACTTT
>Ga0210408_10003587_pt1 | contig 14250 bp, 14 predicted proteins | sample IncBWH4MmetaG_FD_155471 | JGI IMG/M metagenome (GOLD analysis project Ga0210408, IMG submission 155471) | Forest soil microbial communities from Barre Woods Harvard Forest LTER site, Petersham, Massachusetts, United States - Inc-BW-H-4-M | ecosystem: Environmental > Terrestrial > Soil >...
GGAAAACCTGTCCAAAAGTCAACTGGATCGGCGCGCGATCCAAGAAGCGTTACTTTGCCGATCCCTTCGCCTGGCCGGGAAAGCCCGGCACCGTTCTCTGCGAGGAATATGACTTCGCCTTGCGCCTAGGACGCCTCAAGCTGCTGACCCTGAACGGCGGTCGCATCGCATCCGAGGCGGACGTGTCCCTTCCCCTGCCGGGCCATCTCTCCTTCCCCTACTTGTTCGAGCATGTGAGAGAAACCTACCTGATCCCAGAATCCTGCCATGCGCGCAAGCTCGCTATTTTCAAATATGGCGAGGAAGGGTTCGAGCTATTCGCAACGCCGCTTGAAGAGGTCGCCGCCGGCGATAGCGTCCTATTCAGGCATAACGGCCTTTTCTGGATTGCCTATACCGACTTAGGTCTCAACCCTTTCGACAATCTGAACGTTTGTTATGCTGAATCGCTGGCGGGGCCGTGGAAAGCGCATCCCGGCAACCCTGTGAAGCGTGGACTCACGAATTCGCGCTGCGCGGGGACGCTTTTCACCGTGAAAGGCGAGCTATTCCGGCCTGCGCAGGACTGCACGAAGACTTATGGTGGCGCCATACGCATTTTGCGCGTCACCGAATGCACGCCCGAGCATTTTGCGGAAGAGGAAGTGAACCTGATACTTCCCCATCAGGGATTGAATCCCCACGGGTTTCATACGCTCTCTGCCTGGGGCAATCGCTGCCTAGTGGACGGCAAGCGCATGCTGTTCTCGCCCCGTCGCGTGCTTGCCAAGTTGCGGCGTCGGTGCGATTGATTTGACCATGTCACCCATCAATTCTTAATGCATGCCTATCTCCTGGCATGTGCCTCTAAATCGAAGTATCACGGCTCGGTTTCGCACTGGCCTGCGCTCTCGGTCGTCGGTGGAAAGTGGAACAGTAGCCATGAGCCTTCATCTGCGTTGAGCCCCAGTAAGGAGGAACTGTCATGAGTGACGTAGGCGCCGGGAACGAAATCCGTGATCATTGCCATGCTGTTGCTCCGAGACGCTCCCGGCGTTCGCTCGATCTCCAGGCGATTCACCAGGGTGATAAGGGTCGCGGAATCAGTTGGCGCAACCTCGGATTCGCTTGACACTTCCAGTGTCTCTTTCGCGCCCGCCACGCTTAGCTGAAAATGGATAACCGGCTCAGTTCCCGAATTGACGGCCAGGTTCTGCGCAGCCTGGGCAAATCCAGGGGACTGGCCACACTGATCGAATAGTCGCCTAGGGGCACGGCATTGAACGCAAACTCGCCATTGGCATCAGTGCTCGCGCTTTTTGTCCAGTCGGACGATTGGGAGTTCAGCATGACCATGGCACCTTGAATCGGACGGTGCTGAGTATCATGAATATACCCCCGGACTGAGCCGAAGATGGTCACAAAGGCAGCCACAGCCGTTGTAAGTATCGAAATAAGCAGTACGATGCGAATCAGACGCATAGAAAGATTCCTCATCACGAGTCCCCGCCAGGCAGCGCAGCCCTGAGAGTCGCTGTAAATCAAACATTTTGTCGACGGCGCGGAGGTGCGAATTCAAGCCGGGGCGCAAGCTTCGCCCTGCCAGATTTCGTCGGGACTCATTCGAAATGCATGTTATCGAGGAGCTCAAGCGAAATTTCGAGCTGTTTCCCTTGTTGGACTGTGTGCAATCGCGGGGGTCCCCAGATCTCCGCCGCATAAGGTGTCGCGCCCAACGGCGGAGAGAATAACGATTGGAGCTTCCAAAATCCACCGCTCGTCGATTTGCGGAAGGGACTACCCCTGTAAGAGGTCTGGGTGGAATTGTCGTAGCCATGCAATCGTACTATCCTTCAATTCCGTGGCGAGCGCCATCATTGCTATCAATTCCTGGTCCGATACGGCACCCGCAACGTCATAGACCGACTTGTTTCTCTTGTTGTTGAAGGTTTTGAATCTTTGAATGACCTTTGGGCTGGCCTTTATGGTGAGTTCCAGAGATTCGATTGTTTTGACGTGATGGCCTGCTTGGGTAACGGTGCGATGACCGGAGGCGCGGAGCGCTCTCGTCGTGACACTGAGCGCCGCGTTGAAGGCAGCGATGAATCGAAGATCGGACGATACAGCTTCGACCTTTGAATCCGAGAGGCTACGTTCCACAATTCCCAGAAGATCTTTGATCTCACCGGGACTGGTCGGCTCCCGCCTTAGCCAACCGTACTCCACCCACTTTTCTAAGCTCATCCTCGTCTCCCCACAGGAATACTTTTTGGCCATTGATCACGGCGGTCAAAAAATGATTCCCGCTCGCAAGTTTCGCCTTGCATTCCGCGACGGAATATACGGTCGTGCTGATGGGACGCCTGATGCTCTTCTCGACTGTAGAGATCCGCGATAGCACTTCCTCAAGTGTGGCCTTCCCAACAACCAGAAGATCTACGTCGCTCTGCGCCGTCTCTTCCTCCCGTGCCAGCGACCCGTATACAAATGCCACAAGGACGCGCACCTCGCCCGCAAGCCGCCGCGTACTGACGACATCAATGGGTCTGGATTGCCGGTCGGAAGGCCCGGCTTTCTCCGTGTCACTGTAATTGACCATCGTGAGCGGAGGCCGGCCCTGCAGCCGGTCGGTTAGGTACATCACGCTCGTGATGTGAACGTCATAGCCGCTCGTGGGCTTATCGCCGAGCGCGACGAGGATCAGTTGTTTGTCCACGAAATCGACGGAAGGCACCGGCACGCCTGGCAGCAATGTTTGCAATTCCTGCTGGTCGCGGATCACCGCCTGCACCGGCTTGTGCGGCCCTAGCGTCTCGCAGCAGATCAAGAGCCAATTTCTTTTGCGCAGGAGGAGCGGTTTTTTCCATGAATTGCAAAGCGTTCTCTTAGTTCAGATCTCTTGTGTTAGTGAGGTTGTCAGGTTCTGAATTCTGCGTCGAAGCGAGAGCAATGTAGGGTCTTGATCGGAGAACGCTTGTTCCTGCGCTTTCGGATAAGCCTCGGCATCCCCCTGGTTATGTCGCACTGAATCCTCGAAGCTCGGGGAATGGGATGGCCGTCCTTCAAGCCGCTCTGCCATCTCCTCCAGCGTTAACGCGAAGCCTCCGTCGAACTGCCGCTGTTGGGTCACCAGAGCCGTGGGCAACTCAAAACCGGGGAGTTGTGCACGGTACTTCCAGAGGGCGATTTCTGTTAGAAACAGCATTCGCACCTGCGATTGCCAGCGGATGATTCGCTCGCGCAATGCGAGGTCCTGCTCGCGGGAAGGGCCGAATTCCAACAAAACGCCCCCAGTGAGATCCCTGACCCGGTCGAAATTGCTATTGATTGTTTCGCGTAGCGAGTAGCTTCGCTCGCTGGCATTTCTCAGATCAACAGATATCGGCTCTCGAGCGAATTGAGCCAGTAGTCGCAAATTAGAAGCAAACGTTCTCTTCATCTGCACTGCTGCGGAGACGCTCCAAAGTTGATCGAACACGAGCCACATCACCAGCAGTCCGAGGAGAATACCGATGACACGGTCTCTGGCTGGAACCAGTGAAGTCTGCACCGCAAATTCACTCAAGTTGATCAGATAAAATGCGACGACAATCTGAACTCCGAAATACGAGAGTCGGGGGCTGGAAGTCATAATCCATGCAGAGGGGACGGTGACTGCTAGAAAAACGAGCGTGAAGCCAGCGATTGAGTGTCCCCTTTCATCCTGAGTACAAGACCTGGAAACAGATAGGCAGCACGGAGCGAATCGAAAACAACACCATACGCGTTGTTCTCGGTAATGATCTCGCGGTGAAAGCAATCGCGGACAACCGTATTAATCCATGGCCGGACGGAGCCATGATCGGAAAGGTCACCTGGCATGAACAACCGGATCCCGATGGGGTAGTTCGGCCCGGACAGTTCGTTCAAGTCGAATTAATGATTCGAGATCAAGCGAAGTATCGCACGACCGCAGGATGGGGCTGGGGCAGATGGATCGGCATGGACATGAAGCCCGACGGCCAAACGTTGGACTTCGCAAATACTCACTGCGTCGACTGTCATCACGCGGTTGAGCGAAACGACTATGTCTTCACGATGCCGATCAAGAATCAGCAACGAGGTGCGCAGTGAAAACCATCCATGTGCTCGCCGCGGCTCTACTGCTGATGCTCATAGGATGCTCGCAACCGAACGCGCGGGTGACAACGCGGTTCAATCGTGACGCTGAGGTATCCGGAGAATTGCCCTACAACGCGCTCCAGTGGGAGGTCATCGCATCCACGCTCAACCATAAAAACCACACGTTGGCCACTGTTCTGGGCAATGATCGAGCCATCGCCTACGCACGCACGACCGCCGCGCATGCGTATCCGGTGGGATCTGTCCTGTCCGTAATCACATGGTCTCAAGAGGAGGATCCTCGATGGTTCGGTGGAAACATACCCGGCAACGTGCGATCCGTCGAGTTCCTGGAAGTGCAATCCAGTCCGGATCGCGGGGGGACCTACCTGTACAGCCTGTATGGCGGTTCGCCCTTGAGAAAGCTTGTCTCCGAGGAGGAACAATCCCCAACGGGCAGGGCGGCATATATTGTCGGACAACGGGCAGCAGTCATGCCCTGAAAATTCCCTCCGCCTAAAGAGAGTGCGGCATTCGTCTAAGAAGCCGCATCGCACGCTGGTAGAAGACTCGCAGAGTGAAGTATTAGGTTGCTTCCTCTAGCACTGGCGTAAACACACCAGTAACAATGTTTCCGAATTTGCATGCAGTCGCGTCTAACCGTCTAGGCGGTTCGCACCATTTCGTCACTATTCGCGCCTTTTCGCTTTCGATACAGGGCCAACCACCATTAACTAGTTTCCTAGCGGCATTCAGCTCTCGCAATTTTCCATTCTTCGAGCTAACAACCAGTTAATTCACCAGGGGCCCTAAAATGAACAACTCTCTTCCCGGCAATGTTCTCAAGTTCCTTTCGAACACTGCGATACGGTGGCTAACCACGAGGATCCAATTCGGCCGATTGCTGCCGTTTCTATTCTTGTCAGCTAGCATGCATGCACAAGTAGCTACCAGCTCTTTACGCGGGGTCGTGTCTGACCCCTCTGGTGCAGTGGTAGCAGGAGTGACGGTTGTGCTGGAGCGGAAAGATGTCGGTTTTCACGCTCATCGCGAAACCGATGCAAACGGTACTTACGAATTCCAGCAAGTTCCACCGGGAACTTACGCTCTTACTCTGACCAGCGCAGGGTTCGCAGAGCAGCACGTCAACGTTCAGTTGCTGGTTGATCAACCCGCGACCCGTAATGTGACCTTGCAGGTTAACTCCACTACGACCACCGTGGACGTGGACTCCGCGACGCCTGTTCTAAACACCACCGACGCTTCTATCGGCAACGCTGTCGAGAATGCCTCCGTCGAGGCGCTACCGATGGAAGGTCGGAACGTGCCTGATTTGTTGAGTCTACAGCCGGGAGTTCTCTATCTCGGGCACAATGTAAACCAGGATACCGACAGCCGGAGCGGTTCGGTAGCCGGCGCCAGATCCGATCAGGGCAACGTCACACTCGATGGCTTGGACAACAATGACCAAGTTCATGGCTACGCGTTCACTGGAGTCTTGCGTTCGACCCTTGACTCAGTGGATGAGTTCCGTGTCTCCACAACCAATTCCGGGGCCGACTCGGGCCGCTCCTCAGGCGCGCAAGTCAATGTGGTGAGCCGCAGCGGCACGAACTCTATTCACGGCAGCGTCTACGAATACAATCGGAATACTTTTACCGCCGCTAACAATTGGTTCAACAAGGAGGCCGAACTGGCCGAAGGACGGCCTAACCGACCCGGGGAGCTGATCCGCAACACATTCGGAGCAGCGGCCGGCGGGCCGATCAAGAAAGACAAGATTTTTTTCTTCCTGAACTACGAGGCACAGAGAACGGCCGAGAACCAGCAGGTGACCCAGATCGTACCGACCGCATCGTTCCGCGCCGGCTCGCTCACTTATCCCTACATCAATTCCAGCGGTGGCCAGAGCGTGTTTACGCTTACTCCGTCGGACTTCGCCAAGCTCGATCCGCACTGTTCGGGACTAGGGACATGTCCCTGGGGAGCAGGAGACGACCCAAATATCTTGTCAGTGTTCAATTCATATCCACTACCAAGCGGTTCGCTGGCCGGGGACGGCTACAACACTAATTCTTTCTCGTGGTCCGCGCCAAATCCTACTCGTCTCGCCACTTACATTGGCAAGATCGACTATGCCATTTCGGACCGACATCGAATGTTCGTGCGCGGCAATCTACAGAACGACAATCGTTCCGATCCGCCTCCACTCCCTGGGGATACTCCGATCAACACGTACACGAGTAACACGAAGGGCATCGGAGTGGGTGAAGTATGGACCATCAGTCCAAGTCTTGTGAACAACGCCCGCTACGGCTTCATTCGTCAGGGCTATTCCAACCGGGGATCTGGAAACGGGCCCTACGTGACGCTTGCCAGTGTGAGCAATCCTGTCGGAGAAACGCGTACCTCTCTGTTCAAGGTCCCAGACCACAACATCATCGATGACCTGACCTGGACGAAGGGCAAGCACACACTGCAGTTTGGGGTCAACTATCGTCTCGTCCATGCCATCACGGACACGGACGCTTATTCCTACAATACCGCGGCTTCTTCGTTTGGTGAATACTTCGACAGTATCGCCAACACGGGTCAAGATCTTGACCCATCCGGATTCCCTCAGTTGGGGTTCCCGAACGTTGCGCCGGGTTTTGATAATTCCTACAGCTACGCAGCGATGAACCTCGCTGGAGTCATCGCCGCCGTCAACTTGAACTACGTATACAAAGTCTCAAATGGTTCAGGTTCGCTTCTCCCCCAAGGCGCGTTGGTGAATCGGAACTTCAAGAGCAATCAGTTCGAATATTACGTGCAAGACACATTTCGGGTTCGCCCAAATCTATCGCTCACGTTCGGCGTCCGCCATTCTCTGGCGCAAACACCTTACGAGGTCAATGGCCAACAGGTACAGCAGGACGTCAGCGTCAGCAAATGGTTCGATACTCGTGTCGCCCAAGCTGCTTTAGGAAATAGTGTTCAGCCGAACTTCAACTACGTTCTCTCCGGCAAAGCAAATCACGGCAGGCCGATGTGGCCAATGGCGAATCTCAACTTCGCTCCACGCGTAGGGATTGCCTATGCCTATGACCAGAAGACCTCGATTCGTGGGGGATTTGGCCTGGACTACGACAATTTCGGCATGGCGGTGGCAAACATTGTGAGCACCGCAGGATCGGCCGGGCTTCTCGGATCAAATGCAACTCCAGCGGGATGGGTTGCGCCCGGTGCAGCTCCAAGATTCACAGGGCTGCAGAACATCCCCACAAACCTGTCAATTCTCACGCAGCCAAGGCTAGCGGTTGAGTTTCCCTACCAGCCTCCGCTCGGGGCTGAGGGGTTTGTCTTTACAGTGGACGACGGCGTAAAGACACCGTACTCCTATCAGATGGACTTTTCCGTTCAGCGGGAACTGCCTGGGGGCTTTACCATCGAACTGGCGTACGTGGGCCGGCTCGGGCGCAGGCTGCTACAAAATCGTGACCTGGCGATGCCGTTGAATCTAGTCGACAAAAAATCAGGAATGGATTACTTCCACGCAGCGGATTTGATCGAAACCATGGGATACAACAATGTTCCGACGACGAGTGTCCGGCCGATTCCCTACTGGGAAAATCTCTTCCCCGATGCCGCTGGCTCGGGCGCCAGCGGAGTCGGAACGCCGGGGTACTCGGCCACACAGAATATCTACAATCATTTCAGAACCGATCTGTTGAATGCGTCTTACGCAATCTACGATATGGACGTCTTGTGTTCGCCGGGCTGCGGCGGTGTGACGAACCGGTACTACCCCAGTCAATACAGCGATCTGTTCACGCAATCGTCCATTGGAACCAGTAGTTATCACTCTGGGCAGGTCATCGTTCGACATCCGATGAGGCACGGCCTGCAGGCGGACCTCAACTATACGTTTGGTAAATCAATTGACCTCGGTTCGGACTCCGAGCGCTTAGGCGGAGTCTTCAACACTGTCTCCAACACCACATTCAATTCTTTCAGCCAAATTATCAATGTCTTCAATCCCAAGCTGAATCGCGCCGTGTCCGACTTCGATACTCGCCATCTCATCACCTTGGATTGGGTTTACCAGCTGCCCTTTGGGCACTCCCAACGATTCATCGGCGGCGCGCATGGGTTTCTGAACGCCGTGATCGGAGGCTGGCAGCTCTCTGGGCTCGGGCGCTGGACCAGTGGATTGCCTTTCGGTTCGCAGATCGCAGCCGGCTGGGTCACAGCATGGTCGTATCAGAGCTTTCTTGTGTCAACAGGAAATGTGAAGATCCACAAGCATTATGTTCCTGGTCAGGGACCGCAGGTGTTTGCGGATCCCAACGCCCTGGAAGCCAATATATTGAGCGGCTCTCCCCTTCGTTATCCAATCCCTGGAGAAGCCGGCACCCGCAACGCCTTTCGTGGCGATGGCTTCTTCGGAATCGACGGCGGACTCAGCAAGAAATGGGAAATGCGGGAAGGCGTGAACCTGAGTTTCTCCTGGGAGGTCTTCAACGTAACAAACGCCGTCCGCTTCGATACGAACCCGAATTATTCCCTGCAATCGCAATTCAACGCCGGAAATTTCGGATTCTATTCAGAAACGCTGACTCAACCAAGAATTCAACAGTTCTCTTTGAGGCTCAGTTTTTAGTCTCGCTAGCTTTTTGTCTCGCATCGATCAGCCAAGTTGTAATCACTGCGCACGAGCTGAGCCACGAGTGACTCCATAATAAGGAATGTCTGAAGCGAGCACACATGGAACGAATTGACCGTCGCACTTTCATTGCACTATCAGCTGCCGCCTGCGTGATGCGCACTATGCCGAGAGCTGCGGTGGGGGCCACAAAAGAGCCCGCATCAGAGGACCTCTGTGCGTTAAGCCTGAGTGAAGCGTCAAAGCGTATTCACTCGAAAACGTTAACGAGCACCGACCTTACAAGGACCTGCCTAGACCGCGTTAAGACCTACAATCCAAAACTGAATGCCTATATCACGGTGATGGAGCGCCAAGCGCTCGCTCAGGCGACCCAGCTGGACCTGGAAGCCAAGGCTGGCAAGTTTCGCGGCCGACTGCACGGCATTCCGATCGGAATCAAAGACAACATCGACACGGTCGGAGTACGCACCACGGGCGCGAGCGCTGTTTTCGATGACCGCGTACCCACAGAAGACGCCGAGGTAACGCGCCGGCTGAAAGAGGCTGGAGCCGTCCTCATTGGAAAGACAAACCTACATGAATTCGCAATGGGCGACACCACGGCTTCCACCTATTTTGGTCCAGTTCGCAATCCGTGGGCATTGGACCACGTTCCAGCCGGTTCTTCCGGCGGCTCGGGTGCGGCCGTTGCCGGCGATTTGTGTTTCGGAGCGCTCGGCACCGACACGGGCGGGTCAATCCGCATGCCGGCAGCCTATTGCAGCATCGTAGGATTAAAGCCCACCGTCGGCTTGGTGTCCATTCGGGGAATCATTCCCTGCGTCTATTCCCTAGACCACTGCGGCCCAATGACGAAGACCGTCGAGGATGCCGCCATCATGCTGAACTATCTCGCAGGATATGACAAATTGGACAATGCGAGCGTTGAGCATCCGACCGAAGATTACGTTGAGTCGATGAAACAGCCGGTATCGGGGCTGCGATTGGGCATTCCCCGTGCTCCTTTCTTCGATCATCTCGATGATGAAACCAGTAAGGCGGTGGAAGAGGCAATTCTACTGTTGTCCAAACTCACCAAGAGCGTTGACGACGTCTATCTTCCTTCGGTTTCGTCTTTCTCCTGGGAGTCAGCGGGGGCAGAACCAGAGGCGTATCACAGAAAGATGCTGATCCATAACTCCCAAGCGTATTCCCTGCAAGTGAAACGCATCCTGACGGGCATACAGAGTGGGTACAACACCGCCGCTGACGAAACCTGCAGCGAGCGGATTTCTGACTACGTGCAATTCCAGTCCGATTTGCAGCGAACCCGGCGGACGATTGATGACTCTTTCGCCAACTTTGACCTGGTTGCCTTGCCGACGATGCGCATTGTCTCGCGGACGATCACCGAGGCCCTGAGCCGTGAAGAAGATCCAAAGCCTTTGGAGCCGGAGAAGATTTCCAATTGCACAGCATTCGACATTTACGGCATCCCGGCAATCTCCATCCCTTGCGGATTCTCCGCCAGTGGGCTGCCGGTTGGGTTGATGATCGCAGGGCCGCGTTTTTCAGAGGGCCGGGTCATGGCGCTTGCAAACGCCTACGAAAAGGCCACGCAATGGCATATGCGGAAGCCCAACCTCACGCCTGACATGCCGGTTCCGGCGATCACGAAGAAAGCTTAAAGTTAAATTGCGGAGAGGCAGATCGTAAGTGAGTTTCGGCGGATCTTCCGCCCTAAGCCGCACGCCACATTTGGCAAAAGCAAACGTTTCGAGAGCTCACCGGCGGGAAGCTCTCGTTCGTTCTTTCGCAGCAAGTTCTCCCGCGTATCTCGGTCTATCACCGTCCGGTTGCGCTCTCGTCGGAGGCGGGTCGAATAGGGGGAACGGGCGTGTCAGGTGTCAGGGACGGACGCCGCAGGTCCCATTTTGTCTCCTGTTCATAAGCTCGGGCGAGCGCGAATATTTTTCCTTCCGAAAAGCGAGGTCCGGCGATCATCAAACCGATGGGCATACCGTCACGAGCGAATCCACAAGGGACTGAAATCGCGGGCAGTCCATACACATTGAATGGAGTGCAGTTGTCCAGGTCGACACTCTCTGGGTTGTGGGGTTTCGGATGTTCCTGCCGGTCGATCACATAGCTTAACTTTTCCGGAATGATGCGAAGTGTAGGCACGACTACTAGGTCGAAATCGGTGAAGGCGTCATCCACCGTGCGCCGCAACAAAGTCAGATCCCAGCGATGGCGAATGTAGTTGGAGACTTTTGTGCTGCAGGCTCCAGTGTTCGAGTCAAGGCTGTCGCGCATTTGCTGCAACTGCAACCGCATTGAGAGCCCATAGCGAGGCTCGCGGGCCTTGAACAGATCCTCGTGGTAGGCATAAACCTCCTGGCCGATGCTGTTGAGGTCCATCCAGGTGTAGGCGGCGACCGTAGGCAAACTGACATCTTTTACGCTCTTGGTCATTTTCGCGAGCACGCCAATCGCGGTTTCCACGGCTTTGGCCGTATCCGCATCGAGATGGTCATAAAACGGTGCGCGAGGAATGCCCAGCCGGAAACCAGAGACCGGTTGATCCATCGCGGCGACGTAATCTTCTTTGGGATGCTCAACACTGGTGATATCAAGCTTGTCGTAGCCCGCCAGCGAATTCAACATCAGAGCAGCGTCCGCGACGGATCGGGTAATAGGTCCGCAATGATCGAGAGATACCGCGAGTGGAACAATGCCGCGTATCGGCACGAGACCGTAGGTAGCTTTGATGCCGACGATGCCGCAATAGGCCGCGGGGAGGCGTATCGATCCCCCGGTATCGGTACCCAACGCGCCGTAGGTCAACGTGGCGGACACGGCCGAAGCAGAGCCGCTTGAGGAGCCGCTGGGGTCCCGATCCAGGCCCCAGGGATTGCGCGCGGAACCGAAATAGCTCACAGCATCGGCGAACTCATCAAGGTTGGTCTTCCCGATGCACACCGAGCCTGCCGCGACCAGACGGCGCGTAACTTCGGCATCTTCCGTGGGGACACGGTCATCGTAGACCATGCTGGCGGCAGTGGTCCGTACGCCCGCCGTGTCGATGTTATCTTTCAGCGCGATTGGAACTCCATGTAGCGGGCCGCGAAACTTGCCGGCCTTCGCTTCCTTGTCGATCTGCGCAGCCTGCGCGAGAGCCTGATCCCCGAGAACGGTGATGAAGGCATCGAGCTTGGGCTGATAGATGCGAATCCTGTCCAGGCAGGCTTTTGTGACTTGCGTCGATGTGAGCGCCCCCGTCCGAATTTTGGACGCGGCCTCGGTCAACGTGAGGCCCGCAATTTCGTCAACACTGTGCGTGTTCGAATCAAGTGCTCTGGCCAGCGAAGAGCACAGACCCGGGGTTGCGAAGGCCGCTGCCGTTCCTGCCATCGTTTTGGAAAACTGACGTCGTGTCATCAAGGTCATAGCGTCATTCCACCATTTGGACTAGTTTTTCTCAGAAGACACACTTCTCCCGGCAACACAAAACTGCTTTGGTTACATCACACCCATGTCAACTGAAAATCGTTTACGGCAGGAGGATCCGTCCCCGATTCACTGAGGACCTCGTCGAAGGAAACGCGGCGGAAAGTGTATGCCCGTGCTAACGCCCAGAGTCTCACCCGTCAGTTCTGCCGTACATCGGCGATTCCACCATTCCCGCAGTTCGTTCTCGTAGGCATGCACTGTAGCCGACCTACGGTGATGATGCCTGTGGACAGGAAGTCCTTCATGCTGTTCCCATAGCTGGACAGTTCGCACTTCACGCTTGAAAAAGCTAGCGATTTCCTTCCACGACTCCAAGCGCATTAAGCCTTCTGCAGCCGCCGACACTGTAGATCCTCCTTCGAGGTGAGCATTTTCCAAAGTATCTTTCGAGAATGCAAACTCAAAGTTAAGATCGGACAAATCACAAACTCTATAGGCCCGACTCAGGTTGTGAGTTGTGAGCAGACTCGCTCTTGGCCACGATTTGTTCCTAAGGAGGGTCGTATTGTACTTCGGAACTGTGCACACATTGATCAAGGATCTTCGTGCTGGACGTTTCGTGTAGTTTCTGTGGGAAACTTACGACGGTCCATCTGACTCCGGAATTGCTGCTGCTCGTGACGCTGGCCATGACTTTCACTCAGACCCCGTTCCTTCAGAGGGCCAGCAACTTCGGTGTCGCACACCGCGAAGCGATTGCAACCCGAACGGCTGCGCAACTTCACGAGTTGCCGAGATGCCCACGCATTTGCTGTGTTCCACACTCTGGACGTCCTGTGGATATCTCTTTTTCCCATTTGCGGGTTAGTGAGGCGGGACAGGTCGCGTTTCCGGGTACTACGATTACGCCCGCTAGGTGATCTTTAAATCTAACTGATACCGGTGATTCCGTTTTGTGCGGGGGAAAAAGAAACGCAGCAAGCGACACCGTCTTCGAGAGACCACTGCTCGATCCACTTAGTCTCGTAACCACCATCGCGTGAATGCGAAGGCCGCTAGATCGACTCCTAACCGCCGTCAGTGGCCGTCTGTTAGTTCTAAGCGCATCGCGCGTGATGCGCCAACCTTGTCCAACCCCGCATTTGACGTTGGTGAAACGCATGCCATACCGCAGTGGCTACTCAGAAGACAGCCGAACAGCGAACTCCGCCCAACGGCGCTTCAATCAGAATATGTCTGAGTTAGCCGCAGGAAAAGTGATGATTGGCGCCGGCGGATTATCGCAACGCTTACCTCAGGTACTCTGGCGGGTCAGGATCCAAACATTTGGCGGAGAAGCTTGACGCAGACACCAGAAAATCTCGGGCACCGGGTTGCGATCAAGGGAGATTTTTTGAAGTCGGCAACCACACCCACGATGATGGTTTTGGCGAACCACACCGTGACCTCGCGGCCGACAGGGTCTTCATTTGGGAGGAACTTGTGCGCGAAGGCTTCGTTCACGATCGCCACATTAGAAGCGGCTTCGCGGGCACGCTCCTCGAAAGAAACGCCCGCTCATCAGTTCGACGCCGAGGGTGTGGAAATACTGCGGATTCACGATCTGCGTACCCGTGCTTTCTTCTTCGCTGAAGTTTGGCTTCGTTGCCTTGGGCTGAGGCGCCCGACCCGTCACGAGCACCGGTGACGGGATTCAAATTTTGCGCAAGGGGCAGATTTGCGGCCAACGCGACCGACTCGACACCAGGTACCTCGGTTAAGACCTGTTCGATTTTTTCGTACAACTTCTCCCGGCACGGGTCCTTTTCGCCCCAGGTGAATTTTCCGTAGTTGACCTCGGGAGCAATCACACGAAAAGTCAGCAGATTGTTTGCATTAAAACCAGGACTGGTGTGCTGTAACTTAACGAAACTGCTCGTCAGCAGCAGTCCCAGGATTAACAAAACCAGCGAAAAGACGAACTCGCTGACCACAAACAGTTGTCGCGAAGGTCAAGCTGATTGTTCAAGTCAGAGATTCTCCAATCCAGGTCCCGTTCAGAAGAGGATTTTCTTACGCAACCTGGCGGTTCGGTGTCAAGCAGCGCTCAT
>Ga0210408_10003591_pt1 | contig 14240 bp, 12 predicted proteins | sample IncBWH4MmetaG_FD_155471 | JGI IMG/M metagenome (GOLD analysis project Ga0210408, IMG submission 155471) | Forest soil microbial communities from Barre Woods Harvard Forest LTER site, Petersham, Massachusetts, United States - Inc-BW-H-4-M | ecosystem: Environmental > Terrestrial > Soil >...
ATCCATCTGTTTTACGAAAAGACCGAGACCCACAACACGCCGTTTCTTATCCACGAGCTGGAGCTGGTACCGGGTTGGCGGCGGATGCAGGGCATCGTATTCCGCAAAGGCGATGCGCGCTTCGAAGGTCTTGCCGCGCAAGCGGCGGTGCGCTCGGCGCTCGCCGATCCCGCTTGCATCATGGTCAACCGCAATCAGGGCGCCGGCACGCGCATCCTGATCGACCGGCTGCTTGGGGACGCGCGTCCCGACGGCTACTGGAATCAGCCGCGTTCGCACAATGCGGTCGCCGCGGCGATCGCGCAGCACCGCGCCGATTGGGGCATGACGATCGCGCCGGTCGCGCACGCATCGGGATTGGGCTTCATTCCGCTCGCCGAGGAGCATTACGATTTCGCGCTGGTAAGCGCGCGCAAAGATCGGCCTGCGGTGCAGGCGTTTCTGGATGCGCTGGCGTCGGACGAAATCCGCGCGGCGCTGTCGCAAGCGGGATTTCGGAAGGCTTAAGTCGGTATCGTGTCCCGGACGCGGTGCAGCGGGACGCTGCGCCGCAGAGCCGGGACCCATCGCGACCTTTGCACGCGGTATGGGCCCCGGATCAGCAGCGCAGCATTGCATGCTGCGCTGCATCCGGGGCACGCCAAATCAATCCCCGTCCAGCGCAGCCAGCCGCTCGGCCTCTGCGATATCCTCAACCGTGTTGGCATTGAAAAACGGATCGAGCGGTGTTGTCGGCCAGCTCACGGTGGCCAGCCGATAGCGCGCAGTCCAGCGGTCGATCTTTCGGATGTCTTCGGCGACCAGCGCGTGGCGCAGCTCGTCGCGCAAGCTCACGCTCCACAGCCCAATCACCGGATGCGTTTGCCCGCCGGAAGCTGCGACCGCAAGCTGCGCGTTCTGCGCTTCGAGGGAGTGATACAGCCGCGGGACCAGATCGCGCGGCAGGAACGGGCAGTCCGCCGCCGCACTCAATATCCATTCGACGCCCGGCCGATTGGCCGCGGTCCAATCCAGCGCCGCCAGAATGCCGGCCAGCGGTCCCGGAAAATCGGCGACGTTGTCGGAGATCACGGGCAGTCCGAATGCCAAAAACCGCGCCGGATCGCCATTGGCATTGAGGATCAGCCCGTCGCATTGCGGCGAAAGCCGCGCGATCGCGCGCTCCAAAATGGTGCGGCCGCAGATCTGGCGCATCGGCTTGTCGCCGCCTCCCATTCTGCGCGCCAGGCCGCCGGCCAGCAGCACGCCGGGAATCTCGCGCGCGCCGCTTGACGTCGCCCGCGCGTCTTTTGACGTCGCGTCAGTCGTCACCGGCTTCGCCCTTGCGCTTGTGGGCTGCGGATTCTTCCTCGACAAAGGCGAGGTTCTGGTCGTAGACGATGCGCTCTTCACCTGAGAGCGCGATGAAGCGTTTGCCCCGCGTGCGCCCGACCAGCGTCAGCCCGACCTGCCGCGCCAGATCGACGCCCCAGGCGGTGAATCCCGAGCGCGACACCAGGATTGGTATCCCCATCCGCACCGTCTTGATCACCATCTCCGACGTCAGCCGCCCCGTGGTGTAGAGGATCTTGTCGGCGGGATCGACGCCGTGGCGATAGATCCAGCCCGCGATCTTGTCGACAGCGTTGTGGCGGCCGACGTCCTCGGTGTAGCAGACAGGCTGACCTTGCCTGCACAGCACGCAGCCATGGATGGCGCCGGCCTCGAGATAGAGCGAGGGCATGGTGTTGATCGCATGCGTCAGCTGGTAGAGCCAGGACGTGCGCAGCTCGGCCTTCGGCAGCGCGACGCTTTCCACCGCTTCCAGGAGATCGCCGAACGCCGTGCCCTGCGCGCAGCCCGAAGTCTGCGTGCGCTTTTTCAGCTTGGCTTCGAAATTGGTGTGGTGCGCGGTGCGCACGACCACGACCTGCAAATCGTCGTCATACTCGACCTCGGTGACGACGTCGTCGTATTTCAGCATGTTCTGGTTGAGCAGGTAGCCGAGCGCGAGGTACTCCGGATAGTCGCCGATCGTCATCATGGTGACGATCTCCTGCGCGTTGAGGTACAGCGTCAGCGGCCGCTCCACCGGCACCTTGATCTCGGTCCTTGCCCCGGTCTGGTCGATCCCCCTGACGCGCTCGGTCAGGCGCGGGTCGTCCGGGTTCGGGACGATCAGGGGGACCGGGGCTTTTTCGATCTTCATCATTGCGGCGGCGAGGTTAGCATGACATTGCATCCCAGCCGATATAAAGCTTCTCGGAGCAAGAACAATGCGGCCAAGTCACCGTCATTGCGAGGGTGCTGGTTCCGGAGAAAGAAATGAAGGTGATTGGGCTCGCGGGATGGAGCGGCGCCGGCAAGACCACGCTCTTGAAGCGCGTCATCCCGCATTTGCTCAACGAAGGCCTGCGCGTCTCCGTGATCAAGCACGCCCACCATGAGTTCGACGTCGACATTCCCGGCAAGGATTCGTGGGTGCATCGCCAGTCCGGCGCGACCGAAGTGCTGGTGTCTTCGAGCAGGCGCTGGGCGTTGATGCATGAACTGCGCGGCGCCGCCGAACCGCGGCTGCCTGAATTGCTCAAAAAGATGTCGCGGGTCGATCTCGTCATCGTCGAGGGTTTCAAGCGTGAGCCGCATCGCAAGGTCGAAGTGCATCGCGCCGCCAACCAAAAGCCGCTGCTATTCCCCGATGATCCCGGCGTGGTCGGCATTGCGACCGACATCAGAGTTGAAACCACGCTTCCGACCGCCCATCTCGATGATGTCGCCGCTGTCGCCGCCTTGCTGCGGAGATCGGCGATATCGGTCGAAGAAGTGTTGGCCAAAAGCGAGGTCTGATCGGCAAGATGGCGCAATTGTCCGACGATTGCTTTGCCTTCGGTGGGCCGATGATGTCGGTCGATGAAGCCGTCGCCGTCATCGCGGCAAAGGTGACGGCGGTGCGGGAGGTTGAGAGCGTCGCGCTCACTGAAGCCGACGGACGTATCCTTGCCCACGATATCTCGGCGCCGCTGCCGCTGCCGCCATTCACCAATTCCGCGGTCGACGGCTTTGCGGTAGCAAGCCGCGATCTGCCGCAAGGCAAAGAGCAGCGATTTCCGGTCATGGGGCGCGTGCAGGCCGGCGCCTCGGCGCCGGCGCCGCTCAAACCCGGCCATGCGATGCGGATCTTCACCGGCGCACCGATGCCGGAAGGTGCCGATACCGTGTTCATGCAGGAAGATGTCCGCCTCGAAGACGGCAATGTCGTTCTTCCCGCCGGCTTAAGGCGCGGCGCCAATGTCCGCCCCGCCGGCGAGGATATCGCCTCAGGGCATGTGGCTCTAAAGGCCGGCAAAAGGCTGCGGCCGCAGGATGTCGCGCTTGCGGCTGCCTTCGGGCTGACGAAAATCGTGGCGAGCCGGCGCATCCGCGTCGCGGTATTTTCGACCGGCAACGAACTGGTGTCGCCGGGAGAGGAGCGCGCGGCGGCGCAGCTCTTCGACTCCAACCGTTTCATGCTGATGGCGATGCTGGCGCGCCTCGGCTGCGATGTCAGCGATTTCGGTATCCTGGCTGACGAGCGTGCTTCGCTCGCGAGTGCCCTCAAGAAAGCCGCAGGCGCCCACGATCTCATTCTCACCACCGGCGGCGTCTCCACCGGTGAAGAGGATCACCTCAAAGCCGGCGTTGAAAGCGCTGGCTCGCTCGTATTGTGGCGGATGGCGATCAAGCCGGGGCGTCCCGTCGCCATGGGCATCATCGGCGGTACGCCGCTGATCGGCCTGCCTGGAAATCCGGTCGCGAGCTTTGTCACCTTCGTCCACGTGGTGCGGCCGACAGTGCTGGCGCTCTTGGGGGCCGCGCAAGAGCCGCTCGCTCCGATGCCGGTGCGGGCCGCCTTCACCTACAAAAAGAAGATCGGCCGCCGCGAATATGTCCGCGTCACCTTGCGCAAGACGAGCGACGGCGTGCTGGAAGCGATCAAATTTCCGCGCGAGGGTGCGGGGCTGTTGTCGTCGCTGGTGGATACCCACGGGCTGGTCGAACTCGGCGAAGCCGTGACGCAAGTCGAGCCGGGCCAGACAGTTGGATTTTTGGGCTACGCAAATCTTGTGTGAAATATTAGTCTCTTTTGAGCGTTTCTTGACGCGAACCGGTGCCACCCCGCCTGCCGGAGCGGGGCGGGCCTTTTCGCTTCAAAAATGCGCTCGGTTGACGAAGCAAACCAGCCTCGCCATGTTCGAGACATGACCACGACAAAATTGGACCTTACCGGTCTCAAATGTCCTTTGCCGGCGTTGAAGACGCGCAAGGCGCTGAAGGGGATCACATCGGGTGATTTCCTTGAAGTGCATTGCAGCGATCCGCTGTCGGTGATCGATATTCCGAACCTGATCCGGGAAACCGGGGACAAGGTCGAGATCACGGAGCGAAACGAAAGCCGCATCGTGTTTTTGATCCAGAAAAACAATGGGCTGATAGAAAAAAACGATGGACTGTTGCCCGCGGTCAGATAAACGCTCTGGTTGATACCTACCATTTTCCTATCGACACATGTGCCGCGTTCTGTGCCAATTCATGATCTCCGCAGGGACGCGGAGGTTGAGTCTTGCCTGCGGCAAAATGCGCGTCCGGCATATCTCAAGTCAGGTCTTACAATGGCTTACGGGCAAAATGGCTTACATGGCCAAAATGGCTTATGGGCATAAGTTGTCGGGGCGGGTGTTGAAACCCTTTGGATGTGCTTTGGCGATCCCGGCGCATTCTGAAGGATCTGCTGCGGAGCAGCACAGTGGATGCTGATCCGCGGATGGGCTTGGGACAACGGGATCGAGGACGGCAGGCTATCCGGCAGGGATCGGCTGCAGGGGAGGATTGAATGGCTACCATTGAAGGCGCGGGAACGATGTCCGGGGACGGGCTCGGAATTCTCGATCGCGAGCACACCATTGCCAAGGCCGGCTTCAACCGCTGGCTGGTGCCGCCCGCTGCGCTTTGCATTCACCTGTGCATCGGCATGGCCTATGGCTTTTCCGTGTTCTGGCTGCCGCTGTCGCGCGCCCTCGGACTGAGCGCGCCCAAGGCCTGCCCCGATATCTCGCTGTGGCAGGAGCTCTTCACCACGACCTGCGACTGGAAGGTCGCCAGCATGGGCTGGATGTTCACGCTGTTCTTTGTGCTGCTCGGCGTCTCGGCCGCGATCTGGGGTGGCTGGCTGGAGCGGGTCGGCCCGCGCAAGGCCGGCGTCGTCGCGGCGTGCTGCTGGGCCGGCGGCCTCATGATCGGCGCGTTCGGGGTTTACGTCCATCAGCTCTGGATCATGTGGTTAGGGGCCGGCGTCATCGGCGGCGTCGGTCTCGGCCTCGGCTATATCTCCCCGGTTTCCACGCTGATCAAATGGTTTCCTGACCATCGCGGCATGGCGACCGGTTTTGCCATCGCGGGCTTTGGCGGCGGCGCCATGATCGGCGCGCCGCTGGCGAACTTGCTGATCAACTACTTCAAGACTCCGACCTCGGTCGGGGTCTGGGAAACCTTCGCCACCATGGGCGTGATCTATTTCGTCTTCATGATGATCGGTGCCTTCGCCTATCGCGTGTCGCCGGTCGGCTGGCGTCCCGACGGCTGGACCCCGCCGAGCGAAAAGAAGTCGATGATCTCCGAGCATAACGTTCATCTCAATAACGCCCACAAGACCCCGCAGTTCTGGCTGATCTGGGGAGTGCTCTGTTTGAACGTCTCGGCCGGTATCGGCGTGATCGGCATGGCGTCGCCGATGCTGCAGGAAATTTTTGCGGGTAAATTGATCGGGCTTCCGAACGTCGGCTTCAATGCGCTCGACGCCTCGCAAAAGGTGACCATCGCCGCGATCGCGGCCGGCTTTGCCGGTCTGCTGTCGCTGTTCAACATCGGCGGACGGGTGTTCTGGGCGTCGCTGTCGGACTATATCGGCCGCAAGAACACCTATTTCTGCTTCTTCCTGCTCGGCATTGCGCTGTACGCGCTGGCGCCGACCTTCGCAGCGATGGGCTCGAAACTGCTGTTTGTCAGCGCCTTCTGCATCATCTTGTCGATGTATGGCGGCGGCTTCGCCACGGTGCCCGCGTATCTTGCCGACATGTTCGGCACGCAGTTCGTCGGCGCCATCCATGGCCGCCTGCTGACGGCGTGGTCGACCGCGGGCATCATCGGCCCGGTGGTCGTGAACTACATCCGCGAATTCCAGCTCGCGGCCGGCGTTCCGCGCGACCAACTCTATAACACCACGATGTACATCCTGTGCGCCATGCTGATCGGCGGCCTGATCTGCAACTACCTGGTCAAGCCGGTCAATCCGAAGTGGCACATGAGCGAAGCCGAAGTCGCCAGGCTGCAGGCGGCGAGCGCCAAGAGCGAGGCGGCGATCCAGCATGGCTCGTTCGGCATCGGCAAAGGCGGGTTGGATGTCAGGGCCGTGCTGTTCTGGGCCTTCGTCGGCATCCCGCTGGCCTGGGGGGTCTGGAAGACATTGGAAAGCACAGCCAAGATCTTCTGATCGCAGCTCACACCGCCGCGGGAGGCTCAGCGTCCCGCGGTCGGTCATCGCAACTAGGTGTTTGCAAATAGGCGTTTAGTGGGCCTGTCGGCGAGACTGCGTGCCCGTTAAATCATTATTTGTACAACAATATTGCTCTTGGCATCTGGCATGCCAGGCACTAGGGTCACAGGGCTAAAAAGCAAGAACGAGACGCCCGATGAGTCATGACGTGCACCAGGTCCGCTCCTTCGAGCATCCCGGCGAGGGACGCCGGCGCGCCAAGGCGACGCCCAAGGGCCGTCAGGTCGATCCCACCGCCGCGCATGAGATCGAGACCTTGCTCGGCGACCGGCCGCGGCGGCGCGATCTGCTGATCGAGCATCTGCATCTGATCCAGGACAAATATCACCAGATTTCCGCAGCACATCTCGCAGCCCTTGCCGACGAGATGAAGCTGTCCTTTGCCGAGGTGTTCGAGACCGCGACGTTCTATGCGCATTTCGACATCGTGAAGGAAGGCGAGCCCGATATCCCGCCGCTCACCATCCGCGTCTGCGATTCGCTCACCTGCGCGATGCTCGGTGCGGAAAAGCTGCTGCATGAAGTGCAGAGTGGCGCGGGACGCGAAGTGAGAGTGGTACGCGCGCCCTGCGTCGGGCTGTGCGATGTAGCGCCCGTAGCTGAGGTTGGCCATCACTACGTTCTGCACGCGACCGCCTCCGAAGTGCTGGCGACCGCGGCGCGCGGAGAGACAGAGCCTGATATTCCGCCCTATGTCGACTACGACACCTATGTGAAGGACGGCGGCTACAAACTGCTGAACGATCTGCGCGCCGGCCGCGTCAGCAAGGAAGACATCCTGAAGGCGCTCGACGATTCCAGCCTGCGGGGATTAGGCGGCGCCGGCTTCCCGACGGGACGAAAATGGCGCGCGGTGCTCGGCGAACCCGGGCCGCGGCTGATGGCGGTCAATGGCGACGAGGGCGAGCCCGGCACGTTCAAGGATCGCTTCTATCTGCTTCGCGATGTTCATCGTTTCATTGAAGGCACGCTGATCGGCGCCCACATCGTCGATGCGACCGACGTCTACATCTACCTGCGCGACGAATATCCGGCGGCGCTCAAGGTCCTTCCCCTCGAGCTTGCCAAGCTGCCGCCCGGTGGCCCCACGATCCAGGTCCGCCGCGGCGCCGGCGCCTATATCTGCGGCGAAGAGTCATCGCTGCTGGAGAGCATCGAGGGCAAGCGCGGGCTGCCGCGGCACAAGCCGCCATACCCATTCCAGGTCGGGTTGTTCGGATTGCCGACCCTGATCAACAATATCGAGACATTGTTCTGGGTGCGCGACATCGTCGAGAAGGGTGCGAACTGGTGGAATTCTCACGGCCGCAACGGCCGTCAAGGTCTCCGCAGCTACTCGGTGTCCGGCCGCGTCAGAAATCCCGGGGTGAAACTCGCGCCCGCGGGTCTGACGGTGCGCGAACTGATCGACGAGTTCTGCGGTGGCATGGCCGAAGGGCATAAATTCCGCGCCTACCTGCCGGGCGGCGCCTCGGGCGGTATTCTGCCGGCCTCGATGGATAACATCCCGCTCGATTTCGGCACGCTGGAAAAATACGGCTGTTTTATCGGGTCGGCCGCGATCATCATCCTGTCGGAACAGGACAGTGTGAAGGGCGCGGCGCTGAATTTGATGCGCTTCTTCGAGGATGAAAGCTGCGGCCAATGCACGCCGTGCCGGGTCGGCACCCAGAAGGCGGCGCTGTTGATGGAACGCCCGGTCTGGAACCGCGAACTGCTCGACGAATTGAGCCAGGCAATGCGCGATGCGTCGATCTGCGGCCTCGGCCAGGCGGCCGCGAATCCGCTGACGTCAGTCATTAAATACTTCCCCGACGAGTTCAAGGAAGCGGCCGAATGACCAAGATCAAGTTCGAGCTCGATGGCAAGCAGGTCGAGGCCAAGGCGGGCGAGACCATCTGGCAAGTGGCAAAACGCCAGGGCCAGGAAATCCCGCATCTGTGCTATTCGCCGGCACCCGATTATCGACCTGACGGCAACTGCCGCGCCTGCATGGTCGAGATCGAGGGCGAGCGGGTACTGGCGGCCTCCTGCAAGCGCACGCCCAGCGTCGGCATGAAGGTCAAGACGACGAGTGCGCGCGCGGTCGCGGCGCAAAAGATGGTGATGGAACTGCTGGTCGCCGACCAGCCGGCACGTGAGACCTCGCACGATCCGGATTCGAAGTTCTGGCACTGGGCCGAAAAGGTCGAGGTGACCGAAAGCCGTTTCCCGCACGCCGAGCGCTGGCAGGCCGATGCCAGCCATCCGGCGATGCGCGTCAATCTCGATGCCTGCATCCAGTGCGGGCTGTGCGTGCGCGCCTGCCGCGAGGTGCAGGTCAATGACGTCATCGGCATGGCCTATCGCAGCCACGCTTCAAAAATCGTGTTCGATTTCGACGATCCGATGGGGGAATCCACCTGCGTGGCGTGCGGCGAATGCGTGCAGGCCTGTCCGACCGGCGCCTTGATGCCGGCCGTGATGCTCGATGACAAGCAAACCCGCGTCACCTATCCGGACCGACGCGTCGACTCGCTGTGTCCGTACTGCGGCGTCGGCTGCCAGGTCACCTACCAGGTCAAGGATGACAAGGTAATCTATGCCGAGGGCCGCGACGGCCCGGCCAATCACAACCGGCTCTGCGTCAAGGGCCGTTTCGGCTTCGACTATATTCATCACCCCAATCGCCTGACCAAACCGCTGGTGCGGCTTGCGAACGTGAAGAAGGACGCCAACGACCAAGTCGATCCGGCCAATCCGTTCACGCATTTCCGTGAAGCTTCCTGGGAGGAGGCGCTCGATATCGCCGCCAAGGGTCTCGTGAAGATCCGCGCGGAGAAGGGCGTCAAGGCACTGGCCGGCTTCGGCTCGGCCAAGGGATCGAACGAAGAGGCCTATCTGTTCCAGAAGCTGGTACGCACCGGTTTCGGCTCCAACAATGTCGATCATTGCACCCGGCTGTGCCACGCCTCGTCGGTCGCAGCGTTGATGGAAGGTTTGAACTCCGGCGCGGTGTCGGCGCCATTTGCAGCCGCGATGGACGCCGAAGTGATCATCGTGATCGGCGCCAACCCGACCATCAACCATCCGGTCGCCGCGACCTACATCAAGAACGCGGCCCAGCGCGGCGCCAAGCTGATCGTGATCGACCCGCGCCGGCAATCGCTGTCGCGCCATGCCTACAAGCATCTCGCGTTCAAGCCCGGCAGCGACGTCGCGCTATTGAACGCGATGATCCACACCATCGTCACCGAAGGCCTGTCCGACGAGCAATATATCGCGGGCTATACCGAAGGTTATGACGACCTCAAGGCCCGCATCAAGGAATTCACGCCGGAGAAAATGGAACCGATCTGCGGCATCCCGGCGGAAACTATCCGCGAAGTGGCGCGGATGTATGCCCGTGCCAAGGCCTCGATCATCTTCTGGGGCATGGGCATCAGCCAGCATGTGCACGGCACCGACAACGCGCGCTGCCTGATCGCGCTCGCGCTGATCACCGGCCAGGTCGGCCGTCCCGGCACAGGTTTGCATCCGCTGCGCGGCCAGAACAATGTGCAGGGCGCTTCCGACGCCGGCCTGATCCCGATGTTCCTGCCGGATTACCAGCCGGTCGGCCGCACCGACCTGCGCGCGCCATTCGAAAAGCTCTGGCATCAAGAGCTCGATCCGGTGCGCGGCCTGACGGTGGTCGAGATCATGAACGCGATCCATGCCGGCCAGATCACCGGCATGTATATCGAGGGCGAGAACCCGGCGATGTCCGATCCCGATTTGCAGCATGCGCGCGAGGCGCTGGCAAAACTCGATCATCTGGTGGTGCAGGATTTGTTCGTCACCGAGACCGCGTTCCACGCCGACGTGATCCTGCCGGCGTCGGCGTTTGCGGAGAAATCCGGCACCTTCACCAACACCGACCGCCGCGTGCAGCTGGCGCGCGAGGTGATAAAACCGCCCGGCGACGCCAGGCAGGATCTCTGGATCATCCAGGAGATCGCCAGGCGGATGGGGCTGCCCTGGAACTACGACGGACCTGCCGACGTCTTCACGGAGATGACGCAGGTGATGCCGTCCTTGAACAACATCACCTGGGAGCGGCTGGTGCGCGAGGGCGCGGTGACCTATCCGGTCGACGATCCGCAAAAACCCGGCAACGAGATCATCTTCACCACGGGCTTCCCGACCGAAAGCGGCCGCGGCAAGATCGTGCCCGCGCATGTGATCCCGCCCGACGAATTGCCGGACGACGAATATCCGATGGTGCTCTCGACCGGGCGCGTGCTCGAACACTGGCACACCGGCTCGATGACGCGGCGCGCCCATGTGCTCGACCAGATCGAGCCGGAGGCGGTCGCGTTCATGTCGCCGAAGGACATGCGGCGGATGAAGGTCTGGCCCGGCGACCTGGTGCGGCTGGAAACCCGCCGCGGCGCGGTCGAGGTGAAGGTCCGCTCCGACCGCGACGTGCCGGAGAACATGGTGTTCATGCCGTTCTGCTACGCGGAAGCAGCCGCCAACCTCTTGACCAATCCGGCGCTCGATCCGTTCGGCAAGATTCCCGAATTCAAGTTCTGCGCGGTGCGCGCCGAAAAGGCCGAGATACGCACCGCGGCGGAGTAGGGCGATCAATCGAATCGGACCGCGGCCGTGTTCGCCCCGCAGACCAGCACCGCCACGCGCTCGTCCGGGGCTGGCGCGTATTTGCCCGACAGCAGCGCGCCGAAGGCGGCAGCACCTCCGGGCTCGGTGACGACGCGAACCTTGTCCCACAGCGCGGCTTGCGCCGCGCGGATGTCGTCGTCGGAGACCAGCACGACGCGTTCGACATAGGCCTGCGCGATCGGAAACATGATCTTGCCGACACGCTTCGGCGCCAGCGAGTCCGCGGCGATGCCGTCGGTCTCGGCGTCGACCGGCTCACCCGCCGCAAGCGCGCGCCACAGCGTGGGCGAACCCTCCGGCTCGACCGCCACGATCCTGATGCGGCCGCGAAACCACGCCGCGATGCCGCCGATCAATCCACCGCCGCCGACGGCGACCAAGAGCGTGTCGATGTCGGGCAGGTCGGCGTCGATCTCGCAGCCGACGGTGCCCTGTCCGAGCAGGGTTTCGGGCTGGTCGAACGCATGCACGGCAAGCGCACCGCTTTCGCCGCCGAACGCTTCGCTGGCCGCCAGCGCGTCGGCATAGCGCTCGCCTGAAACCACCAGGTTGGCCGCGTAACTTCGGATGCGCTCGACCTTCGACGGCGACGTCACGCTGGGCAGGAAAATGGTCGCGGGTACGCCGAGCCGCATCGCCGCGTAGGCCACCGCCGTGCCATGATTGCCGCCGGACGCCGCGACCACGCCACATGCCGGGATTGGTCGGGTCAGTAGATTCGCGAACGCGCCCCGCGCCTTGAACGAACCCGAGTGCTGCAGGCATTCGAGCTTCAGCGCGAGCGGCCTTGGCTCGACGCCGAAATCTGCCAGGTCGACACGGATGATCGGCGTATGGCGGATGTGCGGCCGGATCAGCCGCTCGGTTTCGGCAATGCGGTCCGGCGTGATCGAGGTGTCCGATGGCATTCTCGGCGCTCCGGCGGGATTGACTTTCATTTAGGGAGTTAGCAAATTAACGAAATGAAGACAACCGACACCATCAAGGCCCTCGCCAATGCGCGGCGGCTGACGATTCTCGATTGGCTGAAGGATCCCCGCGCCCATTTCCCGCCGCAGGTCGATGGCGATCTGGTCAAGGACGGCGTCTGCGCGCTGCTGCTCGCCGAGAAGCTGGGAATCACCCAGGCCACGCTGAGCGAGCACATGCGGGTGCTGGTCCAGGCCGGGCTGGTGGTGCCGAAGCGCATCAAGCAGTGGACGTTCTATCGGCGCGACGAGAAGCGCATCCGTGCCATCAAGGCCGATCTGGTGGCCAATTTGTGAGCGGCGGGCGGCGTCGCGCGGCGTTCAGTTCGTGCCGCCTCCGGCCGCAGCCGCCTGCTGGGCGATCTTGTTCTGCGCGATGACTGCTTCAAGCCGCGCGATGTTTTCCAACAGGCGCTGGCTGGTCAGGACCAGGAAGTAATAGCCGAATTGCGGATTCTGAAAGTAGATCTCGAGCAGCTTTTCGTAGGTGATGGTCAGCACATGCCCGTCCTCGATGCATTCGATCGTCGCCGTCCGGCGGTTATCGGGGGTGAGGAAACCAAGTTCGCCCATCAGACGTCCCGGCGGAAGCTCGACGCCGATCTCCTTCACCAGGAATTTCCCGGTGACGGTCAGGAGCATTTCGTGCGCTGCATCGTCCTTCTTGAACAAGACGTCGCCTTTGCGATATTTGCGCTCGGTCATGAACGGCTTCAGCCATTCCATCGACGTGTCGCCCTGCGTCGCGCCGCGTGCCATCTTCACGAGATTGAGCATTTGACGGAGGCGATAGGCATTGATGGGAACCATCAGCATGTACAAGAGAAAAGTCGCGACGTTTCCGGCGAGCGCGCCGAAGCCGGCGAAGAATGCGCAGCCGATCATGTTGGCGACCCGCAGCGGTACCATGGTCTGCGTCAGCAGCGTGGCGACAAAGAAGATCGCGCCGACCAGGGCGAACATGTTGGCAAGGGTGATGTTGTGCAGAAAAATTTCCAGCAGGCGATCGAAGATGGCGTCATACGTGACGTTGTTGGGATCGAGACCCATTTGCACCAGGATCTTTGCGATCCTGAGGTTGTCGGTAGCTGCGTCGAGAATGCGATTCAGCACCGTGGACAGGTCAGCATTGATGAAGTTCATCGGATCTTCCGGGCCGGCCTCGGCGAGGCGAGCGTCTTTGAAAATGGACGTGAAGACCTATAGCAGTTCCTCGCAGCGAATACGATTCCGCCGCCGGGCAAGGATACCGTCGCTGGCTCGTGAAAGGTTCATTTGATTTGTCAACCGGCCTCAGCGCGCGTGGTGGCCGCGTCAGACCAACACGATCCCAGCACGGCGGGATCGTTAATGATGAAACAGTCCCGGCAGATAAGCGGCAAGTTTCAGTGCCATGACGGCCGCGACGGCCGCCGCCGCCGCCACGATCTTTAGCGCGTGCATAAAAAGCCGCTTCGCGATCGCCAGATAGGCCGCCGCCGCACCAGGTCGGCTCGCGTCTCGGCTTCCGGCGGGGTGGGAAGGCAGTTTGAAGGGCACGCCCGGCGTCAGCATCGTCATCTCAAGAACCCTTCAGTTGCCGCCTGGCGGCTTCGGTCATTCCGTTGACGAAGGCAGCCATTCGCTGCCAGGCGCTCGCCGATAGGCGCGCCAACGACCCGAACTGCGCGACCAGCGGATTGCCCCTATTTTCAAGATCGAGTTCGATCGTCCCGGACGGATATATGGTTGCGCACCCCGCCGGCCGGCTATTCCGTTTTGCAAACGACAGGGCCGAGGTCTCAAGCAGGAAAATTCCGCCGATCTCGCCCTTGACGTCGCGGGCTACCCAGAAGCCTTCCTTGTTGCGGCCGATGAAAAATGCCGGGATGGCTTCGTTGACGATGCCGGGATCGAGTGGCTGGAAGCGCGCGACGATTCGTGGATGCGCCGGCACGCGCGGCAAGGAATCCTGGCTCATCAGTTGCACGGCGATCATTGGGATTTCATAAGCTGCGACGGGACGTCCGGATCCGCGCGGAAGCGGTTTCGCTAATCTACGCAAATATGTGCCGACGATG
>Ga0210408_10003594_pt1 | contig 14230 bp, 9 predicted proteins | sample IncBWH4MmetaG_FD_155471 | JGI IMG/M metagenome (GOLD analysis project Ga0210408, IMG submission 155471) | Forest soil microbial communities from Barre Woods Harvard Forest LTER site, Petersham, Massachusetts, United States - Inc-BW-H-4-M | ecosystem: Environmental > Terrestrial > Soil >...
CCCGCGAGGCAATCCCACCCAGCGTCCAGGCCGCCGGCAAGGCGCTACCTGGCGAGGTCCCCCGCGTGATGCTCCGCGTAGCCGAACAGTACGCCGGCACCGACACCGGTCTGCAGCGCCGGGCCAACGAGGATTCGCTGCTCGCCCGCGCCCCCCTGTTCGTCGTCGCCGACGGCATGGGTGGCGCGCAGGCCGGCGAGGTTGCCTCCAGGATTGCCGTCGAGTCCTTCCACCACGGGCTCTCCGACGACTCGAATCCCGAGCAGGGTCTCGCCGTCAACGCCCTCGCCGCCAACGCCCGCATCCACGAGCTCTCCCGCGAGAACGCCGAGCACGCCGGCATGGGCACCACCCTCACCGCCGTCTACGTCGGCGAGCGCGAGGTCGCCATCGCCCACGTCGGCGACAGCCGCGCCTACTGCCTGCGCGACGGCGAGCTGTTGCGCCTCACCGACGACCACTCCCTCGTCGACGAGCTCATCCGCGAAGGACGCCTCACGCCCGAGGAAGCCGAGGAGCACCCCCAGCGCTCGATCATCACCCGCGCCCTCGGACCCGAGGAGACCGTCGAGGTCGACACCCGCTCATTCGTTGGGCGCGCAGGCGATCTCTACCTGCTGTGCAGCGACGGCCTCACCTCGATGGTCCCCGAGGCCCGCATCGCCGAGGTCCTCCGCGGCCATGCCCACCTCCCCCTGCGCGCCGCCGGCGAGGCCCTGATCGCCGAGGCCAACCACGCCGGTGGGCGCGACAACATCACCGTCATCCTCCTGCGCCTCGAGGAGGTCCAGATCGGCCGCGGAGCCCTCGCCGACCACGTCGGCGTTGCGGACCACGACGGCGACCACCACGCCACCCTCGTCGGAGCCCCCGTCGTGGTCGCCCCGATCGCCCTCGCCCCCACGGCCGAGGCGCCCAAGCCCGTGGTCCCCCGTCGCCCCCGCGTGCCCGCCCCGGGAGCCACCGCAGGCGGGAGCGCGCCCTCATCCCGCCGGCGCCTGCGCCGCGCCCTGCCCGCCCTGGTCGTGCTCGCCGTGCTCGGAGTGCTCGCCGCGGGCGCCTACATCGCCAGCCAATCCGTCTACTTCCTCGCCACCAACTCCCGCGGGCTGGTGACCATGTATCAGGGGTTCCCCTACCAGCTTCCCGGCGCGGTCAAGCTGTACAGCCCCTACTACACCTCCGGCGTCGCCGCCTCCACCCTGACCCCTGCCCGCCGCCGCGAACTGCGCGCACACACCCTCCGCTCCGAAGCCGACGCCGGCTCGCTCGTGCACAGCCTCGAACTGGAAGAGCTCAGCGAATGAACCGGCCGATCCTGCGGCTGTACGCACTTGTCGTCCTGCTCTTTGCGCTGCTCGTCGCCTTCACCTCGCGCTGGACCATCTTCGACGCCGCCTCGCTGCGCGAAAACCATCTCAACAAACGCTCCCTGCTGGAGCAGGAGCGCATCCAACGCGGCGCCATCTTCGCCGCCGACGGAACCGTGCTCGCCCGCAGCGTGCGCACCCGCGAAGGGACCTACGAACGCACCTATCCCTCAGGCGAACTGTTCGCCGCCCCGATCGGCTACTCCTACGTCGATCCCGGGAGCACCGGCCTGGAGCGCTACCGCAACTCCGTCCTCACCGGTGCCGAAAAGGAAAACCTGCAGGGCCTCCTCGACCAGCTCCAGGGGCGCTCGAACCGCGGCGATCGGGTTCTCAGCACGCTCGTCCCCAGCGCCCAGCGGGTCGCGATGCAGGCACTCGCCGGGCACCACGGCGCCATTGTGGCGCTCGACCCCCGCAGTGGCGCCGTCGAGGTGATGGCCTCCAGCCCCAGCTACAACCCCAATGCGCTGCGCTCCCCCGCCACCGCCGCCCACGTCGTGCGAAACAGCGAAGAACCCCTCGACAACCGCGCCACCCAGTACGGCTACCCCCCCGGCTCCACCTTCAAGGTCGTCACCGCCGCCGCCGCCATCGACTCGGGCGCCTTCACCCCCACCTCCACGCTCAGCGGGCGCAACGGCATCACCGTCTCCGGCGTTCCCCTCGACAACGACAACCACTCGAGCTACGGACAGATCACCCTCACCCAGGCGCTCGCCGAATCCGTCAACACTGTCTGGGCCCAGGTCGCCGAAAAAGTCGGCAAGCGCACCCTCGCCCGCTACATGAACCGCTTCGGCTTCAACGCCCTGCCCCAGCTCGACTACCCCGCCGGACAGATGACCCCCAGCGGCGAGTACCGTCGCGGGCGGCTGATCGCGCCCACCAGCCCGTTCGTCGACGTCGGGCGCATGGGCATCGGGCAGGACAAACTCCAGGTTACCCCCCTGCAGATGGCCCAGGTCGCCGCCGCCGTCGCCAACCGCGGGCGCCTCATGGTCCCCCACATGACCAGCCGCATCGTCGACCCCGAAGGACGCACCGTCGAACACATCGACCCCCGCGTGCAAGCCGTCGTGATGAAGCCCTCCACGGCTGCCGCCGTCACCTCGATGATGGAGGCCGTCGTTAACTCCGGCACCGGCACCGCCGCCCAGATCCCCGGCGTGCAGGTCGCAGGCAAGACCGGCACCGCCGAGACCCAGATCGGGACCGCGGTCAACAACGTGTGGTTCATCGCCTTCGCCCCCGCCGCCGACCCCCGCGTGGCGATCGCCGTGACGCTCGAACACGTGCCCGGCTTCGGCGGCGTGTTCGCCGCCCCCGTCGCCAGGCGCGTGATGGAAGCCCTGCTCCATGGTTGAAGGCCCAGCCTTGCGCCGGGCCGTCCGCCTGGAGGCGGCTCGACTGACGACCCCGGCGGCCCGGCGATGATCGAATCCGGAACCGTGATCGACGGCCGCTACGAGGTGCTCTCCCGCATCGGCACCGGCGGGATGGCCGACGTCTACCTCGCCCGCGACCAGCTCCTCGGCCGCCAGGTCGCCGTCAAGCTGCTGCACCACCGCTTCGCCGAGGACCAGGAGTTCGTCGAGCGCTTCCGCCGCGAGGCCTCCAGCGCCGCCAGCCTCTCCCACCCCAACGTGGTGGCGATCTTCGACCGCGGCGAGTGGGACGGCACCTACTACATCGCCATGGAGCACCTCCCCGGCCGCTCCCTGAAGGCCGTCGTGCGCGAGCAGGGCCCATTCGACCCCGCCGCCGCGATCGAGATCGTCATCCAGATCCTCACCGCCGCCCGCTTCGCCCACCGCCGTGGGGTGATCCACCGCGACCTCAAGCCCCACAACGTGATCCTCGACGAGGAGGGCCGCGCGAAGGTCACCGACTTCGGCATCGCCCGCGCGGGGGCCTCCGACATGACGCTCACCGGCTCGATCATGGGCACCGCCCAGTACCTCTCCCCCGAGCAGGCCCAAGGCCACGCAGTGAGCGCCGCCTCGGACATCTACGCCGTGGGCATCGTGCTCTACGAGCTGCTCACCGGCGCCGTCCCCTTCGACGGGGAGACCGCCGTGACGATCGCCCTCAAGCAGGTCTCCCTCGCCCCCCCGCCCCCGAGCGCGCTCAATCCAGTCGTGGGCCCCGAGCTTGACGCCGTCGTGCTGCGCGCGCTCGCCAAGGAGCCCGCCGAGCGCTTCGCCGACGCCGACGAGTTCATCGCCGCGCTCGAGCACGTGCGCCACGGCCTGCCCGGCGAGGGGGAGCAGCCATTGGCGCCTGCTGGCAACGGGCCCGTGGCCTACACCACCGCCACCTCCGCCCTGCTGCTGCCGCTCGCCGTCGAGGGCGAGCGAGCGCCGCTGACGCCGGGGGACGAGGACGCCGCCCGCCGGCGCAGGCGCCGCTGGTGGTGGATCGGCGGCGCCGTCGTGCTCGCGCTGGTGGCCGCCGGGGTGGCTCTGGCACTGCTGCTGCCCTCCTCCACGCAGGAGGTGACCGTGCCCGACGTCACCGGCCGTGTCGCCAACCTTGCCGAAGCCACCCTCAAAGCGCAAGGGCTCACACCCGTCTCCCTGCAGGCCGCGAGCACCGCCGTTCCCGCGGGCCAAGTGATCGGCGAGCAGCCGCCGGCGGGAACCGTCGTGCGGCGGGGCTCTCGTGTGGCGATCTCCGTCTCGACCGGCCCCGGCACCGTAGAGGTGCCCAACGTCAAAGGCCAGACCAGCGCGCAGGCCCTCCGCAAGCTCACCCAGGCGGGCTTCAAGCCCACCACCCAGAGCCGCTCCAGCGCAAGTGTCCCCACCGGCAACGCGATCTCCACCGAACCCTCCCAGGGAACCGTCGTGCAGGCGGGCAGCCCCATCACCGTGTTCGTCTCCAGCGGCCCCGCCCAGGTGAGCGTCCCCGAAGTCACCGGCCAGAGTGAAGCCGAAGCCCGCGCCTCGCTGCGCGCCGCCGGCCTGCACGCCGGCACCGTGACCAAGCAGGAAGCCCCCGAACAGGAACCCGGCACCGTGCTCTCCCAGTCGCCCGCCGCCGGCGGCTCCGTGAACAGTGGCGCCGCCGTGAACCTCGTGGTCGTCAAGGCTCCCCAGGAAGTCACCGTCCCCTCCGTCGTGGGGAGAAAGCAGGAACGCGCCGAAGGCGAACTGTTCGGGGCCGGCTTCAAGGCCAAGTCCACCAAGCGCACCGTGACCAGCGAAGCCGAAGTCGGGATCGTGCTCCATCAGAACCCCCCCGGTGGCATCAAGGCCAAGCGCGGCGCCACCATCACGCTCACCGTCGGTGTGCTCGGCGCCCAGACAACCCCCAGCACCACCACCACCACCACACCGCCTCCCACAACTACCCCCGGCGCCACCGCCCCCGCCGCGAGCCCCACCCCATGACGAGCACCGGGGTCGCCAACACAGGATCGCGGTGAGCGACGCGGTCCTGAATGCCCGCCCCCCGGCGGACCCTCCCGCGGACCCCCCCGCGGCGCTTACCGTCGCGCTGCTCGCCGGCGGACGCTCCTCCGAGCACGACGTCTCGCTCGCCTCCGGTCGCGCCGTGCGTGCGGGCCTGGAGCGAGCCGGCCACCATGTGCGCTGGGTGGAGCTCGCCCGCGACGGTGCCTGGTGTCACGATGGGGAGCCGCTCAGCCTGCGCCCCGGAGAGGGGCTGCTCGACGCCGACGTCGCCTTCCCCGTGCTCCACGGCCCGTTCGGCGAGGACGGCATCGTCCAGGGGGTGCTCGAGACCCTCGACGTGGCCTATGTCGGCGCCGGCGTCGCCGCCTCCGCCCTGTGCATGGACAAGGTGCTCTTCAAGGAGCTCATGTCAGCCGTCGGCGTGCCCCAGGTGCCGTACGCCGGCGTGCGCGTCGAGCGTTGGCGCCGGGCGCCCGCGGAGGTGCTCGCGGACCTCGAGTGCCTCGGGCTGCCCGTGTTCGTCAAGCCCGCCAACATGGGCTCCTCCGTGGGAATCGTCAAGGTCGCCCGCGCCGAGGAGCTGGGGGAGGCGCTGGCGCGGGCCTTCGTCCACGATCCCCACGCGATCGTCGAGGGCATGGCGAGCGGGATCGAGGTCGAGTGCGGAGTGCTCGGGCTGCCGTGTGCGTACCGCGCTTACGGCGAGCAGCCCCAGACCAAGACCGGGCCCCCCGCCGGCGAGCAGGACACCGTCGCCGCACTCGCCTCCGAGCCCGGCGAGATCGCCTTCGCCGGCGAGTGGTACGACTACGCCGCCAAGTACGAGGTCGGGGGGATGGAGCTTGTGGTCCCCGCCCGTATCTCCCCCGCGGTCCGCGTCCGCGTGCAGGAGCTAGCGCTCGCCGTGTTCGCCCACACCGGCTGCGAGGGCCTCGCCCGCGTCGATTTCTTCGTGGACGGGGAGGCCGTGCTGGTCAACGAGCAGAACACCATGCCCGGTTTCACCCCCACCAGCGTCTACGCCAAGTTGATGGAGGCCTCCGGGGTTCCCTATCCAGAGCTCGTGGACCGCCTTTGCCGGTTGGGGATCGAGCGCCGGGAGGCGCGGCGCGCCCATCAATACTGAACGGTCTCGCCCCGATGCACAGTGCTGGAGCCATAATCGCGGTGAACAGGTCCGTGTGGGCTTCATCGGTATAGTCTCTGCGGCTCGCCAAGCCCAAAGCCCGAACAGGGGGGGGAAGTTGTCTACCCAAGCTCTGTCGCCCATCTCGGAGAAGCTCGCGTTCTATCGGCGCGCGGCCAACTACATCGCGGTGGCGATGATCTACCTCCAGGACAACCACCTGCTGGAGGAGCCGCTGAAGCCCGAGCACGTCAAGCATCGCCTGCTCGGCCACTGGGGGACGGTGCCGGGCATCAATCTCATGTATGCGGGCCTGAACCGCTTGATCCTCGATAACGACGCCAGCGTCCTACTGGTGACCGGTCCGGGCCATGGCGCGCCGGCGAACCTTGCCAACCTGTGGATCGACGGGTGCCTGGAAGATGTCAAGCCCGAGATGAGCCGGGATCGTGAGGGCCTCTCGAAGCTTGTGCGTCTCTTCTCCTGGCCGGGCGGCTTTCCCAGCCACATCGCCCCGATCGTGCCGGGCACGATCCACGAGGGCGGCGAGCTCGGCTATGCGCTGGCGACCGCGTTTGGCGCCGCCCTCGACAACCCCGATCTGATCGTCGCCTGCATCGTCGGCGACGGTGAGGCGGAGACCGGGCCGACCGCCGGGGCGTGGCATTCGAACAAGTTCCTCGACCCCGCCACCTGCGGCGCCGTGCTGCCGATGCTGCACCTCAACGGGTACAAGATCGCCAACCCCACGATCTTCAGCTCGATGAGCGACACCGAGCTCACCAAGCTGTTCGAGGGCTACGGCTGGCACCCGCTGATCGTTCAGGGAGAGGACCTCGACGGCGAGCTCGCCAGCGCGCTCGACACCGCCTACGGCGAGATTCGCGAGCTGCAGAGCGCCGCCCGCGAGGGGTGCCGGCCCGTGCGGCCAATCTGGCCGATGCTGATCGTGCGCTCGCCCAAGGGCTGGACCGGCGTCCGCGAGCTCGACGGTATCCGCGTGGAGGGCACCTCCAAGTCCCATCAGGTGCCCGCTATGCAGGCCCGTACCAACCCCGAGCACCTGCAGGCGCTGGAGGATTGGCTGCGCTCCTACGGTCCCGAGGAGCTGTTCGACGCGGGCGGTGGCCCGGCCCCCGAGATCGCCGCGATGTGCCCGACCGGCGAGCGGCGCATGGGCGCCAACCCCCACGTCAACGGGGGGCGCATGCGCGTCGCCCTGCAGCTGCCCGAGCTGCAGGCCCACGCCGTCGCGCTCGATCGGCCCGGCGGCGTCACCGAGAGCTCACTCGGGGCGGTGGGCAAATACCTCGCCCAGGTCTTCGAGCTCAACCACGCCCAGCGCAACTTCCGGGTCGTGTGCCCCGACGAGGTCGCCTCCAACCGGCTCGGGGCGCTGTTCGAGGTCGAGAACCACGCCTACGAGTGGCCGGTCGACCCCGACATCAACCCCGACTACAAGCCCGACGGGCGCATCATGGAGGTCCTCTCCGAGCACAACTGCCAGGGCTGGCTGCAGGGCTACGTGCTCACCGGCCGCCACGGCATCTTCCCCTGCTACGAGGCCTTCATCCCGATCGTCGACGGGATGGTCAACCAGTACGGCAAGTTCCTGAAGATGTCCCGCGAGGAGGCCCCCTGGCGCGAGCCGGTCGCGTCGCTGAACTACCTGCTCACATCGGAGGGCTGGCGCCAGGACCACAACGGCTACTCCCACCAGATGCCCGGCTTCATCAACTCGATGCTCAACCGCCGCGAGGAGCACGCCCGCGTGTACGTGCCGCCGGATGCCAACACCCTGTTGGCCACCATGGAGCGCTGCCTGGAGGCGACGAACTGCATCAACCTGATCATCGGCTCCAAGCTGCCCCTGCCGCAGTGGCTCTCGATGGGGGAGGCGCAGGAGCACGTCCGCGTGGGAGCCTCCGCGTGGCAGTGGGCCAGCAGCAACGACGACGGCGACCCCGACCTGGTGCTGGCCAGCTGCGGCACGATCCCCACGATCGAGCTGCTCGCCGCCGCCTGCCTGCTGAGAGAGGACGTGCCCGATCTGAAGGTGCGCTTCGTCAACGTCACCAACCTGTTCGCGCTGGCAGCGCCCGGCAAGCACCCCGACGCTATGCCCGCGGGCGCATTCGGCGAGCTGTTCACCAAGGCAAGGCCGGTGATCTTCAACTTCCACGGCTACCCCTCGGCCGTTCACCAGCTGATCCACCGGCGCCCCAACCAGGAGCGCTTCCACGTGCGCGGCTACGCCGAGGAGGGCACCACCACCACGCCCTTCGACCTGCTCGCGATGAACGGCGTGGACCGCTACCAGCTGGCCATCGAGGCGCTGAGCCGCGTCGACGTGGCCATCAGCGACAACATCGGCGGGATGTCCGGCGCGTTCGCCGTGCGCAGCATCGGCGGCGCCCAGGAGGCGATCACGAAGTACCGTGAGCAGCTCGCCGAGCACAGGCGCTACGTCCGCGAGTTTGGCAACGATCCGCCCGAGCTGACCAACTGGGTGTGGCCGGGATCCAAAGCGTGAGGGGATCAAGGGATCGATGAGCACAGACACCGCGCAGCGGGCGGAGGCCCACCTGCAGGCGGGTGAGTTTCGCGAGAGCCGTGACGCGGCTCTCGCCGGTCTCGCCGCCGCGCCGGAGGATGTTGAGCTGCTGGTGCTCGCCGGGCGCGCCGGCGTGGAGCTCGACGCGGACGATGCCACCGACCAGTTGCGGCGTGCCACCGAGCTCGCTCCCGAGAATGCCCAAGCCTGGCATTACCTGGGTGAGGCGCTCGCGACCGAGGGCCGCATGGACGAGGCGCGCGACGCCTTTGGCCGAGCGGTCGAGCTCAACCCAGCCGACCAGGTGGCGCTCAGCCATCTCGGCCACACCGCCGCCGCGACCGGTCGCGAGGAAGAGGCCGTGGGCTACCTCAGCCAGGCGGCCCAGAGCATGCGCGGAGCCTCCACCGCGGCAATCAGCCTGGTCGACATGCACCGGATGCTCGGCCACCACGAGGAGGCATTGGCCCAGGCTCAGCTGATCGCCGAGGCCGAGCCCGAGGACCTCGTGGCCGTGCTCGACGTGGCCGAGCTCAGCCTCGCCGTCGGTCAGCTCGACGAGGCGGTGGCCGCGTTCCAGCGCCTGCGCGAGCTCGACGACGTGCCCGGGCACGAGACTTATCCGCTGCACGGGACGATCCAGGCCGAGCTCCAGCGCGAGGACTGGCAGCGCGCACTGCAGCTCGCCCGTGAGGCGCCCCTCGGCGACTCGCAGGGGCGGGCGGTCAACCTGATCGCCTTCCTCCAGGAGAAGCTCGGCGAACCGGCCGAGCAGGCGCCTGCGCGCGAGGAGGTCGACTCCGCCCTGAGCGCATCGCTGCTCGAGTACCGACGCATGCACGCCGACGATCGCCGTCTCGCTTCGGAAGATCTCCTTGGCTGAGGTGGCGACAGCCAACCGCACGGATGTGGTGGAGTGGTTTCGCTGTCCCTCGTGCGCGGCGTTCGTCTATCACAAGCGCCTGCGCCGCAACCTCGGCGTCTGTCCCGACTGCAACCACCACTTCCGGCTGCGCATCCGCGAGCGCCTCGGCCAGTTGCTGGACGAGGGCAGCTTCGAGGAGCTCAGCGGGGACCTCGAGATCGTGGACGCGCTCTCCTTCGCGGACTCCAAGCCATACGTCGAGCGGATCGCGCAGGCCCAGAAGAAGAGCGAGACCAGGACGGGTGCGCTGCACGGAACCGGCACCATCGACGGCCTGCCGATCGTGTTGGCGGGCATCGACTTCTCGTTCATCGGCGGCAGCATGGGCGGCGCGGTGGGCGAGTCGATCACCCGCGCCGCCGAGCTCGCATTGCAGACGCGCACTCCGCTGCTGGTGATCTCCGCCTCCGGCGGCGCCCGCATGCAGGAGGGCTGCGTCTCGCTGATGCAGATGGTCAAGACCAGCCAGGCAATGGCGCGGCTGGCCGAGGAGGGCGTGCTCTTCATCTCGCTGCTCACAGATCCCACCTACGGCGGCGTCAGCGCCTCCTATGCGACGCTCGGCGACATCCTGATCGCCGAGCCCAACGCCCACATCGGCTTCGCCGGACCCACCGTGATCGAGCAGACGATCCGCCAGAAGCTGCCCGAGGAGTTCCAGACCGCCGGCTTCCTGCTCGAACACGGGATGCTCGATCTCGTCGAGCCCCGCGAGGGCCTGCGCCGCACGATCCGCAACCTGCTCGAGCTTCACGCCCAGGCCGAGACTGCCCGCGGCGAGGACGCCCCGGCGCGGCAGGAGCGCCTACCCGCCGTCGAGGGGACCGCGCCGATCACCGATCCCGAGCAGCTGCCCGCACGCGATCCCTGGGAGATCGTTCAGCTCGCCCGCCACATCGATCGGCCGCGGATGCTCGATCTCGTCGGCTTCGTGTTCGACGGCTTCCAGGAGCTGCACGGCGACCGCCTGTTCGAGGAGGACCCCGCGATCGTCGCCGGTCTCGCCCGCCTGGGCGGGCTGACGGTGATGGTGATCGGGCAGCAGAAGGGCCACACCACAAGCGAGCTGGTCGAGCACAACTTCGGCATGCCCGAGCCCGAGGGCTACCGCAAGGGCATGCGGCTGATGCGCTACGCCGCCCGCTTCGGGCTGCCGCTGGTGACGCTCGTCGACACCCCCGGGGCCTATCCCGGGCTGGGGGCCGAGGAGCGGGGGCAGTCCAATGCGATCGCCGAATCGATCATGCTGATGGCGCGCCTGCCCGTGCCCGCCGTGACGGTGGTCACCGGTGAGGGCGGCAGCGGCGGCGCGCTCGCCATCGCCGTAGGCGACAGGGTGTTGATGATGGAGAACGCCTACTACTCCGTGATCAGCCCCGAGGGCTGCTCGACGATCCTCTTCAAGGACGCCAGCGCCGCCCCGCGCGCCGCCGAGGCGCTGCGTATCACCAGTCCCGAGCTGCTGCGCCTGGGCGTGATGGACGCCGTAGTGCCCGAGCCCGAGGGCGGCGCGCAGGTCGACCCCGCCGCCGCGGGGGCGAACCTCAAGGCCGCTCTCGTGGCCAGCCTCGGCGAACTGCTCCCGCTGAGCGCCGACGAGCTGATCGCCCAGCGCTACGAGCGCTTTCGCAAGTTCGGCACCCCCGGACGCCAGCCCACACTTCCGCCAATATCACAGGGGGAGACATCATGAGCGACAACGAGAACACCCAGGCCACCCCCGACCGCGATCTGATCGAGTCAGTCTGGGCCGAGGCCCGCGATCTGATCAAGCGGCTGGAGGGCAGCACCGTGCAGCGCTTCGCGGTCGCCGCCGGCGACTACAAGATCGAGATCGAGCGCGGCTCCCCGCCGGCGGCGCAGGGCATGCCGGGAACAGCCCCCCATCCTCCTCCTCCCCATCTTTCTCCCAGCGGACCTGTCGCCACCGGGGCGGGCCCCGGCATGAGTATCGCTCCCGGCGCGCGCATGGCCTCGGGCGTCTTCACGATCGGCGATCTCGAGGCGGACAACAGGGTGCCGGTGCTCGCGCCCCTGGTGGGCACCTTCTACAGCGCCGCCCAGCCTGGCGCCAAGCCGTTCGTCGAGGTCGGCTCGAGCGTCGAGCCCGGCCAGGCCGTCTGCATCGTCGAGGCGATGAAGATGATGAACGAGGTCGCCGCCGGCGAGGGCGGCAAGGTCGCCGAGATCCTCGTGGAGAACGGCGAGTGGGTCGAGTTCGAGCAGGTGCTGATGTACCTCGAGCCGGCGGATGACTAGGGCAAGGGCGAGCGAAGGTTCCGTGCGTCCGGCGACCCCGGGGAGCTGATCCCGTGTTCGAGAAGGTTCTGATCGCTAACCGGGGTGAGATCGCGCTGCGAGTGGCGCGCGCTTGCCGCGAGCTCGGCATCAAGTCGGTCGCCATCTATTCGACCGCCGACGCGGAGTCCGCGGTCGTGCGCTTCGCCGACGAGGCCGTGCACGTCGGGCCGCACCATCCCGGCAAGAGCTACCTGCACATCCCCAACGTGATCGGCGCCGCCCAGAAGACCGGCGCCGACGCGATCCACCCCGGCTACGGGTTCCTCTCCGAGGACCCGTTCTTCGCCGAGATCTGCTCCGACAACGGCATCACCTTCATCGGGCCCCGCCCCGACGTGATGGAGAAGGTGGGCGACAAGGCGATCGCGCGCGATCTGATGCAGAAGGCCGGACTGCCGCTGCTGCCCGGCACGATCGAGCCCGTGCAGACCGCGGAGGAGGCGCAGGAGATCGCCGACGGGATCGGCTATCCCGTGATCATCAAGGCGGTCGCCGGCGGCGGCGGGCGGGGCATGAACGTCGTGCGCCGCGCCGAGGACCTCGTGCGCCTCTACCAGACCACCCGCGCGACCGCGCAGGCCGTGTTCAAGGACAGCGCCGTCTACATCGAGCGCTACCTCGAAGCGCCCCGCCATACCGAGGTGCAGCTGGTCTGCGACAGCCACGGCAAGGGCGTGTACTTCTTCGAACGCGACTGCTCCGTGCAGCGCCGCCACCAGAAGCTGATCGAGGAGGCCCCCTCGATCCACCTCACCGACGAGCAGCGCCGCGACATCGGCGAGCGTGCCGTCGCCGGTGCCCTCGCGGTCGGCTACACCGGGGCCGGCACGATGGAGTTCCTGCTCGACCACCAGGGCAACCTCAGCTTCATGGAGATGAACGCCCGCATCCAGGTGGAGCACCCCGTGAGCGAGATGGTCACCAGCGTCGATTTGATCCAGGAGCAGATCCGCGTCGCCGCCGGCGAGCCGCTGTCGGTCTCCCAGGAGGACATCGTGCTGCGCGGTCACGCGATCGAGTGCCGCGTCAACGCCGAGGACCCCGATCGGGACTTCGCCCCCGCCGCCGGCCGTCTGGACGTCTACGTCCCGCCCGGCGGGCCGTGGACGCGCGTGGACTCCCACTGCTATCCCGGCTGGAACATCGCCCCGTTCTACGACTCCCTGATCGCCACGCTGATCGTCTGGGCGCCCACCCGCCTGGAGGCGATCGAGCGGATGGACCGTGCGCTGTCGGAGTTCCAGATCGAGGGTCGCGGGGTGAAGACGACGATCCCCTTCCACCGCCGCGTGCTCGCCGACGAGCAGTTCCGCTCCGGCGACGTGACGACCGACTTCGTCGAGCATTTCCTGGCGGCCGAGGCGCTGGCGGCGACATGAATGGCCAGAGCCTCTCGCACGCCTGTGACCGACCCAGAGCAAGGAGACCCCAATGAGCAGCGGTGAAGCCGCAGTTGAGATGTTGCCCGAGGTGCTGGACTATCTGGGCGAGCAGCGCACGCTCACGCTTGCGACCGCGAGCCCGAGCGGGGTTCCCCACGCCGGCACCTTCCTCTACGTGCACGACGGCCCCGAGCTGTACTTCTGGACGAAGGCGCACACCACGACCGCCCGCCACATCGAGCAGAACCCGCTCGTGTCCTTCACGATCGACGACTCTTCCGAGGACCTGGAGAAGATTCGCGGGCTGCAGGGCATGGGGGAGTGCCGCGTGATCCTCTCCGGTGAGCAGATCGCGCGTGTTGCCGACCTCTTCGGGCAGAAGTTCCCGGCGCTGTCGCCCGGCACCACGATGACGATCTCGTTCTTCCGGATCGTGGCGAGCGAGCTGCAGTTCACCGACAACACCGACGCGTCGATCCACCATCAGGAGGGAACCTTCGGCGTGGAGTTCCACCGCGAGCGGGCCTACTCGGTGTTCAGCGACCTGCCGTTGCAGAGCGTCTCCAGCCTCGCGGGCGAGTTGCAGATCCTCGACTTCCCCGCGGGCGATGTGATCGCCCGCGCCGGCGGTCCGGCGGACAAGTTCTTCATCGTCGTCGACGGCGAGGTCGAGGTCGACCGCGAAGGCGTCGGCGGGGACGCCCCAGTGTCGCTCGGCCCCGGGCAGTTCTTCGGCGAGCTCGCGATCCTGCGCGACCGGCCGCGGACGGCCACCCTGAAGGCGCTTGTGCCCTCACGGCTGCTGGCGATGGAGCGCGACACGTTCCGCGACATCGTCGCCGAGTCCCTGGGGACGACCAAGGACTTCGACGAGATCGTCCGTGCCCGGCTGCGGAGCCTCGACTGACGAGCGCTGCGCGAGTAGGCGCCCTGCTCATGCCGGCCTTCAGCAGCAAGGATTTCCGCGACACCGTCGGCGCGTTCGCCACGGGCGTCACGGTGATCACCACGCGCGGGGGGGAGCACGCTTACGGCATGACCGCCAACGCCTTCTCTTCCGTATCGCTCGATCCGCCGCTGGTGCTGGTGTGCACGATCGCGCGCTCAGAGGGAAGCGAGCACCTGCGGCGCAATGGGGTGTTCGCCGTGAACA
>Ga0210408_10003598_pt1 | contig 14224 bp, 14 predicted proteins | sample IncBWH4MmetaG_FD_155471 | JGI IMG/M metagenome (GOLD analysis project Ga0210408, IMG submission 155471) | Forest soil microbial communities from Barre Woods Harvard Forest LTER site, Petersham, Massachusetts, United States - Inc-BW-H-4-M | ecosystem: Environmental > Terrestrial > Soil >...
GTCCCGAGAGCTTGTTGAGGCTATGCGTGCGATAGCGACCACCGGTGTGACGCCGACTGACCAAAAGGCGTCTATCGGCTGCTCGATCAAATGGAAAGACGCATAAAACCGAGCCGTTGTCCTAGCGCCCCACCAGCTACGCGGTTGGAGGCCCAGTCAAAAGCATGGACACATGGTCCGAACGGGGCTGCTCAGCATCCCGCTCGCGCGGGGATTTGAAGGCGACAGTCGCAACGGCGACAAGCTAGGAAGCGACTGGTGCATAATTCGCAATCCATTTAGCGCGTATGTTCAAGTCGCCACTTCTGAGTTTTTGGGAGACGTAGCCATTGGCTTTGTTCGCGCATGCACGCTTGGCTCAGCGGAGAAGGTTCGATCTCAGTTCCTCTCCCTCCGCCATCGAGCTGGTCAGTCTGCCATCGAACTCGGTCGACCGGTCTCAAAATCCCCAGCAAACTGAGGCCTTTGTAGCTGAATGACCATACCAGAGATTGCCGACGAGACGGCAATTTGGCGTTGGAGACGACATTTTTCTCCAGAGCTTCGTACTTCGCAGTTTTAGTACAGTTCTGAAAACCAAAGGGCGAGCGCAATAATTTGCGCTCCAGTTTGCTCAGGGTTCGAATCTCTCTCCGACGAGCGAGAGTAACAGCCTCTAACCTCCAGGGACTAAGCCGAGTTCCCGACGGCCTGTCGCCGTAAACCGCCCTTTACTTTCCATCCTACGGCCATGCTTTGGTCAAAACTGCATTGAGAGCTTGGCGGTTAGTCGAACTAGTGGAAATCCGACCGCCTCCTTCGGGTGACATTGGACGGGAAAAGACGCGCCAATGACTTCCACGCCGAACCCGAAAGCAATTGACCCCAACGATATCTTGGTCGCGAGCGCGGATGATCGGCTCGCGCACGCTTATGAACAGATCGCGCGCGCGGATGAACAGCTCGCGCGTGTAACTGAACAGCTTTCGAACCTAGAGCACGATCCCGCGCGCCATCCTTCGGCTGTCCTGGGCCGCGGGCCATCGCGCGGCAGGCCGGCGTTACGTGGCCTCATCGGCTTACTGTTGGCAGCGTGCATTTTTGTCGCTGCTTTCGTTTCGCAGTCATCCTATGGCGATGCGGCCAAGTTGATTGTCGCCCGGTGGGCGCCGCAGCTCATTTTAGCTTCATCGCTGCTGCTGGAAAAACGGGGGCTTCCCGCGCAGCCGAGCCCATCTACCGTTCAGGTGGCCGCGGCGGAGCCAGTACTTCCGCCACCAACACGTTCGGCTCAGACCGCACCGCAAGACGTCGCGCCGACAGCCGCCCCGGTGTCCCCTGAGCTGGCGCAGTTGCTCCAGACGATGGCGCGCGATCTCGCAAACGTGGAGCAAGGGATCGAGCAGCTCAAGGCCAGCCAGGAACAAATGGCCACCGACAATGCAAAGGCCGTCAAGGCGAGCCAGGAACAAATGATGCGCCTTATCGCCAAGGCTTCCGAGCAGAATCTGCGGCCCAAGGCATCAGCGCCTCCACCTCGGCCGACTGCCACCCCGGCGCGCAAGCCGGCGGCGAGGCTCCCGTCGCCGCAAGCCAGTGCGCGGGCAATGCAGCTGCAGCCCGAAAAACAGTAGTTGTCATCGGCGCCGCGGCTGCCGCTGCCCGTGCCCAAGCATGGTTCTTTCACCGCAACTTGGGAAAAGTTCGCTCGACAAGGAGAGCGGAGACGATCAGGTGGCGCGAGCGGCCTGCCACTAGCGCTAACGAATATCCGGCCGCCTCCCCTGCCTATGTCGCGGATTACGAGGCTCCACATGAGGTCCAAGTCTTGGATTGGCCGGCTCGGCGCGCCGCTCGTCGCTTTTGCGTTGACCGTTGCACCGTCGGTTTCGCCGGTACACGCCGTTGAGGATGCTCGCAAGGTGAGCATCGTGTCCTTCGGCCTTTTCGGCGATCAAGGCGTGTTTAGAAGCGAGGCGACCGGCGCAGCACAGGTCGTAGCGGGCCGCTTCGGGAACGGCCGGATCGACGTGCAGTACAATTCGAAGAGAGGCGGAGGTGCGACGATCGAAGCACTGGCCATGTCATTGCAAGTGGCAGCCAAGGGGATGGACGCCGAGAACGATGTTCTGTTTTTGATACTCACCTCGCACGGCTCCCCCGCCGGCCTAGCAGTCAAAGCAGGGCGGCTCACGCAGACGCTCACACCGTCTAATCTCGCCGACATGCTGGCGCGGACGGGCGTGCGACACAAGGTGGTGGTCATCTCGGCCTGCTATTCCGGAGTCTTCGTCCCTCGTCTCGCGAACTCCGATATGCTGGTCATCACTGCGGCCGATGCCGACCATCCGTCGTTCGGCTGCCGGGACAAGGCCAAGTGGACCTATTTCGGCGATGCTTTTTTCAACGTCGCACTCCGGCAAGCCAAAAGCCTGAAGGACGCCTTTTTGGTTGCGCGCGCGCTTGTCCAGAAGCGAGAACTGCGCGAGCACATCGAGCCGTCGAATCCCCGAATGGCTGGCGGCGCAAGCGTGCAGCCGTTGCTGATTGCGCGACCTTGAACGACCAGCCGCCTTTGCCGCGACGGGGCCGCAGTTCAACTGCTTTCTACGACGTCGAATTCGTCGCATTTGCATCGCACGTAAAACAATAAAGGCAGGAACGCTTTGACACAAAGCAATGGACTGTTATTTTAGTTGCTTGACCGCGTGATGCTGGGAGGACCGCAATGGGCCCCTTTCGAAGAAAGGTGCCAAGTCATCTAATCCGGATCCATCCGGATAACGCCACAAGTAAGGACTGGGTCATCTTGTTAGAGGCGAGGACAATTATTGGTCCCTCGCCTGAAAGACTTCGTGTTGCTCGAGCGACGCAAGAGCGAAAAATTGCAAAAAAATACAATGTTTGGCTTCGAGCGGAGCACTTCCTCGTTGTGGAAGGATATGATCCACGAATTCACGCCGTATATTTTTGTCCTCAACTTTACAAATATGATTCCGAGAAAAAACTTGTGCCTCTCCAAGGCGACGAAATCGGTAGGTTGATCGCGAAAGCCCTTGAGGGCGGAATTGTAGATAGGCGACCATGGTACGAGCCAGCCGAAAAGCTGCCCGATCAATCAATCATCAGCGTTCCATTGGAGACCGATTATGACTCGCTCGTAGTTGAGATGCCAGCGAGGAACTCCAGCACGACCGGCTCATAAAAACGGGAATGCTAGCCTCGGTCCATCCGAAGGTGGACCGAGGATGTCGACTTCTCGGCCATTGGCCGGCTTATGTCATAACATCTGATACGCGCAGCTGTGGTGGTGGGGCTGCGACCGGCGGGGCGATTTTTCGTCAGGCTCGCATCCTTTGCGGATAGAGACTTGTAGCCAGCATCAAATACAGGCAAATTTTCGCATTCGGTGGATCGATGTGCTGGTTGTTTCGATTCTTTTGGAAGTGCGGGAAGAATCTAAATGCCGGCGGGCCACTGTTGATACCGCACGGGGCTCGGATGTCTGGGGTTTTGGGCAAATGATGACACTGCGCCAGATCGAAGTTATCCGGGCGGTCATGGTGACAGGCACCATTGGCGGCGCGGCTAAGCTTCTGAATGTGTCGGCGCCTGGTATTAGCCGCCTGGTGAAATACACAGAAAAATCGCTAGGCATCAGATTTTTCCAACGCCAGAATGGACGCTATTTCCCGACGCCCGAAGCACAGAACATCTTTGAACAGATCAACGGTGTCTACAAAAAGGTCGATGATCTCACCGAGATCATCTCCAAAATCGGACACGGTGCGTTGTCAGAGTTACGCGTTGGTTCGGTGCCGAGCATTTCCCAAGTCATGGTGCCTCGCGCGATCGAGCGCGTGCGGCGACGTTACCCTGACCTACGTATGGACATCAACATCCTCAAGATCGAGGAGGCCGTCGATTATCTGCTACTCGGCAGAGGTGATTGCGTTGCCATGAGCTACCGGCTAGATCACTCTGGCCTCGACTTCCTGCCCCTTGCGTCGGGCGAGTTGTTTTGCATCGTCCCCGAAGGCCATGAACTTGCGGGTCGCAAGCAAATATCCGCAGCGGAAATCATCCGCTATCCGCTGATAGGGATTGATCCGACTGACCCCTATGGTCGCATCATGGCCAAAATCTTTGCCCGCGAGAAGCTCAACTACGATATCACCATTCGCGCCCGGTTCGGCACTACGGTCTGCGCACTGGTCAAGGCCGGGCTTGGTATCGCCGTCATCGATCAATTCACCGTTGCCCATGGCGGTTTCCCCGGCGTTAAACTGCTGCGCATCGTCGAACCTACCAAATTCGATACTTACATCGCGGTGAAGCACGGCGCGCCGCTGTCGCTTCACGTCGAGCATTTCATCCATTGCCTGCGTTCGGAAATGCAGGCCCTCCGGCTCGAACAAGACGAACCGCGGACGCCAGCGTCACGTGTCCGCAAAAAATAACATGATGTTATGTTTGTCGCATAAAAGGGTAATTGTGTTAGATCGTTGATGTTTCTATCTTGGCACTTCTTCGATATGAGGCTCCCTCATAAGACTGTCGCCAAAGGTATCGATGTTGAAATCCGCCGCCGAACATCCACTTTCGAGCCGCCGCATTCTTACCGGCTTGCTTGGCGCGCCGATTGCGCATTCGGCGTCGCCAGCGATGCACGAGCGGACGGCCGAGGCACTTGGCTTGCGCTGCCACTATCAACTTATCGAGGTCGCTGACGCCAGCCGAAAGGAACTCAAGTTTTTGCTAGAAGGCGTTCGGCGGCTGGGCTTCGCTGGCATCAACGTTACCTTTCCCTATAAGGAAGCGGTGCTCGATCTGCTCGACGAATTGTCGCCGTCGGCGGCGATGATCGGCGCGGTCAATACCGTCGTTGTCCGCGACGGCCGATTAATCGGCTACAACACCGATACGACTGGTTTTGCGCGAGCTGTCAGTGGGCTCGTCACCGCCTCCGCGCATGGTGCCGTCGCTGTGATCGGCGCTGGTGGGGTAGGTAAGGCGATCGCGTTTGCGCTGGCCGGTCTCGGCGTCAACGAGTTGAGGATTTTCGATAGCGAGCATGCCAAGGCCGCGCATCTGGCCGCACAGCTGCAAGGCCAAGTATCAACGAGCGTCCCGCACAGCGTCGAGGATGCGCTGCGTGGGGTCGCGGGAGTAGTTAACGGTTCGCCGGTGGGAATGCTGCCCAACCGCGGCACGCCCGTCCCGGAGGCCCTGCTACATGTTGGTCTTTGGGTCGCGGATGCCGTCTATTCTCCACTCTGGACGCCGCTGTTAATGGCCGCCAAGGCAAAGGGCGCCGCGGTCATGACGGGGCGCGAACTTGCGATCTACCAGGCAGCAGATGCCTTTGAACTATTTACCGGCCTGACGCCGTCATCCACCGAAATAGGAATTGCATTCGACGAGGTAATGGCAAAGGGATACTCGGCTTCACACGCAGCCTAACAACGCGACAAAGGGACGATAGGTCGTGTATCATCCGGGAGAAACCGAGTGAAGCCCGGGGTTTGGGCAGGCGCAGTGCTCATGATCGTGCTGATAACGGAGTCTGCGGCACCGCTGACCTATGCTGAGTTGAAGGCCGCGTCATTCGATTCGCTTGTCGAGCAGTTGCGGCGTTTTCCTTGCTGTTATTGCCCGCCGCGAGAAGCCGCTAATCTCAGTGGAAGACGCCGCAGGCACCCTTGCCGTCGTTGAAGCCGTGCGCGAAGCCGCACGAACTGGTGCCGGCATCTCGCCGAGCAAAATCACGGAGTATATCGCATGACCGCTCGTTCGATCGCCACCGTTTCGTTGAGCGGCTCCCTCGATGAGAAGTTGCGTGCCATCGCCGCCGCCGGGTTCGATGCCGTCGAGATTTTCGAGAACGACCTGCTATCGTTTAACGGTAGTCCCCGCGACGTCGGACAGCTCTGCCGCGACCTTGGTCTCGCAATTTGCGCATTCCAGCCGTTTCGAGATTTCGAGGGCATGCCCGAGCCCCAGCGCGCCCGCAACTTCACAAGAGCCGAACGCAAGTTCGACCTGATGCAGGAATTGCAGACAGATTTGCTGCTGGTCTGCAGCAATGTTTCGCCGGCATCATTGGGGGGCATTGATCGCGCTGCTGGAGATTTCCGTGCCCTTGGCGAACTCGCGGCGCCGCGCGGCCTGCGGATCGGCTTCGAGGCGCTGGCCTGGGGCCGGCACGTCAACGACTATCGCGACGCCTGGGAGATTGTGCGTCGCGCCGATCACAAATCAATCGGGGTCATTCTCGACAGTTTCCACGCGCTGGCGCCGGCTTTCCCGGTTAATGCGATCGAGTCGATTCCAGCGGACAAGATCTTCCTTGTCCAACTCGCGGACGCGCCGAAACTCGGACTCGATGTACTATCCTGGAGCCGGCATTTCCGCTGCTTTCCGGGTCAAGGCGATCTGCCGGTGTCCGATTTCATGGAGGCCGTGCTAAGGACCGGGTATGCCGGTCCGCTCTCGTTAGAGATATTCAACGATCAGTTTCGTTCCGGCTCGGCGGTCCGAACCGCGATAGACGGCCTGCGTTCGCTGATTCTGCTGGAGGATCAGCTTGCTGAAAAATCACCGAACGCATCGGCGGCGAGGCTGCAGCCGAAAGCGCGCAGCCGCGGCGTCGGATTCATCGAATTTGCCGTCGGTGAGGCCAAAGCCAAGGATCTGTCCGCGCTATTCGGCCAGCTCGGCTTTCGCAAAACCGGTTCCCATCGCAGCAAGGACGTCGAACGGTGGTCGCAAGGCAACATCGATCTGGTCATCAATTGCGAGTCCGATGGCTTTGCCCATTCGCACTATATCACTCATGGCGCCGGCGTCTGCGCGATCGCGATCGATGTCGATGACGTCGGCAAAACCATGACCCGCGCGGAAGCGCTCAAGGCGCGCACTTTCTATCAACCCGTTGGCCCCGGAGAACTGGAAATTCCTGCAATTCGGGGCGTCGGCGGCAGCCTGCTCTATTTTCTTGAGGCCTCCGGCAAGAACTGGGATACCGACTTCGAAGCGCTGCGCAGTGATGCGGCCGCCGACCGCCTCAACGCGGTCGATCACATCTCGCAGTCGATGCCTTATGACGAGATGCTGTCTTGGCTGTTGTTCTACACGGGGATTCTTGATCTACGGCGTCTGCCGCAGATGGAGATCGCTGATCCAGCGGGATTGGTGCAGAGCCAGGCCCTCATCAACGGCAATCAAGCCCTGCGCCTGATCCTCAACGGCTCGTCGGCTACGCGCACGCTTTCGGCACGCTTCATCAACGAATTTTTCGGGTCCGGAGTCCAACACGTGGCGTTTTCGTGCAGTGATATTTTGGCAACCGTCGCGGACATGCGAGCGCGCGGCGCTCAATTCTTGAAGATTCCCGAAAACTACTACGACGACATCGAAGCCAAATACGATCTCGATGTCACGACGATGACAGCCCTTCGCGACGACCAGATATTGTACGATCGCGAAGGAGATGGCGAATTCTTCCAGATTTATACGCACACTTTCGATGAGCGGTTTTTCTTCGAAATTGTTCAGCGTCGGAACTATGACGGTTTTGGAGCCGCCAATGCCGCCGTTCGGCTCGCTGCTCAGACGCGGGAATCTCGGCCGTTGACCATCCCCCGAGCCTGACGTCGGACACACCCGCAATGAACAGTCACTACTTTGAGAGGATGTCATTCTGCGTTCTGACTTGTCCCTTGCGCACCTTACCGTGCTGTCGCTTCCTCCACCCGAAATGGTGCGAGTGGCGGCGCGAATTGGTTATCGGGGGGTCGGCTTTCGGTTAATCGCCGTGACCGACGATAGCCCCGGTTATCCGATTATGGACGACGCGGTCATGATGCGCGAGACCAAGGCAGCGCTGGCGGACACGGGTCTGCGGCTCTCGGACATCGAGTTCGTCAAAATCACCCCGGAGATCAATATCCCTGCGCTGGAGTCCTTTATTGCGGCCGGAGCGTCGCTCGGCGCTCGCCACGTCATCACGGCGCCCTATGACCACGACCATACGCGCCTTTCCGACAGCCTCGCTGGCATCGCGATCCTAGCGGAGCGTTATAGGCTTTCTGCACTGCTGGAATTTTTTCCCTGGACCACGGTGCCGGACCTCGAAACCGCAGCTAAGGTTGTAGGTGCCGCCTCCTGCCCGAATGTCGGCATTCTTGTTGATACGCTGCATTTTGATCGCTCGGACAGTTCGCTGAGCCAGATCGGCTCGATCCCGACCCATTGGCTTCCCATGATGCATCTCTGTGATGCCCCTGCAGGGAAACCAACCACGATCGAGGGACTTCTGCATACTGCACGCGCGGAGCGCTTGCCGCCCGGAGAGGGTTGTATCGATATCGCTCCGATTTTAAGGGCAATGCCAGGTGACACCCAGATTGCCCTCGAAGTGCCTATGCAACAGATGGCAGGTCTGGAGGGCGCGGAGGCAGTCGCTCGCCACGTCCACGACGCGGCGGTACGCTTTCTAGCGCAGCTGCCCTAAGTGGTTTGGGCATTGCACGGCGCGCCCGTAACTAAGGGGAGACGCGCTCAATAATTGATCTGCGCGACGGCCCGAAGCTCGTCCGGCGTGGTCGTGCGAAAGCCGAAGAACTCAAGATAAGCCGGGATCTGCTCGAACAGCATGTCGGTGCCGACCTGAATTTCGCAACCAAGCGCCCGTGCTGCCGCCAGAAACGGCGTGATTTCTTGCTTCATCACGACTTCGCCGACGAACGCCGAGGGCGAGATTCGAGTAACGTCCATCGGCAATGGGTCTTCCTCTTTCATGCCGAGCGGCGTCGCGTTGACAATAACATCAAAGCCGGCCGGATCCTTGGAGCCGACCTCGATCTTCAACGCCGGATAATAAGCTCGCAAACGCTCTGCCAAACTTTTCATTGTCGGGGCGTGGGCGTCGAACAGGGCAAGCTCTGCCACGCCAGCCTTGGCCATCGATGCCACAATCGCGGAGCCGACGCCGCCGCAGCCGACCACGAGCACTCGCGCACCTTCCAACACCCGGCCCTTGCGTAGAACACCGCGAACAAAGCCTTCGCCATCAAACATATCGCCAACGAGGGTGCCGCCTGGGCCAAGGCGGATCGCGTTGCACGAGCCCGCGACCCTCGCGGTGGTCATCACTTCATCCAGCAATGGGATTGTGGTCACCTTGTGTGGCATGGTGACAAGCGAGCCGTGGATATTGGAAAGCTTGAACAAGAGCTTGAGAAACGCAGGGTAGTCCTCGGCCTTGCAGCCCATCGGAACGACAACGGCGTCAATTTTGTATTTCTCGAAATATGGATTGTAGATCATCGGTGCCTTAAAGCTCTCGGTCGGATAACCGAGATGGGCAATGAGTTTGGTGCGTCCGCTGATCGTCATGGGATTTTCCTCTTCTCAAAATTGTTTTCCAAAAGTTCGATCTTTGCAAAGCCGCGATGACGCCCTGAGCTGATCCCGGTGGCGATCCGGACGCCGCACGTCCGAAACCCAACTCATTTTGCGTCGGTCTTGTCGAGCAAATGCGCAAGACGCCGCATCGCCAGTGTGTACCCTTGGGTTCCAAGTCCCGCGATTACGCCGTCGGCGCGAAGGGATACATAGGAGTGGTGGCGAAATTCCTCGCGCTTGTGGACGTTTGATATGTGAACTTCGATGATCGTCCCTTCGAAGGTGTTCAACGCATCGAGAATCGCTACCGACGTATGCGTAAATGCAGCAGGATTGATCACGATGCCACATGCGGTTTCCCTTGCCTCGTGAATCCAGTCGATGATCTCGTATTCACGGTTCGACTGATGAAAGCGAAGCTCAAGTCCAAGCTCTCCAGCGACCCTGCGGCAATCGGCCTCGACATCGGCAAGAGTTTCTTGACCGTAGATATGGGGCTGACGTTTGCCGAGCAGATTCAGGTTGGGACCGTTCAGTACGTAGGCGATGCGGTTCATGTTGGGCTCCGGGATCAAGCATGTTTGATGTGGGCGGCAGCGAGACGAAATTGTCAATTTCCGAAGCAACGGAACTGCGCGGATCGATCGCAGCACGAACGCAGACGATCTACCCCTTCAGCAGCCCCAATTCCTGGAGTACCGCAGAGGCCTCCTTGACCGCGTGGTTGGCGGCTGGCACGCCGCAATAGATCGCCTGCTGCAGCAAAATTTCCTTGATGTCGTCGGGCGTGAAACCGCCTTCGGTAAGTGCTGCTCGGACGTGCAGGCGGAACTCGTCCCATTGTCCGAGCGCAACCATAGTGCCGATCACCAGCACACGCCGGGTGCGATGATCGAAATGCGGCCGGGTCCAGATCTCGCCCCAGGCATGGCGCGTGATCAAATCGATGAAATCGGCGTTGAACGAATTCTTGCCCGCGATCGATTTATCGACCCAGGCGTCACCCAGCACCTTGCGGCGCTGAGCCATACCGTCGTCGCTGCGTTTCTGGTCATCCATGGCTGGCCTCGGAACAGCGTTGCGTCAGGAAGCCGATCAACGCGTCGGTGAAGGCGTGTGGCTGCTCGACATTGGAAATATGCGCAGCGTCGAGGATCGTTAGGGAAGCGCCCGGGATTCGGCTACGGATCAACTCTCCTGCTGCAACCGGGGTTGCCATGTCGTGGCGGCCGGCGATGACCAATGTCTGACTCTTGATCTTCGGCAGGAACGCTCGCTGATCGAGCGTGCTAAGCGCCTCGCAACAGGCGAGGTAGCCTTGCACTGGCGTGGCAAGCAGCATGGCCTTCATGTTCGCTGCAATCTGCGGCTCGCGTTCCCTGAAATCTGCCGTGAGCCAGCCTGCGATCACGGTGTCGGCGACGGCTGCGATTCCGCCTTCCTTCACCGCCTTGATTCGGTTTAGCCAGTTGGTCGGATCGGGATAGTAGCAGGCGGTGTTGGAAAGAATGATCTTGCCCATTCGCTCAGGCGCGTTGGCTCCCAGCCACTGTCCGACCATGCCGCCCATTGAGAGCCCGCACCAGTGCACCTTCTCGATGTTGAGATCGTCGAGGATCGCAAGCACGTCGCGGCCGAAGCGCTCCATGGAGTAGGGGCCGGGTGGCACGCTGGATTTGCCGTGGCCGCGCCGGTCATAGCAAATCACGCGAAATACCTGGGTCAGCGCCCTCATCTGCGGCTCCCACATCTGCAACGTGCAGCCTAGCGAATTCGACAACATCAGCGTGGGGCCACCGTCGCGGCCTTCGACGGATACGTTGAGCAGGCAACCGTCGGCGTCGATCATCGGCATCGGAATTTTCTCCAGATTTCTTATTTGTCGTCGAGCGAGGCGAGCAGGCGATCGATCAGGACCTGTGAGACGCCCTGGTAGGCCATCGGCTCGAACAACTTTGTGATTTTTTCAGCGCCGAGATGCACCGTGACCTTGGGGTCTTTTGTCAGCACGTCGCGCAGGCCTTTCTTCTCGGCGACAGCTTTTGTGCTGGCCACCTCTACCAGATGATGGGCCTCGCGCTTGCCGATCTTTTCCGCCAGCGCCATCGCCACAGCTTCGGCCATGATCAGGCCGCCGGTCGTGTCGAGATTGACGCGCATGCGCGCAACATCGACTTCCAGGCCTTCGGCAATATCGACAATGGCGGCGAGCGCGCCGGAGGTAACGAGCAGCAGGCTCGGCATGGTCGGCCACTCCGCGTGCCAGGGACCTGGGCTGCGCTCATGATCCTGCACTTGTGCAGCCAGAATCGTCGCCGCCAGGTTCGGTGCCATGGTGGCAGCAGCAAGCGCGGTCGCGGCCGCGACGGGGTTGCGCTTATGTGGCATGGTAGAAGAACCGCCGCGGCCTTCGCCCGATGGCTCGAACGCTTCGGCAACGTCGGTCTGCATCATCAGCTGGACGTCGCGCCCGATCTTCCCGCAAGTGCCTGCAATGATCGCCAACACCGAAGCGGCCTCGGCGAGGCGGTCGCGATGGGTGTGCCACGGCGCATCCGGCAACGGCAGCTCAAGCTCCTGCGCAAGTCTTTCTGCGACAAGCCAGCCCCTGTCACCGAGCGCCGCAAGTGTGCCGGCGGCTCCGCCGAACTGCAGCGCCAAGGTCTCGCGGGGCAGCCGCTGCAACCGGATGCGCGAACGGTGGAGGGCGGCGGCATATTCGGCAAGCTTGAGGCCGAACGGCATCGGCAGCGCATGCTGAAGCCAGGTGCGTGCCACGACCGCAGTGTTGCGGTGCTGCTGCGCGAGCCGGGCGAAGCCCGCAATGGCACGGCCGATATCCGTAAGCAGCACGTCAATTCCCGCGCGCAAGGTGAGTATGGCCGCGGTATCGATCACGTCCTGGCTGGTGGCGCCCCAATGCACATAGCGCGCGGCGTCGGCATTGACCTTGGCGACGTCGGCGGTCAGCGTCTTGACGAGGGGGATTGCAAGATTGCCGGACCGGGTTGCGGCCTCGGCGAGGGCGGCGAGATCGAATGCTTGCGCCTTGCAGGCTTTCGCGATCGGACCCGCCGCGCTGGCGGGGATAATGCCCGTCGCGGCTTCCGCGCGCGCAAGGGCCGCTTCAAAATCGAGCATTTGCTGGAGGCATGCCACATCGTCGCAGACGGCGCGCATGGCGGCGCTCGACAGCATGGGAGCGAGCAGAGGGGAAAGGGACACACTCATATTGCGCGGGATACCTATCTCGATGAAGCGATATAGAGATGCTCTTGTGTTGATCGCGAGTGCTAGGCGGCGTAATTGCAGGCGACGAGGCGCGAAGTTCGAGGATTCACCAGCGGGGAAGAGCGACGCCCTTCATGCTGCGCTGGATCGCGCGCTGCACCTCGGACTGAATCCGTTCCGGAATCGAAGCCAGGTCAAATCCCCCAGTGGCGCTCATGTCTGCTCTTCCTCTGCAAGGGCATCAACATCCAGCGCGACGTTTGGCTCGCTGAATTTCGAAACTTCGATCAACTCGATGCCGATTTTTCCGAGAAGTCGCGGCAGTTCCATCATGGTATGCAGCACGGACCAACCTGTGGAAATGAAGTGGATCCGAACGTCATCCGTCCTCGTCCGGCGCGGCGCCTCGAGTATAACGATGTCGGATACCCTTTCCCTATGCGCCTCGGCTGCGCGCAGCACCAGCGGCATGCCGGTCGAATGCGTAATCAGAACGGCCTTCCTTCCGACACGCTCCGTGACATCGCTAATCAATTGTGAGAGCGCCCGTTCGACGGAAGAATCCTGGAGATTGAGAAACAGGCCTGCCGTCGTCGGCCGATAGCCGAGAGCCTTGAGCCAGATTGTTAGCGGCAATAGCGCAAGGTCACTTCCCAGGTATTGAGGTACGAGAATGATCGGCTTGCCATCACCAAAGCGAGACGCGCTTCCAGCCACCATAGCCTGCCGCGCGAAAGTTATCGTAACCGACCCGGCCCCCATCACGACAAGCGACCATATCGCAAACAACTCCAGCGATGACGTAAAGACGTCGAATAAACCCGGTATGCGGCTCTCGCGATCGCCCAAGTACGGTGGATGGATTCGCTCGTCATGGAGAGCGGTAATAAATCCGATGATCGATGAAGCGCATTCGTCGCCGGCCTCCCACATTACGCGGTGACCACATCGCGGGATGATGATCAGCTTTGCGCCTGGAATAAGCTTCGCCATCATCTTGGAGTTTTGCGGCGAGATCAGTTCATCCAAATCTCCGGTCAGCACCAGCGTGGGGCAGCGAATGTTGGAAAGCGCCTTCGAACCGTCAAATGCGGCAAAAGCCTGGAATTGCAGGTCGGCCGCATGTAGAGGGGTTGGCCGTGCAATTTCGCGCCGCATCTGCGCCTCAGCGATCTCAGGATGTCGTTCGAGATAGCCGCGCGAATAGGTGACTTTCGAAATCCGGCGAGCGGCTTCCTCTGGAGACAGGCCGTCGAGGTCGCGCATCACGCTTACAATGGAGGGTTTTGCATAGATTGCTCGCGGTCCCCCGCACATCGTCGCGCAAAGTATCAGGCTTGAAACCCGCTCCGGAAATTGGCGGACGAACTCCTGTGCGATGGCGCCGCCCATCGAATAGCCAAGCAAGTGAACGCGAGTTATTTCGAGTTCGTCGAGCAGCCCGCAGAGGTCTCGCGCCATGTTCGCAATCGCATAGCCGTCGACCGGCTTGTCGCTCAGACCGGTGCCGCGATTGTCCAAGGTGATGACGGTGAACTGCGGCGCGAGTGTTTCGATGAAGGTCTCCGGCCAAGCGGTGGAGTTCAGCCGATAGCCCATGACCAGC
>Ga0210408_10003600_pt1 | contig 14222 bp, 13 predicted proteins | sample IncBWH4MmetaG_FD_155471 | JGI IMG/M metagenome (GOLD analysis project Ga0210408, IMG submission 155471) | Forest soil microbial communities from Barre Woods Harvard Forest LTER site, Petersham, Massachusetts, United States - Inc-BW-H-4-M | ecosystem: Environmental > Terrestrial > Soil >...
TGCCGTGCCAGCGCCACCGAGACCGGGGCCGTGTTCTGCGCGATCTCGTGCGCCAGCTCGTAGGCGGCGGCGAGCAGCTCACCCGCCGGATGCAGGCTCCGCACCAGCCCGCCCTCGAGCGCCTCCTGGGCGGAGAAGACCCTGCCGGTCGCGACCCACTCAAGCGCGCGGCTGATGCCCACGACACGCGGGAGGAACCAGCTCGAGCAGGCCTCCGGGACGATGCCGCGGCGGGCGAAGACGAACCCGATACGCGCGTCCTCGGCGGCGAGACGGACGTCCATCGGCAGCGTCATCGTCGCCCCCACGCCAACCGCCGGACCGTTGATCGCGGCGATCACCGGCTTCGTCGACTCGAACACCCTGAGCGTGAATTCGCCGCCGTTGTCGCGTGGCACCGGATCGGTGGCACCGCGCTTGCGATGGTCGAAGGTCTCGCCGCCGCTCGCCAGGTCCGCGCCTGCACAGAACCCCCGGCCGGCGCCGGTGACCACGATCGCCCGCACCTCGTCGTCGGCGTCGGCCCGGTCGAAGGCCTCGATCAGCTCGCGAGCCATCGTGCTCGTCCATGCGTTGAGGCGCTCGGGCCGGTTCAGGGTGATCGTCAGGACGCGGTCGGCGAGCTCCGTTCTGATCTGCTCGAACTGCGAATCACCTGCGCTGCTGGGCACTGCGGGCGCCGGTTCGCTCATGCCGTCATCCTGTCAGGTCTCGTGCGCTGAGCTGCCGCTCGTATGGACCGGAGCCGGTGAGGCACATCGCACCGCAGCGGGCTCCAAGCGCGATGCTCTCGGACACCGAGAGCCCGGCCCCGAGCCCGTAGGTCAGGCCCGCCGCGAACGAGTCGCCGCAGCCGTAGGAATCCACCGGTTCGCCGGGCGGGGCCGCGGCCGCCCAAGTGCCGGCAGCGCCCGACCGCGCTCGGTAGCTGCCGCCGTGGGCCCCGTCGGTCAGGACCAGGAGCGCCGCGTCGCCCTCGGCGCGGTCCGCCTCGCGGCGCTCGATCTCGTCATGCGCGCTCAACACGAGCGCATCCAGTTGCACGCCGTGGCCGAGCGCGTGCACAGCCCGCGGGCTGGCGACGAGCACGCGCGTGGCCCGACGGGCTGCGCGCAGCGCGTCGAGGTCGCCGGCGGTGAAGTAGACCGCGTCGAGACCCGCGAGCGTGTCCCAGCCCGCCTCCGCGTCGGCGCCGAGCGGCTCCAGACGGCGCCCGATCGTCGTGATCGTGCGCTCGCGTGCGTCGTCTACGAGGGTTACCGCCCTGCGGGTCGGCTGAGCGCGCCACGAGGCGCGCACCTCGACGCCAAGCTCGCGCAGGCGCGCGACTGAGCGGCGGCCCTGCTCGTCCTCGCCGAGCGCGGTGACGAGCACGGAGTCCCCGGCGAGCCGCGCCAGCTGCACGGATGCCACGCCACCCCCTCCGGCTGGCTCCTCGAAGGCGTCGTGCGCATGCACCACCTCGCCGGCCAGCGGCACGTGCGCAACGCGCGCGAACTGGACCCACTCGATGTGACCGACCACCGCCACCTTCGCCCGCTGCGCCCGCACGCGCGCCAGTGTCACACAGATGTCCTCGGACGCCGTGCAGGGAGCAGAACGACTGCGCCATCGCAGGAGCGAGGCGACGAGCCTATGATCATCCCGCGCGCTTGCCCCTCGCGAGGCCGATGACGGACGCCACCACCCCCACCAAGATCAGCGACATGATGCCTTTCGCCGGGCTGGTCGGGATCGAGCTGCTCGAGGCGCGACCGGAGCTCGTGCGCGGTCGGCTCGAGTGGACGCCCGAGCGGTGCACGGCGGGCGGTCTGATGCATGGCGGGGCGCTGATGGCGCTCGCCGACAGCTGCGGAGCCACCTGCGCCTTCCTGAACCTTCCCGAGGGCGCGAGCGGCACCGCCACGATCGAGTCCAAAACCAACTTCCTGCGTGCAGTCCGCGGGGGCGCGGTCGCCGCGACAACGCGCCCGCTGCACGCGGGGCGCACGATGATCGTGCTGGAGACCGAGATCGCACGCGAGGACGGCTTGCTCGCGGCCAAGGTGATCCAGTCGCAGGCGTTTCACTATCCGCGCGGCTGAATCCGTCGCGGGGACGAGCCCGTCGCGGCGCGAGCATCGACCGTCGCGGCAGCGCCAGCAATAGGATCCCGTGTCGATGGTCTCTGCGCTGCTAGTCGACGAGCCGGCTCCGCACGTGCGCCGGATCGCGCTCAACCGACCGGAGCATCTCAATGCGATGACCGCCGAGCTGTGCGAGGAGCTGCACGAGGAGCTGCGCAGGGCGGCCGTCGAGCGCTCGTGTCGCGCGCTCATCCTCACCGGCGCCGGCCGGGGGTTCTGCGCCGGCCTCGACCTGCACGGGTACGGAGCAGCGCCCGCAAACGACGGCAGCGACGAGGCGCGCGATCGGCTCGCAAACCAGCAGCACATGTCCACGCTGATCCTTCAGCTCCGCGCCCTGCCGCAGCCGGTGATCGCCGCCGTCAACGGGCCGGCGGCGGGCTTCGGGCTCGCGCTCGCGCTCGCGGCCGACATCCGCTACGCGAGCCGGGAGGCGGTGTTCCGCGTGGCCTTCATCAACGTTGGCGTGTCCAACTGCGACATGGGCACGAGCTGGCTGCTGCCGCGGCTGATCGGCGCCTCGCGCTCGCACGAGCTGATGCTCACGGGTCGCCGGGTTGACGCCGAGGAGGCGCTGCGGAGGGCTCGTGGCGGACGTCATCGACGGCGATCAGCTGCTGAGCCGAGCTCTCGAGGCGGCGGTGCAGATCGCGTCGCTCGCGCCGTGGGGCGTGCAGCTGACGAAGCGCGGGATGTGGGCCGCCCTGGAGATCCCCTCCGAGCAGACGGCCGTCGAGTTCGAGGACCGCCAGCAGATCATGAGCACGTTCGGCAACGCCCCGCCCGAGGCGATCGCAGCGTTTCTCGAGAAGCGCCCGGCCGAGTTCGGCGACTAGCGATGGACGAGCTCTTCGACGTCTCCGGCAAGACCGCGCTCGTCACGGGGGGATCGCGTGGGATCGGCCTGATGATCGCCCGCGGCCTCGTGCGGGCCGGCGCACGCGTGATCATCTCCTCGCGCAAGACGGGCGACGTCGAGCGCGCGGCCGAGCAGCTGTCGGAGCTCGGAGACTGCCGTGCGATTCCCGGCGACGTGTCGACTCCCGAGGGTGCGGCCGCGCTCGCGGCGGCGAGCACTGAGCTCTTCCCGCAGCTGGACATCCTGGTCAACAACGCGGGCGCGACGTGGGGAGCGCCGCTCGAGGAGTTCCCGGCCGTTGGCTGGGACAGGGTCGTGCACACCAACGTGGAGGGTCTGTTCAACCTGACCGTCGCGCTGCTGGGAGCGCTGCGCGCGGCTGCCAAGCGCGAGGACCCGGCGCGCATAGTCAACATAGGCTCCGTCGACGGCCTGCGCGCGCCGTCGGTGGAGAACTACAGCTACAGCGCGAGTAAGGCGGCCGTTCATATGCTGACCCGCCACCTCGCCAAGCGGCTTGCCTCCGAGCACATCACGGTCAATGCGATCGCGCCGGGGCCGTTCGAGAGCAAGATGATGGCGTTTCTGCTCGAGAACCCCGAGACGCGGGAGCTGGTCGAACAGAACGTGCCGCTGAGACGGATCGGCCATCCCGATGACGCCGCCGGACTCACCATCTTCCTGTGCTCCCGGGCGGGCTCCTACATGACGGGAACGGTGATCCCGCTCGACGGCGGAATTACGGGCTGCGGCTAACCAGGGCGGTCCACCGACGATTGATCGAGGACCACGGATGCGAACCCTCGGATGACCTGGCCGGCGCTCGGTCTGCGAACATCGGCCGGTGCGCCGAGCGAACGTGTTCAACTGGGGTGTCGACTACAGCGACGGCGACCCGGACGGCTACCACGCGGGGCTCGCACGCGTTGGCGAGGCTGCGGGCGGCGAGGCGCTCGCGGTGAAGGTGTACGAGCTGCCGCCAGGCGAGAGCCCATGTCCTTACCATTACGAGTACGAGGAGGAGTGGCTGCTCGTGCTCGACGGAGCCATTACGCTGCGCACGCCCGAGGGCGAGGAGACGCTCGCGGCCGGCGAGATCGTGTGCTTCCCACCGGGACCGGGTGGAGCGCACAAGACCACCAACCGGGGCGAGACGATGGCGCGGATCATGATGTTCTCGAGCGCCCACGAGCCGGCCGTCGCCGTCTATCCGGACAGCGACAAGATCGGCGTGTGGCCGGGGAACACCGCCGATCAGGTGATGGTCCGCCGCGCGGATGGCGGCGTCGACTACTGGGACGGTGAGCGCTGAGCGGGTCCGCGCCGCGGCTCCCCGCCGCCGCCCTCGCCTGAGCTCGCCCGGCCGCGGATCGGGTGCGATGTGATCCAGACCGACACCCGTTCGTCTCGCTCGAGCGCGTAAGCTCCGGGCGGCGTGGACTTCCTGGTTGCCAAGGACGACCTTCACCGCTGCCGATTCCTCGACGCCGACCCGCCCGAGCTCGAGACCGGTCAGGCTCGGCTGCGAGTCGCGTCGTTCGGGCTGACGTCCAACAACATCACCTACGCGATCTTCGGCGAGGCGATGTCCTACTGGGGCTTCTTCCCCGCCGAGGACGGTTGGGGGCGGGTGCCGGTGTGGGGCTTCGCCGAGGTGAGCGCGAGCCGCCGCGACGGGCTGGAGGTCGGGACGCGCGTCTTCGGCTACCTGCCCCCCTCGAGCGAGTTCGTGCTCGACGCCGCTCGTGTGGACGCCCGCGGCTTCGTCGACGCCTCGCCACACCGCGCCAAACTTCCCCCGGCGTACAACAACTACGCGCGCACCGCCGCGGACCCGATCTACGACTCCGAGCACGAGGCCGAGCAGATGCTGCTGCGGCCCCTCTTCTTCACCTCCTACCTGATCGACGACTTCCTCGCCGACAGCGAGCTCTTCGGCGCCGGCACGGTCGTGCTGTCGAGCGCCTCGAGCAAGACGGCGAGCGCGCTCGCCTTTCTGCTCAGCCGCCGCGAGGGCATCGACGTCGTCGGGATCACGTCGTCCCGCAGCCGCGAGTTCGCGCGCGGGCTCGGCGTCTACGACCATGTCGTTTCATACGAGGAGGTGCGCGAGCTGCCTCAAGAGCGCGCCGTCTACGTGGACATGGCTGGCGACGCCGCCGTCCGCGACGCGGTTCACGAGCACTATCGCGAGCAGCTCGCGCACTCGGCCGTCGTGGGCGCTACACACCACGATCGGATGGGCGAGCTCCCGGACGCCCTGCCGGGTGCGCGTCCGATCTTCTTCTTCGCGCCCGACCGCGTCACCAAGCGCTCGGCTGACTGGGGAAGGGAGGGTCTGGAGCAGCGCCTCGCCGACGCCTGGCGCCCCTATCTGGAGTGGACCGGCACGTGGCTGCAGGTGATGCGCGGTGAGGGGCCCGCGGCGCTCGAAGGCGCCTACCTCGAGCTGCTCGACGGGCGCATCGATCCCGCGAAGGCACACGTACTCTCGCTGCCGCGCTGAGTGCCGGCGGCTCGGGCGGGGGCGCCTCGCGAGCGTGCCGGAGCCGCCATGACGTTAGGAAAACCCCGAATCCGGGTAGTTAACGGCGAACGAGGGTAATCGAGTTGAGCACAGGGGGCTGAGGATGAAGACGGGACGCTGCACGCTGCTGTCGGGTGGGCTGCTGGCCGCGGTCATCGCGCTGGCCATCGCGGGGGCCTCGGCGCAGGCCGCCGAACCGGCTCCTTTCGGCCACGCCTGCAAAGCCCAGAATGGCGTGCGCTTCTGTCCAACGGAAACGCTCGCGCAGCGCGTGCGCACCTTCGACGGCGTTCCGCTCGACGTCGACGTGACGCTTCCCCCCAGCGGGACGGGACCGTTCCCGACGATCGTGATGCTCCATGGCTGGGGCGGCAGCAAGGCCGACTTCGAGTCGACCACGCCGGCCGGCGACGGAAACGAGACCTTCCACTACAACAACATCTACTACGCCCAGCACGGCTACGCCGTCCTCAACTACTCCGCACGCGGCTGGGGCAACTCGTGTGGCGCCCCCGCCTCGCGAGAAGACGCAGGCTGCAAAGAAGGCTGGATCCGCCTCGCCGACCAGCGCTATGAGGTGCGCGACACCCAATACCTGCTCGGCCTGCTCGTCGACGGAAACATCGCCAAACCCGGCGCGCTCGCGAGCACAGGGATCTCCTATGGAGGCGGACAGAGCATTGAGCTCGCCTACCTGAAGAACCGGATCCGGCTGCCCAACGGCGAATTCGCTCCGTGGACGAGCCCGAAAGGCAAGGCGCTTTCGATCACGGCGACCTACCCGCGCTGGCCGTGGTCCGATCTCGTAGACGCGCTGACGCCTAACGGGCGCTTCCTGGACACCGAAATTGCTCCTTTTGCACAAAGCTACGAACCATTCGGCGTCGAGATTCAGAGTTATGTCTCGGGGCTGTACGCCCTCGGGAACGCCAGCGGATACATCGCCCCCGAGGGCGCCGATCCCGAAGCCGACCTCACGAAATGGTTCGCCGCGACGAACGCCGGCGAGCCGGCCACACCCGAAGACGCAGCGATCGCGAAACAGATCTACACCTACCACCAGGGCTACGGCCTGTCGGGCACGCCCGCCCCGATGCTGCTTGAGAGTGGCTGGACCGACGACCTCTTCCCGCCGTCGCAGTCGCTGCGCGCCTACAACGCGACGCGGGCGTTGAAAGGCTACGCGGCGCTGATGGTGGGCGACCTCGGGCACAGCCGCGGCTCGAACAAGGAAAACACCGACCATGCCTTCAACGAAGAGGCCGCCGGCTTCTTCGCGGCGAGGCTGCAGCGCACGGGCGCGGGGCCAGCGAACGGCAGCGCGACGGCGTACACGCAGACGTGCCCAAAGAGCGCTGCCGGCGGCGGCCCCTTCGCGGCCGCGAACTGGTCGAAGCTGCACACGCACACGATCAAATTCGGCTCGGCGAGCGTGCAGACGCTCAATTCGGCCGGCGGCAACCCGACGATCGCAGCGGAATACGACCCGATCGGCGGCACCACCGACGCATGCAAGGCCGTGAAAGCCGAAATCGAGCCGAACACGGCCAACTACACGCTCGTCAGCCCCGGCTTCACGCTGTTGGGCCTGCCGACCGTGACGGCCAGCATCAAAACGATCGGACCGTTCGGCGAGCTCGCGTCGCGCCTCTGGGATGTCCTTCCCAGCGGGGAACAGCGGCTCATCAGCCGGGGCGTGTACCGGCTGGGCGAAAACCAGACGGGCACGATCACGTTCCAGCTGCACGGCAACGGCTACGAATTCGCCAAGGGGGACACGGTCAAGCTCCAGCTCCTTGGCCGCGATGCGCCGTACTACCGCGCCAGCAACGGTACCTTCAACATCGAAGTCAGCAACCTGAGCGTGTCGCTGCCGACCCCGTAGCGCGGCTCTGGACCGGTGACCGGCGGCGGCACGCTCGTCGACGGCCGCCGGTCAGCCCGGGCACGAATATCCTCAAGCGTCTGCGGCGAGGCCTCGCCGCGCCGTGGGCTCCACCGGACCCGCCGCGCGGCGACGCCGGGCGCCGAAACACAGTCAAGGACCCCAAGGAGCCCAACATGCCCGACATCGAGTTTCCAACGAGCGCCGGAACGAGCCCCGGCTATCTGGCGGTTCCGGAGGCCGGCCGCGGTCCGGCGACGATCGTGCTCCAGGAGTGGTGGGGACTCGACGAGCACATCCGCAGCGTGTGTGATCGCTTCGCGGACGATGGCTTCTTCGCGCTCGCGCCCGACCTCTTCCGGGGCGAGACGACGAGCGAGCCGAGCGAGGCGGAACAGAAGATGATGGCCCTCTCGATGGAGCAGGCCGAGAAGGACATGTGCGGCGCCGCGGACCATCTCGCTTCCCAGGCGGGCGTCGAAGGCACGGGCGTCGGATCGGTGGGGTTCTGCCTCGGCGGCGGCCTCTCGATCTGGGCGGCATCCACCTGCCCGCGGATCACCGCCACCGTCACCTACTACTACGTCATGCCCCACGGCAAGCCCGACTTCAGCAAGATCACGGGCCCGGTGCTCGGCCATTTCGGCACGGCTGACGAATTCATCCCGTTGGACGCAGCAAAGCAGCTCGAAGCGGAACTGCGCGCCGCAGGTGTGGACGTGACCTTCCACTTCTACGAGGGTGCCGGCCACGCCTTCTTCAACGACACCAACCGGCTCGGAACCTACGATCGACAGGCCGCCGACACCTCCTGGCAGCGCACCGTGAGCTTCCTGCGCAGCGCGCTCGCCTGAGCCTTCGCAGCCTCTCGCCGCGCACGACCGGCGCACGCCGGTCCGGCCTGGCGCGCGCTGCCCGCCGGCTGTGGATTGAGCTCGTGCGCGGGGGCGAGATCTGGGGCGCGCAGCGCCGCGGGGCCCGATAGGAAAAGATGCCCGCGGATGGATCGTGACTACGAGCTGCAAACCCACCAGGCGGAGGACCGCCACTGGTGGTATCGGGGGCGGCGGACGGTGCTCGAGCGCGTGGTCGCCGGCCTGCGGCTGCCGGCACATGCGCGCATCCTCGACGCGGGTTGCGGCAGCGGGCGCAACATGGTCGAGCTCGCCCGCCACGGAACCGTGACCGGGATCGAGCTCTCGCACACCAGCGTCTGCCTGGCTCGCGCACGGGGAGCGGGCGAGGTCATCGAGGGATCCGTACTCGAGATGCCCTTTCCAGCCGACAGCTTCGATCTCGCCGCCAGCCTCGACGTGATTGAGCATCTCGAGGACGACCGTGGCGCCCTGCGGGAGCTGCGGCGCACGGTCGCTCCGGGGGGCGCACTGCTCGTGACCGTGCCCGCCTACCAGTGGCTCTGGAGCGGCCACGACGAGATCAACCACCACCATCGGCGCTACACCCGGCGCTCGCTTCAGCGAGTTGCCGAGCAGGCGGGGTGGGAGCAGGTGCGGACCACCTACTTCAACTCGCTGCTGCTGCCGGTGGCGATCCTGCTGCGCCTACTCGATCGCGTCAACACGAAGACGACCGAGTCGAGCCTCGACCTGTGGGTGCCGCCCGAGCCGGTGAACTGGCTGCTCGAGCGCCCGCTGGCGGTCGAGGCGACGCTGATCGGGCGCGGGGGCCGCATCCCCGGCGGGCTGTCGCTGCTCGCCGTGTTCCGCTGAACAGCTGCTGCGTTCCGCTCAGGCGTCGTTGTCGGCCACGGCGACCGGAGCGTGCACGCGAAACGTCCAGGCGCGGTTCGCCAGGAAGGTGAGCACCGTGACGATGGCGGTCGCGAACGCCTGACTCAGCAGCTTGTCCACATGAGCACCGGCGACGAGCAGATACAGCAGCGCCTCGTTCAGCCCCAGGCCGCAGCCCTGAACGACCCCCCAGCGCACCGGCGTCAGCGCGTCACCGACGTGCTCCTTGAAGGTCCAGCGGCGGTTCAGCAGGAAGCCGTTGATGGCGCCAACCAGAAACCCGATCGCCGACGCGGCCAGGTACCACACGCCGAAGACCTTCAACAGCAGCGTGTACACCAGGAACGTCAGCAGCGTGTTGGACACTCCCACCGTGCCGAACTTCACGAACTGGATCAGCACGGGCTTGCCGAGCGCGCGCCTGACCCCCGCTGGGATGGGGGCTCGACGGTCAGACGCGGAGCGGTTGGAACGCATCACTGAGAGGATGAACGATAAATTCATCTCTGACTTAAGGGGCTCGAGGAAGATGGAAGCCTTCCGGCGGCTTCTTCAGGGGCTCCCTGGAAGCTAAGGACAATGGCGGACATACCACTTCGCACCCCCACCCTCCTCACCATCGTGGCGCCCGTCTTTGACGAGGAGGAGCTGGTCGAGGAGTTCGTCGCGCGCACGTGCGCGGCAGTCGCCGACTATGAGTTCGAGCTCGTGATCGTGAACGACGGCAGCTCCGACCGCACGCCTGAGCTGCTCGACCGCATGGCCGCGGATGACCGCCGCGTGCGGGTGATCCACCTCTCGCGCAACTTCGGCCACCAGGCTGCGCTCACGGCAGGCCTGGAGCACGCCGTCGGGGACGTCGTCGCGATGATCGACGCCGACCTGCAGGACCCCCCGGAGCTGATCCCCGACATGATCGCCGAATGGAGCCAGGGCGCGGACGTGGTATACGCGGTGCGCAGGCAGCGCGAAGGTGAGACCGCCTTCAAGCTCGCCACCGCCTCATGGTTCTACAAGCTCTTCGACAAACTCGCCCAGGTGAACCTCGAGCCAAACTCCGGCGACTTTCGCCTGCTCGACCGCCGTGCGCTGAACGCGCTGCTGGCGATGACCGAGCGCTCGCGATTCCTCCGGGGGATGACTGTGTGGGTCGGCTTCACGCAGACCGCGGTCTCCTATGAGCGTGACGCCCGGCACGCGGGCGAGACGAAGTACACGCTTCGCAAGATGTTGCGCTTCTCGCTGGATGCGATCGCTTCCTTCTCGCACCTGCCGCTACAAGTGGCCACCTACGTCGGGCTGCTCTCCGCCGGAGTCGCCTTCATCGCGATTCCCGTCGTCATCGTCCTGCGCCTAGCCGACTCCTACCTGCCGGGCTTCAGCTCGATCACGATCGCCATCCTGCTGCTCGGCGGGATCCAGTTGATCGCGATCGGCGTGATCGGCGAGTACGTCGGGCGCATCTACGACGAGGTGAAGCACCGCCCGCTGTATATCGTGCGCGAGGAGCTGAACCGCCCGAACGAACCGGCGCGGGCCGCGGCGGGGCCGGTCGCTCGCGCGGGACTGGCGGCGCGTCCTCCCGAGCACATCATCTAGCGCCGGGCTGGCCTCGACATGGGGCACGTCGTGGCACCGCTCCGCGCGGGAGCGTTGCGTGTTTTGATGCGTCGATGAGGCTCGCCCGCTCTCGCCGACTCATCGCCGCGCTCGTGCGCCGCGCGCTGCCGGGACTCGCGCTGGCCTGCGGCGGGAGTGCGGCGAGCGCCGCGATCGCGCACGCCGACGGATGCCCCGGATCTCCTGCGCGCGCGTGCCCCTATACGGCCGCGCAGATCATCGGGCGGCGCGGCGAGGGCCTGCTGCGCTTTCCCGAGGCCGTGGCCGTCGACGGGCAGGGGAACGTATACGTCGCAGATCAGCTCAGCTTCGTGGTGCAGAAGTTCAGCGCCGGAGGCCTGTTCGAGACCGAGTGGGGCTCGTTCGGCGGAGCCCATGGACAGTTCGGGCCGATCGGAGGGCTTGCAACCGACGCCGCGGGGAACGTGTATGTGGTCGACTCCGAACACAACCGCATCCAGAAGTTCGATCCCAACGGAATCTTTCTGTCCTCGTGGGGCGGGCGCGGGAGTCAGCTCGGGCGCTTCAACTTCGGCTCCTCGCGCGACTTCACGCATCCGCCTGGCGGCGGGATCGCGGTGGCGGGCAACTTCGTGTACGTCGCCGACAGCGGCAACAACCGGATCGAGCGGTTCAACCTCGAAGGCGGCGAAGCGACCGAATGGGGCACACGAGGTAGCGGTCCTGGTCAGTTCTCCTATCCGCGCGGCGTGGCCGCCAACGAAGGCGAGGTGCTCGTCGCCGACGACGACAACCACCGAATCGAGAAATTCGACCCGAACGGCGTCTTCCAGGGTGCCGTCGGCTCGCAGGGAGCCGGGCCCCGCCAGTTCGGCTTCCCCTATGGAATCACGCTGAATGCGGCCGGAGACGCCTACGTCGCCGACGACATCAACCACCGCATCGTCAAGCTCTACGCCGATCTGTCGTTCGCGGGCGCGTGGGGCGGATTCGGATCGAAAGCGGGGCAGCTCGGCTTTCCGCGCGCGCTCGCGAGCGAGCCCGGCGGCGAAACGTTCGTCGCCGACACGGCGAACGACCGCATCGAGGTGTTCGATCCGGCCGGCAAGTTCGTGCGCGCGTTCGGCATCTCCGCGCGCGGTCCAGCGCAGATGACCGCGCCGAGTGGCCTCGCGATCGACCCAACCGGGCGGCTGCTCGTCTCCGACACGGTCGGCGACCGCATCGAGGTGTTCGCCGGCGGCGGCGAAGCCTACGCCGGCGCGTGGTCGCGAGCAGGCGGATTCAGGGCCCGCTTCAGCCATCCTGCCGGCATCGGGATCGATCCCCGCGGCTCGGTGTACGTGGCCGACGAGGCGAACGAACGGCTCGTGCGCCTGTGGGGAGACGCGACCTACCTCTCCCAGCTGGGCGGGCCGGCCGACGTCGGGGGCGCGCAGCTGAGCGGTGCCGGATCGGTGGCGGTAGCGGCCGGCTCGGGTGACGCCTACGTGGCGGACGCCGGACACAATCGCGTGCTCGTCTACGGCCCCGAAGGGACGCTGCTGGCGAAGTGGGGCGCGGGCGGCGGGGACGGCACGGCGGGAAACGGGGCCGGCGAATTCGACCACCCGTCCGCCGTGGCGGTGGACGGCGCGGGCGACGTGTACGTCGCCGATACCTACAACAACCGCGTCGTGAAGCTCACTGCCGGCGGAGGCGTGCTCGGCGAATGGGGCTCGGCGGGTACCGGCGACGGGCGCTTTCTCTCGCCGAACGGGGTCGCGGTGGACGGAGCCGGAAGCGTGTATGTGCTCGATGGTGAAAACAACCGCGTTGAGCTGTTCGACACGAACGGGCGCTTCCTAGCGAAGTGGGGACAGCGCGGCGCGGGCCTAGGCGAATTCTCAAAGCCTGTCGGGCTCGCCGTCGGCTGCGACGGCGCCGTGTACGTGGCGGACACGCTCAACAACCGAGTTCAGCGCTTCATGCCCGCGTCACCCTCTCCCGCCGGCTGTCTGAATCCGGGCAGCTGGCCGCCGCCGCTCGATGTGGCCCCGATGCTGCACGTGGGCCTGCCGCGTAGCGGCGCGGTGCTCGCTAGGCGGGCGCTGGCGCTGGCGGTGAGCTGTCGGCGCGGCTGCAGGGTACTCGTGACCGCGACGCTTTCCCCACGCGGCCGTCCTGGCGCGGTGCGGCTGATCGCCGCCGCCCGGGCGCTTCCACCCGCGCTCACCGGGCACGTGCGGCTGCGCATCGGCGCGCCGGCACTGCGACGCCTGCGCAGAGCGCTGGGCTCGCGCAGGACGATGACGGCGCGCGTAAGCATCATCGCCGCCGGCCCGACGGGCCGGCGAAGCTTCCTCACCCGGACCTATGCCGTGAGCCGCTAGTGCCGATAATGAGCACATGACCGACGATCAGCTTCTTGAGCAGGAGGGCGAGCCCGGGACGGAGTACCGCAAGGAGCGGATCAGGATCGAGACCGAGCGCCACAGGATCGAGGGGATCCTGACGCTCGCACGCGACGGCTACCGCAGCAGGGTGTCCGACGTCCTCAATGCCTCCGAGCGCGAGTTTCTCACGCTCACGGACGTGACGGTCGCGCCGCTTGAGGGAGGTCCGATCGAGTTGCACCCGTACCTCACGCTCGCACGCCGGCACATTGTCTTCGCCGTCGCAGCCTCGGAGCGTCCCGCTTAGCGCCCGTCACAGGGTGATCTGCAGCAGCACCAGGTCGACCCAGCGATCGAACTTGCGCGCGACCTCGGGCATCTCCCCGACCTGGTCGAAGCCAAGCTCTTCATGCAGGCGCAGGGACGGGTGGTTGTCGGCATCGACGGCGGCGACGACCACGTGCATCCCGGCCCGCGTCGCTCGGGCGAGGAGCTCCTGCACGAGCTCGCGGCCGATCCCCTGGCGCCGGTACCCGGCGGCAACGTGGACCGAGTGCTCGACCGTCGAGCGGTATCCCGGCCATGACCGGAAGTCTCCGTAGCTGGCGAACCCGACCACCACCCCGGCCTCGCGCGCAACGAGCACGGGCTGCTCTCGCTCCTGGCGTGCGCGCAGCCACGCCAGCCGGTCCTCGTCCGTCACCGGCTTGTCGCTGAAGACGGCCGTGGAGGTCGCGACCACGTCGTTGTAGATCGCGGCGATCTCGGGCACGTCGGCCTCGGTGGCGTCGTCGATCAGCATCTGGTTACTCGCCCCACTGGCAGGCGGAATATAGTCGCGGCTCGCGGCCGCCGACACCGGGGCCGTCGTGCTGACGCGCTCCGCGCGCCGAGAGGAGCAGCGAAGAAAAAGCGAGGCCGGACCGGGGCGGCCTTCACGACCCGAGGGGAGCACGATGGATTCACAGCCACCTGGCCTCGCCGCGCGACTGGAGATGGGAGCTGCGCGCGCCATCGCCGCGCTCCCGCCGCGCGCCAAACGCCGCATCGCGGGGCGGCCGATCACGCGCGACGGGCTCGAGCTGGATCTCGAAATGCAGGTGCTGCTCAAGCTCGAG
>Ga0210408_10003602_pt1 | contig 14211 bp, 18 predicted proteins | sample IncBWH4MmetaG_FD_155471 | JGI IMG/M metagenome (GOLD analysis project Ga0210408, IMG submission 155471) | Forest soil microbial communities from Barre Woods Harvard Forest LTER site, Petersham, Massachusetts, United States - Inc-BW-H-4-M | ecosystem: Environmental > Terrestrial > Soil >...
TACACGGCGCGGCAGGTAATTATTCCCTCTGTGGCTCAAAACGCTGGCCTGTTCCCCCAGGGGCGTTCGCTCCTCCAGAGGGTGAATGGTGATGAGCTTCAAGGCTGGAAACCACTTGCGATTCGCTGAGGCCCTGGTGGCAATCTCGATTTACGCCAACGCGTTTGCGGCAAACGCTCAGGTCGCCGCGGACATCGCTTCCACGTCCGGTTCTGGCTCAGCAACTCCAAGTCTCAACGACAAGATCCTTCGCTTCAACCAGATGGTGCAGGCGTTCCTTCAGAACCAGCCGGCGACCGAATACATCGATATTTACACGGCGATGATCGGACCAGACCAGAAACCTAATCCTGCCCTTTTCGTTCAGGACCAAATTCACCTTAGCGGCCTTGGCTACCAGATGTTGCGTCAGGATGTGTCCACATTCTTGTCAAGTAAGTTGCACCCCTAAATACTCCCCGTCGAGCCCCAAGGCGGTCTCTCTCCTCCCTCTCTGAAACGGGTCTGGTGCGAATTTAAATTTAGGCCCGATTTGCCAGGCGAGTGACTCCCTTTGGATTGGGCGCGCCGTAGCGCACCCTTCAAGAGGTACATACCGATTGAGATCAGAAATTATTCCTGCCGCACCGGCAAGCGAGATTGGGAATAAACTTCAAAGAATTCCGGTATGTTTTATTGTAGGATAGCCGCCGGCAATGAATGACGAGCAAAATCGCGCCCGTTTTGAAAGCCTGCTGCTGCCGCTTATGAGTGATGCATACAACCTGGCACGTTGGCTGATGAAAAACCAAGAAGATGCTGAAGATATGGTGCAGGAGTCATTTCTGAGGGCATATCGTTTTTTCGCCAGCTTCCACGAGGGAACCAACTGCCGCGCCTGGTTCCTGCGGATCGTGCGAAACACATGCTACACGGCGTTGGGAACTCGGGACATGAAACAGAAGCAAGTGCCATTGGACTCGGAGGCCGATGAGATCGAAGATACCTCCCCCCTGCCTCCGGTCAGCCTTGCTAAAAAAGCGACGGTAGAAGCGGTGCGGGAGGCGATCGCGGCGTTGCCGGTCGATTTTCGCGAAGCGGTGGTTCTCCGGGAATTAGAGGGTTTATCTTACAAGGAAATCTCTGAGGTGAGCGGAGTTCCTCTTGGTACGGTGATGTCGCGTCTTGCGCGTGCTCGGCACCAGCTCTACCTCCTGTTGTCGGATCGAAAGCAGCACGACCAACTATGAATTGCCAAGAATGCTACGATTACATCGATGCTTATATCGATAATGAGCTGGACGTCGCCGCGACAATCCTGGTGAAGCAACACTTGCGTGACTGCGCCAGATGTCAGCAGCTTCTCGAGGCCCGAAAGGCCGTAGGAGCTTTGCTCGACAATCCGCAGATTCGATTTGAAGCCCCAGATTCGCTTCTTGGGAAGATTCAATCTGTTCTTCCAGTTGCTAGACCCGATGTGAAACAACGATCCGGCGGCAGGTTTGTCATTTCCTGGTTCTCTGTTCCCTGGTTCTCTGTTCCGTTAGCCTTGGCGGCAACAATCGCCGTTGTGCTCGGGCTGGTTTTCCTGAATCAAGAGGGAATGTTTGATCGCTCGCACGGCAACGCGCTTGCACAGGAAATGATCTCCAGTCACGTTCGTTCCTTGCTTGCCACTCACCTGCTCGATGTCCCCTCGACCGATCAGCATACGGTCAAACCCTGGTTCGACGGAAAGCTTAAATTCTCGCCACCCGTTCGTGATTTTGCCGACCAAGGCTTCCGTTTGATCGGAGGTCGTCTGGATTATATCAATGGGCGGGAGGTAGCGGCACTGGTCTACCAGCGCAGACTACATATTATTAACTTGTTTATCTGGCCTTTGGAATCTGGCTTGAATACAGCCTCGGAAAGTTTCACGAAGGATGGCTACAATGTTTCGCATTGGGAACGTGATGGATTCGTATTCTGGGCGGTCTCCGACGTGAACGCGGAAGACCTGAGAGTTTTTGCAGGTCTGGAAATGCAGCAGTCTTGAAGCCGACGACAGAAGGGCTCGAAGATGCAACCGGCGCTATCAACGACTTGATTGCTAACGGCCTTTTAATTCGGCCAAGAACGACTCAAAAGAGTTCCTAGGTTGCACAGTGTGCTCGTCGCGGGAGTTGACATCGGACAAATCAGCAGCGATGAGCGAGCGTACGTAATTCGAGATCACCTGCGCAACCAGCTCCTGGCCTTTAGTGGGAGGAAATGTCCTCCAAGGCCTGGCACAGCGAAGCTCACAAGGAGGGGCGGCAGCCGCGTAGGCTAACGGTAGACTGACTCGGGAAACCCATTCCAACTTCGGCCTAGATTCTCGTCAGAGCGATGCTTGAATCTTCGCCTTAAGCTCGCCAGGTGCTTTGTAAACTAAAATGTTCATCCGGATCAGTGAACTGAAGTTGTTAATCTCTTCGGCCGCAGCCTGGCAGGACGGGCAACCGGCCAGATGTTTTTCCAGGTCCGGCTGGCGGGTGAGTTCCAACTCCTTATCGACGTACGCGTCTAGCATGCGCCTTACTTCATCACAAATCATTTGGCGCCCTTCGGAGTCGGACAATAAGTATAAAAGTGGAGATGTCTTTTGAAGCCGCGTGGCCTGCTCGCTGGAATCCTCTAGCAATCTGATAACTTGCAGAGGCGACCACAAGGTGAGAATGACATACCACTCCCAGTCATCGTCGCCTACAGCAGCGGCGGACCTTGCGGTAGCCATTTTCGATCGGAGACGATGCTCAAAGACTCCGAGAAGTTTCGGGTCTCTCCTTAAGGCCAGCGCGATTCGTCGATCCAGGTTGACGCTCCACGAATGGATATTTCCGTAATTCATCACAACTTCATTAAACCAAGATTGTTGTCCTAATATTCCCGCCTATCAGTCCACCAGGGGAAAGATGACCGCCACTTGGGTGTAGCTTAAGGTAAAGCAGGTCAGGCGCCGTTGCCGCTTCATGATGTGACGAAAGTTCTCAAAGACACTGCGGAAGCGCTCGTTGAAGACGCGAAGCTCGACCGGTTCGCCGCCGTAGAGAGCAACACTCTCCGCATTTTCCCGGAAGCGCACCAGGCTGAAGTTGAGTGAATCGAGGTTAACCTCCACTTCGCACGATCGCCGGCTACGTGTCTGTCGACTTACCTCCACGCGGATCACTGGCTCGCTGGGACGGTTACATCGCAAGGTATATCGGATGGGGAGACTAAGTTGAAATAGCGAGGAAGCGGTTCGGCGACCTTTCGTCGGCTGCCCCCAACACCCATTCCCGAAGTTCAGCCAAGGCCGAAAAGGCACTAACTAAGAAGGGCCACCGAGGCAGGTGGACGCGATCGCGAACGGGGTCTGGGTGTAACCGCGACGGCGAGATAACGAAGAGGGCCAGGTGAAAAACGAATGGAACCTCGTTCTCGAACCGGTATGGCTCCGTTTTAAAAAAGTAGGTCTTTTAGGACCTCCGGATCTTGCCTGAGGAAGACTACTTTCGCCGGTGGTGATGCGCGTGATTGCCATCGCTAATGACGGCGTTCAACAGCGGGCTCAACAGCCATTCCGGCGCTTTCCCTTCAGGAGACAGAATCGCGAGCTTCGTAATATTCCAGAGGCAAGACGGCTACTTGTGCTCCACCACATAAGCGGCGTGAATGGCCCTGGACTTATGCCCAAGGTGGTTCATCGCTTCACGCTCCGGCATACCGGAATTATCGTTGAGGAACTTAGGCGGCCATGATAGTCATGGAGGATACGCTGAAGAGATGCGAGGGTTGAGATCCTGGTCAATCGCTGATTCAGGAGCTCATGGATGAAACGCCTAGAAATCTGTTCATACGGTCCACTCCCGCAATGCGTGCGCTTTGCAGAAAGCGACCTGCCCGCGGTTGGCGACCATGACATTCTTGTCAAAGTCGTAGCGGCGAGCGTGAACCCGATCGACTACAAGCTTGTCCACGGCGATCTCCGCCGAGTGCATCGGCTCGATTTCCCTGCCCCGTTTGGATTCGATTGCTGTGGGCGCGTCGAAGCGCTCGGCTCCAAGGTCGTCGGGCATGAAGCAGGAGATCTCGTCTATGCACGGGCACCTCGCACCCGCATGGGAACCTTTGCTGAGTTCGTGGCCATCGAGTCACGCTACGTGGCAAAAGCGCCGACGTCACTCTCCGCGCAAGCTGCAGCGTCACTGCCTCTCGTTGCCTTGACGACTGTTCAAGCCTTGGTCGACCGGGCCAAGGCCCGAAAGGGGCAAAGCATCCTGATCCACGCGGGTTCTGGCGGACTTGGTTCTTTCGCCATCCAGTACGCCAAGCGCGAGCTGGGTCTGGACGTGACAACCACCACCAGCAGCAAGAACGCACTTTGGGTCCGTGAGCTCGGCGCTGATGTCGTCGTTGCTTACGACCGCGAGAACTATGCATCTCTGCCTGCCCGTTACCATATCGTCTTTGACACCCTGGGCGGATCAACCACCTCCGCCTCATTCTCCGTGCTGAAGCCAGGAGGAACAGTCGTAAGCGTGGCGGGGCCACCTGATCGAGCGTTCGCTCGCCAGGTTGGAGCGACTCCAGCCCTCTCCTTCGTCCTGTGGTGCATCAGCCTTCCGATGGAACTGCGCGCCCGTCGAATTGGTGGTCACTACTTCCGCTTCCTCACAGAGTCCAGCGGGGCACAGTTGGAACACGTTGGTCGTCTCCTCGATGCTGGAAAGATACGAACCGTGGTCGAAAAAATCTATCCATTCGACCAGGCCATCGAAGCTTTGCAATTCGCGGCGACGGGTCGTGCAAAGGGGAAACTCGTCATACAGATAGCGACATGAGCTGGCAAATCACCAGTGCAGAACTTCCGATATCCAGAGCAGTAAGTTTGTTCTGACTTCATCGCGGTTGGTCTCGTTGAGCATTTCATGTCGACCTCCGGTATAAAAATGATGCGAGAGAGGAGAGACACCCGCTTTTCGGTAACGATCCACGAGAGCACTAACTGGAGAGCATAAAATCCGGGTGCTAGCTCGCCCCGGTTCGCTACAGCTAGTCTCCTTTGACATCGTAAACTAAGACTCTGGCCGAGTGCGGTCCACGATGAGGCGCAGCTACAAATAGGCGACTAAAGGCGGGCACGAACAACCCGGTGCGTGCTCCCGGCGCCGTTGTGAATCTTCCGACGCGCTCATAGTGATCCGGATCACGTTGTCGTAGAACTTCGACCGCCCCTTCACCGCCAATGACGTAGACCAGTCGCCGACCGGAATCATAAAAAACGTCGTCAGCGTCACTAACCGTGGGCATACTGGTGACAATCCGGCCCGAAGTTGTATCCAGAACAACAAGCCGAGCGGGTAATCTGCATCCGACGAAAAGCCTTTTGTCGGCGTCATCCAAAGCCATTGGATAGTTTGCGAACGAACCACCTAGTCCCCATTTGGCAACAGCTGCACGTTTTTTTTGATCAACAACTGCAACACCGAATTGTTTAGGGACATTGACGTAAACGCGATCTCCATTTTGCTCGAACTGGAATGATTCGGGATGGGTACCAAGGTTGACTGATCCGACGTTGTGACCGGTTGAATTCACAATTCCTATTCCGCCGTTCCCGTAGCCTACCCAGATGTCCCCCGTCTGCTCGTCATACCGGACGTTGTCGGCATCGCTACCAATCCCGAGGGTCTCTCGCACAGCCAGCGATTTCCCGTCATAGATGCGAAGTTTGCCGTCTCCTCCTGTGGCAACATAGAGCCGGCCAGTTTTCGAATCGTAATAAACCCCCTGCGGTTCTTCGAGTCCTTTGATCTCCGCGGTGCGCTCCCCTTGCCGTGTGTCGAGGATTTCGACGGCGCCATTTTCAAGAGCAGCAATGAACAAGCGTTCGCCAGGGATATCCACCGAAAAATGGTCGATCCGGCCTTCTACACCTGGCAATGCGATTTCCTTTTCTAGGAGTAGCGTCCCGACATCTTGTCCCATGGACAAGACAGCGCTCAGAAGCCCCAGGAGCAACGTCATCTCGCGCACTAAGAATCGGATCCGCATGTTCAAAGAGAACGAAAGCCTCTTTAACCCGCTGCTGCTGGCTTTGAAGTAGGCGGGAACCAGAGATGCTTTTCGCCTCGGCAGAATTTGAGCCACCGATACAAGGCATCATAAACGATAAACCCGTCCCGTAGCACGGCGTGATCATCGCCAGCGTGGAGGTCAGAAAGACCCAAGGAGATCGCGAATAAGCCGCCGCTTTCTGGCGTGAGATCGTGTCGGTCGGTGTCCGCTCCTCGGACGATCAAAGCGAGATGCCGTAGTTCTGGTTCTTCCAAATTGTACTTCTTCAAAAATGCATCAAAACTGCAGAACTCTCCGACGTGGGTGAGTTCGACGCCGTGAACATCGTAAGGTGTCGCATCAAGCTTCTGGGCTTTTTCGATGACCTCATCCGGCGGGACGAAAATGAACTCGGCTTCGGTATCGATGAATCGGGCGATCAACCATGGACATGCCACGCGATCAATTTTCGGCCGTTCACGAGTAATCCAGCGCATAGTTTGTTCGAGAGGTTAAGCTTTCTACTTTGAGCCGTGCCTGTTCTTTTTAGTAGTTCGCAGCCAACGGCTGAGTATTGATTGCTGCTTTGACCCCTTGGGCTAGAGAAGTTTCATCGGCTGCGTGCAACGAGGTTAGTTCCCAAGCAAGTGTGAGCGCAAAAAGGGCCGCAAAGCATGGAAAAGATTGACACTTCATCAGAGCTCTCCTAAAAGTTATGCAGTTATGTGTTATCGTTATAACGCCATGATATGAACATGTCAAGAACAGCGTCAGGTCCTTGGCTTTTCTTTTTGTTTAATCTCCCCGGTACGCGAGCGAGCGAGCGCGTGAAAGTCTGGCGTAAACTCAAGAAATTCGGAGCAATCCAACTCAAGACCTCGGCGTATGTGCTCCCCGACGAACCCACCCACTACGAACGTTTTCAGTGGCTGGGCAAGGAGGTCGTTGACGTGGGGGGCGAGGCGACTCTGGCTCGAGTCGCAGAACTCGAAGGCATGCCGCACGCCGCAGTAGTCTCTCTCTTTAACGATGCCAGGAGTAAAGACTACGATGAGGTCGCTGAAACGCTCGCTCTACTTCTCAAGGATAAGAAAGCTCGCAATGCGAATCCTGATGCGTTCGTTAACCAGTTGCAGAAACTTAAGGGGCGCTTCCAAGAAATTCAGGCCATTGATTATTTTCAATGTTCCCGCGGCGAAGACGTGCAAAGGCTCTTCCAAAAGGCAGCAGCTCTTGAGTCGCCCACAAAAAGATCCGAGGCCGCCAAACGACTACAGGTCGCTGATTACAAAGGCAAGCTCTGGTTGACCCGTCCGCGACCGGAGATAGATCGCGTGGGCTCAGCATGGCTCATCCGAAAGTTCATTGATCCAGGGGCCAAATTCGCGTTCGCGGATACACCAACAGCGCAACCAAAGGCCATTCCTTACGACATGCTCGATGTCGAGTTTAGCCATCACGGCGACTGCTGCACGTTCGAGACCCTGATCGACCGATTTGGAATCCGGGACCGAGCGGTGCGCCTATTGGCCGAGTTGATCCACGATGCGGATTTAGAGGATGACAAGTTTCATCGAGTCGAAGGGTTCGGCGTCGAGCGCATCTTCAAAGGCTGGGCCAAGCAGGGCCTGAGCGACCAGGAAATCCTTTCCAAGGGATTCGAGTGCTTTGACGGCTTGTACGCAGAATTCAAACGGTCATGAAAACCTTACCTACTCCCGCGGATAATCTCGACAGCGTCCCCCCACAGGGCTTACGGCATCCCACCTTCCGCGAAGCCTTCCGGTTCTGGCTGAAGCTAGGCTTTATCAGCTTCGGCGGACCGACTGGGCAAATCGCGATCATGCACGCTGAGTTAGTGGAGAAGAAGAAATGGATCAGTGAGGCACGCTTCCTCCACGCGCTTAATTACTGCATGCTCTTACCAGGACCTGAGGCGCAACAATTGGCGACTTATGTTGGCTGGCTTCTGCACAAAACTTGGGGCGGCATTGTTGCTGGAGCTTTATTCATCATTCCGTCGATCTTTATCCTTTGGGCACTCAGCTACATCTACGTGGCGTTTGGAACTATTCCCTGGATCGCAGCGATCTTTTATGGCTTAAAACCAGCCGTGCTCGCGATCGTCGCGGCCGCGGTGCTGCGGATCGGCAGCCGCGCGCTCAAGAATGAAGTTATGTGGACGCTCTCGGCAGCAGCGTTCGTGGCCATCTTTTTCTTCCACGTTCCCTTCCCGTTGATCATCCTGAGCGCTGCCGCGATCGGGTTCTTCGGAGGTAAGTGGTGGCGAGACAAGTTTCTCGTCATCAGGGGTCATGGGAAGGTCAAGGCTGACTCGGTTTTGGACGACGCATCGGCGGTGCCCGATCATGCGAAGCCGTCCTGGTCTCGTGCGCTTCGGGTTGGCATTGTCTGGGTGATCTTATGGTCGGCGCCGGTCCTCTTGCTGACCTTTTGGCTTGGCAGCAATCACACCGTGGTTCAAGAAGGGATCTTTTTCAGCAAGGCCGCATTGGTCACCTTTGGCGGCGCTTATGCCGTATTGCCCTACGTGGCGCAGCAGGCCGTCCAAACGCATCGTTGGCTCTCCGCCGGTCAGATGCTGGACGGGCTTGGGCTGGCGGAAACGACCCCCGGTCCATTGATTATGGTGACCCAGTTTGTCGGGTTTCTGGGTGGCTGGAATCACCCCGGGCAGTTGCCGCCGCTCGCTGCTGCCACGCTGGGCGCCTTGGTTACGACCTGGACGACGTTTACGCCTTGCTTTCTATGGATCTTTTTGGGCGGCCCTTACATAGAAAAATTGCGCGGCAATGAAGCACTCACCACAACCCTGTCCGCCGTCACCGCGGCCGTGGTCGGCGTAGTGCTCAACCTGGCCGTCTGGTTCGGCTTGCACGTGATTCTTCCCGGGAATGGCATGGTCGATTGGTTCGCCATCGTTGTTGGCACCATCACGTTTATCGGGATGGTGCGATGGAAATGGGATATTGTGCCTGTAGTGCTTGGTGCGGGTTTTGCGGGCCTGATCTTCGCGATGTTCCTTTTAGGACACAGCCAATAAGGAGAGCGTTCGATACGTTTCTGACTTCGATGACGTGGTTGAAACCCTCATTTACTCAACCGTTCGTATCGTCTCCCTGCACAACCCAGAGAAACGACGACGCTCCAGACCGAATTCTGGAAAAACCAGCATTAAACATGCTACCAGAATGCGACCGAAGAAAATACTGCAACTCCATAAATAACCTTCTTTCCTATCTATTTAACACTGCGCAAAAGCTCATTATTCCCACAGACATTGGACCTAAATACTAGCATCGTCATCACCCCCACGAGCTAGTCGCATAAAGGTCCATTCCCGGTTTTTCATATCTACTTACGATGGAAAGGTCTTGCGGACGAGAGCTGATGTGCGCCGCGTTCCAAGGGTCTATCCTCCAACTTGCTGTTCTATCTGTGAATACCAAAGGCCTAGCGAATATATTCCTGATGCAAATTGGCGGATGGCGCTATAATTTGAACAAACCGTGACCAGATTACTCTTCCTCGTTGCCGCTCCGAATCACCTGCCCTCTACGACGCCGTCATTCTGAAGGGTGCTCGCAGGGAATAATTAGCTTTCGCGCAGGGCGTAACCTGAGCTGTGGAATCCGCATTACACCAGCGCGGCTATTATCGGCACCGATTGATGGCGTTATTGGGCGCTAGCTGCCGTCCGAGCGATCCGCGCCTTCCAAAATAATCAAGGATTACCTGTCACCGGTCTGATCGACCGTAAAGTGCGTACAGGTTGCAGCTCGGATGAGAATGAGCGCCCTTCTGAAGTAGTGATATTAGCAGTGATGCGACGGGCAGCGCCGCAAAAGTCGATTTATGGTAATCATCAAAGAAACAAATGAGAACAAACTAGGAAACCGGGAACGACGAAGGGCGCCTGAGGTCTTTAAGGACTTGACTCCGAAGATTATTGACTTCGAAATAGGTCGCAAGGCGCTCGAAAAGGGCGCCTTAGAGAGGGAGCAAGGTCGTGCGAGACCGGCGAAGCGCGTTCGTTTACCAAGGAGGTTACTAGACGATTGGTTTGAACTTTTGCTAACGATGGCGATGTTCTTCGCCTTGCTACTGGGCCTTTACGTCGGCCTCATTAGTTCGTAGCGGTTCCGATCAATCTCATCGCCGTGACCTTTTCAGTAGTTGAGTGAATCGAAGTTAGTCTCGACTTCGGACGATCGGCGGCTACGATGGCGCGTTTCATGCGATCCTCAAAGGCAAGGCGTGTGGCAAAGCGTCAGGGTATCGTAAGGGTCTTATACTCAAATTTGTCATTGCAACGAGGACCTCTTGCGGGGCGGAGTGTGCCGTCTTCGGCATTTTCTTGGAGGTGTTTGCCCTTTGGTAAGTTCCACATTTTCTTATCCAATGTGGGGCAAGATCTGCTCACAGATTTCCCGGCGAGGATTCCGTTCGAATCGTTCTCGGGGTTGAGTCCGACATTAGTCGACCCGAACGCTTTCGGCGTCGGAAGGGATCCAGCGTGGGGCCGGCGGCGCGGGGAGGTCCAGTGGGTCGAGCGACCAGCGGTGGGCGAGTGCCAACGAGGCGACAAATAGCCCGCCAGCGGCCAGCAGGGTGGCCCGCGTCCCGAACCCTTCAGCCGCCGCGCCCCAGACAATGCCGCCTACGGCCATGGCTCCCTGCGACAGCATGAGCACCGCGGCGTTGAGGCGACCCCGCGCCCAAGGGGCAATTGCCCGTTGGGCCGCCAGCCACAGCTCGGAAGCCGCCAGCGTCCAGGCCGCGCCGGCCATCGCCGCCACCAGCAAACAAGACGGGTTGTGCTGAATAAGCGCCATCCAAAGGTAAATGGCGGCCAGGAGCACGCTTGCGACAAACGTCAGGCGGCTGGTCGAGAAATAGCGGCGCGCCCAGCCGTGCAGGACGAGGCCGCCCAGGACCGACCCTGTACCCATGCAGGCGAAAAGCAGCCCCAGCATCGCCGGTTCAAGCCGAAGGTCTTTAAGGGCAATGACGGGCATTAAGGCCGGGATGGCCGACACAAACACCGCAAAAAGAAAGTTGCGAGCTAACACGGCGCGCACCGCGCCTGAGCCCCGCGCGTAATGGAACGCATCGGCAAGCGAACGCCGCAGGTCGGCCGCGCTGGGCGGGGGCTTGGCCGGGCTTCGGCGGTGATGGTCACCGCGCAGGGCCGCCACGACCCCCAAGAAACCCAAGGCGTTCAGACCGAAGACGACCGGCGGGGTGGTAATGGCAAGCAAAACGCCGCCCAGGGCCGGGCCGACGATGCCCGAGAGATTCATCTGGAGCGAGCCCAGCGTGGCCGCCGAAGGCAGCTCATCCTCAGGGACCACATCCGGGATCAACGCGGTCCAGACGGGCGCGTTGAAGGCGAAGCCCACGCCCAAGGCGAGCGAACCGACCAGGAGCGTGGCGGGGGAGAGCATGCCGCGGAAGCCCAGGAATGCCAGCGCACCGGCCACCAGCGCTTGCCAAACGTTGATCATCCGCAGCAAGGGTCGCCGGTCGACCGCGTCCGCCAAAAACCCGGCTGGTAAAGTAAAGAGCAGGAAAGGCAGCGCAGCCGTACTCGACAACAACGAAATGACGAAAGCCGACTCCGAAAAGTGGATAAGCGCCCAGCGGGCCGCGGTCTGGTCGGCCGCGACGGCCGTGCCACTCGCCAGAGCGGCAACCCACAGCCGGGAAAACGCAACGTTGGCCAGGGCCGAAAAGCTGGATGACGCTTGAGGTTTTTGCATACGCGACAAAACAAAGGCGGTTTGGGCCTTCGCCCCCTATTTCCAACGGGTCTGGAGTCTGTTAAATTATTTCTCGGTTAGTTTATTTAGCAGCAGGCCAAAGACATGGTGAGTAACCAAAGTGATCACTCCACGAGTGTCTGACTTATTGCACTAGCTTAGGTCCAGAAAAGTCTGACGGTTTATTCTCCAAACACCGGCCGGTGTTGTCTTACTTATGAATACTGAAAGAGGACACGCTTTATTCCCGATTCTCTAAAAAGCTTTTTTCCGGGAAAAAAGTGGAATTACGCCTAGTTTAAAAGTCGATGGAAGCGGAAAAGCGACCGCTCGAGGAAATCCTCCTGTCTCACCTCTAAAATGGCTCTGTAGAAACAAGCTTGCAGGCAAAATTGTAAGATTCTCCAAAAAGTGCGTAACAAACCGCTCGCTCACCTTCATCTCGCGGCGTATAGAGCACGACGACGCCGCTCCTTCTCGGAAGAGCGGAAGAGCTCACTGGCGTTTTTTCGATACTTTGTAATCTGAGCATCCGTTTCCCCTTAGTTGTCTCCGGCGAGCGCTGCTTCGTTTGTCTCCAGACGATCTGCCCACCCCGTACCTTCATAAAAGACCTACTTTCTCTTTATACATACACGGCGCTGCAGGTAATTATTCCCGCAACCGTTGCACCTAAGAACTTGGCCCCAGCCGTGCAATCGACGGGGCAGCCGTTCTGTGGGGTGGCCCGCTTTAGAGATCACTTCTCGATCGACCTTCCTACTACTGTTGATCCGATTCGGGGCCAAAAAGGCCATGGTCTTTCGAAGTCGTGACTCTCCGTGTTATAAGTCTGTGGACCGATTTCTACATAGTCGGCTGTCCGAGTCTAATTACGATATTCTTCACAGCTGTTTTTCTCTTCACACTTGTCCATAGCGTCTGCCCGGCCGCAATGCACTAGACTTAACTCCGGAAATACCAACAATAAACCGGGCGGAACAATGAAACTGAAAACACCGTGCCATTTCATAAACAACCTGCTTTCATAGTTATTATACCTCGCATGTGGGTTAATTATTCCCTCACGCGATGCACCCATTGGGGATGCCAAAATAATACCGCCCCGGTTCCGGTATGGATTTACAGATTTGTGTGCTCCCTTACGTTATGGTGGCCTTCGTCGAACAAAATCAGATCGAAAAAATCATTCGGGAGATCCTCAAGCCACCGATTCCCTGCTCCCTGTAGCTGGTGGATATTTTTGATTACGACGTCGGCCTCCTCAAGGTCGGCTCTGTTTGTCGTGGTTCCACGGATTTCGACGGGTTCGGGAAAAGGCTGGCCCTGCAGGACGCCGCACTTGATGTAGAACATATCTGCGAGAGCGGGATCGAAATCATTCTGAAGCTGTTTGGCTATGAGAAGGCCTGGCGCGACAACCAGCGTGCGGCTGAGCCTTGAAGGCAAACGGGGTGAGAGTAATGCAGCCAGACTTGCCGCAACCGACGGGCAGCACCATCAGTCATTGCCCGGACCTCCACCACTCGACTGGGGGGTCGGATACGGCATCGGCTGGAGCGGTTGCAGCCCCGACAGCTGATTTTGAGCTGGCGTGTTGAACGGATATTGCGGATCTGGATACGACTCTGGACTATAATCCTGCGGACCTGTGTAGATCGGTTGATCGGTCGGGTAACTAGCACGGGACGCGGTATAACCACCAGTCGCCGGAGTGTCTTCGCAGCCTGCTAGGGCGAATAAGCCGAGGAGCGCGAATAGGGTTTTCATAGTTTGTACATCATGCTACCGCCTTAGTCGCCTCCTCAACCCTCAGCTTGGACACCATGCAGCTAATCACTGATCGGTTTACTTTGGACATCCGCTGTCGTAGTAATTGAAAAGACTTTTCCAGCTCTCTCTCTAATCGCGTTTAGCGACCTTTACCGTTCCCTGATCGGTTCCGTTAGAGATCACCGCTTCGACCAGCTTTGGATCTGCGTTTGGGCGCATCTCTATGATCCGGAAGTGGTCTTTATTGGGTTCTGAGGTGACCTTCTGCAGTTTTTGGGTCTCCGTGTTTTGAACGAAGATCACATAGTTCCCAGCATCATTTAGCCAGCCGACGAGTATTAGGTTGGCAAAAGCACCGCCCTGTGTGTTCGGATCTTGGGTAACGAGCTTAACGGGATCGGCCTTTGCTCCGGTTGTCGGCTCGCGTACGACGTCCAGTTCTCGCCCTTCTGCGCTGGTCGAGCGGAAACTACTACCGTCATTACTTGATCCCATCGGCCGAGGACTGCCGAAGCTACCTATTCCCTCAAACGAGGCGGTGTAGTTGGCGCGTCGGGCGAGTTCCGATTGCGTCGGTGCGGACGACTCGTCCAAATATTGGTCATCGTAACCC